>LFRM01039478.1_pt1 | contig 58471 bp, 50 predicted proteins | sample 618341 | NCBI WGS metagenome assembly LFRM01 (sample SAMN03654438, study PRJNA283298) | anaerobic digester metagenome | isolation source: pool of bioreactors CSTR01a, CSTR02a, and CSTR03a thermophilic anaerobic... | place: Denmark: Kgs. Lyngby | collected 2014-05-21 | reverse complement strand
GACCTTTTGAAAAGGTCAATATACTTAGTATTTACTGGAATTAAACCAAACCTAATGCATGCCTCAAACATTAATATGGCAAATAGTCCAGTTATGATCGTTACGTCTGTGTGAAAAACTAATGGGTCACGAACAATATACTTATAGTTATAAATACCAAACAAAATAAATAGGAGTAATGGGACTATAAAACCCCTCTTTCTTGGATTTTTTATACTTTTTTTAAGCATTATTAAAAACGCTAAAGTAATGTTGGACATACAGATTACTAGGACAACATAATATCCAATCCCATAACCATAATTTATGTCCCAATCATATCGACTTAAATCTAACTTGAGAACTAAGTTATGCCAATCATTTGTAAAAACTAAAATTATTAATAAACTTACTAAAATAACTAATACCTTCCACCATCTTGGTGGCATGATATCCTCTTTAGGTTTATCTATAGTCCATGCCATCCATAATATTATCAAAGGTAGACTTAGTTGGAAAAAATAAAATGAATACCACAAATATCTTGTAAGTAAAGGTATGCCTATTACTTGATATTTAACCAGCCTGACTAAAGTCCATCCACCAAGAATAATACCCATTGATAGGGCTGCAAAACTAATACTCTTTTGGGTTGAACGGTAAACTGCGGTGACAGTCCACATTGTTACATAAATTAAATATATTAATGCAAACATCAAATGTTCGTGATTATCAATCGACATGATCTGATTAGTTTTTAATACATTACGTAAAACTAAATGAGATGTATGTTGGGAAAGATCACTATAGTGGCTAATATCAGAGACCTTAACGGCATTTATATATTTTTCATTTGATGGAAATGATTTGTTTTTACTTTTTCCATCTAAGCCGCGTAAATTACTATCAATTAGGCCTTTATTTATAAATGTTAGTTTTTGATTAGACAAAAGCCCCTTTTGATAGGTAAATGTACCTTCACTTGGGATGATAATCGAAAGATTTCGCCCCGCCTCAATTAAAGCTACCGCTTGATAGTCAAAACAGATTGTAATTGGTGATTCTGTAGAATTCATCTTAAGTAAGTTTTTATCATATAGCGTTGACAGGATATCAATTGCTTTGTTTAAAGTATAGTTTTCTCCTTCAAGTCCATAGGCCATCGCTGCAACTTGCATCTGAAGTGACAAAGGGTCACCGATTACTCCTACTTCATTTTCTGTTTTTAATAAATCAGTCCAACTATAAATAACTTCATCACTTTGATCATTATCAAGCGCAATAATAACTGTCGCCAGATAATGGGGGTACCAGTATTTAATAATCTCACTTTCGACGGCTGGCAATGCTTGCATATCGTAAGATTGGGCAACTGCACCATTATCAATTATAAAATACGGACTATTATTATTTGAGGTAACAATCACACTTGATGGTAATAAACTTTTGACAACCTCTGGATAAAAAGAGGGTTCATCTAAGTCTAATTGTACTTGAGTATTTGGGGCTGCCTTAAGTAAATTAGTTGGTGAGTACGCAATAAAAATAACGATTACAAATATAGCTGTCATTGCATACTTAAAAAACTTTTCAAGGTCATATTTCAAGAAAATACCCCCTCCAGCGCTAATAATTTAAAGTGATGTTTCTATTAATGATATTATATCATATTTTTAAATAGGAAATACTAATCACGTTTAAGTTATAAGGTGGAAAGTTTAGCTAATAGGTATTTTAATGATGTATCATAGAAAATGAAATCCTCAACATCTTTATTTTTCTTTGCTTTAGAAGCTCTTATTCGATTTGCCCTATCTTCTTGCGAAACTAAAAGTAGAAGTCGACACTTAGGAGATGTTTGATGGATATCTTCACATAAGGCGCAAGGAGTTTCTTTGTTTTTAGTAATAAAATCCTTTGAATCAAATAGAGCCATATCAATTAGTGCGACATCAATTTCGAGAATTTCAACATCTAATAAAATTTGTTGGGAGTCTAGTAATAAGAATAATTCAAAATCCAAATTTTGTATTGAATCTATTGTTGCCTCCAGGCTTTGGGCAAGAATTTTATTATTTGTAATAAAGGCAATTTTTTTCATTAATATGACCTCCCTAATTTTACTATTATTTTGCCTACTTTCTTACTATCTCTAATATAACAAAAAAAGCTATCAGATACACTAGCCCAACCGGCTAGTATTTAGGATAACTTTAAAATTTATGAAGACTAAACTGTTAAACAGTTATTTATTGTAGAATCAATTAATTATAATTTTTCTAAAAACTTGTATGGATCTAACAAATAATCAATTGTAAAGTGAGGGTATTCTTTTCTTAATCTTAAAGAAAGTTTTTCTAAGAGTTGAACTGATAAGACATATTTGATTATTGTCATACTTGTTTGATTATATTTAGATTGTTGGTTAAGTGAATCATTTTCTAACAAAAGAAAGGCTCCTTGTTGATATTGCATCCTATCATTTAGAATTGATAAATCAGAAGGCTCAATAATAAAGGACTCAATATTATTTAATTTTGATACTGACATATTTAATCTATCTAATACTTCTTCGATTTTTGTATGTGTTGAAAGTATTATAGGATTGTCTTCTTTATTATCATGTAACTTTATGGCATAAAGCGCGGCCGGTGTTTCAATGTTTTTATCATTTTGTTCTTGAAAGTTTTGTAAAATAAAAGATATAGCTATCCACGGGTTTTTAGTCAAATCTATAAATGGTGAAAAAGAAATTGAATGTTGAATGTAAAATAAAAAGCGAGAAAAAGTATGCTTTTTAGAATTAGAAATTACCTTATCATATCTTTCTTTATAACCCGAAACTAATTCTTTTAAGCGCATCTGATCAATATCTTCTTTTTGCCCTCTTAAAATCGTTGAATTTAAAAACCATTTGGAATTTGATTGACCTCTAAAGTAGTCATAGTTATTGTTTAATATTGCCTCTTCAAAATCTTCCATGCTATTTAATTGGACTTCTTCTATTTTTTTGTACATATTTACTCCTGTTCTATTATGATTAAGTGTTTCTTTAAAATAGTTTTATTTAGCTTAAATACATAATATCACTTTTTGGATCAATTAATTCAAATTGATGGTTTATATGTAGCTTTAACCTAAAGTTTTGGGCCAGAAAAAAAAGAATAGGACTAAAAGTCTATTCTTCTTTATTTTTGACTATTTGCTGCGGCTTTTAAAATCCTCTTCAATTTTTTGTTTCCAATTAATGTCGACTTTCTTTTCCATTCTGATATCGGCAATTAATTCACTTACTACTTCATAGTTCAGTTTTGTACCAACACTGTCTGAATGATAAGTAACAGCTCTATCTGAGCTAATGCCAAATTTTGAAGCCGTTTCTACCGCATCTATATTGGCTCCTAGAAATACAAACTCCCAGTTATATCTTTCACTTTGTCTATCAATCAAACTTTTTACCTTTTTGTAATTGTATTCGCTGCTAGCGTTTTCCATGCCATCTGTAATTATTACAAACATTACTTTACTAGCCTGATCTTTCTTGTTTGTGTTTTTAGTTGTACTAATAGTTTTGCTAATGCTAATACCAACTGCATCTAAAAGTGCCGTGCTTCCTCTTACAAAGTATTGTTTTTCCGTCAAGGGTTTTATTTGCTTAATATCCACTTGGTCATGAATTACTTCATATTCATCATCGAATAATACTGTTGTAACAATTGCTTCACCAACTTCTTTTTTTTGTTTAGAAAGCATTGAATTATAACCGCCAATTGTGTCTTCTTCAAGTCCTGACATCGAGCCACTTCTATCCAATATAAATACTAATTCTGTCTTTTTCATCTTTATCTCTCCTTTTCTAGTTCAATCTTATCAAAAAAGAAAAGCATCTTGGTCGCTTGCAATGCGACAATTAAGCCCCAAGCAACATTTGACCAAAACTAAAAAGTGCTTCATTTATCTCATATATATTGTAATTGCCACTTTCAATAAAATATTCAATAATCAAATCAAACTTATTACTTGGAGATAGTGCATAGCCGGCCCTTTGAAGTATGTCATAGGTTTCATCTAAATTTAAACTAAGTGATATGGCAAAGGCGATTACCGTTACCTTACTTGGATTATAGTTGACATCACTTCTAATTTTAGAGAAAAGTCTTCTGTCTATGTTCGCCCCTTTATATGCTTGTACATCAGTAATTGCTTTTTGGTCTATTAGCCTTAACAACATTTCTGAAAAGGTTTCTTCTTTTTCTGAAATAACATCCTTTAAACTTCTTTTCTCATATTCTCTTTGTTCATTAATTTGAATTTGAGAATTTAAATATGATCTTCTCTCAAGATTATATGTGTTAAATTGTAAGTTTGCATCTTCAACATACTTGTCATCAATATACTTATCAATAGTGTCAAATAGTTTTTCACTAATTAAAACTGATTCTTTGCCGTAAACAACCAAGTAAATATCCATATCATAGTCAAGTAAAAAATCTGTAATTGCCGTTATCGCAGTTCGTATAGCTTGGTCTTTAGGATAGCCATATACACCTGATGAAATAAGTGGAAATGCAATTGACTTAATATTATGTTTTAAAGCTAAATCTAAAGAATTCTTATACGCATTGTATAAAAGCTGTTTTTCATTGCTTTTGCCCTCATTCCAAACAGGGCCAACTGTATGAATAATGTTTTTAGCAGTTAGTTTATAACCTTTAGTTATTACAGCCTGTCCAGTCTGACAAAAGCCAATTTTGTCACATTCTGCTTGTAACTCTTTTTTTCCGGCAGCCCTAAAAATTTGCTCACTAAGACCACCATCCATTTTAAGGCTTGAGTTTGCAGTATTTACGATCGCTTCTGTATTCATCTTGATAATATCGTTTCTTACTATTTTAAATGGCATAAAGTCCTCCTATTTTTTTGCATGTTAAAAATCAATTCAATTTTTTCTTTCCGACTTAATTTTTTTATACTAATTTCTCTTTTCATTGCCTCACTTTTACTGTCTAAACTTTCCTGATAAACTAGTTTGACTGGAAGTCGGCCCCTAGTATATTTTGCACCTTGACCTTGATTGTGAGCTAGTAATCTATTATCTAAATCTACTGTATAACCCGTATATAGTGTTTTATCTTGGCACTCTAATATATAAACATAAAACAATTAAATCATCCTTTTCTATAATTTCTTTAACAAGTCTTAAATTTAGGTAAAAAACATTAATATCTTTAATTGCTTAAACTATTGATTTTATTATCTTCTTATATAATATCACTTTAATAGAGCCAATTAGCATATTTTAAATTACTTCCTCCTTAGAAAAAATAACCTAATAAAAAAGTTGAAATTTTATCTCAATTAATTTTGAAATAAAACCTCAACTTTAGCAGTTTTTATTATTTTATAAGACCTATCTTCCTGATCTAACAATTTCAACTACTGTATTAGATGAATTTGGATTTCCTCTTTGGCTAATAACATTTAAATTTCTTTCTGTTCCAATAAATAAGTCTAAAGCAGTTCCACTAACGCCACGGTCACCAACAATTGCATAAAATGGTTCTCCGGCACTAATACCGCCACCTGCAAATGGATGGTTACTAATCTTTAAGATGCTAAACAATGGAATATCTCTAGATGTCGCCACAATATAATACCCGTCATATGTATAGCCTGAGTGCCATTCTCCATTAGGCTGTCTAACACTGTCACCAGCGACCTTTATGCCGCCTGCAGTACTTGAATAGCCCTCTGAGTTGATATTACAACCTCGACAATCAAATCCATATCTAGTAACTCGACTTGGACTATATTGAACCCCACTTGAGAAACTCGATGTATCAACTACAGTTTTTGTTTGAGAAAGAACCTGTACAGGGATAATGACTGGTTTTGGTTTTTCTTTAACTATAACAGTTAGTGTCTTACTAGCAGTATTTTTCGAACTATCAGTTGCACTAAACACAGCTGTATATGTTCCTGGTGAGTTTGTATCGACATCATCTTCAACATCAACTAAGACTGCTTCAAAGCTGTTGTCAGTTACGCTTTCTAGATATTCATTTACATCTAAGTCTTCACCTTCAGTAATCGTGACACTTGCTTTTTTAAGCGTAATCTCAGGTGGTGTTAAGTCAATAAATTGCAATTTTACAAGCTTTTGGACTGAATCGATCTTTATTTTACCTGTTTTCGAATCAGTATATCTTTGAACTTCGACCACAACTTCTTGAACTTCATAACTTGAGTAATCAATGTCACTCGCAACAATTTCACTTAATGAAACATCTTTTTCTAGTGCCTTGGGATGTATAATATATTTCAAGTCCTTACTTAAAACAGATTTTATTACATCTTTAAAATTAGGATTATTATTTATTTCAACTTTTACAACTTTCATTGGTTTTTCTTTGCTTACTGATACTACTTCTTCAGCATTAATGATGACAGTCTTAAATATTAAGGCTGCCAAAGCAAAAATTATTATGTATATCAGAAATATTTGATTGCTTTTTAACTTTGTCATAGTGCCTCCTTAGTGGTTCTAACGACACTAAAATCATACCTAAATTTAGATTGTTTATCAAATATGAAGGCACTGTGCATACATCACATGTTTTCACAATCAATAATAGTCCGGTTTCAAGCCTTTTTTGCAAGTAATATTTAATTACCAATTATTCCCATAATGTTAACCTTAGCTCATTTATAGTCTTTTTTAAAACCTATTACTTATTATAAAAATTATGCTTGTAGTAAAACAAAATAAAAAAAAAGGACGGCTCCGTCCTTTTATTATTAGTAGAATACTGATTTAACCCTTTTAATATCATTGATTCTCTGTAGCTGCATTTTTTCCAAAAGTTCTTGGTAAGGCAATTTGACCCCTAAAAAATCATTTGCAAAGCCTGGATTAAATACTAATAAAGGGCCAGTCATATTAGTCGCGACAAGGCCTTTATATTTAAAGCCTTCTAACATTGATTTTTTATTTATACCCATACCTCTTTTAACCTTGAAAAAATAATTGTCATGATTTATAGGATAACTTTGGGTAAACTGAGTTTTATTACCAACCATTGGAATCTCTCCATAAAAACCATAGACAACGCAATTCAAACGAGGGTTTCTTTTTATTATCGTTTCAAAGTTAAAAAAATCCATGCCTTTTATAGCTTTCCCATTTTCTTCAATTATTGTCTTTCCTAAAATATCCATAGCATTACCCGTAAACAATGCTTTCATTCCAGCATCAATAAGCTTTTTGAACTGTTTACGATGAGGAAGTAGTTTCTTTAGAACTAACAGTTGAGAGTTTTCACTCATTGATCCTAGATAAACAAGGTCGATTTCACCATTTAAAAATACTGGTTGTTGTAAAATTGATGTCTTAATTACATTGGCTTTTCCAAAGGTTTTCTCCAGAATTAAAATATTACCTTTGTCACCAAATAACGAACACAGCTCTGGAAAAAGTATTTCTATTTTCATTTAGCAGCCTCCGCTTCTAGAGTTTTTCTAAAAACTTTTACTTGGTCCAAGTTTGTCGTATCATGAAGCAAAATTACACTATCCGTAGTAAATTCTATATCAAGTATTGGAGATGGATCAAGCAGACTAATAATGGATTCATCTATACCTGCTAATACTAATCTGGTCTTGACCTCTAAATTTCTATTACCCATGCAGTATATTTTTTTAATGTTTGGATGGTCTAGGTATTCAAAATCAGTTTCATACTGCCAACTAGTATTTTCAACTTCATTAATATGATAGCTGTGATTTGATTCTTCGTTCATAAAAACTAGGGTGATACTGCCCCAATCTGGCTGTTTTCTAATGAAATCAAAAACTCTTGAGTTTGCGACCGGATTTTGACCTTTGGCTAAAATACTAATAATGTTTTTACCATTTATAAGGGATATATCATAGCGAGTTTCTGTCACTTTAAAAACATCTTCATCAAAGCTTGCTTTAATTTCACTGTGTTGATAGCCAAGTTGTCTTAAGGTGGAAATGGCAGCTAGTTTATTATAATTATCGGTAATATTTCCGGTTTTATTTTTGTAAGAATAAATTGTGTTGTTTTCCACGATTTTAAATTCTGTATCATTTATTTCTGTAATTTCATAATCAATTTTTGGAAGTTTATATCCACATGTTTCACAATTTGCATTTCCAATATGATGGTATCGTTTAAACTTGTAAGTCAAAACACCGTTACATATTGGACAGTAAGGTGCATCTTGGATAATACTATCAGTAATTTGTTCTTCAAAAATTTGTGGCGCAATAGAAAAGTAACTACGCCGATTATTTTTACATAAATTACTTGATATAACATCATCTGCATTTAATAATAAATGCGATGTTTTAGGAATACTTGATTCTAATATACTAAAAATATACTCCACATGAGCATTTCTTTTATAGGAGTCACTTCCAAGATTTGTCACAAGTAGAATATCTGGCTTTTTGTAAGGAAAGATATGGACAGAGGCCCTTTCATCGACTTCGAAAACAGCTAAATCTTTTTTGTTTTTACCAAAAAAGCTAGTTGACCTTAAAAGGGAACTAATAATACCACCTTCAATATTACTTCCGGAAGTATTACTGACGAAATCTACTTTTTTATAAGCTAAAAAATCAACTATCATATTAGTTGTAGTTGTTTTGCCATTTGTACCCGTGACCGCAACTATTATTTCCGGTGCTTCTAAATATTTTAAGACATCTGGGCAAATCTTTTGTGCCACAACTCCTGGGAAATGGCTGGCATTTTTTCCAAATATTTTTAATATGTAGAATGAGGCTCTAGAAATAAACATTGCTAAGTAAAACCTTATTGACATCATTTTATACCCCTTATCAACAGTCTAATTTTACCCCTAAACCATCTTTAAAGCAATAGCTATACGCCTAAACACCCCTATTGTATATTAAAATTATAGAACATCAATGAATTAAGCAGACTTATATGTTTTACTAGCTTTTATCTTTTTATAATTAATCAACTATTTTTAAATTAAACAATTTTTTATGTTTGTACAATAAGCTTTATATAAGTATGAAATTAAGCTGTCTTTCCATTTATAATTAGTTGAAAGCCATTAGTTTTTAACTGTTAAACCTAATAATTTTGCAAAACCGATAGCTTGGTTATTTGATACTATACATCCCTGCAGATCGGCCAATGATACCCAGAGTTTTTCAAACCTAGAAGTAGTAAGGTCAATTTCTTTAAGAGGTGTCCCAGAAAAATTCACCTCATCTAAATCGCATTTAAAAAATCTTACATTATTAAAGATACACTCATAATAATCCGCCTTTAAAAGGGCACAGTTATCAAAAGCAACTTTTTTTAACTTACTATAACCAAATGAGCTAAGGTTTAAAACACAGTTGTCAAACGTTACATTTATAAGACTTGAACTAGAAAGGTCAATACCTAATAACTTTGAATTTCTAAACTCAACTCTAAATAAACTAGCTTCTGCAAAATTGATATTAGACAAGTCACAATTTTCAAATACAACATCATTAAGTTCAATATTCTCAAAATTAATTGCCTTAAATATAACATTCTTAAATATTATTTTTGTCAATGTTATACGATGAAAGATTTCGGTATTAATAATTGTATCCGATATCAAGCAGTTGCTTAGATTAAAATCCTCTTTCTCAGATAAATCAAGAAATGACCCCTTGTTTATTACTTGTGACACTTTTGGTTTTTCGATTTTAGATTTTATCATTTTTTGCTCCTTTCACTAATACATGCTAATGTCCAACATAAATTGGACTAAGTTTCTATCATATATTTACTTTTGCTTTATTTTTTTCAAATATTTTTTTAACATTTTTGCTATGTATATGATACCATCTTTTTGCTGACTCTATAAAACTGTTTAGACAATTCAGATATCGTTATAATTGACAGCAACATATATATGTTAGAGAATAGATTCATGTTAAATAGGAGGAATAAATTATGTCTTTAATAGGAAAGAAAATAGAAGAATTTACTGCGAAAGCATATCATAACGAGGAGTTCATTGATGTAACTCATGAAAATTTTATTGGTGATTGGAGTGTTATCTTGTTTTACCCAGCTGATTTTTCATTTGTTTGCCCAACTGAGTTAGGTGATTTACAAGATCAAAGCGAGAGTTTTAAAAAATTAGGGGTAAATGCATACTCGGTTTCAACGGATACGCATTTTACACATAAAGCCTGGCATGATCACTCTGAAGTCATAAATACAATTGAGTATCCAATGATTTCTGATTCATCACATGTATTATCGAAAATGTTTGATGTTTTAGACGAGTCACAAGGCTTATCACAACGAGGCACTTTCATTATTGATCCAGATGGTGTTATTCAAGCCATAGAAATAAATGCGGATGGAATTGGAAGAGATGCAAGTCACTTAATTGACAAAATTAAAGCGGCTCAGTATGTAAGAAAAAATCCAAGTGAAGTTTGCCCTGCTAAATGGAAAGAAGGAGAACAAACTCTAACTCCTGGCTTAGACTTAGTCGGAAAGATATAGGTATCCAATGAAATTAAATAGTGAATTACAAAAACAATTTACAGGTTACATGGACTTGCTAAAAGATGATATCATTCTTACAACTTCACTAGATGATAGTGAAAACTCAAAGAAAGTCAAAGACTTTTTGGATGACATCTCAAGTATTTCAGAGAAAATTGTAATAAAAGAAGCCAGTCTAAGTAGAACACCAAGTTTTAGAATTGATACAAAGGCTAAAGTTGGAAATATAGTCTTTGCAGCTGTTCCACTTGGTCATGAATTTGCTTCATTTGTTTTAGCACTTTTACAAAGCAGTGGAGTTGTTCCAAAAATAAGTGAAGAAAGCAAAAAAAGAATACAAGAAATTGATCAAGCTTATCATTTTGAAACTTATATAAGTTTATCTTGCCATATCTGTCCCGATGTGGTGCAAGCTTTAAATATTATGGCTGTACTAAATGATAATATAACTCACACAACCATTGATGGGGCCCTTTTTAAGGATGAAATTGACGACCTTAATATTATGGCTGTCCCAACTGTTATGCTTAATGGTAGAGAGTTTATGGCAGGAAGAACTTCGATTGAAGAAATTCTTGACAAAATAGTCGGAGAAAAACAGACAACAATATCATATTCTAAACCATTTGATGTAATGGTTATTGGAGGCGGGCCAGCTGGTAGCAGTTCAGCAATTTATGCTGCTAGAAAAGGTTTAAGTGTTATTATGGTAGCCGATAAAGTTGGCGGCCAAGTATTAGACACCTTGTCAATTGAAAATTTAATTGGCACAGTCTATACTGAAGGTCCCAAACTTGCCCAAGCTTTAAACACACATATGCAAGAATACAATATTGAAATAGTTAAAAACCAAACAGTATCCAAATTAGAAAAAGACGAACTAATCAATGCAACCCTCAATAATGGTGATGAAATTACAGCTAAATCAGTAATTATTGCCACTGGCGCTCGTTGGCGAAATGCAAATGTTCCTGGTGAAAAAGAATTTAAAAATAAGGGTGTTGCTTACTGCCCTCACTGTGATGGACCACTTTTTGAAAACAAAGATATTGCCGTTATTGGTGGTGGTAATTCTGGAATCGAGGCTGCGATCGACTTATCTAATACATCTAGTAAGGTCACTGTTTTAGAATTTATGCCAGAATTGAAAGCTGATGCAGTCTTACAGAAAAAGATGGAACAACGTAAAAATATTAATGTTATTCTCAATGCTCAAACAACAGAAATTTCAGGCGACAGTCGCGTTAGTGGGCTTAGCTATAAAGACCGAGAGACTAACCAAATTCATGACATAAAATTAGCAGGTGTTTTTGTGCAAATTGGATTAGTCCCAAATACAGAGTGGCTTGGTGATTATTTAGCCAAAAGCCCTATGGGCGAAATTATAGTAGACCAAAAATTTGAAACAAGTATTAAAGGAATTTACGCTGCTGGTGACTGTACTAATAGCTCTTATAAACAAATTGTTATTGCAATGGGTTCTGGAGCAACCGCAGCTTTAAGTGTTGCTGACTACTTAATGAAAAATTTCGACAAGTAAATAGATTTATTATATTATCAAAAAAGCCTTTTTTAAAAAGGCTTTTTTTAGTCTTGTTTTATAACATTTCTTTGATTAACTGCTCTCGAGACTTATTAGACAAGTCTTGACCTCTTACATCTAATGCGGTAAAGGCACCATATTCTTTTCGCTGGTGCATCTTATAAGTCGCACGAGCATAGGCAACCATTACACTTGAAGTAAATTCTGGATTAGAATCTAAATTTACCGTAAATTCGATTATATGATTATTGTCATCTGAAGTTTTCGCAGTTCTAATAATTCTACCACCTTGAGGCCAATTAGAGTGATCTTTTTCCATTTCTTCCTTTGAAATAAACTTAACTGTTGTACTGCTACCTTTAAAGTAATGTGGAATGTTTTTAATTTCTTTTTCTATGCGATTGCGTTCATTATCATCTTCAACAACTACATAACAAATTTTGTGATGGTTGTTTTTAGCGTCAATCGATTTTCCTTTTTTAAACTTTTTAAGGTTATCTTCATTAGGTATTGAATAGTTTCTAGCCATTTTCACACCTTCAACTCGACCAGCTACATCACTGTGACCTTGACTAATACCTGGTCCCCAAAAACTTAAGGTTTCACCATCAGTTAGAATGGCGTCCATAATTGTTTTTTGCAAACTAAAAATTCCAGGATCCCAACCAGCTGATACAATAGCAGTCGTATTATTTGTCAAAGCTACTTTGTCAACTGTATTTACGTGATCTAAAATTATCGCATGCATATCAAAACTATCAACTAAGTTAAAGTTTTTAGCCAACTCTGGTGATTGTAATCGTAAGTCTCGCTCTGAACTACCACATAAAACTAAGACATCAATCTGTTCCTTGTAGTCTAGCAATTCATCATAATGATAAACAATACTACCTTGGGTTTGAACATTTTCTTTATTTCTTTTTGTAAAAACACCAAATACTTCCATGTCTGGCTGCTTAGCAATTGCCAACTCGACACCTTTGCCTAAATTTCCATAACCTACAATTCCTATTTTTATCATATTATCTCTCTTTCTCTTTTGTTGCTTACTCTTTCATTTTATCAAAGCAATGAACATTATGAAAGGCAAGTACTTTAAAGAATATTTATTATCTTAACAAATAACTACTTTAGATTAATCACTTCTATTATAAAACAGTTTTTAATGGTGAAGTTTTTATCTGTGTTATTGAAATATGCTAAACTATACGTATCTTATTAATTTAAAGGGGTGGTATCTTGGAAGTTTATTCAAAGAAGTTAGTCGACACAGCCGTGTTAGCTGGACAAATTATGTTGGAGTGTAATGCTGAGTCTTATCGGGTAGAAGATACTATGAATTTTATTTTGAAATCTTCCTCATTTAAAACCTGTGAAGCATACGCTATGGCCACAGGAGTATTTGTAACTTTAGATGATCCTACAATAAAAAATATAACAATTATAAAGCGTGTTAAAACAAGACGGATCAATTTAAGCAAAATCTCCGAAGTGAATGCTGTATCAAGACAAATCATTAGTGGCGAAATTGACGTTTATACTGCTTACGATAAATTAGAGTCCTTACAAGCCTTGGATAGTGATACATTAATAAAGAATATTGCGCTCATGGTCATGTGTGGATCCTTTGCCGCTTTGTTTGGTGGCGGACCAGCAGAAATTCTTGTTTCTTTTGTAATATCTGGTATTTTGCCGATTGTAAATATATTGGATAGTAAAATTGATTTAGGCTCGTTTTTCAAAAATGTTTTATCACTAATACCAATGGTCTTTTTAATTATGCTTTCAAAAAAATATTTCTTATTAGATTTAAATGAAGGTCTCTCAATCATCGGCGTTATTATGCCTTTAGTTCCAGGCACGGCAATTACAAACGCCATTCGCGATACTTTTCAAGGTGATTACAATTCAGGAGCCGCAAGAATGCTAGAAGCATTTGTAATAGCCTTATCAGTCTCAATTGGGGTCGCCTTAGGGTTATTATTGTCTGGAGGTATAATTTAAATGCTAATCTTTCAAGTTTTCGCAGCTGTAGTTACCGTTTACTGTACCGCAATAGTCCTTGATGCTCCAAAGAAATTAAATGTTTACATTGGCCTGCTTGGTGGACTTGGTTGGCTCACATACCTAATTCTAATAAGTACTTATGATTATATATTGGCAACTTACTTAAGTAGTGTCGTCATTGCTTTTGTATCACACTTGGGTGCCAGGAAATTTAAAGTTCCAGTAACAGTCTTCTTTATTCCAAGCTTTTTTCCATTAGTGCCAGGAGCTAAGATATATCAATCTGTATACTTTTATATTACTAACAAGCCTGGATTAGGAAATCAATATTTTTTAGAAACTATATTTATATCCGGAATGATTGCACTGGCCATTTTATCGGTTGACTCAATGTTTAGAATCTTTTATAAAAACATTTTAAAAAGATAAACTATTATGATTATCTTAGTTTATTTTTAAAACATTTAGCTGTTTTTCTGAAAACCGTCAAGATTAAATGAAATAAGTTTCAAAAAGATGCAAATGATTGTAATTTTACAATAGTCTTGTTATACTTAATTTACATTTTAGAGAAAGTGATTTTATTTTACATTTAAATTGGCATTTTGTTTCCAATTATATATATATATTTTAAAATATTTTAGCCATATAATAATGTTGTTTTGAACAAAACAAAACCTTTTAATGTATTAATAATAATCTTCTTTAAAATTATTACAATAAAAATCATTTTTATTGTATGAAAGGAGATTTTTTCTATGAGTAATAATACAATTGTGCGAATAAAAGACTTGAAAAAATATTTTTTAACTTCTTCAAAAACTTTTTTTGATGAGGCGACATATGTAAAGGCTAATGATGGAATTACCTTGGATATTAAAAAAGGTGAAACATTAGGTTTAGTTGGTGAGAGTGGTTCTGGTAAATCTACCCTTGGTAGAGCCCTCCTGCAACTCTATCAACAAACTGAGGGTTCCACTTACTACTACGGAAAGACTTTAGAAGAGGTAGCACCTAACTATGTTTTTAAGACAATTAGAAACTTAGAGAAAGATGTCAAAGCCCTTGAATCAAATAGAATCGATAGGCGAAAACTTAAATCTCAATTAGATAATGCTGTTGATGAAAAAAATAAAAACAAATTACAATCAGCCTTTGTGAAAGTTGATAAAAAAATTGATGAGTTTTTTGATACTACAGTTAAAATATTTGGAGGCTTAGTCTTTAGCCAAGACTTATCAGAAACATCTAAAACAGTCGAAAAGTGGTACACAATCCGCGGAAACATAATTACTCTTAGTAAAGAGCTATCCCTTGAAGAATTAGGCTTAGATGCTTTAACAGAGAGAAATGAACAAGATACAAAACGTGGTAATAAGTTAAAATCTAAAATACAACAATTAGTAAATGAATTAAAAAGCAAAGAGGCAGAACTAGCTCAAGTTGATAGTAAGATCGAACAAATTAGACTTACTGCAATGGAAAGTGATAAATACCAACGCTACCAAGATCGAAAAGATTCTGGCATTGATTTAACAAGGTTAACTGATGAAGAAGTACGTCCATTAAGAACTGACTTACAAATAATCTTTCAAGACCCATACTCTTCACTTGACCCAAGAATGACCGTTGCTCAAATAATTGGGGAGGCTTTAGTCGCCCATGGAATGTACAAGAAAAACACTCAAAGGCTAACTGATTATATTGCAAAAGTGATGGAAGAAAGTGGCTTAGAGCCACATATGATGCACCGTTACCCACATCAATTTTCAGGTGGACAAAGACAACGGGTTGGAATCGCTAGAGCATTGGCAGTCAACCCTAAATTTATAGTTGCCGATGAGGCCGTTAGTGCCCTTGATGTTTCGATTCAGTCACAAATAATTGATTTATTAAAAGAATTACGCGAAGAGAGAGATTTGACCTACTTATTCATTTCACATGACTTAGGTGTCGTAAGATATATCTCCGATCGAATCGCCGTTATGTATGGAGGACACTTGGTAGAGTTAGCTAAAACAGCTGATATTTTCAAAAATCCTCAACACCCATATACTAAAGCCCTCTTGAAAGCTATCCCACGCTTTAGTGATAAAGAATTAGAATTTGACAATATAAGTGATGTAAAAATTGACTTTGCATCCTTTGAAAAAAATAAAATCATGGATAAGGATTGGGTTGAAGTAAGGCCAAATCATTTTGTAGCTTGTCGAAATTTAGAAAAGGCGGTAAATTAGATGAATCTATTAGAAGTAAATAATCTGCATACATATTTTGATACCGATGCTGGCGTTATAAAAGCTGTTGATGGAGTAAGCTTTTCAGTCAAAGCCGGAAGAACACTTGGAATTGTTGGCGAAAGTGGTTCTGGCAAGAGTGTTACCGCAATGTCGGTAATTCGCTTGTTAGACTATCCTGGAAAAATAATGTCTGGCGAAGTTTTGTACCAAGGTGAAGATTTGGTAAAAGTAAGTGAGGCAAGAATGCGTTCAATGCGCGGAAATGATATTTCTGTAATTTTCCAAGAACCTATGACTTCGTTAAATCCAGTTTTTAAGATAAAAAAACAGTTAAATGAAGCTATTATCTTACATCAAAATGTAAGCAAGGATGAAGCAACTAAAATATCATTAAAAATGTTAGAAGCCGTTAAGTTAGAAGACCCAAAAGCTTTAATTGAAAAGTATCCACATCAACTGTCAGGTGGGATGAGACAGCGAGTAATGATTGCGATGGCTCTTGCATGCGAACCTTCAATTCTAATCGCAGATGAGCCTACAACCGCCTTAGACGTCATCATCCAAGCTGACATCCTACAGTTAATGAATGATTTAAAGAAAGACTTTAACACATCAATTATCTTTATCTCACATGACTTAGGAGTTGTTAGTCAAATGGCAGATGATGTCATAGTAATGATTAATGGTAAAGTTGTCGAACAGGCTCCAATAAGGAAGTTGTTTGAAAATCCAATCCATCCTTACACAAGAACTTTAATCTCAGCCTTTTTAAGAACGGATATTGATACTGATATCGATAATCTTCAAGTTCTAGATAACTATGAAAAGGAAAATGAAAAATTCGACTTTAAAAACTTTAAAGAACTACGACAAGCTGATAAAGACTGGATAGAAATAGATACTGACCACTTTGTTTCCGTAAATCTAAAATAAAAATAAATGATTAACTTTCAATTTATCAATTATAATTAATACTAATTAACAAAAAAACTGAAACCTTATCTTTTAAAAAAAGAAAGGTTTCAGTTTTTATTTTGTTTTACCAAAACCAGTGAACTATTATAAATCTATCCAATATTTAGTTATAGACCACAAATAAGCACTTTTGTTAATCCTATAAAATTTATTAGAAGTAAAGTCCCAGCCCGTTATAACTCTAAGATATCTTTCCCCACAACTATACTCGCGCCATCCAACAGCCATAACCCAATGCCAATCCAGTATTCCGGTAGTAAGTAAAACCGCTAGTGGTTGCCCCTTAGCTAATGATGTCTTTACTTTTTTAAAAGACCTAAATGTTTTATATTTTAATTTATAACCTTTTTGTAAAAAATAGGTTTTTGAATTTTTTGCAATTAACATTTTGGGGCCATTTCCCACAATCGTGTGTACTGCACTAAAAGTATCGGACAGATTGTTTGTCAGCACTTTGTCATAACCAATGTTTTTATAATACAAAGCCAGATTAGTTATAAACACAGCCCCACAGTGATTTTTAGCGATATCATTAAAATCACTGGTTTGGGCCCATTTTATATCACTTGGCAGTGACAACTCTTGGCCTAGATAGGGTCCCTTTGGTAAATTCGCTTGGCTTATAAAATTATACCGGCCTTTTTTCATAGTTTGTTCTCCAATATTTTATCGTCAAAATAAAGAATTTAATCCTCTTCATCAATTATTTCTTCAACTTTGATGGCTTTTATCATCTTTTGTAAATCAAAATCATCGATTAACAAAGTGTGAATTCCATCCTCAGATAATACACCTCGATTTAAATCTTTTGGTATCATATCGTTTCTCTCATCCTCAAAGTCTTGAAACCAAATTTTACTTCCATAATAAGCAGAAAGTTCTTCAATTTGTTTCTTCACTTTTATATACTCTACAATTGCTTTTTGAAGATTTCCAACAGCTTTTAGTCCATCGTTTAAATTTTTCTCCATATGTTTTATACGTTCTATTTGATCCATAATATTCTCTCCTTGTTTTTCTTTTAACTTTATTAATTAAATCTCATATATCAGATATTCAGTTATAAAATTGAGTACATTAGAAATATTGAAGCCATTAGGCTTGCTACTAATGATACTACTGTAATTTGAGTATTAATTGATGGTCCGGCAGTATCCTTAAATGGGTCACCTACAGTATCACCGATCACACTTGCTTTGTGCGCATCTGATCCTTTTCCACCAAAGTTTCCTGACTCAATATATTTTTTAGCATTGTCCCAAAGCCCGCCTGAATTACTCATAAACAATGCAAGTAAGAGACCACCAAGAATATTACCAACTAAAAAGCCACCAATCGCAGATACACCGGCAATTAGTCCCACGGCTAAAGTCATTATAATTGCAAATGCTCCTGCTGGGATTAATTCTCTTAAAGCCCCTTCAGTTGCTAATTCAATTACACGATCATAATCAGGCACTACATTTGGCAAACCTTCTTTTAACCCTTCAATTTCATTGAATTGACGATGAATTTCTTTTACAAGCAAGCCCGCGTTTTTTGTAACACCTTGAATAAGTAAGGCTGAAAATACGGCAGGTACGGCTGTACCTACTAATAAACCAAATAATACAGTTGGGTTCATAACATCAAAGCCGTTTAAGTAAACTTCACCGACACTGACAAGTCCTAATTCTATTGCACTTTCGTTGACGGTTGTCATAAAGGCTGCAAGTAGTGATATAACAGTAAGACCAGCGGCGGCAATTGAAAAGCCCTTGGTAACCGCTTTGACAGTATTACCTGCACTGTCTAAACTATCTGTAACTTCTAACGCCTTATCTCCTAAACTTGCCATTTCAACAATCCCACGCGCATTATCTACTATCGGACCATAGGCATCATTTGAAATAATCATCCCCACAATCGAAAGCATTCCAACCGCAGCCATGGCAATCCCAAACAAAGCATAACCCTCACCAAGGGGTTCAGCAACTTTAAATGATAATATACTTGCTAGCCCGATGCCAATCAATGCTGGTAAAACACTAATAAACCCATAAGACATACCACCTAAAATCGTAAAAGCAGGACCAGTTTGAGACATTTCGGCCACATTTCTAACAGGTAGATTTTCATCATTTGTAAAATAGTCTGAAACAACTCCGATTAGTACTCCTACAATTAAACCAATAATCGTCGCAATCCAAAGTCTCCAAAAAAAACCAAACAAATAAGTTGTAAAAGCACTCAAAGCGAAGAACACTAAAGACGTAGTGTATGTTGACACATTAAGGGCATGGGTTGGGTCTTGATTTTTTTCCATTCGAGCAAATAAAACCCCTATCATTGAAGCAAGGAGTCCAAGTGCTGCAAAAAGAAATACCATTATAGTATTTTGTCCATTTGTGGCTATTTTATCTAAGGTAACTGCCATGACAAGGGCAGCACTTAAAGATGCAACATGACTATCAAATAAATCTGCTCCCATACCAGCACAGTCACCAACATTATCACCAACATTATCGGCAATAACGGCTGGATTTCGTGGATCATCCTCCGGAATTCCTAATTCAACTTTACCAGTTAGATCAGCAGCAATATCTGCAGCTTTAGTAAATATTCCTCCACCCGCTTTTGCGAAAAGCGCTAAGGATGATGCACCAAAACTAAAACCTAACAAGGCGGTTGTGTCTTCTGTTAACCAAAACAAAAGGGCTACTCCTAGGGTCGAAAAACCAACAACAGCCATCCCCATTACAGACCCTCCTCTAAAACTCGACATAAAGGCCTGAGATATATCCTTGGTAGCTGCCTCTGCAGTTCTTGCATTAGCCATCGTTGCTACCTTCATTCCAATTAATCCCGCAAGTCCAGAAAATATAGTTCCGGCTAAATAGGCAGTACTCATTACTAGATTGTCCGTAATATTACTGCGCCATAAAGGATGTGGCAAAAAGATGAAAATTAGAATTATCATTACAACGGAAAACTTCGCTAAAATTGAATACTCTTTCCTTAAGAAGGTATCTGAACCCTTTGCGATTAAATTACTTATCGCAGACACTTGCTGATTTTTCACCTCTATTTGCTTAATCCATTTATAAAAGTAAAAAGCAACAATAAAAGCCCCCGCAGCAACTAACAAAGTGAAAACATAAACACTAGACATGGTTATTTTCATAAATTTTGTATGAGTATCTTGCTTAGTAGATAAGAAGACCTCATAGTCCTCCTCCCTTGTTTTCTATTTTTAAACATAAAATAACTCAATTTTGACTCTTCAAAAATACAACAACTACATTTTGTTTATTAATAATTATGACTAAACCTATTCGATAAATTAGTCCTAATAATGATGTTGATACCCAAAGTAAATAGTTATAAATACTTTCAAAATATCCTTCTGACAATATTTATTTTACGTATTGATGCTTATATCTTATCATAATTCAATGTTTTATTTACACTTTTCTATTGTGTTTTGAGATTAATATTTCATTAAAATTTTACTAAAGATATCTTTCAACAATATCTTAAGATCCCACGGTACTTTCCAAAGATAGATAAATTTACAGACAGGGTAAACACACAATATAGGTAGTACAAAGCAATGTTAGCGGACGACTTTATTCGGTTTTATATAATGTTTTTAAAGTTGTAAAAAGCATTTATGGTAGCTACTTACTAGTAGTTAAGTAATATTATTATAATTAAATAGACAATTAAAAAATGTTGAAAGAGCAATATAGGCTAATTCCAACATTTTTATGTTTATCTTGATCATCATTTTGGTTGATGCATTATATTTATATTATAAAATCCTAAAGAAGTTCTTTATACGTTATGTTTGGCAATGACGCTACTTTTATATATGTAGCCAGCTCCCATAACAGATGAACAAATAAGAATGAATATAGATATGTAAAATGGGCTAGTAATAAGTGAACCCATCAATATTGTTAACGACCCCAGTGTTGCTAAAATTGGTATAATTAACTTTAATTTTTTTCCTTCTTTTCTTAATATATTGAATACTAAAACATAAAGAATAATATAGCTAACATAAGAAAATACAATCGATATTTCACTTACATCTCTACCATTAAATAAGTTCAATTTCATGACCATGAAATGAATAGATGCCCAAATAATTTCAAGCACAGCTACCATTATTGCTGATTTAATCGATAACTGTTTTTTAGGATCTATTTCTGATAGTCCATAATCTGGAATTATTTTCTTTTCAGCCAATGCTTGTGGCATTCTAATCGTCCCTAGGTTAACCCCATTTAAAACACCTAACATTGATACTACGACGACTGCCAAAAGTATATTTCCATTTCTATCGCCCAAGACCATTTTACCGGCCTCAAAAACAGCTCCATCACCTATACTTAGTATTTGTTGGGTACCTAATATATTAGCAATCCCATAAATATAAGCTAAGTATACAGCTAAGATAATTAAGGGACTTAGTATTAATGCTCTCGACATATTTTTCTTTTGATTTATAACTTCCGGAGCAATTGATAAAGCGACAACCCAGCCATCATATGAAAATGCCAAAGGTACAAGAGCCGTAATCCAGTGATAATTTGAAAACTCCGTTAGAAAACTAGAATTGGAGAGTACGCTCGCATCGATTGGTTTTGCGAAAAATATCCCATAGACAGCTATTATAACTAGTGGTGCAAGCTTTATTACTGTTGTAAATCTTTGCACTAGACCTCCAAAACTACGACTTAACGTATTAATTAGTACAAAGAATAAATTATACGCTAGACCTAGGCTGACTTGCATAAAAAGTGTTGCCTCAATATCAAATAACATAAACGTGTATATTGCAGCCGCCCAGCCAACGACTATCGCAATAGCAGGCAAATAAACAAACAACTGAAACCAACCAAAACCACTGGCCATTTTTTCAGATATGAAATGTTCAAAGTAAGCAACAAGTCCGCCACTTGATAAATGTCTTTTAGATAATTCTGAAATAGTTAATGATCCAAAAACAATACATGAGGCTCCCAGCGCCAAAACAAATAACCCTAACGCTAGGTTGCCATTTGTATACATAAAAATATCATCAGCTCTAAAATATATTCCAGACCCAATAACAATGCCTACTATCATCGCAATAGTAGTGAATAATCCATAAGACTCTTTCTTTTCCATAATCGTAATTCTCACTTTCTCAAGTTGTACTGTATTTTGCTAATAATTAATTATAATACATATAATGCTTATTAACAATGCAATATGCGGTATTAGAGCAATAAAGTCAACAGAATGCTAAAAGAATCATTAACTATTAGGTTGTTGACAATAATTATTTTTCTAAAATATTTTTACAAAGAAAAAACAGTTCGAAAATGAACTGCTCTTGCTTATTTAGACTTTAATATTTTATAAATACCTTCTTACTCACTTCTTAATGCTTCTACAGGGTTTTTATTTGCAGCTGTTGAGGCTGGAATTAAGCCAGAAATAAACGCCAGAAACATACTTATCAAAATTAATACTAGCGCAGCCTTACTCTCTAAATGGGCAATGTTTGGAATCGCAAATGTATTATAAACAATTATATTAGCAATAAAGCTAATTACATAGGTTACTAAAATTCCAAATGTACCCGCTATAAAACCAACTAATAAAGTCTCAGCATTAAAGACTCTACGGATATCTTTTTTACTTGCACCTATAGCCCTTAGAATACCAATTTCTTTAATTCTTTCTAAAACTGAAACATAGGTAATAACCCCGATCATAATTGAAGAAACGACTAAAGATATAGCAACAAAAGCGATCAAGGCATAAGAAATAGTATTAATAATCGTTGTCACAGATGACATTATTGCTCCAACAAAATCAGTATATTTCACTACCTTACCTTCTTGATCCGTATTTTGCATTTCAGTATTATAGTTATCAATGAAATCAATCACGTTTTCTTTTGTAGTAAAATCTTTAGGAAATAGATTAATTTGAGTTGGATCATTTATATCTCTATATCCAAGGGTAGTCAAATTAGAACTTTGACTAATTTGCCCTCGTTCGCCAAGACTGCGAATCAGGTTAAAAAATTCTTCTTCGTCAAGATTGAATTTGAATGCCTGCGCCAATGCATTAGTATCAATTGTAAACGCGTTTTGTAGGTTTGTCGCCAAGTCGCCTATTTTTGCTTCAATTTGTCTTGTGAAATCTTGTTGAACAGTTTCCATAATTTGGTCAAAAGCAAGCTTTATGTATGAGCTGAAATAATTTTGCACGATTTCTGTTAACTTTTGGGCGATTTGTGTTTCTGTGTTAAGATTTTCAAATTGTTGAATCAAACTATTTTGAACTGCTTCGCTTCTGATGTATTCGTCAAAATTAACTATCCATTCTTCTGATGGATTTATTCCTTGTTGTTCTTGAGTATCTACAAAGTCTTGAAGTACATTAGTCAAAATTATTTGAATTTCTTCAATAGGTACATTAATTTGTGTCGCAATACTTAAAGCTAGTGTTTCTAAATCTAAACTTGGCAAGATAAGTTGGTCAATATTTATTTCAAAATCTGAAAAATCTATGTTTAAAGCAGACATATCGATATTAAATGAATTCTGAATCATCGTTTCATCGATCGAAATAAAATCATCCAACTTAAAAAGTTCATTTGGAGCTAGTTCTGTTTCATCATCAAATCGCTGACCAGTAAAAATATTTACCTCTGGACTATCAATTTGTTTTTTAACAATTTCATAAGTAGCTGCTTGCTCGATTAAATGTGTAGTAAGTTCATAAGGATAGTATATCCCTGATGATAACATTGGAGTTTTTGTATCCGGATTAGCTTTAACAATACCAACAACATTCAAATCCATTCCTGCCGCGATTATTGTATCCATATGTTTAACATCATCTGACTTATCTATCCATAAGTCGTATAAACTATCATAGGCGTACTTTTCAGCAGGATTGACAAGTTTAAATTTTACCGCCAATATTTCCTCGAATATGATTTTTTCATCTTTGTTTTCTTCTATTTCAAAATCTTCCTCGTTTACAAATTTTTCAAACATATTTTCTAAGGCTTTACGATCTTTTAAACCTAGGGTGTACATGGTTGTATCTGTTAATGATCCGCTATCCATTAAAACCACTACGACCTCGTTAATGCTTTCTGGCCATTTGCCGACAACAACATCATATTGGTCTTCAAAAAGATTGGCATCACCCGGCAGCTCGCTAAAATTTTTCATGCCAAAATCACCAGCGCCTGAAATCATGTCTAAACCGGCTGGACTACCAAAACCAAATTTAGAAAAGATATTGTCAGGATTTACTTGTCTAAGCCCTGGCTTTTCATTTTCTAAATATATCTCTGGAGTTATTCCATATTTGTATTGGACGTTTTTAACATATGGATCAATTTTATTGTGGTTACTTTCAATATATGCTTTAAAACTTTTTAAGTCATTTTTATTTTGAAGCGAAAAAACCGAAGTGATTGTATTAATAACCGGTATTTCATTTTCCTTTACTTCGTCTCTATTCAAAGGCGCGAAGTCGCTTCCTTCACCACCAATAAAACTTGTGATATCAATACCCGAAGAATCGACACTTAGTGGATAAGCACTCATTGTTTCTTGCTCAATACCATCAATGTAAAGATTGATACCGCTCGCTAAGGCAAGAATTGCCGCAATACCAATAATCCCTATCGAGCCTGCAACTGCTGTAATAAAGGTTCGGCCTTTTTTAGTCATTAAATTACTAACGGAAAGTGATATCGCAGTTAAAAATGACATCTTGGTCTTCTTTGATGCCGCTTTGGATATAATTTTTTTGTCTGAATCAATTATATAAGGGTTAGTATCCCCAATTACTTGACCATCTTTTAGTTCAATGATTCGGTTTGTATATTTATGGGCAAGCTCAGGGTTATGGGTAACCATAATCACAAGTCGATCTTTTGCAATTCCTTCAAGTAAATCCATAACTTGCTCAGAAGTGCTACTATCAAGTGAGCCGGTTGGCTCATCAGCTAAAACTATTTCTGGGTCATTAATAAGTGCTCTTGCAATTGCAACCCGCTGCATTTGGCCACCAGATAATTGGGTAGGTAATTTGTGGATGTGGTCAATTAGACCCACTTCATCTAAAGCTTCAACAGCTCGTGCTTTCCGTTCTTTTGACGAAACTCCACTTAAAGTAAGTGCTAATTCTACATTAGATAAAACTGTTTGGTGAGGAATAAGATTAAAACTTTGAAAAACAAAACCGACGCGATTATTTCGATAAGTATCCCAATTTGATGACTTATATTTTTTTGTTGAAACACCATCAATTAATAAATCGCCTGAATCATACTTGTCCAAACCCCCAATAATATTCAACATAGTAGTTTTTCCTGATCCAGATGCCCCTAGTATAGAGGCAAATTCATTTTCTCTAAATGCGATAGATACTTCATCTAAAGCATTTTGGACATAATCTTTTGTCCGATATGACTTTGTTATTTTATTAAGTTTTAACATTATAATCACCTTTTCTGCCTCTACATTATACATTAAAGAATGCCCACATACTAATATGATACAGTCCCAATGTCTTTGAGATATTTCAAAAGTATATGTAATTAAATTTCTCAAAGTTACCTAAAATATAAGCCTGGTATATTATTTAAACAACAGACAATTATTGCTATATAGTTAGAAATAATCTAAAACCCAAACCTAATATGCAAAGTTTGGGCTATAAATCTAAATTATAAAATAATAATTCACTTTACATTTTTAAAGTATTGAGGGTTTTTCGCAATAAAATCTGACCCGCGGTAAATTCCTCTTTGTAAGTGTTCAATATATATTTTCTCTATTTTTGGATAGTCCTTTTTTATAATATTATCATATATATTTAGGTGATCTTTATGCAAGGAGTACAAGTGTCCTTCATCATAAATATTTAAAAACATCCTTAATCTTTCATAGTGGTGTTCTAAACTTTTCAAATAATCCCATACACCAAGTCTACCAACACTTTCGAACATTGCTTCGTGAAATTCATTGTCGCTTTTTATAAATCTTTTAGCTAAGACACTCGAATCCAAATTCGCTTCAAATAAACTTTCTTGTTTCATTAAAATTTTTCTAAACTTCTCGTCTATTTTATCATCAATTTTCTCAATTAGAAGTTGAATAACCTTAAGTTCGATTTGCTCACGCATAAATCTTATGTCACTTATCTTTTCTAAGTCGATTAATGTGACATAGGTGCCTGAGTGTGACACAATTTCTAAAAGTCCTTCATATTCAAGTTTCTTAAAAGCTTCTCTAACAGGAGTCCGAGATATAGAAAAACGTTTTGATGTTTCTATCTCACTTATTAGTTCACCTGGGAGCAAGTCCATATACAGTATATCCTCTTTTACTGTATTATATACTAGGCTATTTCCATTTTTTATAATCATTGTATATCACCTTTACTTATTGTAGCAAAATAGCTAGCCATAAAACAAATCAAATTTATTTTTTGTGAATTTATAGAGAAATTGACATTTAAATTAATAATCCTAAAGGTAAAATGTTCTTTACCTTTAGGATTGTATTTTATTTCTTTTTTGTATACTCAACGATATTATTATAGCAAATGTCTTCAACCATTTCGCCTAAAAACTTTTGGTCATTAGGAAATTCACCGTTTTCTACTATATTTCCAATAAACTCGCATAAAATTCTTCTAAAGTACTCATGTCTTGGAAAGGATAAGAAACTTCTTGAATCAGTTAACATCCCAACAAAGCGTGACACTAAACCTGTGGAAGCTAAAACCTCTAGGTGTTCAAACATCCCAGTTTTATGATCGTTAAACCACCAGCCAGGACCAAATTGAATCTTTCCAGGTGTTACTCCATCTTGGAAGTTTCCAAGCATTGAAGATAAAACTTGATTATCTTTTGGATTTAAATTATATAAAATAGTCTTTGGCAATTCATTTGTTTTATCTAAACTATCTAAAAAATTAGATAGATGTTGTGCAACTTCTTTATCTTGCATCGAATCAAATCCTGTATCCGGGCCTATTTCATTGAACATTCTAGTGTTGTTATTTCTAAGTGGACCTATGTGTAATTGCATAACCATATCATTTTCTGCGTATTTTTTACCCATTTGATTTTGAACATAACCTTGATATTTAGCAATTTCAGATTGAGTTAGTTTTTCTCCGTTTTTTCCTTTTAAAAAGATTACGGACACTTCGTCTAAATTTGCGTCTTCATAAAGTATTTGATCCAAGCCATGGTCTGCAAATAACGCTCCCACTTCTACAAAGTATTCCAATCTTTCAAAGATTGCTCTTTCAAAGTCTGAATAGGTTTCAATTGGATAACCAACTGTTTCTGATACTTGTTTAAGGTAAGGGATAAATGAATCTTTTTGAATATTAACAATCTTATCCGTTCTAAAGGTTGGCAGAACTTTTACTTCAAAACCTTCATCTTTAAGAGCTTTATGAAATCTTAAGTCATCACAAGGATCATCTGTAGTACACAAGGTATTTGCATTAGACTTTAATAATATATTTCTAACACTAAAGTCATCATTTTGAAGTTTAAGATTACACTCATCAAATATCATTTTAGATGTTTCTTTATTTAAAGGTGTGTCAATATCAAAGTATCTTTGTAACTCTAAATGTGTCCAATGATACAGTGGATTTCCAAACAGATATGGCATTGTTTCTGCCCATTTTTCAAATTTTTCATAACTTGAGGCTTTCCCAGTTATAAAATGTTCACTAACTCCATTACTGCGTAAGGCACGCCATTTGTAGTGGTCAAACTGGAGCCATGCCTCTGTTATATCTTTGAATTTTTTATCCTCATATATTTCTTGGGCTGATAAATGATTATGAAAATCATATATCGGCATCTTTGCAGCATGGTTATGGTATAAATCTTGGGCTGTCTTAGTTGACAGTAAAAAATCATTATCTAAAAAGTTTTTCATTTTATTACCTCTGGACTCTTCCTGAACCATCTCCACCGGCTAAAGTTTCAACTTCCTGAATACTTACGCGGTTATAGTCACCTTGAACTGTGTGCTTTAAACAACTTGCAGCAACAGCAAAATTAATCGCATCTTGTGGTTTTTTGCCATTTAAAACTGAATAAATTAATCCGCCACCAAAAGAGTCACCGCCACCAACACGGTCAACAATATGGATTTTATACGTTGGTGAGAAATATGCCTTGCCACCCGTATATAGCATTCCAGCCCAATTGTTTATTGATGCTGAAACACTTTCGCGTAAAGTTATAGAAATATATTCACAACCAAACTTCTCATTAAGTTGACGGGCTACATCAATGTAACTATCATGTTCAAGTTCTCCTGATGTTACATCCGTATTTCCGGCTTTGATTCCAAATGTATCATAAGCATCTTCTTCATTAGCGACAACTAAGTCAACATAAGGCATTAAACCGCTCATTACTTCGTTTGCTTTTTCTTTACTCCACAACTTGTTACGGTAGTTTAAATCACAAGATACTTTTACCCCAAGTTCTCTTGCTTTTTTAACAGCCGTTAAACATATTGCGGCAACATCATCATTGAGCGCTGGCGTAATTCCAGTAAAGTGGAACCAATCTACACCATCGAATATTTCGTCCCAATTAAAATCTTCTTGTTTTGCAGTGGCAATTGATGAATGAGCACGGTCATATATAACCTGGCTTGCTCTTTGACTAGCCCCTTTTTCTAAGTAATAAATACCAAGTCTTTCGCCACCACGAACTATTTTGCTTGTGTCAACTCCATATCTTCTTAAGTCGTTAACTGCAGCCTGTCCGATTGCATGTTCTGGTACTTTTGTTACAAAAGCTGCGTCCATACCATAATTTGATAAAGAGACGGCAACGTTTGCTTCCCCGCCACCATAAGTTGCTTCAAAAGAATCTGCTTGAGTGAAGCGATGATAACCGTGCGGCGATAAACGAAGCATAATTTCTCCAAATGTTACTACTTTCATAAAACCCCTACTTTCTTAATAAGTGTATCGCATAACCTGCGACACTGTCTTTAATGTAAATTAACTTTAAATTACCATTATTATATACTGCTGTATCATGATCAAAGTTGACTCCGGTTTTCTCTAAATGAAATACCGCTCTATCGACATTGCTGCAAGAAAAAGCTAAGTCACCTTTTTGATCATTATAAATATCGCTAATAAATTTTACTTCGCCAACAGTTGTTTCTTCACTAGTTACATTTTCTTCTGTCATCAATAACTTTTTTAACAATTGTATGTCTTGATCATTTTTGATGTCAGCATTTTTTATACCAACATGGTCAAGCTTTATATCTAACATTTTTTTAACTGCTAAGCGCGTTAAATCTCTTATTGTATCAAATTGTTTATTATCAATTAAATCACTTTTAACCATCCATGTACCGCCACAGGCAAGAATCTTGTCTGAACTTAAATAATCCATAAGATTATTTTCGTTGACTCCTCCTGTAGGCATGAATTTTAGTTGACCATATGGTGCTGACATTGCATTGATTGCATTAATACCACCATTAACTTCGGCCGGAAAAAATTTGACTGTATCAAGCCCTAACTCTATAGCTAGTTCTAAGTCACTTGGTGATGCAGTACCTGGGATGATGGGTATGTTAATTGATTGGCAGTATTTAACAATTTTAGGATTAAGTCCTGGTGAAACAATAAATTTTGAACCAGCCGCGACTGCTAAGTCTACTTGTTCAACTGTCAAAACTGTACCTGCTCCAACTAACATTTCTGGAAACTCATTAGCCATTTGTCTAATTGCTTCTTCAGCACAATCAGTTCTAAAGGTAACTTCAGCAACTGGTAGTCCACCATCAATTAAAGCTTTAGCCAAGGGAATTGCATCTTCAACTCTATTAATTTGAATTACTGGAACAATACCATAGTTTGATATTTCCTTAAAAAGTTTTTCACTCATACTAGACTCCACTATAAGCTGAAAAGCCACCATCAATAGGAAGTACTACACCATTAACAAATGATGATGCTTCTTCACTTGCTAAAAATAATAAGGCTCCGACTAATTCTTCTGGTTTTCCAAATCTTTCCATTGGTGTACTATTTAGTATTTTATTTGATCTTTCAGTATAAGTTCCATCTTCATTTAAAAGTAAGGCTTCATTTTGAGCTGTTAAGAAAAATCCTGGTGCTAAACCATTTACTCTAATTCCAACTTTTGATAAATGAACTGCTAACCACTCAGTAAAATTAGACACTGCTGATTTTGCTCCAGAATATGCAGGAATCTTTGTTAAAGGAGTATAAGCATTCATAGAAGATATGTTTATAATTGTACAGCCACTTCTTCCAACCATGTCCTTAGCAAATTCTTGTGATGGTAAAAATGTTCCCAAAAAGTTTAAATCAAAGACAAATCTAATGCCATCTTCATCTAGGTCAAAAAACGTTGTAACGTTTTCATCCTTATTATTTAAATCTTCTTCGTATAAATATTCTTTGCTTGTATTTCCCTTTGGATGGTTGCCACCTGCTCCATTTAATAATATGTCACAAGGGCCTAGTTTATCTAATACAATTTTGTGTGCTTTAACTAAATCTTCTTTACTTAAAATATCAGCTTTGACCGCAATTGCCATCCCATCATTGGCTAATATCTCTTCAACTTTGGCGTCAAGTTTTTCTTGATCACGACCAAGCAGAGCAACTTTTGCACCTGAAGCGACTAAGGCATCAACCCAAATATTGCCTAACACTCCAGTTCCACCTGTAACTACAACAACTTTATTATTTAAATCTACTTGTAAAGGTAACTTCATTTATTTGCCTCCTAATTTCTCTAAGGTTTCCCAGATTCCACCTAAGTACATTGCACCTAAGGCACGATCATATAATCCGTATCCTGGTTTTCCAGTTTCGCCCCAAATCATTCGACCATGATCTGGTCTTACATAACCCTTAAAGCCAGCATCATGATAGGCTTTTAAGATTTCAACCATATCTAATGATCCACAGCTTGAATAGTGAGCTGTCTCTTCAAAAGAGCCATCATCACCAATTATTTTAACATTACGAAGGTGGGCAAAATGAATTCTTTCTGCGCCTGCATATTTTTTTACCATTGCCACAAAGTCGTTAGTTGTTGAACAACCTAAACTTCCTGAACATAAAGTTAAACCATGACGTTTGTCATCATTTAAAGCTAAAAATCTATCAAGGTTTTCTTCATTGGTGATAATTCTTGGAATTCCAAAAATTGGCCAAGGTGGATCATCTGGATGAATTGCCATATTGATATCATTTTCAATTGCTACTGGCAATATTTCGGAGATGAAGTAAGTTAAGTTATCCCATAGTCCTTCATTGCCAATATCTTGATATGATTTAATTAAATCTGCAACTTCTTCTGGTGAATAAGAGGAGTCCCATCCTGGTAATGAAAGTTTTGTTGGGTCTAGTTTATCGATTTGATCTGTATAAAAAACAAGGGCGTTACTTCCATCTTCTAACTCTTTATTTAACTCTGATCGAGTCCAGTCAAAAACTGGCATAAAGTTATAACAGATTGTCTTTACTCCATGAGCAGCAAGTCTTCTAATATTTTCTTTGAAGTTGTCAATATATAATTGATAATCTCCTCTTTTAAGCTTGATATCTTCATGGACTGGAACACTCTCAATAACTTCCATATCTAAACCATAACTATGCACTTCATCTTTTAATTCTTTTATTTTCTCATTTGGCCAAACTTCTCCTACTGGAACATCGTATACAGCTGTTACAACACCTGTCATATTTGGAATTTGGCGAATATAATTTAATGTGACCGGGTCATCTTTTCCGTACCATCTAAATGTCATTTTCATATTATTCTCCCTTTCTTATAACAATTATGAATTTATTATTAACTATCTAATTTTTAAAAAGTTTCTTCACATTCCTTATAAACTTATTATATAACACTTTTATAAGCATAAGCACTATAATATGTTGGACTCATTAGTACGTTAATTAAATCTTAGAATTTATTTGATATAACTTTAGAAACTTTTCTTGTCTTTACAATCTCTACATTATATTTTTATGGACTCTTCTCCAATTACATGTTGAGAAAAGCCCATACTAATAAAATTCATTTGTCATAAATATCTAATTAATATTAGCAGTTTTATACTAATAATTGTTTGTGTCATTTTATTATTTAATAAAAACTAATCTCTAAAACATGTCCCCATAACCCATTTCAACAAGGTTATCATATGAAATCTTTAAACTTTCAAAGGCGTCTTTTCCATAAGTGTCATCTTGTTCAACTAAGAAATACTTAGCTCCAGATTTAAGTCCTGCAGCAATAATTGCGTGAAAGTCAAGATTTCCTTCTCCAACTTCTGCAAATTGAATTACATTTGCAAACTCATCCATGAATGATTTGAAATCGCCTTTTGCTAAATGGTCTAAAGCCGATGGATCAAGTGATCCAACACGGTAGTCTTTTAAGTGAATTAAATCTACAAGACCAGCATATTTTTCAATAATTTTTACTGGATCTTCACCGGCGCGTTGTACCCAGTGAACATCTAACTCAAAGCCAACTGAAGGAGCTTTTTCTCTGATAATATCTAATAAATATTTACCTTCAAACTTTTCAAATTCAACATGGTGGTTGTGGTAGTATAACTTAATTCCATCATCTTGAAGTTTGACTGCCATTGCTTCTAACTTCTCACAGAATTCCAGTACTTTTTCTAATGAAAACATACTTGGGATAGGTAACATTCCAATTCTAAAAAACTCGCAGTTAAGTGTTTTTGCATCTGCAACAATTTTGTCATAGTCATCTTGTAAGTTTTCTTGTGGCATCATTGGATTTCCTTCAAGGGCTGGTGACATTGCGACTACTCTAATTCCAAAGTCATCACATGCTCTTTTCATTTCAGAAACATTTTCTTCAGTCATTTTAATTTGTGAAATTTCAATAGTGTTATAACCGATTTCACTAACTTTTTTTAATGTTTCATATGCTCCAAGCTCATCAAATTTTCCTTTTAACATCATTGCTTGTACGCCAATTTTTGCTTTACTCATATTATACTTCCTCCATCTTTACTTTACGTTTCTCTTTTGATGAAATATGGATTGCATCAATCATTTTGATTGAAACAGCGGCATCTTCGACCGTCACATAATCATCAGTATCATTTATGACTGCGTCATAAAACTCTTCAAAAATAATCTCATGACTTGCTCCATAATATGATTTAGGGCCACCAAGAGTGGCATCTTCAATTAATTCTAACTCGTCATGTTTATCATCTGTTATATATAACTTACTATTTCTAATCGTTAACTCTGCTTTTTCCAAATATACTTTAATCTCAACACTATCATTAACAACATTTGCATTTGTAGCCATGTAAAATCCTTTAACATCGTTTTCAAATTCAATGTTTGCCACTACTGTATCTTCAACTTCAATTTCATAATCTAGCAGTTGACTTGTTGATCCAGTGACACTGATAATGTTTTTCCCTACCAATTGCATAATATCTAAGGTGTGAATTGATTGATTAATCATTGCTCCACCACCAGCATATTTCCATGTTCCACGCCAACATTTATCTTCATAGTAAGCCTTAGGACGTGCCCAAGCTACTAAGCCTTTTACGCCTTTGACTTTTCCATAATCTTCACTAGCGACCATTTCTAACAATTTTATAACTGAGGCATTGCGTCTGTTTTGGAAACAGACGGCAATTTTAGCATCAGTATTTTTACTTAATTCAATTGCTTTTAAAGCTTCTTTATAATCAAGGGTTAATGGTTTTTCTTGTAGTACGTGAACATTGTTTTCAACCAAGAATTTTGTTACAGGATAATGTAGATAATGTGGCAGGCATACGTGAACAATATCCAGGTTTTCTTTTTCTACCATTTCTTCATAATTAGTATAGAAATTTACATCCTTTACAAAGTCTCTTTTGGATTCATCAATATCACAAATAGCAACAAGTTTAACTTTTTCGCTTTTGTTTATTAATGGCACATGAATATGTGCTATATCTCCAAGTCCTATTATTCCAACTCTAAGCATATTATCTCCTCTATAACAACTAGTCTCTTGTTTCGTATTTTCCTTCAGCTTCGATTCTTTCATTTAATAGTTTTAAATATTCATCTTCATCAAAGTCCATACTTACTTCTTTATCAAGCCAGCTTGATAAGTGCATTGCATTTGCTAATCTAACGCCAACAATTCCATCAGATCCTGGTGCAACTAGTGGTGTGCCGTCTAGGATATTAGCCGCAAAGTTTTCTAAAACTCTTGCATGTTGTAATCCGTGTCCTTCTGGTGCAAATTCAAGAGTTTCAACTTCCCAAATTTCTGATAAATCCATTCCACCCATGAACAGTTTCATAACATCACTCATGTCCATATTATTACTTAATTCAACTTCAGGTTTCTTTAAACGAGTAATTGTTGCCGTCTTACTATTTTCAACTACAATTTTCCCTTGGTCACCCAAGATTTCAAATCTATCAGTACCAACAATATCATGAGTACATGTTGTAAATGAACCCGTTACACCATCTCCATAGTCAACAATACAGTTAACTTCGTCTTCAGTTGCAATGTCTCTTCTAAATCCGTAAGCATTCTTTGCAAAAACCTTTTTTGGTACTCCACAAATCCATTGCCATAAGTCTAATTGGTGTGGTGCTTGGTTAACTAAAACTCCTCCACCTTCGCCACCCCAAGTTGCTCTCCAATCACTTTGATCAAAGTACCCTTGTGGTCTCCACCAGTTAGTGATTATCCAGCTAGAACGTCTTATTTGACCAATCTCGCCATTTTCTACAATTTCTTTTAATTTTTGATATAGAGGGTTCATTCTTTGGTTGAAGAATACTCCAAATGTTAATTCTGGATGCTGTGCTGCCTTAGCATTCATTCTCTCAACTTCTTTAGTATAAACACCTGCTGGTTTTTCACCTAGAACGTGAAATCCACGGTCTAAAGCTTCAATTGCCATTTCTGTATGGAAAAAGTGAGGAACAGTAGTAACAATTGCATCTACATCTCCACTTTCTAACATTTTAATGTAATGGTCATAAAATGGTACTCCTGGATGTTTTTCCTCTGCTAAAGCTTCTTTAGCTGGGTCAATATCACAAATCGCACCAATTTCCATATTTGAAACTAAGCCATTATTAAGAAGTTGACCATATAGTCCACCTTCTGCACCGAAACCAATAATTCCAAGTCTTACTTTTTTCATTTATATCTCTCCTTCTATTTCTTTTAATATTTCTAATAAGGCATCATATTGCATTTGATAACCTTCTGCACCATCTTTTGCCTTGTCAGCCTTAATTACATCTTCTGCTGCTTCGAGTTCTAAATCTTGCAAGGAATCAAACATAACTAGATGCGGCTCAAGAGTTAAAAACCCTTGGTAACCTTTTGAAATTAAATCTTTTAGAATTTCTTTAATATTTCCGTCACCTGTTCCACAAAGAACATTTTCATTTAAATCAAATACGGCATCTTTGATGTGAATATAAACAATTTCTGATTCTAGCAATTTATAAGCTGGTAGTGTCTCAACATTAACTTGGACAAAGTTAGCAAAGTCAAAAATCGCTTTGAAATACGAAGAATTTACGCCCTTTAAAATTTCTAAACAACGAACATCAGTGTCACCAAAGATATCTTTTTCATTTTCATGGAGTAAAATGACATCATATTTAGCTGCAATAGCAACATATTCCTTCAATTTACTAATTACATTATCACGATAAGCATCTGCTCCTTCATCCTTTGGAATGTAGAAACTAAATATCCTTATATACTTGGTACCCAGAATATTAGCTATTTCACAAAGGCGGTGTAAATCTTCTTTTTGTTTAATAAATCCTTCTTCATCATCAATAAACACTTTACCAATAGGAGATCCAATACTAGAAATTGAAACTTTGTATTTTTCTAAAGTCGGTTTGACATAGTCATTAATTTCTTCAATTGTATAATCATTAATGTTTCTTTTATCAACACCTCTTATAGATATATAAGACATACCTAACTTTGTAACGTGTTCTAACTGTTCTATAAAATCAGAAGATATTTCATCCGAAAATCCAGAAACGTGAATATTTTCTATCATTTAATCAGTCCCTTCCTTTTTAATCACATAAGTGAGCAAGGACCAAGGTCATTGCTCACTATTATTTAATCAATTATTCAACTTGTGATAGTATGTATTTTTCTTTTTCAGATTGAATATGTTTTTGAACTTCAATCATTTTCTCTTTGTCTAAGTCATAGAATTTCATAGCTATTAGTGAAGCAATCCAACCTAAAACTGGTAAGCCAATAAACAGAGCCATTGTAAGCCAGAATATTTGTGGAGTCGCGCCATCTGTAATATCTGGCATTCTATCAGTAAACCCAATAGCCGCTACTGAAAATGCAATTATCATTGAAGCAAAAGAAGATATAAGCTTATCAACAAATGAGAATAGTGTTCCCATCATACCTGGTACAAAGCGTCCACTCTTATAAGTTTCATAGTCAGCACAGTCAGAAATCATCGGAATAACAAAGGCTCCAGAAATTGTCTTTGCTCCGTTTGATATTATAAGTAGTATTAAAAATAGTGCAGTTGTCAACCCAAAGTTTTTAAGACTAATTTGAGTTGGGTCAGCTAATAAAAAGAATAGAAATAAGATACCATACATTACGATTGATGCTTGAGTACCAAATACTAAGGCTTTTTTCTGCCCAAATTTACCAGCATACTTTGTTCCCCATAGAGTTATTAGTAGAGTTGGAACTAACACAATCATCCCTATCAATCCACTTAATGAGAAGTCGCCAATAATAATTCCGTATAACATTACTGCTACTGTTGCGTTACCAGCAACACTTAAAGCAATTTTATCAGTACCTGCAGCTACAATTAACATTTGAAGAGGTCTATTACCTTTAAGAACTGGCCAGTAATCTTTAAACGTAGTTTTAGTAGAACCTTCACCTAAACCAAAGAATTCTGTTCTATCTTTAGTCCAAATACCAATTACTGCTAGTGCTGTCAGTATTCCTGAGAAGATAACTACTGTTAAGGCTAATTCATGAAATAAAGCAAGTTCTTGGAAACCACCATGTTTTGGCACCAAATATGTTGAAACATATAATGAAATACCTGTCATTATAATACTATTGTAAAGCATATCAAACAATCCAAATTTTGGTCTTGTTTCAGGATTATTAGTCATAGCAGCCTGTCCAGCTTTTGTACATGCTGTTTGAAATGTATAACCAATAATATAAATTGCATACATTGCTATGAAGTAAACTAGTCTATATTTAGGATCAACTAAGTGAGTTGTATGATAAATAGTAAGTGTCATTATCCCTAAGATAACGTTACCCGCAACCATAAATGGTCTAAACTTACCAAACTTACCGTCTGTTTTATCAATAAAATATCCAACAATAGGATCTGTAAATCCATCAAAAATTCTCATTAAAGTTAAAATTGTACCAACTGTAACTACCGCTAAACCGGCAATACCACTTGCATAATAAGAAACATAAGCCATACCAATCATGTAAAGATTAGTAGCTGTGTTATTAAATGCAAAGAGCCCTAATCTCCAAAGAGCAACTTCATTATAAACGCTTTGGCCAACTTTACCTTTAATAGTAACTTCTGCTTGCGCAAGAGCCGCAAAAACTTGGCCCACTTCTGTACCTATAGCAACTTCTAAATTTCTTGATTGATTAACCCCTAATACACCATCAATCTTTTCAAGAGCAGCTATATCTACTAAAGACTCATCTTTAATCGAAAAAAGCAATCTTGTTGCACACTGTTCTAGTAGTAGAATATTATTTCTACCACCTACAGCTTTAAGAATTCTACGTGAAACTTTTTTATAATCCATCTTTTCCTCCTCAAAACAAACTTAGTTGTTTTACAAATGATTCTCCGCCTTGATAGCGGTATCACAAAAACATTATAACCAACTTGTATACAAGTGTCAAGCCTAATGTGAAAAACTTCTTAAAGTCTTTTAATCGTTCATATACTTGGTCTTTTTGAATATTTTTAAATACAATTCTCAATTTTCTTATTTTTGTAATCTTTAAATAATCAAATATTTCTAAAATAATACGATTTATTTCTAATCGACACAAAATATTACTATCTTTAAAGTAGTTGATTTATTATAATGAATCTATATCATTGAAAAAATACTTTAGGAGGTAAATAATGAAAGAATTTATTAATATCAACAAGAATTGGAAGTTTTTAAAAGAAGATGTAGAATTATCTAAAAATATTGACTTTGACGATAGTCAATGGGAAACAGTAAATGTTCCGCATACTTGGAACGCCATCGATGGTACGACTGGTAGTGATTATCACCGAGGTGCATCTTGGTATCGAAAAGATCTAAACATCGATTCAATGGCAAAGGGAAACAGAGTATTTATTGAATTTAATGGTTCTAACAGTATTACCGACGCCTACTTAAATGGACAGCACTTAGGCCAACATAAGGGTGGCTATGCAAGATTTAGATTTGATATCACACAAGCAATGAATCCCGGTGGAAATAATGTATTAGCGGTTAAGGTTGATAATACATATGTTGACGATGTTTATCCACTAATGGCTGACTTTACCTTTTTTGGCGGTATTTACCGAGATGTAAATCTTATTATCACAAATAATGTCCACCTTGACTTAATGGACTATGGTTCCCAAGGTGTATACATTAGCCAAGATAGTGTAAGTGAGCAAGAAGCTTGTTTAACTATTAAGTCCAAGCTGGTTAACTCAAACAATGAAGATAAAAATGTTAGGTTGTGGATTGATATATTAGATGCCGACAATAATATTGTAACTTATGCAGCTAAAGAAGTTGTTTTATCGGCAAAGGAAAATAAAGAAATTGAAATGCCAATAGTTATTGACAAACCTACTTTATGGCAGGCACGCAATAACCCTTATATGTATTCAGCAAAAGTTTATTTAACAAGTTTTAATGATGTTTTAGATGAGCTTATTATTCCTTTTGGGGTTAGAACATTTAATGTCGATCCTGAAAAGGGCTTTTTCTTAAATGGAAAACAAACAAAATTAAAGGGTGTTTCAAGACACCAAGACCGAAAAAATATGGGATGGGCAATTACACCAAAAGAGCATAAAGAAGACATGGAGTTAATTAAAGAGGTCGGGGCAAACTCGATAAGGCTAGCTCATTATCAACAAGATCAATACTTCTATGATTTATGTGACCAAGAAGGTATGGTAGTTTGGGCAGAAATACCATTCATATCAAAAATGTCAGAAACAGATTTAGAAGGAAAAAATGCTAAGTTACAAATGACAGAATTAATTAGACAAAACTATAACCACCCCTCAATAATGTTTTGGGGAATTCAAAATGAAATTCAAATTGGAGGAGATCGACCAGAAGTTAGGAAAGTTGTTAATGAATTAAATCAGTTAACTAAAAAAGAAGACCCAACAAGATTAACAACAATGGCTAATATTATGCTATTTGGTAAAGATGATGAATATAACTTCTTAACAGATATTGTTGGCTTTAATCGTTATTTTGGCTGGTATGAAGGTAAAGCCGAAGATTTTGAAGAGTGGATAAAAGACTACCACAGTACTAATCCAAAAGTCCCTTTATGTATATCTGAATATGGTGCAGAGGGAATTATAGAATATCATACTGCCAATCCAGCGGTTGGCGATTATACTGAAGAGTACCATACTTTATACCATGAAATAGTATTAAATATTTTCAATAAATTTGAGTTTTTGTGGGCAACTTATGTTTGGAATATGTTTGACTTTGGCGCCAATATTAGAGATGAAGGCGGAGTTAAAGGGCGAAATAACAAGGGCCTAATTACTTATGACCGAAAAATAAAGAAAGACGCCTTCTATATGTACAAGGCTAATTGGTCAGATGAAAAGCTTGTGCATATAACTAGCAAACGTTTTATCGATAGAGCAACCAAAACTATTGCAGTAAAAGTTTACACAAACTGTGAAGAAGTTACTTTGTACTTAAATGATGTCGAAGTTTCTACAAAGACAGCTATTAATCATACAGTGACTTTTGATGATATTGTTTTAAAAGATGGTGTTAATTATATAACTGCAAAAGCTAAAGATGGAGATAAAGACATAAAAGATGTTGCAATGTTTAATAAGGTCACAGCACCAAATGAAAGTTATCTTATCAAAAAAAGTGATAAAACATTTGTCGGTAACTGGTTTGATTCACCAGATGTTGACGATATTGAAATAAAAGAATTAATAATCGCTGATAATGTTTACTCAATTGAATCAACTTTCGCAGAAATTCTTGAAAGTGAAGAAGCAATGGTTGTCTTGAGAAAATATTTAGGTGATTTTGAAAATAACCCAATGCTTGAAATGGCAAAAGGATTTAAATTAAGTTTCTTAGCTAATTTTGACTCAAAACAGTTTAATGATAAAATGATGTATGCTATTAATAGCGAGTTAATAAAAATTAAAAAATAGCTTATTAATTACATCGTTATAAAATAACATAAAATTTAGTCCTCTATTTTTGATTTTTTGTAAATTTTACATAATAATCTAAAGAGAGGACTTTTTATTAAAAATATCTCATTAAACTAATTCATAACGTTAGTCAATTACATTACAAAACAACTTCTTGTATTAATGACTAGGTAAATATATTATACTGCTGTAGAACACCCATAATAACAGTTAAACAAAGGAATGATGATAATGAAGGAAATAATCAAACATGTTGATAACATTTGTACTTTGATTTTTAGTTTTTCAGATATGGATACATATTTTATTGATGATAACTTTAACACAGTAATTAATTATAGCTATAACTTACTACCAATTTCCCTGCAACCTCATTTTGCTAAACCAGTAGATTTTGTTAAAAATGAACATATCGACTCAAAGCAAATGGTATCTATAATTACGACCACAAATAAAACAAACTTTATTTCGGCCAAAGTTCACGTTAATGAAAAATATATTGGAAATATTATTTTAGGGCCCTACCTTATAGATGAGCCATCTTTATTAATGATTGAAGATGTACTATTTGAAAATAAACTCTCTATTTTACTAAAAACAACACTTAATCAATACTATGCTTCACTACCACTAATTTCACCATATAAGGCAAAAAAACTTGCTGAGTTTTTAGTTTTCAACATTAATAACTTAAATTTAAGATCAACAAAAGATATAAGTATTGAAACAATTGAATACAAGACCGACAATCAAGATTGTTTTATACCTTATAATCCTGTAGCAAGTATAAGTATGTCGGTTAAAGACATCAATACAATTTATAGATTAGAAAATAGATTAATTGAAGCAATTGAAAAAAGTGACAAAAAAGAAGTAGAGCGATTAACAAAAGAATTTCTTTCAATCGCAAAAAATATTCCTGACCGATTGCCTCAAGACGTTATACGCTCGCGTAAGAATTTATCAATTGTTTTAAACACCTTATTGCGCAAAGCTGCTGAAAAAGGTGGATTGGATTCTATAACACTGCACAGTATTTCAGAAAGATTTGCAATTGAAATAGAAAAAGCAACAAACATCGCTACTCTTTTAAAAATCATAAACACTATGGTTCAAACTTATTGTAGCGCTACCCGCAAATATTCACTAAAAGATTACACTTATACAACTCGAAAAATAATTGAATACATTCGCAGTAACCTTGACCAGGATTTAAGTTTAATTAATATTGCCACCTCTTTAAATTTAAGTGTATCTGAACTTTCTAGACAATTCAAAAAGGAAACAAATATCTCGCTGGTGGACTATATAAATATCCAAAGAATTAATGAAGCCACCTACCTTTTACAAAATCAAAAGATGTTGATTACAGATATTGCTTATATGGTGGGCTTTAATGATGGCAATTATTTTACTAAGGTATTTAAAAAAGTAAAAGGTATTACCCCTAGTAAATATCGACAGAAAATAGGATAATTTCCACATATTATAATATTGAATTAAAGTGTTGAAGTATCGTTTAGTTAAAACAATTAAAAACAACCGGGTTATAATCAGTTAAGTTGATATATAAATCCGATTGTTTTTTATTGTTAAATCTCATTTAATTTAAAACTTTTGTACTTGAATATCCTTTTTTATAATGCCAAATCGATCAGAAGTGATTTTTACACTAGCTACGCCTGATTCACCAATTGTTTTAACCCAAAAACCAATTGAGCCGCCTATTAAAGATATCGCTTTTGGACCGATAATTTCAAGTGGTCCATCACATTCAACTTTTAATACGTCATTTGCATAGACGATATTATTATTAAATTCATCTAATAACTCCACAACTATTCGTGTGACGTCATAGGTTTTATCTTCAATCAAAAAATCTTTGTCGATAGTCATTTTTAAATTTGGCTTTGACACCTGACTTTTTACAACCTTGGCAACACTTTCATCATTTATATAACCTTCAAAGAAGTAGCTAGTTGCCTTTTCTCCCCATCCACCAAAATACTTGGTATACAAAGCCTCTGCATCGTTCATATTTAGTTTATACTTAAGAAATATCTTTCCCATTTTTATAGTGTCAATTAAGTTTAAATTCAGCCCACTCTTGTTTACTTTGATCAAAAGTTGTTTAATCGTTTCTGCATCCTTAGGAGTGAATATTTCATTGTTTTCGATTTCATCACCAATTAAATCATCAATTATAATTGGCGGATGCAAAAGACTCTTATACTTTCTTTGATCTGGATAAAAGGTGTTGATGTATTGATTATTTTTATATAATTTAATGTAGTCGCAATTAGTAAAGACATGAATATCCTCCATTAAAGAGGCATCATATTCACCGATATTTAAAGAACTTGCAACATGCATCACAGGTGTTTCCATTTGCTGAGACTGGTATGCATAAGCTGCATACTTAGGAATACGAAACATATCCATAACTCCGTGATAACAAATTCTATCACCACTTCCAAAGTCTTTATGAGTATTGTAGTCAAACATACACCAGCCAATTGCCCCGGATATGTCATCATCGTTTTCCATTGCCGCCAAGACATTTAAATGCCTTAGGGCATGGCTTATACGCCGTGATTCATTATCAAATTTTTTAGTCGGAAACATGTGCCCATTATATTCAGTTATAAGATAAGGTTTTTTGCTTTTAGTAATCTTTTTCTTTTTATCGAGTCCTTGATTATCTCCAGTATGCACAAAATCATTGTATGTATAGACATCTTCAATTATCTCTTTTGCAGCCATGTCTCTTACACCACCAGTTGGTCTTGAATCATCTAATTTTCTTGCAATTGCATTAGTTTGAGCATAGAATTTCTGGTTATCCTGAGATTCATTGATTCTAACTCCCCAGATGATAACACTAGGATGATTTATATCCTTTAAAATCATTTCAGAAACATTTTCTATTGACGTATCTTGCCACTTTTGATTTCCGATGTGCTGCCAGCCTGGAATTTCATCAAAAACTAATAAACCTATTTCATCACATCTGTCTAAAAAATGATCACTTTGCGGATAATGAGATAGTCTCACTATATTTAATCCTAAGTCATACTTAAGAATATCAGCATCCTTATATTGAGCACTTTTTGGCATTGCATAGCCTACATATGGAAATGATTGATGGCGATTGAGACCACGTAACTTTAGTTTTTCACCATTTAAATAAAAACCTTTACTTGTAAAATTAATATCTCTAAAGCCAAAACGAAGATTATGGCTATCAATTATTTTATTATTTAATATAAGGTTAACTTTCAATGTATATAAATTTGGGTCATCTAAACTCCATAAGGCAACACTGCTGACAACTTCATTAATAGTATGTTTTTGCTTAAAGTTAGAGGTCAATTCTACTTCTTCTTTAAACTCTTGGACAATTTTCTTTTCTTTTAAAAGTGAAAACTCACATATCAAACTTTGAGCGGTTTGCTTGTGATTGGTAAAATAAAGATCAATATTAAGTGCTGGTGACTCTGTAAGAACATCTTTGGTCGTAATAGCAACATTCTCTATATGAGTCTGATTTACATATTCAAGTGATACTTCGCGGTAAATCCCACCATAAGTCAAATAATCAATTACAAAACCAAAAGGTGGTATCTCTTCTCGTTCATTAGAATCTACATAAACAGCTAGTGTATTATATTCATTGATGATGGCAAACTCAGTTAAATCTAATCTAAATGGGGTATAGCCACCTTTGTGCTCTCCAATATAATTACCATTAAGATAGACCTTTGCATACGCCATTACCCCATTAAATTTGATGTAAACACGCTGCTGATCGGTAATAGCATCTATCCATAAGTTTTTTCGATAACAACTTTCAAATTGATAAATGCTTTCATCAAAGTTGTTATATGGCACTTCAATATTTGTGTGAGGAATTTGCACATTTTGAAAAGAACTATCATCAAAATCTTTTAATATATATTCATTTTTAAAATTTGGTGTGTACTTCCAATTGAAATTAATATCAGTTTTCTTAATCATGGTTTGCCTCCCTATATGTAATTATTTGTCTAACTTAATCTTTGCCAAGTCAATAAGTATTTGGTCATATTTTTCTTCAGTGATCGTATACTTACTTTTAATTAGTAAATAGGCAATAACAATACTAATCATCGGGATTAGCCCCATCCCAATTCTCAACATTAACAACATTTTTGGTGTCGCACTAGACAAAATGACATTAGCTTGACTACTTATTTCTTGAAGTAATCCTTGAGATTTTTGGATCTCTAAGTCAGCTATTTGTTGAGAGTAAACATAGACTCCTGATATTATCAAAACCAAGGTCACGATTGCCTGTTGCAAGGCGGCTCCAAGTTTTGTCATAAATGGTCTAATTGAAAATATGATGCTTTCATTACGTTCACCTGTCTTTATTTCATTATATTCAATGACATTGGCTGTCATAACAACCAATACAACAAAGAATAAATTAAGCCCAAAAAAGATGAAAAAAGCACTGGTATATAGAATAATTTCATTCATTGGAATAAGATATCCCAGTGATAAAAATGAGAGATATCCAATGACAGAAATTAATGTTCCAATGCCCATTATCTTCATCCGTTTATAGTGTTTGGTCAAAAAAGGAAAAACGAGCAGAGCTGTCAGAGACCCAAGTGCAAAAAATACGGTGAAGATTGTCAATTGAACACCACCATAACCAAATTCAAAGTAAAAGAAGTTAATTCCGAAAGCCATGAATAATTCAATTGCAATTGTGTAAAGTAACAAGGCAATAGCAACGATTATTAACTGATCATTTTTAAATAATATACTGTACATTTTCTTTAAATTTACTTTTTCCTGTTTTTCTTCGACAACTATTCTTTCAGAAACTCCAAAATATGTAAGTAGGGTAAAAGCTAAAAATATAAACGAAATGCTTATACCTAAAACTTTATACATCCATACGGCGTTACCTGTAACTAAAATCGGTATTAGACCACCTGCTATGAATTGGCCAATACTTGCAAAAATTAGAACTAAATTAGTTAGTTCATTTCTTTCATCATTATTTGATGACAAATTTGGTAAAAGTGACCAATAGGCAATGTCATTGATTGTAAAAGTCATTCCCCAGGCAATATATGCAATCCCAAAAAATAACACAAATGCCCAGCCAGTCGGCCTAACTAAAAATAATAAAATAGTGATGGCAAAATTACTTACACCACCAAGCATCACCCAAGGTCTAAATTTGCCGCCTTTTAATCTTGAATTCTCAATAATCATTCCCATGATTGGGTCATTAAAGGCATCCCAAACTCGAGAAAATATCATTATCGTTGAGATAGCACTAAATTGGGCAACAGTTAAATTCATTGTGTATTGAATGTAAGGCAACATAAACATTGAGACAAGGATAAATATCATATCTCGACCAATACAACCAACGCTATATGTCCATTTATTTCTTTTGGTTATTGTGTTCATAATTTTCTCCTTAATTATAGATACTTATCTATCATTTTCTTTGTAATTTCCTTTTCTTTGCAGATAGTGCCATAAAATCGGCCACTTTCTCTTATTGTTCTTTTTTGTGTATAGTAGTCAACTTCAATTAAACCAAACCTTGGCGCATAACCATCATTCCATTCTAAATTATCTAATAATGACCAGTGATAATATCTCCGAATATCTACGTCATCCGCAATCAATTTCTCGATTTCTTTTAAGTGGTTATAAATAAATTTAGCTCGTTTACTGTCATTTGCGTCAGGTATACCATTCTCTGTAATATATATAGGCAGTTTATACTTTTCAAAGACTTCTTTAACAACTTTATATAAACCTTCAGGATAGATCTCCCAACCTAAATCATTTAGTTTTTCATCTGGTAAACCTGCTTCTACTTTTACCTCTCCAAACAACATTGCGGGATTGTTAGAAGAATGGATTAGATGTCTTGAGTAATAATTTACTCCAATAAAGTCACAATAAATGCCTTTGCCATGAGGATATCCCAAACCAACTGGAAAGGTTAAATGTCCCTCTATCATCCCATTTAAAAACATTTGATGGAAGGAATAGTTCATTAATTTTTCACTTAATTTAGTTAAGATGTTGTTGCCACTAACCTCAAAATAGGCTAAATGAATCGCAATTCCAACCATGGTATCGTTATAGCCCATTTTTTTTCGTTCACTATGAATTATTTTATATGCTTTTAGGTGGGCTAAAATAAGATTTTTTGATGCCTTAAAATATGATAAAATATCATCTTTTTTGCCTGGGGGATATTTTCCATCCATAAAAGTGTCCATTGCAAAAACATTTGGTTCATTAATTGTGCAATACTCATTAACACTGTCACCTAAAAAAGAAACTACTTTTTTAACAAAACGGCTAAAATATTTTACACTATCTCTATTAGTCCATTGTCCTTTTTCTTCAAACCACTGGGGATGAGAAAAATGATGAAGGGTAACAAGTGGCTTGATGCCAGCTTCTACTAATGCCTGAATCTCATCTTGGTAATGCTTAATCCCTTTTTGCGACCAAACACCTTCTTCTGGTTCAATCCGGCTCCACTCAATACTCATCCTATAGATTTCATGATTCATCTCTTTCATAAGATTAATGTCTTCAATGACTCGATTGTAATGATCAGCGGCAACAATAGAACTTTCATTATTAGCGATCATACCTTTCAAAGACCAGTGGTACCAATTGCTATTCTTATCGCCACCTTCAATTTGTGTCGCAGCTGTGGCACTTCCTAAAAGAAAACTATTTGGTAATTTAATTGGCTTCATTTAAACCTCCTTAATGTGTTTAATGTATATTTCAACTTGGTGTTTAATTAACTCTATTCCATCAAATCCTGACTCCTTTTTTATTATTTCCCCCCTTATCGCAATTCTTTGGCCAAAACTCCAGAGTACATTAGATATCGTTGCAACCATTAACTGAGTATCAGTACCTTGTTTAATTGAACCATCCTTTTTACCTAACTCAATAATACTCTCAATCAAATAGTCTGATTTTAAAATAATATCGTTAAAGCGTTTTTGATGATCCAAACTTATCGTCACAACAACTCTGTCATTAAAATAAAAATCAAATTCACTTATATACCGCATTACCTCAGGCTTTTTACTCATATTTAAAATCAAACTATTCAAAAACAACTCTAACCTTCTCAGACCACTGCCTTTTAACTCATCAAAAACTAATTTTTGATAATTATTCCATTCATTGATAAGTTCTATTATAATTTCATAAGCAATATCTTCTTTGGTTGGAAAGTATCTATAAATCGTTCTAACGCTTAAATCAACACTTAAAGCAATATCATTCATTACTGTGTTTACAATCCCTTTTTCAAGAAATACATCTCTTGATTTTTCTATAATTAATGCCTTGATTCGTTCTTTTCTATCCATAATTGCGCTCCTGTCATACCCTATGTCACAATTTTATTATATGTTATGTCACACCCTATGTCAATTATGAAAGGATAGAATTATAATCTAGTTAATTTTTAGACTTATAGAGTAAAGACTACATTAAATAGTTTATAATACCCTTGATATTTACTTTCGGAAAATCTATTGATTAATATATATTTAGGTTTTAATGCTAAAGCAATATAAAAAGCTTACCTCCATGTCAAATATGGGAGTAAGCTAGAGTAAATATTAATTCGATTTTTTATTTTTGTGTAGATTTATAAATTTCTTCAACTAAACTGACACAGGTTGTAGTGATTTCTTCAGTCATTATTGGTGATTGGAGAAGGCCTTTTGTAATACAGTCATAAACATGTTCAATCTCATAAACCATTTCTGGAACTTTTTCGTATGATATAGTTTGATACTCATCACTACTGTGGGTGTAGACAACTAATTGGTTAGCACTCCAAAACTTTTTAATTGTGATTATCGCCTTTTCAAAATAAAAAATCGCTTCGTTATTTGTTTTGGCCGTCATTGTAAGATGAGTTGAGGCTAATAGTTTATTGTTAAACTTAAAGGAAATTAAAATGTCATCTATTTCTGTCTTAGTCCCTAGATGCATTTGAGTTACATATTCAAACTGTGGATTATCAAGTAGGTACAATAAATATTCGATAAGGTAGGAGGCAGAGCTAAATAGGACTCCCGCCTGGTGATGATCATAGACCCAATGTTTTTTGGGGAAATCTATCAGCCAAGAGGCACTTAGGTTAATATGCTTTAGTTCTCCAAAATCCTTATCTAAAATTTTATCTTTTACAAATTGACTTGTAGGCAAAAATACCGTTTTTTGGGCTTCCATTAAAAATACACCTTGTTGACGAGCAAAAGCAAAAGCCTCTTGAGCATCTTTTAGGTTTAGAACCATTGGTTTTTCGCATATAACATGTTTTTTGTGCGACAAGGCCTCCATTATTTGAGTAAAGTGTTGGTCATTTATACTAGCTATGTATACTACATCAATCTCAGGGTCTTCATATACTTCCTTATAACTTCCATAAGCTTTAGCGATATCATAATCCTTTGCAAACTGCTTTGCTCTATTAAGGCTAGATGCTCCTATCGCTAAAGCTCTTGAATGCTTAGTTGTGTTAAGTGCTGCCACAAAACGCGGGGCAATGGTAGCTGCAGAAATAATTCCATAATTTAGTTTTTTCATCTTTATCACCTATATTTATTATATCATTCTTTCTTTAATACAATGTGAGAACGTTTGATAATATTGTGATAGATTTGGAAAAGTTGTAGTATTAGTTTATACTGTTAATACTGGATAATTTCGGGAAGGTGATTTTATGATAGATATAATTCTAATTCTAGTTTTGCAATTAATATATGTTCCAATATTAACACTTAGAACGATATTTTTAGTTAAAAACATGACTGCGATTGCCGCTGTTCTTGGCTTTGCTGAAGCACTTATATATGTGTTTGGTTTGTCTCTTGTTTTTAGTGGTGACCAAGGTCCTCTTGCAATGTTAGTATATGCACTTGGATTTGGAATAGGAATCCTTATTGGTGGCGCTGTTGAAAACAAACTTGCGATTGGTTATAATAACTTTGTTGTAAATCTTTTAGATAAAAATAACGATTTAATCACTCATTTAAGAAATGAGGGATTTGGTGTTACTGTTTATGAAGGTGAAGGAAGAAATAGTAAAAGATTCAGATTAGATATTTTAACAAAAAGAAATCGTGAAGAAGAACTGCTAAATTTAATTGATGAATACGAGCCTAGGGCATTTATAGTTTCTTATGAACCGAGAAGATTTAAAGGTGGCTTCTTAGTTAACACAATGAAGAGTTCTAAAAAAATATTAGTGCCAAATAAAACAAAAGACAATTAATGATTAAATGTTTTTTTAAAAATTTTGGTATAAAAACACCCCCCTCTTGACATCATTTGATGGAAATTAGGGGTGTTTTTAAATTTACTTGAAATAATCTAATTATGCTTTAAAAATTATTGTATATTAGGTTAAAGAAATCGTCTTAAGCAATCCGCTTATATAAAATTGGTTGGTCAAAACCAAAGGTTTGTTTACCATTAACTTCCATACTTTCAGTTACTTCTAAACATTCTGTCGATAAGCGTTGATGCAAATTAAATTTTAGTACCGGAGAAAACATACTTACACTTCCACCCTCCCACACGCCATCGTTTTCAACATAAATCGCGGGTGTAAATTTCTCTGAATATTTGAGATTGTTATAATCTAATCTTTTAAATTCGCATAAGTGAAAGTGTTTTTATCATATCCATCAGGTGTGTCACAAGAAGTAAGTTTTATTTGATTATCTTCTTCTGTAAATAAGAAAAAGTGTGGTTGTGCATTTTTTCTGCCTTTTGTGATGTAATAACTTTCCTGGACCATGAACACACCTTTAAAATCATTTGGTAAGTTTACTATCTTATTATTACAAATGGTATTTACATGTTTCGCATATGGAAAATCTTCGTCATTTAGACTTTCAAATTGTTCTTTATTATCAAATCTGCCTTGTAACAATTGTATGAATTCATTTAACTTTGACATTATTTACATCTCCCAACTTCTATATTTTATTAGTATTGCTTATATCTAAGTCAATCTTATAAACGCTAGGTTGTTTTTTAAATAGATAATCACCATTTCTGATTGAGGCAATACATTCAGACCTATTTCGGAGTGCTTCAAAAACATTTGGGGCATCTAAGACAATAAAGTTTGCTGGTTTGCCAGCTTCTAGACCATATTCAGATTCTAACTTCATTAGCTTGGCGCCATTGTAAGTAATTAAATCAAAATTATTGTTAAAATCATCTTTAGTCATTAATTGAGCTAAGTGGATTCCATGATCTAAAATGTTCATCATATTACCATTTCCAGCAGGATACCATAAATCAACAATTGAATCCTGGCCAAAGGCAACATTGATATCATTTCTTACGAAATCACGTACCCGAGTAATTCCTCGACGCACAGGATAATTGTCTTGACGTCCTTGTAAAAAGACATTTTCGGTTGGACAAGAAACAAAATGAATTCCTGATTTTTTAAATAATCCCATCATTCTAAATGCATATGAGTTATCAACTGAACCAAAGGAACAGGTATGACTAGCTGTTGTAAATTTGCCATATCCTTGTTTCATTGCCTCAGCATTTAATACTTCTAAAAAGCGGGCATGTGTGTCATCTGTTTCATCACAATGAACATCAATTAATTTATCATATTTAACAGCTAACCTAACTATCTCATGGACTGATTTTTCACCAATTTCACGTGACCATTCATTGTGTGGGATACCACCTACACAATCAGCTCCTAATTTAAGAGCTTCTTCAACCAGGTCTCGGCCTGATTTGCCCTCTTCATTGTAAGAATACATCCCATTTTGTGGAAAGGCAACAACTTGAATTGTGATCTTATCCTTTAACTCATCTCTAAGTTCAATCGCAGCTTTAATACCAGTTAAGTTAGGGTCTGTACAATCAGTTTGAGCTCTTATAAATTGTGTGCCATATGATGCAACATCCATGATTGCTTGTCGCATCCGATCCTTCATTTCTTGTTTTGAAGTACCTTTTTTAAAATCATTCCAAATATCAATGGCTTCAAATAAAGTCCCTGTTTGGTTGGTAGCTTTATCTGTTTGTCCAGTAAAGTAATAATCTAAATGCAAGTGTGAATCAACATAAGGTGGTAAAACTAGACAACCTTTTAAATCTATAACTTCACTAACCTCCTCTAAATTTGTTCCAATCTCTTTAAATTTACCATCCTCGATTATAAATTCTGATGCATTTTCGTGTTTATATATAACAGCATTTATGAATTTCTTTTTCATTTAATATTTCTCCTTTTTTATTGAGTTATTATCTTTAAAACTTTATTTATTAAAGCGATGTTCTATGCAATAAAAGTGGCAAGTAATTACTTATTCGTGCTTTGGCAAGATAAAATTTAAAAATGTTCCGGCGATTCCGGATAAGGCTGAGCCAGATAAAACAGCTGAGCCTACAAGTGGCAACGTAGCTCCGCCAAGTCCTAAGACTAACATAATTGAAGCTATAATAAGATTTCTTTGTTTTTTAAAATCAACCTTCTCATCAATTAATACTTTTAATCCGTTACTTGCTATTACGCCATATAATAATAAGCTGACGCCGCCTAAAACCGGTGGTGGTATTGAAGCGATTAAAGCTGATACTACTCCACTAAAGCTTAGTAGAATTGCTATAAAAGCTGCACCGATTGTAACATAAACAGATGCGACCTTTGTCATTCCAATTACTCCAGTATTCTCTCCATATGTTGTATTAGCTGGACCACCAAAAAATGCCGAGACAGCCGTTGCTATACCATCACCCATTAATGTCTTATCCATTCCCGGATCTTTTAAAAAATCTTCTCCACAAATTTTCCCTAGAACTGTGTGATCACCAATATGTTCACTAATAGATACAATGGCAACTGGTATTAAGGCTATCGCTGCAAAGCTAAAATCCGGCCTATAATTTAAGCCCCATATTGAAAATTCTGGCAATTGAAAAAGGGGTGCTTCTAAAACAGGTGCAAAGTCTACCATGTTCAATAAGCCCGCAAATATGTATCCAGCAAGGATGCCTACTAGAAAAGGAATAAACTTCATTAAACCCTTACCTTTAACTAAAAAGAAAAGTGTAATCGATAAAGTGAAAGTCGCTACAACCATATTTTTAAGGTCACCACCTTGAACAAAGCCTGCTTGTTCTACTGCCCAAGGAGCTAAACCTAGACCAATTACTAAGATCATGGGACCTATAACAACTGGTGGTAAAAGTTTACTTAACCAATCGCTTCCGAACTTTCTTATAATAAAAGCTATTAATACATATACAAATCCAACCAGTATTAAGCCTGTTTGTGATGCGGCCATACTTCCTGTCGCTTCTTGTGCTGCTAACATAGCCCCTACAAAAGCAGCAGAAGACCCTAGATAGACGGGTACTTTTGCTTTAGTAATAAATGAATATATTAATGTTCCAAGCCCTGATGTGAATAAAGCAATTGATGGTGGTATCCCAACAATAATTGGAATTAATATTGTGGCTGAAAACATAGCAATAACATGTTGAAAACTAAGGACAAACCATAAAAATAATCCAGGTTTATCTCTAACCCCTAATAACAAGTCTTTTTTATTCATAAAATCCCCTCTTTCTTAGATCTCTTTTCTTAATATTCTCATAGCATTAGTATAATAGTAATACTCTAAAACAACGTTAACAATATTGCTACACTAAGCAATAGAACGCATATAGTGCTATAAATTTTAAAAAGTGCTCTTACCTATATCTTTTTCTCTTATAAACATTTAACAATTATATAGCGGCTATGTCAACACTTTTATGAATAATTATCTGATATTTTAATTATACTTAAAGAGTATGTGCTATTAATGAAATAATTGAGTTAATTTAAAAAAGGCTTGTCTCCTTTATTATCAAGAAGATAAGCCTTCAAAAAGCATTTATTTATAGGTTTTAATGAATTAAGCCTTTATAACAAAGAAATTAATTTAAATGTTGCTTTTATTTTGAGTCAAATTTTTCCATTACTTCTAACGCAAAGTCTAAAGCTTTTTCACCATTCATTGTTCCATAAACTCGCATATCAATCAATTCTACTGGAATTTTGCCTTCGAGTTTTTTCTTCATTTCAGACAATAAGAACCGAATCTGTGGAGCAAGTAAGACTACATCTGCCGTCTTAACGATATCATCTGATACTCCTGTACCTTCAGACCATATCTTAGCCTCGACTCCTCTATCTTCTGCAGCTTTTTCCATTCTTTTCACCAAAATACTGGTGGACATTCCACCCGAACATACTAATAATACATTTACCATTTTAAACCTCCTTTTTTTATTGATTTTATTTCATTATTACAAAATGATTCCATGAATCTAAACTATCTAGTAATATTAGTTCTTCTTCTTTTATTCTAGCTACAACATTTTTATTGCCCTGGTTTTCCATATCTTTTAAAACAATATGTAACTCACCTTTGTATTGGCCATATTCCTCATTGACAATAACGACATCTCCACGCTTTAAATCTCTTGTGTTTTTAGGCTCTATTTCATAATCACGATATATCACTCTTGTCATTGTACTTCTACGTACATTATCATTTAGATCGCCTCTTACAAAATGTTGATCATAATAAAGAATCTTTTCTTCTATATCTGATAACTCATATTCTTTGATCACTTTTATATTTATTTTGCCTTGAACGATATCTCTTAATGACTTAAACTCATCTTCACTAGCATATACATTGGCGATAGTTACATTATCAATAAATCCTAAAGCCATTAAATGTCGAGCTTGCAAATCTATCGGTAAATCTCTGTGCATTTCCAATGTACATAATCCTTCAGTGACTGGCCATGGGCCATAGGCATCCTTAGTATTACTTGAAATAAACGCTGATAAATAAAGATTATGTTTTTTTACTTCTAGACTATTTCTAACAAAAAAATCTAAGGCTAGACCAGCATGTCGTTGTGGATAAAAGTTATGTGACGCAATAATTTTCTCTCTATTTGGTTTAAAAGAGAGAATACTATCTAACTGTTGTGTGCTGCCACTTGCATTTAGCTCCAACTTTAGTCCATATGGATTATACGAAATAATTGCTTCTTTTTGTCCACCGAAACTTTGGTCAAGTCGAATTCCATCTGCCCCTATTTCATTAAAAAATGACAAGTCATCGTATGATATGCCAAGGTCATCAAATACTTTTGGTGAAACGTCGACGATAACTTCCATATTATACTTATGGGCAAGATCGATTCTTGATGTAAATTCTTCTTTAATCTCTTCTTTAGATTTGCCGCCTAACCCCAACAGATTGGTAAAAACTCTTTTAACATTATATTTTCCTGCTAATTCAATGTACTTCAAATCATCTTCGAGCTTTGATTTGTCTGGGTAAATTGAAATACCTAAATTTATCATTATTCATTGCCTCCTCGTTTAAATTATATATAAAGAAATATAGATTTGTAAAGTTTGTGACCCTTAATTTAAAGTACTAATTATTAGAAAAATAAATTTTAATCTATTTATAGTAACTGTAAACTTGAATATCCGACTTTTAAAAGATTATATTTAAAATCCGGTTTCTACATTTAAACTTTATTTGTTCTTTGCTTATGCTTATAAGCTACATAAACAATTGCTCCAACAATTCCTATGCCTAGTCCTATATAAAAGTTTTTAATCAATAAGCCTATAATGAAGCCAATTAATAGACCAATAGCAATTGGCCATCCAAAACTATCTGACAGTTCTTGCATAACTCCTCCTTACAAAACTCTTTGTTTAAAGAAAAATGCACCCTTAAGGTTGGATAACTTTAAAGGTGCAAATTGATTAATCTATTCTACTTCTAATTCTTCATTTTCTTCAGCTAATAACTTATTGTCATATAACTTGAAAAATGGGTAATACATTAAAAATGAAGTAATAATCAAGACCACGTTAAGTACTAATGCTCTCCAGTCAAAGTTTGTCGCAAGTAAGGCTCCAATAGGTCCTGGTAATGTCCAAGGTGGTACTGAAGTAACACGATTTACTAAGAATAGTTTAGTTGCAAACCATGCAATTGTTGCATTAACTAAAGGTACTATCATAAACGGTACCATTAAGATTGGGTTTAAAACTATTGGTGCACCAAAAATTATTGGCTCATTAATATTGAATATTGCTGGGCCAATTGCGGTTCTCCCTAATGTTTTTGCATAAGTAGACTTAGCGAAAAATGCCATTGCAATTGCAAGTCCAATTGTTGCACCAGATCCACCAATCCAAATAAACCATTGGAAGAATGGCTCAGCTGCGATATGAGGAATTGCTTCCCCAGCCGCTAGTGCTGTTTCATTTCCTGCAAGCAGTGTTAACCATAGTGGTCGAGCAATCGAGCCTACTATTGAAACACCATGAATACCAAATGACCAAAAGAATGTTACTAAAAACACTAAAACCAAAACGCTTGGTAAGGTATCTGCTGCAGATACAAGTGGCACGATTAGTGTTGCAATAAATCCATGCCAGTCAAATCCGATCCAATAAGTAACTGCTCCAAATCCTAGAACTATAATAGCTGTAGGTACTAGTGCTTCAAAAGAACGTGCGACTGATGGCGGAACTTGTTCTGGCATACTAATTTTAAAATTAGAACGATCAGTAAAGCGATAAATCTCTACCGCAATAATTGATGCTACAATACCAACAAACATACCTCCACCTGAAAGTGGCCCCATTGGAATAGCCCAACCAATTTCTTCCGTAACTGCCGGATTAATTGTAAGCAAGAATGCTGCAGTGGCTAAAATCCCACCTGACAAACCATCTAACTTATATGATTCAGCTAAATTAAGCCCGATACCAAAGACCGCATACAATGTCATAATAGCCATTGTTACACGGTACGGCAGTAATACTGCGCCTGCGTTTGCTTGAATTAAGCCAAATATTGGCCAATCTTTACCAAACGGTAAAAAAGCCACTGTTAAGAAAACAGACCCAACAATAATTAATGGCAATGTCGCAATAATACCATTACGAATTGCTAATAAGTGCCGTTGGTTCGCTAACTTGTTCATTGGCCCTGACAATCTCTCGTCAACAAATTTAACAAATTTATCCATATTATCCTCCCTTAATCTATGTGTATATGATATCACATATATATATATTGTACATGAAAGCGCTTTAATATACAAACTTTTGTATATTAACGACATATTTTGATGAGTTATCTTACTTTTGAGTCATTATGAAATTATATTAATCAATTTTGAAACTAATAATTTTCGTTTTAGTCACCACTTCTTGACTCTTTTGCCATGAATAGTAATCCGCTGATTATTGCGATTAAAACAAAAAAGTAGGCGATTGGAACTAAAAAGAAAGGTTCTTGTAAAAAACCATTCACATCAACACTACTTCCAATTATTGAGTAAGCAAATAGGCAAAGGTTTGCGATTATCGCTGAGATAAGTGCAATTTTAAGTGTAAGTGAAGCTTTAAGTTTTATTTTAAATTTGTTAAACCTGTGATTAAACATGGGATCATCCTTTTCTTATATTTAAATCTAATCTTCTGTTGGTACATTATACGACTTAGTCAAATAATTTATATCTATTATGTTCATTCATTTTTAAAATTTGCAGTTAATAAACTTCCAAGAGGGATATAAAATTGCATCTACATGTCTTATGATTAGTCTATTGAATTATATTATGTTTAGACAATAAAATGTAGAAGCCTGCAAAAAGTATCAAGGTGCTAATAATAACATATGACAAATCCCTAATCATAAAATATGTCGAATGTGCCCAACCCATAATAACTAAGCTAGAGAATAAATATGCTATACCAAAGGCAAAACTTAAGACAAATAATTTTTTTACATATTTAGCATTTTTGAAAACAATTGCTAAAATAAGAGAAATAATTGATAAAATTATTGCTAAAGTAGAGTAATAACTCATTGCAAGTCGAGGTAGGATATTCGAGCCGCCCATTAGTGGCTTACCATAAATTATAATGATTTTACCATCATTTTCAATTTCGTAGTAACCGATTTGTTTAGTCTCATTTTCATTAAAATCTACTTTTATAGACTTTTCACCAAAATTAGTATTGAAGTTATTTATCCTTGTTTTCCAAGCCGTTATAATTTTATTGTTATCATTTATTTCATAACCATCTACAATTTCATTAAATGTTATTTCAACGCCATTGAATATTTCTTTTACTTCTTTTATTGCTTCGACAGAATTTAATGGAATCGGCTTATTTAACTTTTCGATTGAAACAACGCTAATAAAGCCAATAATTAATACCATTAATAATAACTTGTCTAATCTATTACTTTTTGTATGAAACATTTAGAATCCTCCTCTAGCAAATATATATCATAATTATACACCCATTCATATCTTAAGTCAATGTTTATTTATCGTTAAACAATAAATGTCTGCAATGAAATTTAATAATTTATCTCAATAATTTAGATTCTTAGTACATTCATAAAATGCATTAGTTTTTATTATT
>LFRM01309926.1_pt1 | contig 58738 bp, 60 predicted proteins | sample 618341 | NCBI WGS metagenome assembly LFRM01 (sample SAMN03654438, study PRJNA283298) | anaerobic digester metagenome | isolation source: pool of bioreactors CSTR01a, CSTR02a, and CSTR03a thermophilic anaerobic... | place: Denmark: Kgs. Lyngby | collected 2014-05-21 | reverse complement strand
GCGAGGCTGTATGCCTTATCAAGCCTCAGTTTGAGGCGGGACGCGATAAGGTCGGCAAGAAGGGCGTTGTGCGTGATGAGAAGGTTCACTGCGAGGTTATCGAAAAGATAATTGCACTTGCAAAGTCGGTGAATTTTTGTATAATGGGAATTGATTTTTCTCCGGTAAAGGGTCCGGAGGGAAATATAGAATATTTGATTTTCCTGAAAAAATGTGATACAATTGCCGAAAATACATTTGACGCTCAGGCGCTTGTGCGCCTTTCGCATGAGCAGCTCGGAGGTGAAAAGAGTTGAAAATTGCGGTCTTACCGAATATGACAAGAGTCAACGCTCCGCAGGTCACGCTCGAAGTGTGTTCAAACCTTTCGGCGCTCGGAGTGAGCTTTGTGCTGAGCAATAAATATTCACAGGCGCTTTCAACTGTTTCGCCGGAGCATTTTGTGCCGGAAAACGAGCTTGTAGCGTCATGCGATGCGGTTATTGCCGTCGGAGGGGACGGCTCTTTGATACATGCCGCAAAGAAGGCGGCGCTGTGTGCCAAGCCGGTTCTGGGTGTCAACGCCGGACGGCTCGCTTATATGGCGGGGCTTGAAAGCACCGAGCTGGACCTCCTCAGGGAGCTTATAAACGGAAATTACAGCATTGACAGGCGCATGATGCTCAAAGCGTCGCTTTTGAAAAACGGTGATGAGGTTTTTTCGGCTTACTGCATAAACGATGCGGTGGTTGCGCGAGGCAGCCGGATGGAGCTGCTTGAAACCTCGCTTTCATGTAACGGAACTCATTTTATGACATATAATTCGGACGGCATTATAGTTGCCACTCCGACAGGCTCAACGGCATATTCCTTTTCCGCGGGCGGACCCGTAATAGAGCCTACCGTAGAGAGTATACTCGTAACCCCCGTCTGCAATCACGCCTTGCTTTCACGCTCGGTTATATTCGGTGAGGACAGTGTGCTCGGAGTGAGTGTGAGCGGCGGCTGCGAAGCGTACCTTTCATGCGACGGCGGCGAGGGCACTCCGGTGCCGGACGGAGCTTTAATCAGTATAGAAAAAGCACCGATATATGCTGATTTTATAAGAATTAAAAGTGATACATTTATGGATACTCTCGGCAAAAAGCTTTCCGGAAGAGGCATATAAAAGGGGGACGGCGGAATGAAAAAAAGAAGACATCAACTCATACTCCGGCTTGTTGAGGAGAATGAAATCACCACACAGGAGGAGCTGCTTACATGCCTTCGCGAGCATGGCTTTGATGTAACTCAGGCAACTGTTTCCCGCGATGTAAAGGAACTGCGTCTTGTCAAAATGCTCGGAAAAAACGGGCAGTACCGCTATGCACCCCATCGTGACGAAAGCTCGGACGGAGTGTCAAAATTTTATTCTATATTTTCCGATTCGGTAATCGGAATGGAATGTGCACAGAATATATGTGTGATAAAATGCTATGCCGGCATGGCTCAGGCGGTGTGCGCCTCGGTTGATGCGATGAGCATTGAGGGCGTAGTCGGTACTCTCGCAGGAGATGATACTATTTTCGTCCTGTGTAAGACGAATGAAAAGGCAGAGGAATTCAAGGTTACCGTAAACAGTGTTTTAAAAGGATGATTGCCGTATGCTTTCTTCGCTTAAAATTGAAAACATTGCGATAATAGAAAGCGCAGAAATCGAATTTGCCGGCGGCTTCAATGTCCTCACGGGCGAGACAGGCGCGGGCAAATCCATAATTATAGATTCCATAAACGCCGTGCTGGGCTTCCGCACGACCCGCGAGCTTATACGGACGGGTGCGGATACTGCCCGTGTTACGGCATTTTTTACGGATATAAGCGAGCGGTCCGCAGCGGTGCTCAACGAGCTTGAGATACCCTGTGAGGCGGATTACAGCCTTGTCATTTCGCGGACACTCTCTGCGGACGGCAGAAACAGCTGTCGTGTAAACGGTGTGCCGCTTACCGCTTCAATGCTGCGTCTGCTGAGCCAGACGCTTATAAGCATACACGGCCAGCAGGACAACCAGACGCTTCTCAACCCCGAAACGCATTGTGCTTACATCGATGCCGTTGCGGAGGATGAGGAGCTGCTTTCGGCATATTCGGAAGCGTATCGCACTCTCAGGGCTATTGAGGCACAGCTCAGTGCGCTTTCATCAGATGAAACCGAGAAGGCGAGACGGGCCGATTTGCTTTCATATCAGATAAATGAGCTTGAAGCCGCCGGAATAACGCCGGGAGAGCGCGACGAGCTGACGGTAAAAAAGAATGTTTTTGTCAATGCCGAGAAGATTTCCGAAGCGGTCAATTCCGCATATGAGGCGCTTTACGGCTCGGAATACGGCTCGGCGGTACAGCTGCTTTCATCTGCGGGAAACACGCTTTCGTCAGCGGTTAAATATTGTCCGGAGCTTGAGCAGACAGCGGCGGAACTTACGGCAATGTCCTATGAGGCGCAGGAGCACGCCGACACACTCAGAGGAGTGCTTTCGGATATCGAATACAGCCCGCAGGAGCTTGACGAAATCGAGGAACGGCTTGATGCGCTTTATCGTCTGTCGCGTAAATACGGCGAAACCGAAGAGGAAATGCTTGCATTCCTGGAGCGCGCAAGGGGAGAGCTTTCCGAAATCACTCACTCGGACGAGCTGGCGGCAAAGCTTTCGTCGGAGCGTGAAAAGGCGCTTAAAGAGGCGAGACGGCTTGCAAACGAGCTGACCGGTGTGAGAGTAAGTGTCGGGGCTCAGCTTGCAAAGCGCGTTGAGAGTGAGGCGGCGTTTCTGGATATGCCGGCGCTTCGCTTTGAAATAAAAAGAGAGGACGCTGCGCTCGGCGAGTCCGGAGCGGATGATATAGAGTTTTTGATTTCCGCAAATGTCGGAGAACCGCCCAAGCCGCTGGCAAAAATTGCCTCGGGAGGAGAGCTTTCGAGGATAATGCTTGCCGTAAAAAACGTGATGTCCGATACGGGCGGAGCCTATACACTCATCTTTGACGAGGTTGACACAGGTGTCAGCGGGCACGCCGCGCGCAAGGTCGGAATAAAGCTGCGTTCGGCGGCGCAGGCTCATCAGGTGGTGTGCGTGACCCATCTTGCACAGATAGCATCTCTTGCCGACGCCCATTTCCTCATTGAGAAAACGGTTGACTCCGGGAAAACCCGTACAAAGGTCACTTCTCTCGGACGTGAGGGGAGAATCCGCGAGCTTGCGCGGATAATCGGAGGCTCTGACGTGCCGACGCAGGCACAGCTGAAAACCGCCGAGGATATGCTGGATGCACCGTGCGAATAAATCAAAAACGCCTGCAATCGCATAAAGGATTGCAGGCGTTAAAATTTGAGGATATCTTACATGTATTTTATAACGGCTTTATACTTTTCCATTATTTTGGCGTTGTATTCGTCGCCGCCGTCAAGATTTGCACTCATGAAAACGGGCGGCTCGATGCCTCGTTTAATAAACTCCGCCACAGCCTCTGCGCAAATTGAGTTTATTATTGCTGCCCCGGTTATGGTTGAGGTGGGCGCAACCTTTCCGCCGAAGCCGTCTATATTCATCGCGGCGTCACCTATGCAGCCGCAATTGTCTATAACAACCGGACACACCTCAAAAAGCCGTTTTCCGCTCGGATGGCGTGAGGGTGAAGCCTTTGAATAGGTGAGATTTGTAATTGCCACTGTGCTTACTCCGGCCTCTGCGGCGGCTATGCCCATTTCCACAGGCACACCGTTTCTGCCGGACACGGAGCTTATTATGAGAAGGTCTCCCGCCTCAAGGGCGTACTCTTTGAATATTTCCTGGGCATATTCGGCCTTTCGTTCGAGCACGGAGGTGTCGGTTACGGGCACAACATCACACGTAAGGCCCCTTGCGAGTATCGGATTCATAATTACGAGTCCGCCGGTGCGGTAAAACGCCTCCTGAGCAAGTATTCCCGCGTGAGAGCAGCCGAAAACGAAAATCTTATTGCCTGCCTGTGAGGTGTCAACCACCATTTTTGCAACCCGCTCGATAGTCTGTGCCTGGGTTTCGAGAACGGTTTTCAGCAACGCCGTAATGTGCTCAAAGTATTTCACTGTTTCTTCCATATCCGTCGCCATCCCTTCGGTAAAACAATAGCATATTCCGGCGCCTTTGTAAACATAAAAAAGAGTATTGACATATTCTCTTTCGGGTAGTATTATATACCTCGCAGGCACAGAATGACTAACAGTCATTTTTTATTTCGGGCGCATTGTCAAAAAAATAACAATCAAACCGCAGATGAAGCATTTTGTAATAAATTATAACAGGTGTTTTATAATAAATACTATTGCTATAAATGCTTTTCTGTGGTAAAATATACAGTAAATTGCAAATAACCGTGTCGGCAGGGGAGGCTGAAAATTTTGGCATCTGAAATGGTTGAGAAGGTTCTTGAGGCTGAAAATAACGCAGGGCTTGCATCGCAGCAGGCTCATAAAAAAGCAGCAGATATGCTTTCGGCGGCGGAGGACGAAATGTCCGCGATGCGTCAAAAGCGTATTGCCGGAGTCCGTGCTGAAATTGCCGAGCTGAAAAAGAAGTCCGAGGAGAGAAATGCCGGTGTGCTCGCTTCTCATGAGCAGCAGGCAAAGCAGCAGGCGGACGAGCTTGAGCGGAACGCAGCCGCGCGTCTCAATGACGCAATAGCGGCGGTGGTCGCGGCGGTTATACCGGACTGAATACAATGATTTTTATTTTTTCAAGAAGGAGGCGAATCCGGAAATGGCAAAGCTGAAAATGCAGAAAATAGAAATAATTGCCTCTCTTGAGGACAGTAAGGCTGTTGTGGATTTGCTCCAAAGGCGCGGAACGGTTGAAATATCCGATGAAAAGGTTGACGGGCTTTATTTCCCCGAAACCGCGCAAAGCCTTTCGCAGTTCGACAAGTATTACGCGGCTGCGAAGCAGGCAAAGGAGACTCTCGGCAGATATGCACCGGAGAAAAAAAGTCTTATCGATTCGTTTTCCGAGCGCAGGCAGCTTACGGTTTCGGAATATCTCGAAAAAAGCTCCTCGACCGATAAAACGCTCAGCGTGTGCTTCGATATAAACTCGGCTGCAAAAAAAATTGCGGATGAGAAGCTCAACACGGCGCGCCTTAATACCGCCGCGGATACGGTCAGGCCGTGGGTTGACCTTGATATTCCGACCTCTTACAGAGGAACCCCGACTGTTGAGTTTTTCATAGGCACATTCCCTAAGGGTTATACCTCTCAGCAGGTGCTTGCCATGATTTCCGAAGCTCTTCCGGAGGTGTCGGAGGTTGAGGTTCAGATTCTTTCGTCGATGAAGGAGCAGACCTGTCTGGTCGTTGCCGCACACAGAAGTATTTCGCAGGAGGTTTTGCTTGTCCTGCGCGAAAACGGCTTTGCACGGCCGTCCGAGCCGACGAAGCATCCGCCTCATGTGCGTATGGAGCGCATACAGCGGGAAATAGAGCAATCGCAGAAAAGCATACAGGAAAGCATAAGCTTCATCACCTCATGTGCCGACAGGCATGACGATATAAACTTCCTTCTCGACTATCTCGCTATGCGCAAGGACAAATACGATGCCTTGAAGCAAATCGGAATGAGCCGCAGCACCTTTATTCTTACAGGCTATATTCCGCAGCGTGACGCGGACGCTTTGTGCAGTGAGCTTGAGAACAGCTTTGCAATAGCTGTTTCGCTTACTCAGCCAGAGGAGGATGAGGATGTTCCGGTTAAGCTTAGCAACGATGCCTTCGCCGCTCCTGCGGAATCGGTAACGAAAATGTATTCCATGCCCTCGAAAAACGATTTTGACCCGACTCCGATAATGTCATTTTTCTATTACTTCTTCTTCGGCATGATGCTTTCGGATGCGGGCTACGGGCTGCTTATGATAATAGGAATACTCATCGTGATGAAAAAAATCAAGCTTGAGGAACGCACGAGGAAAACGCTGAAGATGTATCTTTACTGCGGAATATCTACGGTTTTCTGGGGTGCGATGTACGGCAGCTGGTTCGGCGATGTCATAAATGTTGTGAGAACAGAGTTCCTCGGTCTTGAGGAAATCAGGCTGTATTTGTGGAAGGACCCCATAAATGACCTGATGTCCGTAATGGTTGCGTGCTTCGGCATGGGTCTTATCCATCTGTTTACGGGAGTGATTATAAAGGCCTGCGGCATGTGGCGCGACGGCGACAGATTCGGAGCATTTTCCGAAACGGTGCCGGTGTTTGCAACAATAATCGGCGCAGCACCGATATTCGTAAATCTTTTCATAAAGGTTCCGCAAGCGCTTCAGGATGTCGGAAAATATGTTCTCATTGTCGGCGCGGTGCTCGTAATTCTTACGGCGGGACGAACCTCAAAAAGCATCGTCGGAAAGCTCGGCGGCGGACTTTACGGGCTGTATAACGTCATATCGGCATATCTCAGTGATGTGCTTTCGTATTCAAGACTGCTTGCCCTCGGCCTTGCAACCGGAGTTATAGCAAGCGTTGTCAATCTTATGGGTGCGATTCCCAAGAGTATGCCGCTGAAAATCGTGGTTTTCACCCTTGCGTGCATATTCGGCCATATAGCAAACCTCGCAATAAACGTCATAGGCGCTTATGTTCACACCACGCGTCTGCAGTTTGTGGAATATTTTTCAAAGTTTTATGAGGGCGGAGGCAGAGAGTTCAGCCCCTTAAACATAAAAACTGAGTATTACAAATTCAAGGAGGAAAAAATCAATGAATGAGTTTTTAGGACAGTACGGCGGTCTTGCGCTGGTTCTTTTGGGTGCGGCAATTGCCGTTTTTATGTCGGGCATGGGCTCGGCAAAGGGCGTGGGAATAGTCGGTCAGGCAGCTGCGGGACTTCTTGCCGAGGACCCTTCAAAATTCGGTAAGGTTCTTATTCTCGAGGTTCTTCCCGGCACGCAGGGTCTTTACGGCTTCCTTGCGGCAATACTTTTGCTCAATACAAGCGGAGTGCTCGGCGGTGATGCCGAAATCATAACCATAGGTCAGGGTATAATGTATTTTGCATCCTGCCTTCCCATTGCCATAGTAGGCTATTTTTCCGCCATAATGCAGGCGAAAACAGCTGCCAGCGGTGTTGCCATAGTTGCAAAGAAGCCCGACGACAGCACTAAGGCTATAATTCTTGCCGCAATGGTTGAAACCTATGCCGTTCTTGCGCTGCTCGTTTCGCTTCTTGCCATGATAAGCGTTTCAAAGTTCGCAGCATAAAAAACAGCGAATAGCATTGATGGGAGAGGTGTCCTATGTCGGGACTTGACAGCATAATCGAACGCATAGCACATGATTCCTCGGACGAATGCGAGAGGATAATCGCCGACGGCGCGGCAAAATCGGAGGAGTACAGGCAGAAAACGGAAAAAATCATTTCCGATGAGTGTGCCGGAATTCTCACCGAGGCAAAATCGCACATTGACGCAGCCGAGAAAATGGCGGATTCGTCAGCGCAGCTTAAATACAGGCAGTCTCTGCTGGCTGCCAAAAACCGTATAATAGACGGCACTCTTGCGAAGGCGCTGGAATACCTTAACTCCATGCCGGAGAAAAAATATTTTTCAGCGCTCACCTCGCTTTGTGCAAAAAATGCCGAAGCCGGAAAAAACGGAGAAATCCGTTTCAATTCCGCAGACCTCGGCAGGCTTCCCCGCGGCTTTGAGGACACGCTCAACAAGGCTCTCGCGGACAAGGGGGCTTGCGTAAGCGTGGGCAAATTACCCGCCGATATTTCGGGCGGCTTTGTGCTCGTTTACGGAGATATCGAAGAAAACTGCAGCTTTGAGGCAATACTTGAGGCGTCCTCGGATACGCTTCGCGATATAATTAACGAAAAGCTGTTCTTTTAAGCTTTAAGGAGGTGCTTTCAGGTGAAGGACATAGACTACGCATGCGCGGTTGCCAGAATAAGATATAACGAAATGTCCATGCTCACCGGCGCCGACATGGAGCAGTTGATTTCGTCACCCGATTATGATTCCGCACTTCACCGTCTGAGTGATTTCGGCTACGAGGTTGCCTCGTCATCGAATTCCTCGGAGCTGCTGAAAAAAGAAATCGAAAAGGCGTGGGCGCTTGTCAGTGAGATAGCTCCTGATAAATCGGAGCTGAATGTGCTTGCTGTGAGAAACGCCTTTCACAATCTGAAGGCGGCGCTGAAGGGCTACGTTTCGGGCGGAAAATGCGATGAATATTATCTTGAACCCTCATGTGTGGATAATGAAATTATTACACAAGCGGTAACAACAGGAGATTTCGGACTTTTGCCGGAGTATATGTGCGACGCGGCGCGGGAGAGCTATGCCGTGCTCACCTCTACCGGAAAAGGGCAGATACCCGATGTCATACTTGACCGTGCCGCCCTTGATACCTTTGAGATGATGGCGAGGGAAACCGGAAGCGGCATGCTTTGTGAGGTCGCGCAGCTGCTTATTGCCGCGGCGGATGTTAAAATCGCATATCGCAGCATACTCACGGGTAAGGACGAGGAGTTTATGGACAGGGCAATAAGCGGATGTGAGGCGATAGATAAAAAATCCCTTATTACCGCAGCGTCCGAGGGAGTTCAGGCGCTTGTGGATTACATCTCCTCAACAAGGTTTTCCGACGCCGCCGAACTGATAATACAAAGTCCGGCAGCATTTGAAAAATGGTGTGACGACAGCGTTGTGCGTCTGATATCCGGTGCAAAATACAGCGCCTTCGGCTTTGAGCCGATAGCGGCATACTTCCTTGCAAAGGAAAACGAAATCAAAACCGTAAGGATAATTCTTTCGGCTAAGCAAAACTCATTGCCGCCGGAAATCATACGCGAAAGGGTGAGATTGCTTTATGTATAAGATAGCAGCCGTGGGCGATAAGGACAGCATTTACGGCTTCGCCTCTCTCGGACTCGATGTTTTTCCCGTGACACAGGCGCATGAGGCAAAGCTCACGATGAAGAAGCTTGCCGATTCGGATTATGCGGTGATATACATCACCGAAAAGCTTCTGTCTCTTATACCGGAGGAGATAGAGAAATATAAGGATTCGCCGCTGCCGTGTATAATTCCGATACCGGGTGTAAACGGAAACACCGGCATAGGCATGAAAAACGTAAGCAGGTCCGTCGAGCAGGCGGTAGGCTCGGATATAATATCGTAAACCGGTTCTGAAAGGAATGAAAAATATATGAGCAAGGGTACTATTCTCAAGGTTTCGGGTCCTCTCGTGGTCGCCGAAAATATGCGTGACGCAAACATGTTCGACGTCGTAAGAGTAAGTGACAGCCGTCTTATAGGCGAAATAATAGAAATGCACGGAGACAGGGCATCCATACAGGTGTATGAGGAGACTGCCGGACTCGGAACAGGCGAGCCGGTTGAATCCACAGACATGCCTCTGAGCGTTGAATTGGGCCCCGGACTTATCGGCAGCATCTTTGACGGAATACAGCGTCCTCTTGAGGAAATACGCGCAAGAATAGGCAATAATCTGACAAGAGGCATAGAGGTTCCCTCGCTCAGCAGAGATAAAAGGTGGAGCTTTACCCCCTCGGTGAAGGCGGGCGACACTCTTGCCGGCGGCGACATACTCGGTACTGTTCAGGAAACCGATGTTGTGCTTCACAAGATAATGCTTTCGCCGATGCTCTCGGGCACGGTGAAGGATATTGCGGCGGGCGACTACACGATTGAGGACGCCATAGGCACCCTTGTAACCGATAAGGGCGAGGAAATAACCCTCACACTTATACAGCGTTGGCCCGTAAGGCGCAGCAGACCATACAAGAAGAAGCTGTCTCCGGACAGACCTCTTGTGACGGGTCAGCGTGTGGTTGACGCACTTTTCCCGATTGCCAAGGGTGGTGTCGCGGCAATACCCGGCCCGTTCGGAAGCGGCAAGACAGTCACTCAGCATCAGCTTGCAAAGTGGGCTGAGGCGGACATCGTTGTCTACATCGGCTGCGGTGAGCGCGGCAACGAAATGACGGACGTTCTTAATGAATTCCCGGAGCTTATCGACCCGAACACCGGCAAATCACTTATGGAGAGAACCGTTCTTATAGCCAACACCTCCGATATGCCTGTTGCGGCTCGTGAGGCATCTATATATACCGGCATTACAATAGCCGAATATTTCCGCGACATGGGCTACTCCGTGGCTCTTATGGCGGATTCGACCTCCCGTTGGGCGGAGGCGCTGCGTGAAATGTCAGGGCGTCTTGAGGAGATGCCCGGTGAGGAGGGCTATCCCGCGTACCTCGGCAGCCGTCTTGCACAGTTCTATGAGAGAGCGGGCAGGGTCATAAACCTCGGCAGTGATGAGCGCGAGGGCTCACTTTCGGTTATAGGGGCTGTTTCGCCTCCCGGCGGTGATATTTCCGAGCCTGTGTCACAGGCGACCCTGCGTATAGTAAAGGTATTCTGGGGGCTCGACTCGGCTCTTGCTTACAAGCGCCATTTCCCGGCAATAAACTGGCTTACAAGTTATTCGCTGTACGCCGACTCGCTCGGAGAGTGGTTCAATGAAAACGTTGACGGAGAATGGATGTCTCTGCGCGGCAAAATAATGAGCCTGCTTTCGGACGAGGCTTCGCTTGACGAAATAGTCAAGCTCGTCGGTATGGATGCACTTTCTCCCTCGGACCGTCTGAAGATGGAGGCTGCTCGCTCTATCCGCGAGGACTTTTTGCATCAGCTTGCCTTCCATGAAATCGACACTTACAGCTCGCTCAAAAAGCAGTGCCTGATGATGAAGCTTGTTGTGGCATATTATGAGCTTTCACTCAAGGCTCTTGAGGGCGGAGCAAATATAGAAGAAATATCAAAGCTTCCGGTAAGAGAGGCCATAGGACGCTTTAAATATATCCATGAAAATGAAGTTGAGCAGGAGTATGCAAAAATTCTTGAAACGCTTCACTCACAGCTTGACGATGCTCAGAACCGTAAGGAGGAGTTATAATGCCGAAGGAATACAGAACCGTTCAGGAGGTCGCAGGCCCCCTTATGCTTGTGCGTGAGGTTCAGGGTGTCAAATATGACGAGCTCGGCGAAATAGAGCTTGCAAACGGCGAAAAACGCCGTTGCCGTGTGCTCGAAATCAACGGAACGGATGCTCTTGTGCAGCTTTTTGAAAGCTCCACGGGCATAAACCTTTCCAACAGCAAGGTACGCTTCCTCGGCAGACAGATGGAGCTGGGAGTTTCCGGCGATATGCTCGGCAGAGTTTTTGACGGACTCGGCAGACCCATAGACGACGGTCCGGAAATAATCCCCGAAAAGCGTCTGGACGTAAACGGTACGCCCATGAACCCGGCTGCACGCAACTATCCTCAGGAATTTATTCAGACCGGAGTTTCGGCAATTGACGGGCTTAACACCCTTGTAAGAGGTCAGAAGTTGCCCATATTCTCCGCCTCGGGACTTCCTCATGCTCAGCTTGCCGCACAGATAGCGCGTCAGGCAAAGGTTCTCGGCGACAATGAACAGTTTGCGGTTGTATTTGCCGCAATGGGTATAACCTTTGAGGAGTCCAACTATTTCATAGAGAGCTTCCGCAGCACCGGTGCTCTCGACAGAACGGTGATGTTCTCAAACCTTGCAAACGACCCCGCAATCGAGCGTATAGCAACGCCGAAAATGGCGCTTACAGCTGCGGAATATCTTGCGTTCGACAAGGGAATGCATGTCCTCGTAATTCTTACGGATATCACAAACTATGCCGACGCGTTGCGTGAGGTCTCCGCGGCACGTAAGGAGGTTCCGGGCAGACGCGGATATCCGGGATATATGTATACCGACCTCGCCTCGATTTATGAGCGCGCGGGCAGACAGAAGGGCAAGGACGGAAGCATAACGATGATTCCGATACTTTCAATGCCGGAGGATGACAAGACGCATCCCATACCCGACCTTACCGGCTACATCACTGAGGGTCAGATAATCCTCAGCCGTGAGCTTTACCGCAAGGGCATACTTCCGCCCGTGGATGTTCTTCCGTCGCTTTCGCGTCTGAAGGACAAGGGTATCGGTGAGGGTAAGACCCGTGCCGACCATTCAAACACCATGAACCAGCTTTTCTCGGCTTATGCACGAGGCAAGGATGCCAAGGAGCTTATGGTTGTTCTCGGTGAAGCGGCGCTTACCGATATAGATAAGCTTTATGCGGAATTCGCCACTCAGTTTGAGGAGAAATACGTTTCGCAGGGCTTTGAAACCAACAGGACAATTGAAGAAACACTGAATATCGGCTGGGAGCTTTTGCGGATACTTCCCAGGAGTGAATTGAAGCGTATCAGTGACGAATTCCTTGATAAATATTACGAGCAGTAACGGACCCGCAAGGGGTCAAAGGACGGTGACGATATGGCAGTTATGAGCGTGAATCCGACTCGTATGGAGCTTACAAACCTAAAACGTAAGCTTGTTACGGCGAGAAGGGGACATAAGCTGTTAAAGGACAAGCGCGATGAGCTTATGAGAAGGTTCCTTGAGCTTGTAAGGGAAAACAAACGTCTTCGTGCCGAGGTTGAGGCGGGCATAAAGCAGGCTAATGTGAAAATGTCGCTGGCGCGCTCATCCATGAGTGATGAGGTGCTCAACGTCGCGCTGGAGCTTCCGGCTCAGGAGATGTCGCTTGAGATAACCGAAAAAAACGTCATGAGCGTTATGATTCCTCAGTTCGATGTGAGCTTTAAGACCGCAGATGAGAGCGGAATATACTCATACGGCTATGCCTTTACATCCGCAGACCTTGACGATGCTGTGAAGTCACTTTCGGAAATAATGCCGAAAATGATAAGGCTTGCAGAGGTGGAAAAATCCTGCAGCCTTATGGCATCGGAAATCGAAAAGACGCGCCGCAGGGTCAACGCCCTTGAGCACGTCATGATTCCGCAGTATGAGGATACCATAAAATATATAGCCATGAAGCTTGACGAGAACGAGAGAAGCGCGACAACAAGACTTATGAAGGTAAAAGATATGATGCTTGAACAGTCGCACCATTACAGCGAGCGCGCAAATTGAGGTGAAGTATGACGGAATACGATGCTTTTTCAGGCGGCATAGTCCCGGGGGGGCTGCGCAACCGCAGTGAAATACGAATAATGATATGCTATCTGCTGTGCAGTGTGGAACGCCCGATGACAAGGGAGCAGATAACCGAGGCGATAGAGGGCGAGCAGCTTGCCAATTACTTTGAGGTTAACTCGGCAATATCCGAGCTTGTCGGCAACGGCGCAATCACAGTAACCAAAACCTCGGACGGTGAACAGTACACCGTCTCCGACTCAGGGAAGAATGCCGCCGAAAATCTTGAAACAACGCTGCCGAGAACCGTAAGGGATAAGGCTGTTGCGGCTGCCGTACATCTTCTTGCACGTTCAAGCATGAATCGCAACACCGAGGTTACAGAGGAAAAGCTTGAAACAGGCGGATACAATGTCACCTTTATTCTCCGTGACGGTGAGCAGGAGCTGATGAGCCTTAGGATGTATGTGGCGGATGCACTTCAGCTTGAAAAACTCAAGTCCAAGTTCCTTGATTCTCCGCTGATGCTGTACTCCGGCATTATCGAGCTGCTTAATTGAATATAAAAATATAACGCCCGGTTCAATAAGAACCGGGCGTTGATTTTTGAGTTTATTAAGAGTGCTCGCTGCAGGTGATTTCAAATGAGTTCTCAGCATCCGGGGTCACGGTGAGCGTTCCGCCCGCCGGACAATACGGCGACTCTGTGAAATAATTGAAAAAGCTTGTAACCGTCAGAACAGTTCCGGTGTTATCTATGTTGTTATAATCAAGCGTTGTCAACGCCCAATCAACACCGTTTTTGTTGACGTTCGGCACGATTTTTATGTTCGGTACCTTTTCGGGAAGCTTTGTAGTCATGATTCCCATTTTGTAGCTTGCAAGCGTATCGCTCAAAATCTTTACGTTTGCAGCACAAGTTTTTTTCTGGGCATTTGCAGTAACGGCGCCGTAAATCGGTATGGCAACAGCTACAAGAATTGCCATAACAAGGACAACCATCATCAGCTCCACAAGAGTAAAACCGTTGCGTGAGTGCAGAATTTTTCGCATTCAAAAACCCCCTAAATTTTATCAGACAAAGCCGCTTGTCTGTAATAGTACGGAATTTTGAATCCTAAGTGTCGCAGAGTTAACTGTCGGTGTGCTTTGAGCACGTGGGCCAACAGTCCGAGCTTCCGGCGGCAACGGTAAAGGTTCCGCCCTCTGGACACCCGGGAACAAGGACAAATTGGGCTTTAAGCCGCGGTACGGTTAATTTGTATTTTTCTATCGGCTCAACAATATTTGAGTAATCTACTGTCGTAACGGTGCCTTCCTTGCCGTCCTCTTCATTTGAGGTTATAACAACCCTCGGCACCACCTGCGGACCGCTTTCAAACATCAAGCCGGACTGATAGTTGAGCATGATATTCTGAACAATTCTTCTGTTGTTAAGGCACTCGTCTTCTCTTTTGTTTTTCAGGGCGACTCTGTAAACGGGTATTCCGACTGCCGTGAGTATTGCAAGAACCGCGAAACAGAGCATAAGCTCCATGAGGGTAAAGCCTGCCTTGCTCTTGAAAATTTTACGCACAATAATTACCTCCGTGTAGAACCGTTAAAAGAGCATTTTCGGCAAAGATGCGTGAAAAAAACGTACCCTTTACCATATAATAGCACTTTAAAATCGGTTTGTAAATATGTTTTTTAAAGTTTTTTATTTTATATAAATTCCCGGACGAGCGGAAATTAGGTGCTTTTGACAGCGCTTTCGACAATAAAACCCCTGATTTCCCCTGCAAGATACAGCGAACCGCACACCAGAATAATGTCATTCTTTTGTGATTTTTTTAAAAAATCACGGACGGCGTTTTGCGGAGATTCGGCGGTGCGGACTGTGCGGCAGTACAGTCCGGCACAATCGGCAAGCGTCTGCGCGTCAAGCGAGCGAGGGTTCTGCGGCTTTACGGCGGCAAATTCATCACAGAGCGAGGCAATGAAGGACACCGAGCGCGCATAGTCCTTGTCAGCCATCATTCCGCATACAGCAAACACCTTGCCGTGGGGTGTGTTTTTAAGGTGATTTCTCAACAATGCGGACAACGCCGCAACCCCGCTTGCATTGTGTCCGCCGTCAAGAATAATAAGCGGCTCGCGTGAAAGAATTTCCGTTCTTGCGGGTAAAGCCGAGGAGCCTATACCTTTGATAATGTCTTTATCGGTTATTTTTACCCCGGCTGACCTCAGCTGCAAAGCTGCCTCTGCCGAAAGTGCGGCATTTTCAACTTGATGCATGCCGCCTACGGGAATATGTATTGCTATACCCTTATATATAATATCGGTGCCGAAAAGGTCGGAGTTTTTTATTATAAGCTCTTTGATGTCCGGAAGTGAAAGAGTGTTGCCCCGCTTTTGTGACGCGAGGGTAATCACCTTCAGCGCATCCGCATCCTGATTTGCACATGTTACGGTGTGTCCGTTCTGTTTTATGATGCCGCATTTCTCAGCTGCGATTTTTGAAACCGTATCTCCGAGAATTTTTGTATGGTCGAGAGATATTGATGTTATCACCGAAAGCAAAGGCGTGCCGATGATGTTGGTGGCATCGAGCCGTCCGCCGAGGCCTACCTCAAGCACTACATAATCGCATTGCTCGCGGCTGAAATATATAAGTCCGGCAGCGGTTATAGCTTCAAACTCCGTTATCTGATTGCCCTGCGCCGCCATAGCTTCGATAAACGGCTTGAGCCGGGTCATAATTTCGGCAAAGGCTTCTTGTGGAATCATTTCGCCGTTTATTTTCATTCTCTCCCGAAAATCGGTTACGTAGGGGGACGTAAAAAGCCCTGTTTTATACCCTGCGGATATGAGGGTGCATGCCAGCGCGGAGGAAACGGAGCCTTTACCGTTAGTTCCGGCGATATGCACAAACTGAGTAGCGCCGCAGTCGTAATCCGCAAGCGACATCAGCATCCGCATACGCTCAAGCCCCGGCTTTATGCCGAAGGCTTCGAGCGAGGATATAAAATTCAGAGCTTCTTCGTAATTCATAGTTTGTTTATTTTATTTTTGAGAGACTTTCCTCAAGCATTGTTATTTTTCCGCTGAGCTTCTCGGCGTTGTCTCTCTGTGCGGCTATTACCTGTTCAGGGGCTTTGCTCAGGAAGCCCTCATTGGAAAGCTTTGCCTGAATTCCGGCAAGCTGTGCCCTTGCGGTGTCAAGCTCCTTGTTAAGACGCTTTCTTTCCGCCTCGAAGTCCACAAGCTCATCCATCGGTATATAGATTTTTGCTGCTTCGGTGACGACCGCCACAGCCGAGTCGAGATTGAACTCTTTCCCGACCTCCACGAGTGAGGCGCTTGCAAGCCTGGTCATGAATACCGCGCCGTCGGAAAAGTCCTTTTCATACGGGGTGGCAATGAAGATTCTTGCCTTCTTTGAGGGCGGAACATTCATCTCAGCGCGGCGGTTGCGTATGGCTTTGATAGCCGCCATTATGCGCTCCATTGCCTCGTCTTCCTCGGTGAATACAAGCTTCTCACTGTATTCCGGCCAGTCGGAAATCATGATGCTGTCTCCGGAATGGGGGAGGGTTTGCCATATTTCCTCGGTGATGAACGGCATAAAGGGGTGCAGCAGCTTGAGGGTATTTGACATAACATATACAAGCACAGCCTTGGCAGTCTGCTTGCCCTCGGTTTCGGAGTTGAGGCGGATTTTCGTAAGCTCAATGTACCAGTCGCAGAACACATCCCATATGAAATCATAGAGCTTTCCGACTGTGAGACCGAGCTCGAAGCTGTCGAGTGAATCGGTAACCTCTTTAACAAGCTGATTGTAGCCGTGGAGTATCCATTTATCCTCCTTGGCAAGATTTTCCGGAATATGCGGTGCGGGCTCGTTTTCGTCAAGGTTCATGAGTATGAAACGGTTGGCGTTCCACAGCTTGTTGGCGAAGTTGCGGCTTGCCTCGACGCGCTCATCCGAAAAACGCATGTCGTTTCCGGGGCTGTTGCCGGTTGCGAGTGTAAAGCGCAGAGCATCCGCGCCGTATTTGTCGATTATCTCAAGCGGGTCTATACCGTTGCCGAGCGATTTTGACATCTTGCGTCCCTGCGCGTCACGCACAAGGCCGTGAATAAGTACGGTGTCAAAGGGCACTCTGCCGGTTTGCTCGATTCCGGAAAACATCATTCTCATAACCCAGAAGGGAATGATGTCATAGCCCGTAACGAGTGTGTTTGTGGGATAGTAGTGCTTGAAGTCGGGGGTTTCATCCGGCCAGCCGAGGGTCGAGAACGGCCAGAGAGCAGATGAAAACCATGTGTCAAGAGTGTCGGAATCCTGCCTGAGCTTTCCGCTGCCGCAATGCGCGCATTTTTCGGGAGCTGTGCGTGCCACGGTGATTTCACCGCAGTCATCACAGTACCACGCGGGTATGCGGTGACCCCACCAGAGCTGACGGGAGATGCACCAGTCGCGTATGTTTTCAAGCCAGTGGAAATACACCTTTTCAAAGCGCTGGGGAACGAATTTTGTCTCGCCGTTTTTAACAGCGTCTATTGCCGGACCGGCAAGCGGCTTCATGCTCACGAACCATTGCTTGGATACCTTGGGCTCAACAGTTGTTGAGCAGCGGTAGCAGGTTCCGACATTGTGGGAGTAGTCCTCGATTTTTACAAGAGCCCCTTCCGCCTCAAGGTCCTTCACTATTGCCTTGCGAGCCTCATAGCGGTCCATGCCCGCGTATGCGGGATAGTCGGAGTTTATCTTTGCGTCATCTGTCATCACGTTTATGACGGGCAGATTGTGGCGAAGACCTACCTCAAAGTCGTTCGGGTCGTGGGCGGGAGTGATTTTAACCACACCGGTACCGAAATCGGTTTCGACATAGCTGTCGGCAATTACGGGGATTTCACGGTGTACTATCGGAAGTATGAGCATTTTGCCCACAAGGGATTTATATCTCTCGTCATCAGGATTCACCGCAACGGCGGTATCGCCGAGGAGTGTTTCCGGACGTGTTGTGGCGAGCTCAAGATAACCGCNNTTATACCGCTGCCGTCCTTGAAGGGATAGCGCAGATGCCAGAAATGACCCGCCTGCTCCTCATATTCAACCTCCGCGTCGGAAATTGAGGTCAGGCATTTGGGGCACCAGTTTATTATACGCTCTCCGCGGTAAATAAGACCCTTTTCGTAAAGACGGACAAAGACCTCATTGACAGCCTTGTTGCAGCCCTCATCGAGTGTGAAGCGCTCGCGCTCCCAGTCGCATGAGGAACCCATTTTCTTGAGCTGCTCAACGATTCTGCCGCCATATTTTGCTTTCCAGTCCCAGGCGCGCTCAAGAAATTTCTCGCGTCCGATTTGTTCCTTGGAGATGCCCTCCTTGCGCATGGCTTCAACGATTTTTGCCTCTGTCGCAATTGAGGCGTGGTCGGTGCCGGGAAGCCACAGCGTATCAAATCCGCGCATTCTTTTGTAGCGGATGAGAATGTCCTGAAGTGTATTGTCGAGTGCGTGACCCATGTGAAGCTGTCCGGTGATGTTCGGTGGCGGAATCACTATTGTGTACGGAGTTTTGTTTTCATCGAGCTTTGCGTGAAAATACCCGTCCTTTATCCACGAACCGTATATACGGTTTTCAACGTCCTTAGGGTCGTATTGCTTGGCAAGTTCCTTGCTCATAAGGGTGTAGCCCTCCTTACTAAGATTACCCGTAATTATCGCACAATTATAATGTTTTGTCAACGATTGACGAACATTGCAAAGCCTTAAAACAAAATATTTTTGTATATGAGCGCAGGGAAAAGCATATTTATTACAGACAGAATGTGTGAAAGAGGGGCGTAAAAATATGAAAAAACTGATTTCTCTCATAATGGGAGCGCTGATAATTGCCTGCGCATGTCTTCCGTGCTCGGCTCAGGATATTTCAACCGCCGCATGGATTACCCCTGATGGGATTGAAACCGAATCGGGTGCGGGCGATGAATCCGGTCAAGCGAGCGGAACCTATTTGGGCGAGGCGATTTTCACATCGCTTCCCGTGGAGGTCAAGGCAAAGTCCGCAATACTTATGGAGGCGTCAACACGCAGAGTACTGCTTGCGGAAAACGAACACGAGCGGAGGTTTCCCGCGTCTGTTACGAAAATCATGACGATGCTTCTTGTGACCGAGGCGATAGATGACGGACGCATATCCCTCACCGATACCGTGACCGCAAGCAGCAACGCGGTATCCAAGGGCGGCTCGCAGATATGGCTTGAGGAAGGCGAGCAGATGACCGTTGACGAGCTTCTCAAGGCGACGGCTGTCGGCAGCGCGAACGATGCGGCGACGGCTCTCGGCGAGTATGTAGCCGGCAGCGAGGAGGGCTTCATTGCAATGATGAATGACCGCGCCCGGGAGCTGGGTATGAACGATACAAATTTCGATAACTGCACCGGGCTTGACGATACCACCGATACTCACCTTACGAGTGCCTACGATATTGCACTGATGTCCGCCGAGCTTATAAAGCACGAGAGAATAACCAACTATACCACAATATGGATGGATTCTCTGCGCTCTGGTCAAACCGAGCTTACAAACACAAACCGTCTTGTGCGTTTTTACAGCGGCACCACGGGATTGAAGACGGGCACGACCGCAAAGGCGGGTAATTGCCTGTCGGCAACGGCAAAGCGTGACGGGCTTCACCTTGTCGCAGTGGTGCTCGGCAGCGAAAACAGCACAGACCGCTTTGAGGGCGCGAAGGCGTTACTCAACTGGGGCTTTTCAAATTACGCGATAGTGGGAGTGAGCGCCGACACAAGCCTTATAAAGCCCGTTAATATTCTTCACGGAGTAGAAAATTCAATTGAACCGGTGATACCGGAAATTGCCCCGGTGCTTGTCTCGCGGGGAAGCGAGAAGGAGATAGCGCAGACTGTTGAGCTTGCCGCGGATATAGCCGCTCCGGTCGAGCAGGGTCAGGTTCTGGGAAAAATATGTGTGACGCTTTCCGGTCAGACGGTTGCGGAGTATCCGCTTGTGGCTCCGTATGCTGTGGAAAAGCTCGGTTTTCCGGGGGCATTTATGCGGATATTGCGCATGCTTGCGGGTCTTGCTGCCTGAAATGCTCCGGAACGGGTATAAAATTATAAATTATTTATAAATTTTGTCTTCATCGTATTGAAAAATTCCGCCGCATACTATAAAATGGAAGCAACAAAGCAAAGGCGGTTTGATATATTATGATAAGACTCAACACGAAATATCTCGGCGACAGCGTGTCTGCTGAGGATTTACGGGCAATCGGGGGCAGAGCTCTCGCTGCCGCACGCCTCGTTCATTCAGGAGAGGGCGCGGGAAGCGATTTTCTCGGCTGGCTTGATTTGCCCGTTAATTATGATAAAAATGAATTTGCAAGAATAAAAGCGGCAGCGAAAAAGATACAATCCGATTCCGAGGTTCTTGTGGTTATAGGCATCGGCGGCTCCTATCTCGGTGCGAGAGCTGCAATAGAATTTGTAAAATCCCAGAACTACAACCTCACCGCAAAGGGCACGCCGCAAATATTTTTCACAGGCAACTCTCTCAGCTCATCTGCAATGGCGGAGCTGATTGAAATATGCACGGAAAAGGATTTTTCGGTGAATGTCATTTCAAAATCCGGCACCACCACCGAACCGACAATAGCGTTCCGCATCTTCCGTGAGCTGCTTGAAAAGAAGTACGGGCGCGAGGGCGCGGCGAAGCGCATTTTTGCAACCACTGACAAATCGCGCGGAACTCTCAAGGAGCTGTCAACCCGCGAGGGCTACGAAACCTTTGTTGTACCCGACAATATCGGCGGCAGATATTCCGTGCTTACTGCAGTGGGGCTTCTCCCGATAGCTGTTGCGGGTATAGATATCGATACCATGATGAAGGGTGCTGCGGACGCGAGGGAAAAGTATTCCTCGGAGAGCTTTGAAGATAACGATTGTTATAAGTATGCGGCTATCCGCAATATTCTTTACGATAAGGGCAAGACCATCGAAATGATGATAAGCTACGAGCCGGATTACACCATGATGAATGAATGGTTCAAGCAGCTTTACGGCGAGAGTGAGGGCAAGGACGGCAAGGGGCTTTTCCCGGCATCCGCGATTTTCTCAACAGACCTTCATTCGCTCGGCCAGTATATTCAGCAGGGTAAGCGTCTTATGTTTGAGACGGTCGTCACCTTTGCCAAGCCCAAGAAAGAGGTCACTGTCAATTACGACGAGGAAAATGCCGACGGCTTCAATTTCGTCGCGGGAAAGACTATGGACTATGTCAGCGGTAAGGCATTTGAGGGAACGGTTCTCGCACACACGGACGGAGGGGTCCCGAATATCGTGCTTGAGGCAGACGCAATGGACGAATACAACTTCGGTGCCCTTGCTTATTTCCTCGAAAAGGCATGTGCTGTTTCCGGCTATATGCTCGGCATCAATCCCTTTGACCAGCCCGGAGTGGAAAGCTATAAAAAGAATATGTTTGCTCTTCTCGGCAAGTCCGGCTATGAGGATTTAAAGGCGGAGCTTGAGACGAGACTGGGCAAATAATACCAATAAACATATATAAAGGAGAATGAAAATGGTTTCATTGATTATCGGTCACAGAGGTTCCGGCAAAACGAAGCATCTTATTGACCTTGTAAACGCCGCGGTTGAAAAATCCGAGGGCAACGTAATCTGCATAGAGAAGGAGCCCAAGCTCATCTATGAGGTTACACACAGAGCGCGCTTGAGCGATACGGATCGCTTCGGTATAAAGAATTACGATGAATTTTACGGCTTCCTCAGCGGAGTTGTTGCCAGCGACCACGACATCACAGGCATTTTTATTGACGCTACACTCAGAATAGGCGGACGCGATTATGAAGCGCTTGCGGATTTCTTTGCAAAGGTTGACGCGTTAAGCAAGCTTAGTGAAATTGACTTTGTGTTTACGGTTTCGGCGGATGAGGAGGAGCTTCCCGCAAGGATATTCGACGTGTGCGAAAAAATCTGAGCACCTCATTTGAAAAAAGAAGCCTGTCAGCCGAAAAGTTTTGAATTTTTCGGTTGACAAACCGTGTTTGAACATATATAATATCTTCTGCGCGACTAAGGGAGGGCTGTCAGTCATGATTATAGAGCTTGAACCGATTTTCAACAATGTCGGCTCGCGTTTCGACTTTGACTATTCTCTCGACCTTACGGCGCTCAACCTCAATTCAGGTTTTCCGTTTGATTCCCCGGTTGCTGTTTCCGGCTGTGTTAAGAATTCCGCCGGAGTGGTGACGCTCACTGCAAACGTAAATGCGGTTTATCATTCCTTGTGTGACCGCTGTGCGGAGGAAATCAAAATCCCCATGAAAATTCCGGTCGAACATGGTATTGTGGCGAGTCTCAGCAATGAGGATGACGGAGAGTTTATAGTGGTTGAGGATATGCGCCTCAATCTTGATGCGCTTATCACAGAGGATGTTATTCTGTTCGTTCCCAATAAGCTGCTTTGCAGCGAAAAATGCAAGGGCTTGTGCCCTCAGTGCGGAGCGAACCTCAATTCCGGCCAATGCGGCTGCGAAAAACCGATAGACCCCCGTCTTGAAGTGTTGAAGCAGTTTTTGGATAAAACGGCGGGAGCCGAAGACACGGTTTCTAACGAATGATTTTGTCCCTGCTGTGTTGAACGTCGCACAAGTGTGCGGGAATATCTTTATTTTTGGCGTATCGGAGTCGAACTCCCGTCGCCTTGCAAAAAAAAGCCGCCCGAAAAGGGCTGCATACTGTATAAGGAGATGCTTAAAAATGGCAGTACCGAAAAGACGAGTTTCCAAAGCAAGAAGAGACAAGAGGCGTTCCAATGTCTGGAAAATGAATGCCCCCGAGCTTGCAAAGTGCCCGAATTGCGGCGAATACAAAAGAGCTCACAGACTTTGCACGGCATGCGGTTTCTATAACGGCAAGCAGGTAGTCAAGGTAGAGGACTGAGTTATCCGAAAGGGTAAGTATTGCACAATTTCGGCGGGAAGGGCAGCCTTCACCGCCTTTTTGTGTATTTAAGATTGAGTTTTAATCGGTCGAAAAGGGAGGTCGGGGAGAGTGTCGGTAAAAATCGAATCTGTCGAGCCGGGTTCCCTGTGCGCCTCAAAGCATGTTTCTGCGGGTGATGAATTACTCGAAATAAACGGCAATGTCATAGATGACGTGCTCGACTACCGTTTTCACCTTCAGCAGCGCAGACTTGAGCTGAAAATCAAATCTCCCGAGGGTAAATTACGCAGCGTAAAGCTGAAAAAAGCGGACGAATATGACGATATAGGTCTGGGCTTTTGCACCTATCTTATGGACTCTCAGCGCCGCTGCAAAAACAAGTGCATTTTCTGCTTTATCGACCAGCTTCCCGACGGCATGCGAGAAAGCCTGTACTTTAAGGATGACGATTCGCGTCTTTCCTTTCTGTTCGGCAACTACATCACTCTCACCAACCTTACCGAGCGTGAAATACAGCGCATAATCTCCATGCATATAAGCCCCGTAAATGTGTCTGTTCACACAACAAATCCGGAGCTTCGCATAAGCATGATGAAAAACCCCTCGGCGGGCGATGCGCTGAAAATATTGCAACGTCTTGCGGATGCGGGAATAAAGCTGAACGCGCAGCTTGTGCTTTGTCCGGGTATAAACGACGGCGACGAGCTTCGTTCAAGTCTTTCCGACCTCGGAAAGCTTTATCCCTCGCTTCAGAGCATAGCCGCGGTTCCCGTAGGGCTTACCGATTACCGAAGCGGTCTTGAACCCCTTGAGGCATACACTCCTCAGCGTGCGCGCGAGGTCATAGCGATTATTGACGAGTTCAATGCTCATTTCGAGTATTTCAAGGGTGAACGCATTGCCTTCGCCGCCGATGAATTTTACCTCAAAGCGGAAATTCCTGTGCCCGATGCGGAATATTACGGGGATTTTGACCAACTCGACAACGGTGTGGGGCTTCTCGCGCTGATGAAAAGCGAATTTTACGATGCGTTGGAAAACGACGACACCGCAAGTCCTCCGGAAAGGCATGTTTCCGTTGCAACCGGAGAGGCGGCTTATCCGTTGATAAGCGAGCTTTGTCAGGCGGCGCAGAGGAAGAATCCCGGATTGTCGGTAAAGGTATACGAGGTAAAAAACGACTTTTTCGGAAAGAATATAACCGTGGCAGGTCTTATTACGGGGCAGAGCTTTTATTCTCGCCTTAAGGATGAAAATCTCGGAGACGAGCTTTTGATACCTGCCGTTTCGTTGCGTCATGAGGGCGATATGTTTCTTGACTCGATGACGCTTGCACAGCTTGAGGACAAGCTCGGCGTAACAATTACGCCCGTCGGGAATGACGGAAGCGAGCTGCTTTCAGGCATAAAAGGAGGACTCAGATGAGCAGACCCATCGTTGCCGTGGTCGGCAGACCCAATGTGGGCAAGTCCACGCTGTTCAATAAGCTCGTGGGCAGACGCCTTTCAATAGTTGACGATACTCCGGGCGTTACGCGCGACCGTATATACGGCGATTGCGAGTGGCTCGGTCATCATATGCTGATGGTTGACACCGGAGGCATTGAGCCGTATTCCGATGATGTAATACTTTCGCAGATGCGCCGTCAGGCACAGCTTGCAATAGACAGCGCGGATGTGATTATTCTTGTCACGGACGTGCGCGATGGTGTTGTGGCTACCGACCTTGAGGTCGCACAGATGCTTCAGAAGAGCGGCAAGCCGATAATCCTCTGCGTCAACAAATGCGACTCAATAGGTGCGCCCTCTGCGGATTTTTACGAATTCTACAACCTCGGACTCGGCGACCCGATAGCCATATCCGCACAGCACGGACACGGCACGGGCGACCTGCTCGACAAGGTGCTTGAATATCTTGACGAGGATGCGGGACGCGAGGATGAGGAGCATGAGTATATAAGCGTGGCTGTAATCGGAAAGCCGAACGTCGGCAAATCCTCGCTGGTCAACGCCATAGCCGGGGAGGAGCGGGTTATCGTTTCCGATATTGCCGGCACAACGAGAGACTCAACCGATACCGAAATCGAAAACTCGCACGGTAAATTCCTTTTTATCGACACCGCCGGACTTCGCCGTAAGAGCCGCGTTGAGGACGATATTGAAAAATACTCGGTAATACGCGCCGGAATGGCTGTTGAGCGTGCAGATGTCTGCGTTATAATGATAGACGCGCTTGAGGGCTTCACAGAGCAGGATTCCAAGGTCGCCGGCCTTGCACATGAGCAGGGTAAGGGCTGCATAATCGCGGTCAACAAATGGGACGCCATGGAAAAGGACGGCAAAACCATGGACTCATACCGCAAAAAGCTTATGAACGATTTTTCGTTCATGTCCTACGCGCCTATAATATTTATCTCCGCAAAAACGGGTCAGCGCCTTGACAGACTTTTCGAGCTGATAAAATTTGTGGATACGCAGAATGCAATGCGTATTTCAACCGGCAAGCTCAACGATGTTCTCGCGTCTGCCACCGCAAGGGTTCAGCCTCCGACGGACAAGGGCAGAAGGCTGAAGATATACTATATGACTCAGGCCTCAACAAGGCCGCCGACGTTCGTCTGCTTCGTCAACCGTGCCGATTTGTTTCATTACAGCTACCAGCGTTATCTCGACAATCAGATACGTGAGGTGTTCGGTCTTGAGGGCACCCCGACGCGCTTTGTAATCAGGGAACGCGAGCAGAAGAAAAAATAATTGAGAGCCCGACTCTCTTCAACAAATTTTTTATACTAAATCCTCTATCATATCAGATAGAGGATTTTTTGTATATTAAGGCAAAATCCGGACATAAAAATAAAGGGAGGAATACAAATGGCTGTATTCATAAACAGCCGCGCGGACGAGGTCAACGCGCTGCTGAAGGGGGACATAGACCATCACAACGCACCCGCCATGCGCGAGGCGATAGACGAGGCGGTGGAGCTCAAGCGTCCCAAGGTGCTTAACATTGACTTTTCGGAGGTGACCTTCATGGACAGCTCAGGTATAGGCCTTGTCATGGGGCGTTACAGAACGGTAAACGCACTCGGCGGAGAGCTTGTGATAAAAAATCTTTCCCCGCAGAGCTATAAGGTGATGCGCCTTGCGGGAGTGGAAAAAATAGCCAGGCTTGAAAAAATTCCTCAGGAAGAAGGTAAAACAATATGAAAGCGGATAACGAATTCAGAATGGTGATAGAGAGCAGGTCGGTGAATGAGGGCTTCGCCCGTGCGGTTGTCGCGGCATTTGCCTCTCAGACGGATTTGAACATCGAGGAGCTGAGCGACATAAAAACAGCAGTCAGCGAGGCGGTAACAAACTGTATCGTTCACGCCTATCCGGACACGGTGGGAAAAATATACATAACCGCCGGAATCTACTCTGGCTTCCGCATACGCATAAAAATACGCGATTGCGGCTGCGGGATAGCGGACGTGAAGAAGGCCCGCGAGCCGTTGTATACCTCTCTCGGCGGGGACCGTGCGGGACTCGGTTTTTCGGTCATGGAGAGCTTTACGGACAAGCTGTCGGTTCGCTCGGCTCCGGGGAAGGGGACGAGTGTAACGATGGAAAAGATTATAGCGGGGCGCCCCGGACATGAAAAGTGACAATATACGCAATTCTCTCATAGAGGACAATATAGGTCTTGTACACTCCTGTGCCAACCGCTTTCGCGGCAGAGGGGTTGAGTATGATGACCTGTTTCAGGCTGGCTGTATAGGGCTCATTAAGGCGGCGGACGGCTTCAATGCGCAGCTCGGCTTTGCCTTTTCAACCTATGCCGTCCCCGCAATACTCGGTGAAATCCGGCGGATTTTCCGGGACGGCGGCAGCGTAAAGGTGGGCAGAGCCATGAAGGAAAAGGCGAGGGCGCTGCTTAGGGAAAAAGAAAGGCTTGAAAATGAGCTGGGAACAGAGCCGACAATAAGCGAGCTTGCCGAACGGGCGGATATAAGCGTGGAGGAGGCGGCACAGCTTATAACCTCGGCGCTTCCGCCGCTTTCCCTTACATCCTCATGCGAAGACGGGGAGACAAGGGAGTTCGATTTGCCGACCGATGCGCCGGAGGAAAAAATATCAGACAGCGTGGCGCTCGGAGAAGTCATGAGCACGCTCGGCGAGCGGGACAGGAGTATAATTGAAATGCGATATTACAGAGGGCTTACGCAGACGGTGACAGCGCGTATGCTTGGTATGTCTCAGGTGCAGGTTTCGCGCCGGGAAAGAGCTATTTTGCTTGAGATGCGTAAAAAACTCACGGGTTAGAAAAGCTCGTCGGTCATAATTCAGAGAATGCAAAAATCTCGGCGGCGGTTGAAAATGTGCACATTGATTTATTTGTATTTATTGCTATATCAGCAGTTGGTAAATTGTCTATGTATGGATTCGGCACCACCTTGCTTTCGGCGGAAAACAAACTGCGGTGACGCTACAGGCTCCCGTCGCCTTAAGGAAAAATACGTTGACATTCCTTTATTATTATGGTATACTCAACCGAAAACTGAATTCACCGAAAGATAAAGACGGAGAGAGTAATCCGGAAATGTGCGCTCCAGAGAGGCGGGGTAAGGTGCAAGCCCGCTGCGCGGCGTCCGCGATGAAAATCACTCCCGAATCGCAAACCGAAAGATTAACCGAGTAGGCTTTGTCGCATGTCCTGCGTTACGGGACGGCATATTATGTATGTTAATGGGTGGTCAACGAATAAATCTTCGTCCTGTTATATCGGGGCGAAGATATTTTTTTGGAGGTTTTAACAATGTCCGTTTACGAAAAGGTTTCTTCGGATTTCGATTTTGTGACACGCGAAAAGGCGGTTCTCGATTTCTGGAAGAAGAACGATATTTTCCGTCAGAGCATGGCGCAGAGGGACGGCTGCCCCGTATACACATTTTATGACGGTCCGCCCACTGCGAACGGTAAGCCGCATATAGGCCATGTGCTGACCCGCGTAATAAAGGATATGATTCCGCGTTACAGAACCATGAAGGGCTATATGGTTCCGCGTAAGGCGGGCTGGGATACTCACGGTCTGCCCGTTGAGCTTGAGGTCGAAAAGCTTCTCGGCATCGACGGCAAGGAGCAAATCGAGCAATACGGCCTTGAGCCGTTTATCGGCAAATGTAAGGAGAGCGTCTGGAAGTACAAGGGCATGTGGGAGGATTTCTCCGGCACGGTCGGCTTCTGGGCGGATATGGACGACCCTTATGTGACATATCACAACACCTACATCGAATCCGTGTGGTGGTCGCTCAAGCAAATCTGGGAAAAGGGTCTTCTCTACAAAGGCTTCAAAATAGTGCCCTATTGCCCGCGCTGCGGTACTCCGCTTTCCTCTCACGAGGTCGCGCAGGGCTATAAGGATGTCAAGGAGCGCTCGGCAATCGCCCGCTTCAAGGTCAAGGGTGAGGATGCTTACTTCCTGGCATGGACCACAACTCCGTGGACGCTGCCGTCGAACGTGGCGCTGTGCGTCAATCCGCGCGAAAAATATGTTAAGGTAAAAAGCGGGGAGTACACCTATTACATGGCGGAGGCTCTTGTAGGCACTGTTCTCGGCGAGGACGCGCAGGTGCTTGAGGAGTATACCGGAAAGCAGCTTGAGTACCGCGAATACGAGCCGCTTTTCAGCTTCGTTTCCCCCGAAAAGAAGTGCTGGTATGTCACCTGTGACGATTATGTAACGCTTACGGACGGTACGGGAATAGTCCATATCGCGCCGGCGTTCGGCGAGGACGACTCGAAGGTCGGCAAAAAATATGACCTTCCCTTTGTTCAGCTTGTTGACTCCAAGGGCGAAATGACGGCGGAAACCGATTGGCCGGGCATGTTCTGCAAGGCGGCGGACAAGGAGGTTCTTGTTTCGCTTGAGAAGAAGGGTCTGCTTTTCTCGGCTCCCGTATTTGAGCACAGCTATCCGCATTGCTGGCGCTGTGACACGCCTCTTATATATTACGCAAGAGACACCTGGTTCATAAAGATGACCGAGGTCAAGGAAGACCTCATCCGTAACAACAACACAATAAACTGGATACCTGAGAGCATCGGCAAGGGTCGCTTCGGCGATTGGCTTGAAAACATTCAGGATTGGGGCATCAGCCGCAACCGCTACTGGGGTACTCCGCTGAATATATGGGAATGTGAGTGCGGTCACAAGCATGCCGTCGGTTCAATTGAGGAATTGAAGGCAATGTCCGGCAATTGCCCGCCCGAAATAGAGCTGCACCGTCCCTTCATAGATGCCGTAACCCTGAAATGCCCTGAGTGCGGCGGCGAAATGAAGCGTGTGCCTGAGGTTATTGACTGCTGGTATGATTCCGGCGCAATGCCATTTGCACAGCATCACTATCCCTTTGAAAACAAGGAGAAATTCGAGCAGCAGTTCCCCGCGGAGTTCATCTCCGAGGCGGTTGACCAGACAAGAGGCTGGTTCTATTCCCTGCTTGCCGTTTCAACGCTGATATTTAACCGCGCGCCTTATAAAAACGTCATAGTGCTCGGTCATGTTCAGGATGAAAACGGTCAGAAAATGTCGAAGTCCAAGGGCAATGCAGTTGACCCGATGGAGGCACTTTCAACCTACGGCGCAGACGCAATACGCTGGTATTTCTACACAAACTCCGCACCCTGGCTTCCCAACCGGTTCCACGGGAAGGCGGTTGTTGAGGGACAGCGCAAGTTTATGGGTACGCTGTGGAACACCTATGCGTTTTATATCCTGTATGCGAACATTGACGGCTTCAACCCGACAGAGCATACGCTCGATACGGATAAGCTTTCAACCATGGACAAGTGGTTGCTTTCAAAGCTCAACTCGCTCATAACCGAGGTGGACAAGCAGCTCGGCAGCTATTGCATACCCGAGGCGGCGAGAGCGCTTCAGGGCTTTGTCGACGACATGAGCAACTGGTATGTCCGTCGCGGACGTGAGCGCTATTGGGCTCAGGGACTTGCTCAGGATAAAATCAATGCATATATGACACTTTACACGGCTCTTGTGACCGTTGCGCAGCTTTCAGCTCCGATGATTCCCTTCATGGCGGAGGACATATACCGCAACCTTGTCTGCCGTGTTGATGCCAAGGCGCCCGTGAGCGTGCATCTTTGCGACTATCCGGTTTCAAATCCCGCACTTGTGGATTCCGAGCTTGAAAAGAACATGGATGAGGTACTCAACATTGTGGTGCTCGGCAGAGCGGCGAGAAACGGCGCAAACATAAAGAACCGTCAGCCTCTCGGCAAAATGTTCGTCAATGCCGAGATAAGGCTGTCCGAAAAGTATGTTGAAATCATCGAGGACGAGCTCAACGTCAAGGCGGTCGAGTTCGTGTCCGACGCATCGCAGTATATTTCGTATTCCTTCAAGCCGCAGCTTAAAACCGTCGGACCTAAATACGGCAAATCGCTCGGCGGAATAAAGGAATATCTTGCAGGCGTTGACGGCTCTCAGGCAAAGGCGCAGCTCGACAGCGAGGGCGCGCTCCGCTTTGCGGTGAACGGTCAGGACATTGAGCTTACCGCTGAGGATTTGCTCATCGACACCGTTCAGAAGGACGGCTACTTTGCGGTTTCGGATTACGGCGTGACAACCGTTATCGATACAACCCTGACCCCTGAGCTTGTCGAGGAGGGCTTTGTGCGCGAGCTTATCTCAAAGATTCAGACAATGCGTAAGGAAGCCGGCTTTGAGGTTATGGACAGGATAAAAATCTATGTTTCGGGCAACGATAAAATAAGCGAGATATTTGCCGCAAACTCCGCGGAAATAAGCACGGACGTGCTTGCCGACGCGATAATCGCAGGCGAAGGGAACGGCTATGTCAAGCAGTGGGACATCAACGGCGAGGGCGTGACGCTCGGAGTCGAGAAGGTCTGAGGGGAGTGTGCACATGAAGACGGTAACGCTTATTGTTCCGTGTTATAACGAGAAGGATGTGCTTCCCATGTTTTACAGGGAGGTTTCCGCCGTGCTTGAAAAGTGCACGGATTATGCTTTCACCTTCCTTTTCGTAAACGACGGCAGCAGGGACACAACTCTGCTGATATTGCGCAGCCTTGCGGAGATGGATACGCGAGTTAAATACATTTCTCTCTCTCGCAACTTCGGCAAGGAATCTGCGATGCTTGCCGGCATGAAATATGCGCGTACCGACTATGTGGGCATACTCGATGCCGATTTGCAGCATTCGCCGGAGCTTATTCCCGACATGCTCGCAGCGCTCGATTCCGGCTTTGACATTGCGGCAGCCAGACGTGTTGACCGCTCCGGAGAGTCAAAAATCAAGAGCGCGTTTTCGCGTGGATTTTATAAGGTCATCAACAAGCTTTCGGATGTTGATATTGCCGAAGGCGCGCAGGATTACCGCATGATGAAGCGCAAGGTTGTCGAAGCAATACTCTCAATGCCGGAATACAACCGCTTTTCAAAGGGCATATTCAGCTGGGTGGGCTTTAAAACAAAATGGTTTGAGCATGTCAACCGTGAACGCGCCGCGGGTACCACAAAGTGGTCGTTCCGGAAGCTCTCACACTATGCGCTCGACGGTATAATCGGCTTTTCCACCGCTCCGCTGAAATTTTCACTGTATGTCGGTGTGCTTGCGAGTGTATGCGGATTTCTGTATGCGCTGTACACCATAATAAAAACATTGATTATCGGCACCGATGTGCCCGGATATCCTTCTATAATTTCCGCAATTTTCATTTTCGGAGGGCTCATTCTCGTATGTCTGGGCGTTATCGGGGAATATATATCAAGGATATACCTTGAGGTGAAAAAAAGACCGGTATTCATCATCGATGAAACGAATATACAAACAGATGAAATAAAAGAATAAAGGAGAAAATCAAAATGACACAGGTAACAAGAGATATGACAATCGGCTCAATACTCGACGAGTGCAGGGATGTAGCGCCCTTCTTCCTTGAAATGGGTATGCATTGCCTTGGCTGCCCCGCTTCAAGAGGGGAGACTCTTGAGCAGGCGTGCATGGTTCACGGCGTGAATGCCGATGAGCTTATTGCAAAAATCAACGATTTCCTCGCCGGCAAATAATCGGGATGACGTTGAAGCTAACCGCGCGCCTTGCGGCGGTCGCCTCGCTTGTCAATCCGGGCGGCACCGTTGCCGACATAGGAACAGACCACGCGTATCTTCCGGCGTTTCTCGTGCTTGAGGGACGCATACAATCGGCGATTGCGTGTGACGTCCGAAAAATGCCTCTTGAAAACGCTGCAGAAACCCTGCGGCGTTTCGGGCTTTCGGATAAAATATCTTTAAGGCTTTCCGACGGGCTTGACGCTGTGCTTCCGGGCGAGGCTGACGAAATAGTCATCGCGGGCATCGGCGGTACTCTCATGACGGAAATTCTTTCCCGTGCAGCCTGGCTTAAAGCTGCCGGAAAGCATCTGGTTTTGCAGCCTCAAACCCATTCGGAGGATGTAAGACGATTTCTGTGTGAAAACGGCTTCCGTATTCTCTGCGAAAAAGCGGCTCAGGAGCCGGGGCATGTTTACGGTGTCATTTCCGCCGTGTATACGGGAGCGGAAAATACACATGATGAGGCATATTATTATGTCGGGGAAATGCCGCAAAGCGAGTCCGCGGAGGGGCGTATATACATAAAAAACACTCTTTCCCGGCTGAAAAAGAAGGCAGCGGCGCTTCGTGCGGCGGAATCCGACACGGAAACGGTGTGCCGTATAGAAAAAATAATAAAACAAATCGAAAGTCCGGAGATGTTGTAATTTGGATTGGATGAATATTGTTTATCAGGTCATAGGCTTCGCAGGCACGGGCTTCATGGTCGTGTCATATCAACAGCGAAAAAGGGAGAATATTCTCCGCTGTCACATGTGCGCCGGAGCCGCTTTTGCATTACACTATTTCCTCATCGGAGCATATTCCGGTGCGATTTCAAATTTGCTCTCCATAGGACGCTCGTTTGTCTATTCAAACCGCGACAAAAAATGGGCAAACAGCCTCATATGGCCTGCGTTTTTTGAAGTATTGTTTTTCGTCTCGGGCGCACTCACGTGGGAAGGTCCGATTTCTCTGCTGACCATGACGGCAATGGCGCTTACAAGTATAAGCCTGTGGATTAAGGATACCCGTAAGGTCAGGCTGCTTACATTTCCGTCTTCTCCGATGTGGCTTGCATACAACATATATAACCGCTCCTTTGCCTGTACTCTCACCGAGGCTTTTATTCTCATTTCAATGATTGTTGCGATAGTACGTTATGATATTTTGAAAATACCGGAAAAGGCTGCGGCTGAAAAAAGTGCGATTGAGACGGAAAACGCCAACGTTTAAATATAAAGCCGAATTTTGTGTGGCTCAACGGCGAAAGGTGGTATAATTGTGTATACTGTCAAGGATATTTATGAATGGCTCAACAGGTTTGCGCCCTTCAGCTCGCAGGAAAGCTGGGACAACAGCGGACTCATCGTCGGCGATATGGACGCTCCGGTGGAATGCGTCTGTCTTGCGCTGGATATGACCGATGACATACTTGTTCGGGCGCAGTCTGCCGGTGCACAGCTGATAGTTACGCATCACCCGGCTATTTTCAACGCACAGAAGACCTTCACCTCCGACAGCCTTGCATATAAGCTTGCCGGGAGCGGTATAGCTCATATAGCCGTGCATACGCCTCTTGACGCGGCATCCGGCGGTGTCAACGATGTTCTTGCACTTATTCTGGGCTTAAAAAACATAATCACGATTCCCTCGCTCAATGCCGAGGGGCAGCTTATAAGGGCGGGGGAGATAAATCCCGTGTCACCTGAAAAGTTTGCAGAAAATGTCGGCAAAGCGTTGGGTACACATGTGCGCTATTGTGACGGCGGGCGTGAAATACGCCGCGTTGCGGTTTGCGGAGGCAGCGGCAGTGATTTTCTTGAGGATGTCATAAGAGACAGAGTTGATGCATATGTCACGGGCGATTTTTCCCATCATCATTTCCTTGATGCCGTGCATGCGGGAATAACCGTTGTCGCCGCAGGGCACTTCAGTACGGAAAACCCCGTAATACCGGAGCTTGCCGAAAAATTGAAGGCGAAATTCCGCAATCTTGATATAAAGGTGCTTTCTCAGGAAAGTCCCGTAAAATTCATATAAACAAAAGGATATAAAAATGGCACTTGACGGAATATTTCTCCGCTTTATAAAGACGGAGCTTGAACAGGCGCTCTTTTCAAGAGTGGAAAAGGTGTATCAGCCCTCGAAAAACGAGCTGGTGCTGCTTTTGCGTTCCCGGAATGCCGCATATAAGCTGCTTATGACTGCCGATGCCTCATCGCCGCGGGTGCATTTTATAAGCGAGGCACCGGAAAACCCTCAGAATCCCCCCATGCTGTGTATGCTGCTTCGCAAGAAGCTGTGCGGCTCATCATTTTCGGGAGTAAGGCAGCAGGGGCTTGACCGTGTGCTGTTTCTCGATTTTGACGGTACGAACGAAATCGGGGACCCGGAACGCCTTACGCTGTGTATTGAAATCATGGCGCAGCACAGCAACATCATACTTATGGACTCAGAAAACCGTATTATAGATTCAATAAAGCGTGTCGATGCGCTGAAATCCTCTGTGCGTCAGATTCTTCCGGGACTTACGTACGTACTGCCTCCCGCGCAGGACAAGCTTGACATAACACTTAAAGATACAGCCGGGGCGGTTGATTTGATATGTCAAAAGGGCGTTGCGCTTTCCTCTGCGCTGCTGAAAACCCTTCAGGGCGTGTCGCCGCTGGTGTGCAGGGAGCTTGCGTTTTATACCGCCGGGGATGACGTGGCGGCGGATACACTTGACGCACCTGAAAAGCAACGGCTTGCCGATATTCTCGAGGGAATCAAAAAAAGCATTCTCGAAAATACCGGTACACCGGTGTGCGTCTTCGGAGCCGACGGTAAGCCTGCCGACTTTTCATTTATGAGGATAAATCAGTACGGAGCCGATGCCGTCAATGAGCAGCTCGGTTCATACTCTCAGGTGCTTGAGCGTTTTTATTCCGAGCGTGATAGACTTTCACGCTCAAAGAGCAAAGCGTCCGATTTGTTCAAAACCGTTGCGAATACAAGAGACAGGCTTGCGAAAAAGCTTTTTGCGCAGCAGGACGAGCTGAAAAAGTGTGCCGACAGGGAAACGCTGAAAATTTATGCCGAGCTGATTACAGCAAACCAGTATGCGCTTGAAAAGGGCTCGCTGTATTATGATTTGCCTAACTATTATGATGAGAACAGGCTTGTGCGTATTGCTGCAAATCCGGCACTTTCTCCCTCTCAAAACGCACAGAAGTATTATAAGGAGTACCGCAAGGCACATACAGCCGAGCAGATGCTTACCTCCCTTATCGAGAGCGGAACACGTGAGCTTGAGTATCTTGATACTGTGAGCGATGCGCTTTCGCGTGCGGACGGGGAGCGGGAGCTGTCGGAAATAAGAAGTGAGCTTGAGAACGGCGGATATATGCGCTCACGCAGGGGCACACAGAAAAAAACGCTGAAGCGTCAGCAGGAGCTGCCTCCGCTTGAATTTTTCACCTCGGACGGCTTCAGGGTGCTTGTGGGCAGAAACAATGTGCAGAATGACCGCCTTTCAATGAAGCTTGCAAATAAGAATGATATATGGCTTCATGCGCAGAAAATGCCGGGTTCACATACGGTGATAGACGCACAAGGCAGAGAGATAACCGACAGCGCAATCGTGGAGGCTGCGGAAATAGCCGCTTACTACAGCTCCGGAAGGGAATCGACGCTCGTGACAGTGGATTATACAGAGGTTAAAAACCTGAAAAAGCCGCAGGGAGCAAAGCCGGGCTATGTCATTTATCACGTTTATAACAGTGTAAATGTCAGACCTAAAACGGAAAAATTATAAAAAATTCAAGAATTTTATACAAAACATTTGATTTTATAAAAAATATATGGTAGAATATACCCAACAGTAAAATCACACAAAAAAAGGAGTTGTATTTTTATGAAAATTTCATCCCGAGTTATGTCAATAGTTCTCGTTGCGGCTCTTCTCATGACGGGGCTTTGCGTTTCTGCTTTTGCGGCAAGCGGTCCCACTTTTGTTGATGATGCATCCGCAGTCCTTTGCGAGGGTCTTCCCTGCTATGAGGTAGGCAGCTCGTTTAAAGTTAAGGTTTCAAGCGATGCCGCACCCCTGGATCCGGCGGCCGGCGCTCGTTATTGCAAGAATGTTGCTCTTTACGCTGATGCACTTGCCGGAACACCCTTGGGCACCTATACCGGAACCGATGTGCCTGTAGACATCACTCCCGTAACTTACGGAAAAAACACTATTTATTCATTCTATGAAATCTCCACCTACAGCGATGCCGGTATTTGGGAAGATGGTGTCGCCGAGGTAGGTTCTTCACTTGAGTACTATGCGGTCAAAAAGGTTGCCGATGCTGCCGACAACAAAATCGAAGGCATCACCGAGCCCACCTATAAGAGATATCTCGACATCACCTTCACCGCAGTCGGCGACGGAATGGACAATGACGCACCTGTAAAGGGCGACACCAGATATGCTCCCGTTAAGTATTCCGCAAACCTCGACGAGCACAAGTTTGCAGAGGGCATTTATTCCGGCACATACAGCCACAACGGCACAGGCATCAAGACCCTTGTTGTTACCTTCGAGCTTGAGCAGTTTGACGGCACAAGCTGGGTAAAGACCGGCATCACAGACGAGAAGGAAGTTTCCTATGAGTCGGTTTCCAACGGCTCCTATGTTGAGCTGATTATGGCAATCTTCGTTCTTCTTGACAGCCTTCTTGCAATGATAACCGGCGGAGCAGAATAATTATCCACCTGAAATCAAACACCCCCGACTTTTTGAGTCGGGGGTGTTGTTTTTTGTTCAGCCTTCATGATGTTCCTCAAACACAAAGCTGCCGTCCTTGTAATCACACACGTAGCTCTTGCCCGCAAGTATGCTTGAGTCAAGTATTCCCTCTGAAAGCTTATCCTCGATTTGCGATTGTATAGCGCGTCTCAGAGGTCTTGCTCCGTAAACCGCGTCGAAGCCCGCGTCTGCGATTTGTTCAACTGCCTTGTCGGTGAACTCCATACCGATTTCAAGCTCGTTGGTGTGTGCCCTGAGCCCGTTGAGCATGCGCCTTGCAATTTCCTTGATATCGTCCTTGCCCAGCTGATGGAAAACGATTATATCGTCTATTCTGTTGAGAAATTCAGGACGGAAGGTGCGCTTGAGCTCGCCCATAACAGCGTCGCGTATGCGTTCGTCACTCATTGTGCCGCTTGTGCTGTTCTCATTTGAGAAGCCCAGACCGTTTTGCTTTGAGGATATGAGCTGTGCTCCCACGTTTGAGGTCATGATTATGATGCAGTTTTTAAAGTCCACGCGTCTGCCCTGCGCATCGGTGAGAATGCCGTCGTCAAGTATTTGAAGAAGCATGTTGAATACGTCCGGATGCGCCTTTTCAATCTCGTCAAACAGCAGCACGCTGTATGGATGTCTGCGTATTTTTTCGGTAAGCTGACCGCCCTCATCGAAGCCCACATAGCCGGGCGGCGAGCCGATAAGCTTTGACACCGTATGCTTTTCCATATACTCTGACATATCGAGACGTATCATCGCATTTTCATCGCCGAACATGGACTCTGCAAGCGTTTTGCAAAGCTCGGTTTTACCCACACCGGTAGGACCGAGGAATATAAACGAGCCGACCGGACGCTTGGGGTCCTTGAGTCCGACTCTGCCGCGGCGGATAGCCTTTGCAACCGCCGATACCGCTTCATCCTGACCTACAATGCGCTTGTGAAGCTCCTGCTCCATATTCAGCAGTCTGAGGCTCTCCTGAGTTGTGAGCTGAACCACCGGTATTCCGGTCCAGGAGGATACGATTTCGGCAATCTCCTGAGCCGTAACCTCGCCCACGGCGTGCGATGCCTCCTCCTGCCACTTGGACTTCTCCTCGGTGAGCTTGGCGTTAAGCTCCTTTTCCTTGTCACGCAGCTCCGCGGCAAGCTCGAAATCCTGGGAATTTATCGCGTACGCCTTTTCGTTTGAGATTTCCTTTATTTTATCCTCAATCTCCTTGAGCTCCGGCGGAGCGGTATATGCACGAAGGCGCACCCGCGATGCCGCCTCGTCAACAAGGTCTATGGCCTTGTCGGGCAGGAAGCGGTCGCCTATATAGCGAGAGGACATTTTTACCGCGGCAATTATCGACTCATCAGTGATTTTCACCTTGTGGTGAGCCTCATATTTATCACGCAGTCCGCGAAGTATTTCAACCGCCTCGTCCTCACTCGGTTCATCAACCGTGACGGGCTGGAAGCGTCTTTCGAGCGCGGCGTCCTTTTCGATATGCTTGCGGTATTCCTCGATTGTGGTAGCGCCGATTACCTGCATTTCACCTCTGGCGAGCGACGGCTTGAGAATATTTGCGGCGTCAACCGCGCCCTCCGCGCTGCCTGCGCCCACAATTGTGTGAAGCTCGTCGATAAAGAGTATCACGTCACCGGCGTTTATAACCTCCTCAACAACCGCTTTAATGCGCTCCTCGAAATCGCCGCGATACTTTGTTCCGGCAACCATACCTGTCAGGTCGAGCGAAACAATGCGCTTGCTTTTGAGCAGCTCCGGAACCTCTCCTGATGCGATTTTCAGTGCCAGCCCCTCTGCGATAGCGGTTTTGCCGACACCGGGTTCACCTATAAGGCAGGGGTTGTTTTTGGTGCGGCGGCTGAGTATCTGAATTACTCTTTCAATTTCCTTTTGTCTGCCGATAACGGGGTCAATGAGCTTTTGCTTCGCCATCTCCGTAAGGTCTCTGCCGAACTGGTCAAGCGTTCCCGTATTGCTTTTTTCCTTGCCGTGTGAATAGGATGCCTTGCCGGCGGGAGAGGAGGGTTGTTCTCCGACTATTGCCTTGCCCATGTCGGACATAAGCTCCTGAACGGATACGCCGAGCTGCGTGAGAAGCTGAAAAGCCGCCGACTGTCCCTCGCGGATTATTGCCATGAGTATGTGCTCGGTACCGACTGCGGAAAGCCCCATGCTCCTTGCCTGAACGGCGGACATCTCAACTATGTGCTTGCTTCGGGGTGTGAAATCGTCTGGTGTGAGCTGTGTGGGCATACCCACGCCCACGGATTTTTTCAGCATATCCTCAAGCTTTGCGCGTGTCACCTTTTGATTTGAAAGCACGGTTCCCGCAACGGTTGAGGTGTCATATAAAAGGCCTAAAAGCAGATGCTCGCTGCCTATATAGGTGTGACCCATATCCTCCGCGGCTTCAATTGCGCTGTTGAGTGCGGCATTTGCTTTTTCGGTGAAGCCGGTGAATTTATACATAATTATTCCTCCTTGATAGCGTCCCTTACACGCTGTGCGCGCAGAATATCTCTTTCCTGCGCGTCGAGAGGTCTTTCGACGCTTAATGATATTGTAGCGGGCTGCATTGACACGAGCAGGTCATTTACCGTATGCTCGTCTATCGGCAGCAGCTTTTTGACAGCACCGAGACGCACGAAGGAAATAAGCTCCATGAATTCATCGGAGGTCAGCAGCCTTGCCTGTGAAAGTATGCCGTACGCCCTGAATATTTTATCCTCGTAGTTGATATCCTTGCAAAGCTCCTCGCGTGCCGCGCGTTCCTGTGCCGCGATTTGCAGGGTGATGGATTTTAGATTTTCTATTGCGGATTTTTCGGAAATGCCGAGAGTTATCTGGTTGCTCAGCTGATACAAGTCGCCCTTCGCAGCCGAGCCCTCTCCGTATGAGCCGCGGATGGCAAGTCCGAGCTTGGAAACGGTGGAAACGAGTCTTTGCATCTGTCCGCATCTTGTGAGAGCCGGCAAATGCAGCATAACCGATGCACGCATGCCTGTGCCGAGATTGGTCGGACACTGTGTTAAATATCCTATGCGCTCGTCAAACGCATAATGCAGCTTTGAGTCGATTATGTCATCGATTGTGTTTGCATAGGCGAACGCCTCCTCAAGTGCAAGTCCGGCGTACATCACCTGCAACCTGATGTGGTCCTCCTCGCAGAGCATGATGCTCACGGCCTCATCCGGCGCAAGCAGCAGAGCGCGTCCGTCACCTGAGGATGCAAACTCAGGACTTATCAGGTGCCTTTCCGCAAGCGATACCGCTTCGTACTGCGAGAGGGTTTTCATCTCAATATATTTGAGCTTCGGAGCACCCTCGCAGGAGAGCGCGTCCTTTATAAGATTGTTGACCTTTATTCTTTCGGGTATACCGAGCTTTGCGGGGAAGGGGTATTCGCTGAGGTTCCTTGCCAGCCTTATACGGGTGCTCAGAACAATATCGTTTTGCGCTCCTGCACCGAGATACCATTTTTCACTCATTTCTTCTCGCCGTCCTTTTCTATCTTTTTAAGCTCGTCCCTTATGCGCGCGGCCTCCTCGAAATTCTGTTCCTCAACAGCCTTGCTGAGCTTTTCCTTCAGAATATCGGCGACATCCGGCGAATTAACCTGCTGTGTGCCCGAATTAGCCTGCTTGCCCTCGTGCTTCGTCTTGCCGTGGATGCGCTGAAGGGAGGGGAGAAGCTTATCATAAAAGGTTTCATAGCATTCCGCGCAGCCGAGCTTGCCGCTCTTTGCGATGTCGTCAAAGGAGTTGCCGCACATCGGGCAGCGCAGGGTGGCTCCCGCGTGAGCGGGCATGGCGCTGTAGCCGAGCAGGTTTCCGAAAAGGTCGCCGAGTCCGAGCCCGAAGCCCGAAAACGCATTAGCGTATCCGAGAGCCTCCGCGCATTCCGCACACAGATGTATTTCGGAAGTGCTGCCGTTGATTATTCTTTTAAAATGGGTGTTTGCTTCGTTCTTTTTACAATTTTGACACAACATAATATATTCCTCCGGTCTTAATTTGAATTACGGTTTACTGTGAGAAGCATTTGCTTGAAAATTGCCGCTCGCAGCCGGTCGCGGTATTCCTGCGGAACCTCCCGGTACGAGCTGTTGGCTGTCGCCGCCATTATAAGGCTTGCCGTTTCCGGCGCAAGCAGCTTCTGATAGGTCAGATTATACAGATGAGCCCGGCAGGTGTTTTCGTCTATTGCTTCACCTACGGAGTTTACAAGATGCATAAGCGGCGCGGAGTAATCGGGCTTTGCGCGGTATATTCTGATGTAGCCTCCGCCGCCTCTGCGGCTCTCGACGGTGTAGCCCTGCTCCGGCGTAAAGCGCGAGGATATAACATAATTTATCTGGCTGGGCACACATCCGAGGCTTTCTGCAAGCTCGTTGCGCTGTATGTCGGTATAATCGTTTCCCTCAAGCATACTCATAATAAGCTGGGTGATGGAATTGCTGATATTCATTTTCGCGTCTCTCCAATCTCCGCAAAGATTTGATTTAAAAATCGGACTTGAATCTTCTTTTTAGTCTTTGACTTTCTTTGACCTTGCGATTTATATTATAGCCGCTTGGCGGAAGTGTGTCAAAGTCAAACCAAGGTCAAAAAAGGTCAAAATTTATTTTTGACCTTAAAAAATCGGGGATTTACTCTCGTATACTAACTTTTTCGTTGTATTTTCTCTCGATTCCGTTTTGTAAAAATGTCAGCGTCCTCGTTTCAATTCTCGCAGAGCGGACTTTTCAAGGCGTGACACCTGTGCCTGAGATATTCCGATTTCAGAGGCTACCTCCATCTGCGTTTTTCCGAGCATAAAGCGCAGAGTGAGTATTTTTTTCTCGCGTTCGGGGAGCTTTTTTATGGACTCGCGTAGCAGTATTTCATCAATCCAGCCGTCATCATCGTCGCTTGAGCCGAGCTGGTCCATAACATATATTGTGTCTCCGCCGTCTGAAAAAACCGGCTCATAGAACGATACCGGCTCCACAATTGCCTCAAGTGCAAGCACAACCTCGCTTTTCGGAATTCCCATTTTTTCGGCGATTTCCTCCACGGTAGGCTCTCTGCCTCCGGAGGAGGTAAGCTCATCGCGTATCTGCATGGCATGGTAAGCGGTGTCGCGCATCGAGCGGCTCACGCGCACGGAGTTGTTGTCACGCAGATATCTTCGGATTTCACCGATTATCATCGGGACCGCATAGGTTGAAAAGCGCACGTTCTGCGAAAGGTCAAAGTTGTCAATAGCCTTTATAAGGCCGATACAACCGACCTGGAAAAGGTCATCGGGATTTTCGCCTCTGCCGGTAAAACGCTGTATAACGCTCAATACAAGTCTCAGATTTCCGTTCACAAGCTCGTCGCGCGCCGAACGGTCGCCGGCGTGAACCTTTTTTAACAATGCTGTTTTTTCCGATTCCTTGAGCACCTTTAGCTTTGAGGTGTTTACACCGCAGATTTCAACCTTTCCGAATTGCATACAGCCCATCCTCCGAATTTCATTTGATTTCAATTTAAGTATTGCCGCGGATGGCTCTGCTGATTCCGCAAATCAAAAGAAATTTAAAGCGCTTCGGACTTGTTTTTTCCGCCGTTACGGGTATAATAGGTATATATTGTTTTATACGGAGAAACGGAGGAAAAGCCGAAATGCGCAAAAGAGGCAAGGGTCTTGACCTGACTTCGGGCAGCTACAAAAAAAGAAAAAATACCGGGCTTTTTCTTATAGCCTTCTGCTGCTTTGCGCTTGTGTTCGGCAGTGTTTCGGTTCTTATGTTTCTCCGCTCGGTGGATTATGACCTTTCAAATATTCTGCGCTCCGATGAAACGACCTCTCAGGTAACGACGTCTGAGCAGCCCTCCGCGGCGCCTGTGATTTCCGGGAAAACAGATTTTCTGTTACTGCTTGTTTCCGATGACGGAAAGGCGCTTGAGACAGCAGCTGTTATCAGAGCCGATGCCGATGCCGCGCGCTTGAGCGTGTGCACTCTTTCCATGTCGTCACAGTGTATAATAAACGGCAAGGCCGAGCTGCTTTCGGACGTATATTCTTTAGGCGGAGCGGTTGCGCTGCGGGATGCTACGGGAATTTTGACCGGAACAAAGGCGGCAAGATATCTGAAGATAACCGACAGCGGCATTAAGAAGATATTCCGCACTCTCGGGGATGTGCAGCTGAATATTCCGGAGCGCACCGAGTACCGTGACGGCGACACCGTGCTTGTGCTTGATGCCGGTGTACAAAAGCTTTCGGGGGATATGCTGACAAAATACCTTGATTATCTGAACACTCAGAAGTCCGCACAGTACGCCGCGGAAGAAAAGAACAGGATAATTTGCGCGGTGCTTGACTGCTTTGCAACTCCCGAATATTCCGAAAAGGGCGAGAAGCTTTTTTCATCCCTTATAAATTCGGTAACCACAGACATTTCGGCGGTTGACTATATTTCACATGAGGCTGCGATAAAGCAGTTTATAAAATCGGTCGCTTCGCCCGCACAGGCGGTATCCTCTGTATCGGAGTTGATTTCATGAAAAGATTTCTCAGCGTACTTGTGACGATGCTTGCGGTGGTTGCCGCATTTTTTGCGGTTAAGCTGATTTTTTCGGATACCGGAAGTGCCTCGCTCACGCAGCCGTATGCCGGAGCCGATGTCACGGTGGCTGATTTTCCCTCCTCGGACGGCAGACTTTACTACAACAATCTGAGCGAAAACGCAAAGCAGGCGTATGAGCGTATAATGGCGGAGATAAAAACCCACCCCAAGGAAATAGAAATTCCCGAGCTCAATTCGGTGGAGCTTGACGAGATGTTCAAGGCGCTTTGTTATGACAATCCTGAGCTGCTGTGTATGGGCAGGTCGTGTAAGACAATGACGAGCGGATGGAGCTTTTCAAAAAGATGCGTGTTCATTCCGGAATATTCGTGCTCGCTTGAGGAGTGCAATAAACGCTCTGAGCTGCTCGGTAAGGCTGTTGACTCGATTATCTCCGGCGCGTCGGGTATCGCCTCGGATTACGAAAAGGAGCTGTATGTTCATGACTGCATAGTCAAAGCCTGCAGCTATTCCGAAACCGATGAAAAGGCCATTTCCGCGTACGATGCGCTGGTTCGCGGCGAGGCGGTGTGCGAGGGCTACTCAAGAGCGGCGCAGCTTCTGCTTTCACGCATGGGGGTAAGAAACTATCTTATAACGGGAAAGGCAGTTGACAAGCAGGGGGACAGCCAGCTGCACATGTGGAATGTCGTCTATATTGACGGTAATCCATATCATCTTGATGTCACATGGGATGACCCGGACGGTGCGCCCGACGGAGCGGTGAGCCATACATATTTTAACCTCAACGATTCCGAAATAGCCTTTGACCACTCGGAGCTTGAACCGAAAAATCCGGGATGCAGCGACACAAGGAACAATTATTTTGTCAAAGAATCGCTGTATTTTCTCACCTATAACGGCAACACCGCCGAGCGTCTTAAAAACATTCTTACGGAGTGTGTGCGCGCGGGCGAAAACACCTGTCAGATAAGGTTTTCCGGCAAAACAGAGTACGAGAAGGCGGTAAAATATCTTATAGACAACGGTGAAATATATGATATACTGAAAAGAGTAAGCATAATAACCGGTTCGTCTACGGCAACCGATACCATAACATATTCCGATGACAGCGCCTTGCATGTGCTTGACCTGACACTTTCCGAAGGAGAATGACTTTTATAATGGATAAAGCAAGAATTGAAGCGGCGGTAAGGGAAATCCTTGAAGCTATAGGAGAGAATCCCGACAGAGAGGGGCTTGTTGAAACCCCCAAGCGCGTGGCAAATATGTATGAGGAAATATTTTCCGGGCTCTCCGACAATCCGGAGCGCCATCTGAAAATATTCAATGAGAGCGGCAATGAGGAAATGGTTATCGTCCGCGATATCCCGATGTATTCCATGTGCGAGCATCATCTGCTGCCGTTTATCGGCAAGGCGCATATAGCCTACATACCCAACAACGGAAAAATTATCGGGCTTTCAAAGCTTGCGCGAATAGTAGAGAGCTTTTCAAAGCGTCCGCAGCTTCAGGAGCGTGTAACCGAGCAGGTGGCGGACTTCCTGTACGAAAATCTTCAGCCCAAGGGCGTTGCCGTAATAATTGAGGCTGAGCATCTCTGCATGACGATGCGCGGCGCGAGAGCGGCGGGCGCGGTCACACAGACCTCGGCATTGCGCGGCAATATGCGCAGTGATGCAAAAACGCGCGCGGAGGTAATGTCGCTTTTGAAAGGATAAATCCATGACTTGTTTTCGTTGCCGTGATTTTTCTCTGCCCACGGGTAAAAAAACCCTTGTTATGGGCATTCTCAACATAACTCCCGACTCGTTTTCGGACGGCGGAAAATGGAACAATCCTGAGGCTGCGCTCGGACATGCCCTTGCAATGCAGAACGAGGGCGCAGATATAATAGATGTCGGGGCGGTTTCCACCGCACCCTTGTCTGCGGATGTGGATGAGGCTGCCGAGCTTTCCCGGCTTGCACCGGTGCTGGAGCTGCTCTCAGGCAGACTTGATATACCGGTATCGGTTGATACGGGCAATGTAAACGTTGCTCGTTATGCACTTGAAAACGGAGCTTCCGTAATAAACGACACCTCCGGAGTCTTCCGCGAGCAGACGGCTGAGCTTGTCAGGGCTTTCGGCGCAGGCTGGATAATAATGCACACAGGCGGCAAATCCTCGGACGATGTGGCGGAATATCCCGGCGGAGTCATCGGAAGCGTACGCTCATATTTCTGCGATTGTCTTGAGCGTGCGTCCGCACTCGGCGTAAACGGAGCACAGCTTTGCTTCGACCCCGGTATAGGCTTCGGTAAAACACGTGAGCAGGATATTGAGATACTGAAAAACATTTCGCAGCTGCGGGTGCCGGGCTGTTCGTTGCTTACGGCGGCATCACGCAAGCGCGTAACGGCGCTTTACGGCGGAGGGGAAAGCCCCTCTCAGCGCGATATGCCGAGCGCTGTTGCCCACGCGGCTGCAATAGCTCAGGGAACCGACATCATAAGGGTACATTCCGTCAGGGATGCCGTATATGCGGCAAGAATGGCGGATGCCATATACAGATAAGGAGGGGACAGGTATGGACAAAATAATTATCAAGGGTCTTGAGGTTTTTGCTTACCACGGAGTGAATTCCGAGGAGAAAGAAAACGGGCAGTCTTTTGTAGTTGATTTGATTTTATCAACCTCGCTTGAGGCACCGGGCAAAAGTGACGACCTTGCGGATACCGTGAATTACGCAAAGGCGGTAAAGACGGTAAAAAGGGTTATGGCGGAGAAAAGCTATAATCTGATAGAGCGTGCCGCACAGGCGGTTGCCGACGCGGTGCTCAGTGATTATCCGAGCGTTGAGTCCGTGCTGGTCACCCTGAAAAAGCCGGAGGCACCGATAAATGCGAGCTTCGACTATGTCGCGGTTCAGATTGAAAGGAGCAGGTGACTTTATGCCGCTTGCGGTTTTGGGTATCGGCACTAATATAGGCGACAGACTTGAAAACATATATGCGGCTGTTGCCGCCCTGAGGCATCTGCCGGGCACAAATGTGAAGGCGGTTTCGGGAATATATCAGACAACACCAGTCGGCTATTCGGAGCAGCCGGATTTTTTCAACGCAGATGTGCTTGTTGACACTCAGCTTTCTGCGCATGCGCTTCTCGGAGCATGTCTCGGTATAGAGGCGGCAATGGGGCGTGTGCGTCAGTTCACAAACGGTCCGCGTATTATTGACCTGGACCTTGTCCTTTACGGTGAGGAAAGAATATGTGATGCGGAGCTTACCGTGCCGCATCCGCGTATGGGCGAGCGCGCGTTTGTGCTCGTGCCGCTGCTCGACCTGTTTCCGGACGGGAACGCGTTTGGCTTCAATATCCGTGAAATGCTTTCAGCTTTGCCGGAGGGCGGAGTGGAAAAGGTAAATTTATAAAAAATCAGGAGAGATTACAATGCTTTCAAGAACACCTCCCATGGGCTTCAACACATGGAATACCTTCGGCGAAGAAATCAGCGATTCGGTTATTCGGGAAACTGCCGATGCGATGGTAGACCTCGGTCTGCGCGATGCCGGCTATGAATATCTCGTAATTGACGATTGCTGGAGCAAGCGCGAGCGCGACCCCGAGAGCGGAAAAATAGTTCCGGATGAAAATAAGTTCCCCAACGGCATGAAAGCCGTCAGTGATTATGTTCACTCCAAAGGGCTGAAATTCGGCATGTACTCCTGCGCCGGAACAAGAACCTGCGCGGATTATCCGGGAAGCTTCGACCATGAATTTCTTGATGCGCGCACCTTTGCCGAGTACGGCGCGGATTTTCTGAAATATGATTTCTGCTTCAAGCCCGAAACAGCCAACGGCCCTCTGCTTTACCGCAAAATGGGCATGGCGCTCAAGGCGTGCGGCAGAGAGATACTTTTCTCCGCCTGCAACTGGGGCAGCGATGAGGTCAACACATGGATACGCTCCACCGGTGCGCACATGTACCGCTCCACGGGTGACATCAACGACTCGTTTGCATCCTTCAGGGATATAGCTCTCAGTCAGGTTGACAATCTGGCATATTCCGCCGCCGGCTGCTTCAACGACATCGACATGCTCACCGTCGGAATGTACGGCAAGGGCAATGTCGGCTCGGCGGGCTGCAATGATACGGACTACAAAACCCAGTTTGCGCTCTGGTGCATGTTCGGCTCGCCCCTCATGCTCGGAAGCGACATCCGCAAGATGAACGATTACATACTTTCGCTGGTAACAAACAAAAACCTGCTCAGGATAAATCAGGACGAGGAGGCAAGACCCGCTTTTGCGTCCTCCGGCAAGGCCGGTAAAACACCCTGCTTTGTGAAGCTGCTTTCAAATGACGAGATAGCGCTCATGTTCGCAAATCTTACCGATGAGGACGCCCATGTTCAGCTGTATTTTGAGAACATCGGCATCACAGCGGCGTCCGGCTTCGGCCTTGAAATGAAGGACGCGTTCACAGATGAGTGCATAGGCGTGAAGAAGGAATTTATGCGTATGAGACTTGCCGCACACGATTGCGCGGTGTATATTTGCAAGCTGAAGAAGTAATACATTCCCGGAATACATAAAATCGCACGGCGGACAAAGGATGTCCGCCGTGCGATTTTGTTAGGGTTTAGGGTTAGGGTTTAGGATTTAGACTTTAGACTTTAGGTATTAAGCTTTAGCTCACTTACGGCAAGCTAAAGCCTCCTTTGGCAAAGGAGGTGGCAGTGCGCAAGCACTGACGGAGGATTGTTTGTAGCTTGTAGCACTTGCGTCTATCGCAAGCCTCCCTTAGAGTAAGGTAGCAACGCTGCGGCGGAGGGATTTAATGAAAAATTCACAATAAACAATTTCAGACACTGTGCACAGCAATATTATAGCCGTTAGCTTCAGCCGGCAGGCGGCAGCTAACGGCTATCAGATATCAACCCTTACGGATTATTTGCTCCGGTCATTGAACTTGAAAGATTTTCCTCAATTTCTTTTAATGAGCTTGAGGTGTGAGTGTATAAGTCGTAGTAGCTGTCACTTCCGGTGCGGACGAGGGAATAACCGAAAAATCGGTAGCCATCTTTCCATTCCGAGCTTTCGGAAAATTGCCGGGGAAGGGACTTTGCACTTGCCGTTCCGAGAACCGAGTGCGTAGCGGCATCAATGCGGAAATAAACTTCTTTACCGTTTCCGTCACGCACATCCACACAATATTCCGAGGGCGCTTCAGCAGTGATATTGCGGATATTATACAAAGGTATCGGGTCATAAAATGTGAGCGTATTCATATCCATCCCATAATTTTCAAGAAAGCCGCTGACAATAGCTTTGCACTCGGCTTCGCCGGGTTTAACAGCTGCGGGTACTGCTGTGGCACCGTTTCCTTCGGTCTGAGAAGCCGTGGGGGCGGAGGTTGCGGTGGTGTTCGCCGGTGATGACGTGGTGGTTGTTGCGTCCTGTGCCTCGGTTCCGCACGAGGCGAGCAGTAAAAGCATCAACAGAATAACGAAAATACCGGATATGTTTCTCTTTCGCATGAGCTTAGCCTCCTTTTTATCAAGTATTAAAGAATGTTTTTGTCCAAACAACATCCATTAACAATATGTTATCATATCAAAATAAAATTGTCAACAAAAAATTTCAAATAAGTGATATTGGCGCGTTTTAAAAAATCAATACTCAATCTGAAGAAAAAAACAAATCCGTCAAATTCCTTAATGACGGATTTGTTTATAAAAAATTACAGCCTGTGCTTTACCTGTTTTCGCCGTTCATTTTTTTCCTGAATGCAAGTACCGCCAGCACCATGACTACCGCGGCATAACCGATTACCCATACAAGATGCGTAAAAACACCCTGTCCGCCCGAAAGGGCGAGGCGGGAAGCGTCCACGGCTCTGGCAAACGGCAGAGCGTATGAGGCGGTTTTAAAGGCTCCGCCTACAAGCTCAAGGTCGAACCATGTTCCGCTCAGCCACGCGGTAAGGTTGGTAAGAAGCGCGCCGCAAAGTCCGCCCACCTGCTTGTCGTTGAAAATGCTTCCCACAAGAAGACCTATTGCGATAAAGAGTATATCCGCCGGAAGCAGCACGATAAGCACCTTGATGATGTTCAGCGTCGGTGTAAGACCGAGTATCATTGCAACACCGAAGCATACAACACTCTGTGCTATGGCAATCGGGAGCATCGGGAGCGTGTAGCCGAGTATAAAATCCACACTCGACAGAGGAGAGGCAAAAAGACGCATGAGGAATGAGGTTGAACGGTCCTTTGAAATAAGTGTGGCTGAAAACAGCGATACAAACGACAGTCCGAACACCGCTATTCCGGGTGTGAGCTTTTCAAGATTAAACAAATCCACCGGCACGTTTGATTGTATTGCGGTCAACAGAAGAAGCACGGCAACCGGGAAACCGATTCCGAACGCGACGGTGAGGGGGTCACGCAGCATTTCTTTGACATTTCTCGACGAAAAAGCAAGCATTCTCTTCATACCGCATCACCTCCCTGTGTAGCAATATTGACAAAGGCTTCTTCAAAATTTTTCGCATTCTGACTGCGTGTAAGCTCCTCTGCGGTACCCACGGCACGCAGCTTGCCTTTTGACATAATACCGATTCTGTCGGAAAGCTCCTCGGCCTCCTCCATGTAGTGGGTGGTGAGTATGACCGTCACCTTGCCCTTGAGCTTGCGTACGGCGGACCAAAGCTCGCGCCTTGCGATTACATCCAGCCCGAGGGTCGGTTCGTCGAGAAAAAGGATTTTCGGTTCGGATATGAGCGCCATGGCGATGCTCAGGCGTCTTTGTGTTCCGCCCGAAAGAGTTTTTGCCTTTTTTGATGCGCATTGTGTGAGGTCAAAGGCTTCAATCATGTTTTGCGCGTGCGTAACGGCTGCTTTTTTGTCGCTTCCGTAGACGGCGGCAACCAGCTCAAGATTTTCCCGAACCGTAAGATTTCGCGCAACCGCGGTTTCCTGCGGCGAGACATTGATTATCTGCTTGACCTTAGCCGGTTCGGACACAATGCTTTTGCCCAGAAGAAGCGCGTCGCCCGAATCGGGCTTTAAAAGGCACGAAAGCATTTTGATAGTTGTGGTTTTTCCCGCACCGTTTACCCCGAGAAGGGCAAACAGCTCGCCGTCATTGATTTCAAGACTCAAGCCGTCCACTGCGGTAAAGTCCTTGAATTTTTTTGTAAGCTCTTTAATTTCTATTGCGTACACGTTTTAACCCTCCTGTTCATCGGAGCCTGTGTCAGGCATACTGAGCATTCTGTTGAGAAAATCTTTAAGTATTTCGTCCTTGACTATTGCGATGCCCTGAGCTTCATCACCGAGCACCAGCAGGGTATCACCGGGCTTGATGTTGAAAATTCTTCTGGCATCCCTGGGAATCACTATCTGACCCTTTTCTCCGACCTTTACCGTGCCGAAGACATGTTTTCCCTTTGGCGGCTGCATATTACCATCTCCTAAAAGTATGAAAAGTATAACTTGTAGTATAAATATTACCACTATTTTTTGAAAAAGTCAATAGCGGGGTTTATTTTTTTATAAAAGCGTGGTAAAATATAAAAAATGACAAAAAGGAAGTGAGAGTATGAAACCGGTAATAATTTCAGCCGACAGTCCGATAGACTTTACACCCGAACAGGCGCAGCGCTTCGGGGTGAAGGTAATACCGATGCACATCTCTCTTGACGGCAGGGAATATCTTGACGGGGTTGACATAACCACTCCCGACCTCTTTGCCGCATACCGTGATAAAAAAATATTGCCCAAGACCTCCGCGATAGCTATTGCAGAGTACTCGGACTTCTTTTCTGAGTTTTTAAAGGATGGCTGCGAGGTTGTGCATCTGTCGCTTAGCTCGCAGCTTTCCTCGACGCATCAAAACGCGGTAATTGCGGCATCCCAGCTCGACGGAGTTTATGTTCTCGATACCATGCATCTGAGCTCGTCAATAGCACTGCTGTCAATAAAGGCGGCTCAGCTGCGAGATTCCGGAGAGCTTTCGGCAAAGGATATTTTCACCCGTATGCAAGCCATGCGTGAGAAGGTGCACACAAGCTTCGTGCTTGATACACTAACCTTTATGAGCAAGGGCGGACGTTGCAGCGGCGTTACGGCATTCGGCGCGAATATACTCGGAATCCGCCCCATGCTCGGAATGAGCGAGGGCAGTCTCGGCGTAGTAAAAAAATATCGCGGAAAGCCCGAGTCGGTTCAGCTTCAATATCTTACGGATGTGCTTTCGCAGTGTCCCGATATTGATGACAGCTTTGCGGTTATATGTCATTCCGGCATAAGTGAGCAGCAGTATGAAGCGCTTGAGAAAAAGGCAATGGAAATCGGACATTTTAAAGAGATTATGCAGATGCAGGCGGGTTGCACGATATCAACTCATTGCGGCCCCAACGCTATGGGAATACTTTTTATGAGCAGGTGAGGACTTACGGCAAACGGAAAAAATTGCGAATATTGCTTCAATTACATTTATGATGAGGAATACGGCTACTATACCTGTCAGGCGAATCTCGATATGGACGAGCTTGAACGCTTCACCCTCGGCAGCTATGAAAACTGCCCGTATTTCACGGTCGATAACGAATATAAGGTAATAGTCGAGAAGCAAAACTGATTTTTAGGGATTGGTTTTGCACGCTTACGGCAAACGAAAGCCTCCCTTCAAAACAAGGGAGGCTTCTTTATGCTCTGTATTGATTTTTACAGTTTCATTTTTTCGCATCTGCGCTTGGTAAGACGTCTTTTCTTAAACTTGTTTTCGCTGTCAAAGAGAAACACTCTTCCGCCCTCGTTGCCGTGTATGGGATAGTATTTTCCGTCGTCATAAACAATCGCGGCACCGTTTTCACAGGCAATTCCCGATATGCTGCGGGTCTTTATTGCCTTTTTAAAGCGCTGCCAGCTCTTACTTTCAAAGTGGGGACAGTTGCAGTAGGGGAGTATTCCCACACAGTCAATGAAAATAAACGCATGCTCCTCGCCGCAGTCATCATAGCCCTCTTTAAACCAGCACATCGCACCTGAGCTGAGTCCCGAAAGCACCGTGCCGTTGTCGAAGGCCTCGCGCACATAGCGGTCAACGCCCGTGCGTTTCCAGGTATCCATAAGGAATTTCAGATTGCCGCCTCCGGCGTATATCACGTCCGCTCCGGTTATCGTTGAGTGGATTTTTTCATCAGAAAGGCTTTCATCGGTCAGCAGCAGTGTCTCGTATGATGAGCAGCCGCATTCGCGAAAGGCATGCTCTATCGGTTCATCACCGTCTGTGTTGTCCATGCCTGCGGTCGGGAGGAAAACCACACTCGGATTTTCTTTGCCGGAAAGTGAAACTATATGCCGGGCGATGTTCATTATCTCGCCGTTGTCGTATTTGCCGCCGCCTATTGCAACAATTTTACCCATTGTTCATACCTCAAGAATAAATTTTTCTGAACTCGAAGGGAACGGTTTTTCCGTTTGCTTCTATGTGAATACAGCTCTTGCCGAGCGAGAAGATGGGCTTGTCATGTCTGTAGCTGTCAGAGTATACGCAAATGACCTGTGCATCCGGATATTGTGTGCGGAAGCGTTTTATCTTCTCTTCACCCTTGCAGTTGGAGCCGAGCAACGCACCCGTACGGCGGTCATGCACGGTGCAGATAAGCGAGTCAAAGCCGAGCTCGGCAATAATTCCTTCGATTAAAAAATCCGGACTCGCGCTTATAACCACCGAGTAACGCTCGCGGTTCTCGGGCTTTGCCCATTCGCGCACAGTGCTGCGGTTGGCAGCCCAGAAGCCGTCCACGGCTTTTCTGAGCGGAATTACACGCACAAACGAGAAAAAGATGGTTTTCAATGCGGCGAAATCTATTATTCTCAGTGCAAAAAGGATACAACCTACCAACACCCAGGGCAGAAAAATCAGAGTTTTCGGGTAATGAAGCAGGCAATAGCTAAAAAACTTCCGCCCGCTGTCAAAGGGAATTACGGTTTTGTCAAAATCGTAGATGTCAAGCTCCATTTGGGTATTCACTCCGTTATGTTGATTATTCTGAAATCTGCTGTTCAAGCAACTGTATAATATCATACTTATTTTTATCGGTTGATGCAACAGAATCGGTTATTTTTTTCAGATAATTGTGGATGCTCTTGCATATAAAGGGATGCGAGAAATACATCGCCGTAACGGGTGAGGTGCACTTTGTAATGAGCACTCCGCCGTTCTCTTTTGAGAATATCTGTGTGTGGCGAAGCCTCATGCTGTCAAGAAGGACAAAGTCAAGATTGTTTTCTTTACGCAAAGCGTTTATCATCATTTCTATCTGTCTTTTATATTCGCTTTTTGAATAGTAAAGCGTTTCATTGCCGGCAAAGGAATGGGAACTGAATTTTATTCCGTTTTCGATGTATGCGGCAGGCATCGGGAAAATGAGAGATACCTTTGAGGCAAGTGCCTTGTTGAGCATGTGCTTCCTTTGTGCGCAAAAGCCCTTCATAAAGCTGCCCGTGGATTCATTGATTTCGTTGCGTGAAATGATGTCCGCCACAAGCTCCTCGCTCATTGTACACACAGGAAGCGAGGGGAAAAGAGCGAGCGCGTCACCTCTTTGCGAAACAAACTCGTCAACCGTGCTGTCGAAGCCCTCAAAATTCTGAGGTGAGAAAATTTTCATTAACGGAGAGGAAACACGCATGAGTGCATCCCACTGATAAGCAAAATAGTCGAGCTTCTGAGGCTCGTCCGTGTAAAGGAGCTGTGCCTTGTCCTCTGTTCCGCTTACGAAAAATGATGTTACAGCCGCTACGGAGTCAACCATAAAGAGCGTGTGTGAAAAACGGGAGTTTGCAATTTTTTTGCAGTAATACGGCTCCATTTTGCCCGTCATAAAGAGGGGAAGGCATCTTTCGATGGGGGAAAACATATCGGGGTTGTTATGCTCTATATTTATAATGATTTTTACTCTGTTGCCGGGACGCGAAAAGAAGTTTTTAATAAGAGCAAATGCTGTGTCGGCAAATTCATCCGAAAACCAGTTGATGGCCTGGTCGGAATAAAGATACAGCGTATGACTGCCTGAACTCTGAAGGGCAGTGTTCATCAGACGGGTAAACGCCGTGCGCAGACCTTCAACACCTCGATAAGAGGCTTTCGGTTCGGCTGAAAGCCATTTCTCACTTCCGGCGGGGTAGCCCTCGGCAGGGGTAATCACGGGCTTGCGCTCAGAGAGCTGGTCAAGATAATTGACAAAACGCGCAACGGAATTATATTCAAAAAAATCGCCGTTGTTGTTGCGTATCCAGCTTGAGAAGGCATCAAGCGAACGCTCCTCGCTGGATATAAGGTCTCTTTCGGAAATCTTCAAGAGCTCTGCGAATTCAGCAGTTTTTTCTGTATCAAAAGCGGCACGGTAAAGGCAGGAAAACAGTGCTGAGAGCACCTCGGGTTTGTTGGATATCATTCTCGCTCCGCTTCTGTACCGGCTTATAAGAGAGGCGTCAATTCCGGTGTCCTTGGACATTTTTATGTTGTTTATGCCGAGCAGCTTCATCGCAGAGTCAAGATGGTCGGGATTTGTTTTGTGAGTGACGCGCATTCCGGCGGAAAGAGCGTCGCCGTTTGAGAATGAGGGGGCGGGATGCGGCTCCTGCGAAGCAAAAAGAGATGAAGTGAGCGCCTGATTCAAAGCGTAGTGATTGGCGGAAGACGGCGCAGAACAGCTTTTTGCGAGAACAGCACTTTTATTGTTGTCGCCGGCATATTTACAAAGCCCGAATACAAGCATTATTGATTCGTTGCTTCCTTTTTTCGGCAAAATTTCGCCGCGGCGAAATTTAACAAGTGTTTCGGCGTCAATTCCCGAAATACGGGCAATTTCTTCGTTTGAGCACCCAAGCGCAGAGAAAACAAAATCGAGTTGTTTGCTGAAATTCATTACATTAACCTCCGAAGTTAGAAATAATACACCAAAGTTTACACCATCCATGCTTTGTTGTCAATAGCAATGTCATTTTTTCTTTATTGATTTTGTAAAACAGTGAAAGATTCGGCAAAAATGAAAACAAAAATTGAAATTTAAAAAGAGAGAAAGCTTCGCCGTTTTTTACATAATAAAAGCTGAAAGTTTGAATAAAAATAGTTGCAATTACCAAAGTAGTATGTTATAATTTAATGCAAGTGACCGGAAGCGGTCAAGCCTTGGTAACCTGTTTGTTACTGAAATCCATATAAGGGGGTTCTTTTTTTGGCAAGTGAAGCTGTGAAGACTGAGACCAATCCAGCTCCGGAAAGGTCAGAAGAGCAGCAGGCAAGAGATTATGTCTATGAAAACCGAAGATATGTCGGTTTGAAGGAAACTGTGGGCTATGTTTTGTTCGACATGGCGCAGAGCTTCAACATCAACGCTTATTCCGGGCGTTTCGTGACTAATATCCTGCAGGTTGACCTTAACTACCAGACTATAATTTCCGCGATAAACGGCGTATGGGACATTGTGAACGATATTTTTATCGGCGCAATAGTCGATAAGACCCGTACCCGTTGGGGCAAATTCAAGCCTTATCTTGTTGCGTTGGGTATTCCGGGCACCATAGGAACATGCATATATTGGCTGCTTCCCATGTTCTTCCCGAATTCATCTCCCAAGGCAATGTCAAAATTCATTGCGTATTTTATTCTTGCAATAGTGCGTGAGGGCGCAGGAACCTTCAGAAGCATTGCACAGACAGGTATGATGGCAACCATAACGCCGCACCCTGTCGACCGAACACGACTAATAACCCTTGCGAACTTCGCTTCCGGCTTCTTCGGAGAAAAGCTTCCCGAACAGATAATGACTGTCTTGCTCGACCTTATCGGCAACAAGATAATCAATCTTTCGCTTACGAATACCTTTATGTTTATGGGTAATTTCACATCCATCGTCAGCGGCGGCGTTGCACTTTGGTTCTTCCTTCTCACGAGAGAGAGAGTTATGCAGTCGGTTGAGCGTCCGAGCATAATGCAGGGTGTGAAGTCAATACTCAACAACAAGCCGGTGCTTCTCATGACGCTGTCTCAGACATTGAGCGGCTTCTCAGTCGGCGGCAGCAAGTCGGACTACTACATAGACGTTCTCAACTTCGCATCAATGGGCTTCTTTACCGGAATCCCCGGCGCTGTGGTTCATCCCTTCAGCTATGCTCTTGTGCCGTGGTTCCGCAGGCATTTCTCAAGCCGTTTCCTTTATATAATGGGCGCTTATGTGGGCGATTTGCTCATGGTTCCCGTTTTCCTGGTCGGAGCTATCGGCGGAATGAGGAACGGTCTTTACAAGAAAAAGCTTCCTATGGGCGTTGCGCTTACTCTGTGGGAGACAATATTCATGTTCTTCTACGGTGTGCGTAAGGTTATTCCCTCAGAGATGTACAATGAGGCAATGGACTATTGCGAGTGGAGAAACGGCTACCGTACCGAGGCGATGACCACTGTTGCAAAGGGTCTTGCTCAGAAGCTTTCACAGCTCGCCAGCAGCCTGATTTCAATCCAGATAAAGCGCCTTATCGGCTACGATATAACCGCTTATACCAGAGGCAATGCACAGACAGATTCCACAAAATTCGGACTGTTCGCGATGTTCACCATCGTTCCCTGCATAACAACCTCACTCGGTATTGTGCCGATGCTGTTCTATGATTTGGGCGGTGCAAAGAGAGAAAGAATGTACGTTGAACTCTTGGCAAGACGTTCCGAAATGTCCAAGGAGGCAACCTCCGGAGATGTTGATGCACTCGCCAAGGTTGCACATGCACAGATGGAAATAGGCAATCAGGAGCATACACTTTAATCACTGACATAAAAAACCGGAGCTTAATTGCTCCGGTTTTTGTTTTCTGTATTTACTTATTACTCGCCGGTTGCGGCTTTTACGCGCTCGGCAATGAGAGCGGGGACTTCCTCTCTGGATATACCCAGAGCAACGGCAAATTCTCCGAACAGCAGCTCCTGAGCCTGCTTGAGATATGCCTCGTCTATTTGACCGAATTTACGCTTCTCCTGCTCGGCTGAGCATTTTTTGGCATATATGGACATTGACAGCTCAACCAGCTCCTCACAGTCATGTGAATTTATCATTTGCTTGTAATGCTCGGTGAGCAGCTGCAGATTTGAATTTATATATGCCTCGGCGTTGATTTGAGGGATACGGTCAATAATACGCTCAACTTCGTCGCGCGAGATGACCGGACGCATATAAGCTTTTCCGTCCTCGGCGGGTGAATATATTCTTCCGCCCTGAAATACCGGCTCAAGCACATAATATTTTTTGTTTTTTTCAGCCCCGCGAATCCCGTTCAATGTGGTTATATCAACAATTTTGCAGGGACCCGCAGAGGCGTAAATGACCGTTTCTCCTATGTCGTACATGATGTATCATCTCCGAAAACAGAATAAAATTTATATTACAATAAGTATAACACAAAAAGCCGCTTAATGTAAGTAAAACTTTTTTTATTTAGATTGGTGATTGCTCCCGGCCGAAACCGCAGCGGCTGTGCCGCGAGGACACCGGAGTTCACCGAAAGAAAAGCACCCGCTTTGAAAAGCGAGTGCTTCGATAAACAATAAATTGTTATCTTTTTGAGAACTGTTTCGGCGTCGGAAAACAGTCCTGTGGACTGTTTTTAGCCGAAACCGCAGCGGCTGTGCCGCGAGGACACCGAAGTTCACCGAAAGAAAAGCACCCGCTTTGAAAAGCGAGTGCTTCGATAAACAATGAATTGTTATCTCTTGGAGTTATCGACAGTGAGTTTCATAGGCTGTCCTATCGTTTTGTAAACTGTCTGCTCTTGTCTTTATAAACCGCATGTCTGCAAGGGTTTACGAATAATTTATACTCGAATGATTGTCACAACCTATCTGTATGTATCTTAGTAGATTACAGAGCGTTCTGTCTCACCCAGTTGGGGATTTGTTGGGGATTTAATCAGGGGTCAGGGGGATATGAGCGAGCGTATATGGGCGAGGTAAGTGCCGTAATCACATTCGAGTCTAAAAGGCGAATTTATACGAGCATTATATATTTATTATCTGTTACATCTGTTACAATATATATATTTACAATATTACGATATACAATGACAGACAGAGACAGAGTATGACAAATAGAATTGTAACACATTTCGTTATTTTATCCGTTACACCTCTGTTACATCCGTTACAATGCAAGAGCCGCAATCGAGACAATGATATGATCCCCTTAGAGTAGACAGTGGAAATAAAAAAACACTGCTACGGAAAGGGGAT
>LFRM01199188.1_pt2 | contig 58820 bp, 58 predicted proteins | sample 618341 | NCBI WGS metagenome assembly LFRM01 (sample SAMN03654438, study PRJNA283298) | anaerobic digester metagenome | isolation source: pool of bioreactors CSTR01a, CSTR02a, and CSTR03a thermophilic anaerobic... | place: Denmark: Kgs. Lyngby | collected 2014-05-21 | reverse complement strand
TACAACCTGATCGTTTTAACGGTTTTAAGTCGTGATCAGCCAGCGCCATCCACTCAAATTGAATCTTGGGCGACACCTCATAGGTTAGCACCACATCCTTACAACCCAATGCATCACGCTCGCCTTGCACGATCAAGGTTGGCGTTTGCAGTCCAGCCAAATGCGCTGTACGTGGCTTATCTTGCTTCCCAGCAGGATAAAAAGGATAACCCAAACACACCAACGCATCCGCCTGCAGTTCATCCGCCAGCATACTGGCCATGCGCCCACCCATCGACTTACCGGCAATGACAATAGGTCCTGCAGCCTGCAAGCGCACCTGAGCAAAGACATTACGCCACGCATCCAACAACACATCAGCCTTATTCGGCGGCCGACGTACAGCATCGATTCGACGCTGAACCATATAAGGAAACTCAAAACGCACGACACTGATATTTAACGCCAATAAACGCTGCGTCATCGCCGCCATAAAAGGACTGTCCATCGGCGCTCCCGCACCATGAGCAAAAATTAAAGTACAAAATGATTCGGGCGCATGCTCATATAAGATTGACATAACAAAAACTATACCTTTAAATATAATATTTAACCATAGCTTATTACCAAAAGCCAAACCTGCACATATAATCTCAACTATTTATAAACTCGATGGAAAACCACAAACAACAAGGCAATATTATAACAAAACAATTAAAGATGTTTATAGCACCCCACTCAATTTTAAAGTTAACACTACGCTTTATTCTCTTACACATTGCATTACAAACAGATGAATGAATCGCATTCATACCAGTAAAACCCAATCACCATATTAAATTGAGCACCGACCAACTATATATAGTCGTATTACTAGCCCTTAATATTATTTTTTTCTCAATTTGCGCTAAGATAGGCGCTACATCACAAGGATAGGCAGCAAGCAAAAGGTCAGCACACATACTTTTGTGGGCTTTATTTTGAGTAGCTTTCGAAATAAAACTGACTTGCTAGCGCTTTTGCATTGATAACTCAGTCGTAATAAAGACGTACTGATTGCAATGACAATATGCTTTGCCCATACTTGTCTGTGATTTAATTCCAAACAATCCATTACCCGTGGAAGTCTTAGCATGAGCACAGCAATCCAAGAGAATGCTTATAACTACAAGGTTGTACGCCAGTTCGCCATTATGACGGTGGTCTGGGGTATCGTAGGTATGGGCATTGGCGTATTAATTGCAGCGCAATTAGTATGGCCAGAACTGAACTTTAACCTACCATGGACCAGCTTCGGCCGGCTCCGTCCTTTGCACACCAACGCAGTTATTTTTGCATTTGGTGGTAGCGCACTGTTTGCCACATCTTATTATGTGGTTCAGCGCACATCGCAAACACGTTTGTTTTCAGACAAACTCGCTGCTTTCACCTTCTGGGGTTGGCAGGTTGTGATCCTAATGGCGGCAATTACCTTGCCTCTGGGTTACACAACTACGAAAGAATACGCTGAGCTAGAGTGGCCTATCGCTATTCTATTGGGCGTTGTCTGGGTGGTTTATGCGATTGTTTTCTTTGGCACCATTGCCAAGCGTAAAACATCACATATTTACGTGGGTAACTGGTTCTACGGTGCATTCATTATTGTAACTGCCATGTTGCATATCGTGAACCACATGTCGATTCCAGTGACTTGGTTTAAATCCTACTCTATGTACTCAGGCGCAACAGATGCCATGGTTCAGTGGTGGTACGGACATAACGCCGTTGGTTTCTTCTTGACCACTGGTTTCTTGGGCATGATGTACTACTTCGTACCTAAGCAGTCTGAGCGTCCGATCTACTCGTACCGTTTATCAATCGTGCACTTCTGGGCACTGATTTCTCTGTACATTTGGGCCGGCCCACACCACTTGCACTACACTGCTTTACCAGACTGGGCTCAGTCTTTAGGTATGGCTATGTCGCTGATCTTATTGGCTCCATCATGGGGTGGTATGATCAACGGTATGATGACGCTGTCCGGCGCATGGCATAAGCTGCGTACTGACCCAATCCTACGTTTCCTTGTTGTATCGCTTGCCTTCTACGGCATGTCGACCTTTGAAGGTCCGATGATGGCGATTAAAACTGTAAACGCCCTATCACACTACACTGACTGGACCGTTGGTCACGTACACGCTGGTGCTCTAGGTTGGGTTGCGATGATTACCATTGGTTCGATGTATCACATGATTCCTCGCGTATTTGGTCGTGACCAAATGCACAGTATCGCGCTGATTAACACGCACTTCTGGCTAGCAACAATTGGTACCGTACTGTACATCGCCTCTATGTGGGTGAACGGTATTATGCAGGGTCTAATGTGGCGTGCAATTAACCAAGACGGCACACTCACCTACTCCTTTGTAGAAGCACTAGAAGCCGGTCACTACGGTTACATGGTACGTATGATTGGTGGTGCATTCTTCTTAACCGGTATGCTATTTATGGCATACAACGTATGGCGCACTGTACGTTCGTCAGACATTGAGAAAGCGAATGCCGCTGCACGCTTTACTGTTGGAGGCGCTCACTAATGAAAAATCATGAACGCGTTGAAAAAAACGTTGGTTTACTTGCGTTTTTTATGGTAATTGCAGTCAGTATTGGCGGCTTGGTACAAATCGTACCTTTGTTTTTCCAAGACTTAGTGAATGAGCCGGTAGAAGGTCTCAAGCCTTACACAGCTCTACAGCTCGAAGGTCGCGATATCTATATCCGTGAAGGTTGCGTTCAGTGCCACTCACAGATGATTCGTCCTTTCCGTGCTGAAACCGAACGTTACGGCCACTACTCTGTAGCAGGCGAAAGCGTATATGAGCACCCATTCTTATGGGGTTCTAAGCGTACAGGGCCAGACTTGGCGCGCGTTGGTGGTCGTTACTCTGATGACTGGCACCGTGCCCACCTCTACAACCCTCGTAACGTTGTACCTGAGTCTAAGATGCCTGCTTACCCCTGGTTAGTAGAAAACAAATTAGATGGTAAAGACACTGTTGCCAAAATTGAGGCCATGCGCTGGTTAGGCGTGCCTTACACCGATGCTGATATCAGCGGTGCAGTTGCAGCAGTTAAGGGCAAGACTGAAATGGAGGCTGTTGTAGCCTACCTGCAGGTACTTGGTACATCTATTAAGAGTAAACGGTAACGTTAATGGACATTGGATTTCTTCGCGGCGCAGGCACACTACTCCTTCTGGTAGCATTTATTGGAATGGTGTTTTGGGCTTATAACAATAAGCGTAAATCAAGCTTTGATGAGGCTGCTAACTTACCCTTCGCTGACGAAGAACCAAGCTCTAGTAGCAAGCCGAACAAAGACACATCCAGGAGCAACAACCCATGACTTCTTTCTGGAATTGGTACATCGTAATTCTTACGAGTGGTACTATTCTGGCCATAACGTGGCTCATTTTTGCGACACGTAAAGGTCAACGCAGTGATACAACGGATGAAACCTTAGGTCACGTCTATGATGGCATTAAAGAGTACGACAACCCGTTACCACGCTGGTGGTTTATGTTGTTTGTCGGCACTATTATTTTTGCTGTCGGCTACCTTGTTCTTTACCCTGGTATGGGTAACTGGAAAGGTGTTTTGCCAGGTTACGAAGGCGGCTGGACTTCAACTAAGCAGTATGATCGCGAAATAGTTAAAGCCGACGAAAAATACGGCCCTATTTTTGCTAAATACGCTGCAATGAACATTGAAGACGTAGCTAAAGATGAAGACGCTTTGAAAATGGGCGGACGCCTGTTTGCTTCGCACTGCTCTGTTTGCCACGGTTCTGATGCTAAAGGCGCACATGGTTTCCCTAACCTGACAGACAATGACTGGATCTGGGGTGGCGAGCCTACAACCATTAAAACGTCAATTATGAATGGTCGTAATGCAGCAATGCCTGGCTGGGAAGCTGCTTTAGGTAACGAAGGTGTCAAAAACGTTACCGGCTATGTACGTAATTTATCTGGTTTGAAAAATCCAGAAGGCATTGATCTTGAGGCTGGTCAACAGTCATACAACACAATGTGTGTAGCCTGTCACGGTCCAGACGGTAAAGGTAACCACATGCTTGGTGCACCTAACCTAACAGATAGAATATGGCTGTACGGCTCGAGCTTTGCTCAAGTTCAGCAAACCATTCGTCATGGCCGTAACGGTCAAATGCCTGCGCAAGCTGATTTCTTAGGCAATGACAAAGTTCACTTATTAGCTGCTTATGTATACAGCCTATCCAATGAATCGCAAGATCAGTAAATGACCCCTGCGACATGCTGTCACTCCCTGCTGGATTTTCAGCAGGCGTACCATATAAAGCAGTTATAAGTTTGTTCCGGCCAGTTATACTGGCCGGATATTTTTAAAAACCGCATCGGTACAACTTGATGACTGACAAAATACCTGTAAAAAACATCACTCCAAACCAAGACACGACAACAAGCTTGTACGCGAAACGTGAAAAAATTTATACCCGTGCATTCACGGGAATTTTCCGTAATATCCGTATCGTTTCTGGTTTATTTCTTTTTGCTCTATTTCTCGGAACTGCATGGTTGCAGTGGGGCGACCGTCAAGCTGTTTGGTGGAACTTACCCGAGCGAAAATTCTATGTCTTTGGTGCAACATTCTGGCCGCAAGATTTTATGCTCTTGTCTTGGCTACTGATTATTTGTGCCTTTGGCTTATTCTTTATTACCGTGTTTGCTGGACGTGTTTGGTGCGGCTATACCTGCCCACAAAGCGTTTGGACATGGATTTTTATGTGGTGCGAAAAAGTCACTGAAGGTGACCGCAACGCTCGTATGAAACTTGATAAAGCCCCCATGTCCGCCAACAAGTTGATGCGGAAAACCGCTAAACATGTGTTATGGATAAGTATTGGCGCTATAACTGGCTTTACTTTTGTGGGTTATTTCACACCGATTCGTGAACTACCAATGCAACTGATTACCGGTACTGCTGGTGGTTGGGCGTACTTCTGGTTCGGATTTTTCACTCTACTCACTTACCTGAATGCGGGCTGGTTACGCGAACAAGTCTGCGTTCATATGTGTCCTTACTCACGCTTCCAAAGCGTTATGTTTGACAAAGATACTTTAATTGTTTCTTACGATCCTCAGCGTGGCGAAAATCGCGGGCCTCGTAAAAAAGGTATCGATTACAAAGCACAAGGCTTAGGTGACTGCATCGACTGTAAACTGTGCGTACATGTCTGCCCTACAGGTATTGATATCCGTGACGGCTTACAAATTGCTTGTATTGGTTGTGCCGCCTGTATTGATGCCTGTGATGACGTCATGCTTAAAGTCGGCTATCCAAAAGGGCTGATCAGCTATACCACAGAGCACAATCTATCAGGCCAAAAGACCAAGATGATCCGTCCGCGATTAATTGGTTACGCCGTAGCATTGTTGGTGATGAGTAGCTTATTTGGCTATACCGTCTTTAATCGTACGCTAGTTGAGCTCAACGTAATCAAGGACCGTACCGCATACCGTGAAAACGAAGATGCTCGTATTGAAAACGTTTACACTATAAAGGTAATGAATAAAGATCAAAAAGACCATGTATTTATGATCGAAGCCAGTGGCCTTAAAGGTTTAACACTTGAAGGAAAAAACCATGTGACTGCCGCTGCAGGTGAGGTTTTAGCTATACCTGTATCGCTGTCTATTGATCCAGAAGATTTACCCTCAAGCACTAATAAGATTCAATTTAAAGTCCACTCTGAAGATAATGATAATATCTCTAGAACAGCAGAAAGTCGCTTTCTTGGTCCAACCATTCGTTAATTAAAGGATATTGTATGCAGCCCGAAGACAATGTTTTACCCTGGTATAAAGAGTTTTGGCCTTGGTTTATCATTGGTATGCTCAGTTTCTCTGTGGTACTCGGGCTGTCTTTACTGACGATAGCAATCCGTAATGCCGACAGCTTAGTGGTGGATAACTACTATGATGTCGGTAAAGGCATCAACACTTCTCTTGAGCGTGAAAAGCTTGCTGAGCAACTGGAAATGACAGGAACGCTCAACCTAGATAACGCGACCGGTCAGGTCGAATTTGTTATTTCAGGCCAAAGTCGTCCTCAACAGTTAGTGCTTAATCTGATTTCACCGACTCAAGAAAAAAACGACCGTCGTATTATTTTACAGCCGGTAGGCAGTGACTTGTACCGCGGCCTCTTAGAAGATGATATTCAAGGTCGTCGTTTTGTAGAAATACTGGGTCAAGAAGATGGTGCTGATTGGCGCTTATTTGAAGAGCACACTCTGCAAAACGGTCAACCCATTCGCTTAAGCAATTAAGCTCAACAGGCTTTTTGCTGTAATTCAGCATGCTAAAAGCTGCTTCACTTATCGATAGCTGACTATTATGGTTGCGCCTTTATCCTGTTACCACTGTGGCTTACCTGTTTTAACAGGTGATGCCTTCACTGCTGTTGTGTTAAAGGAACCCCGCGTTTTTTGCTGTCCAGGCTGTCAAGCCGTGGCGCAAACCATTATTGCCGGCGGACTCGAAAGTTATTATTTACACCGCAGCGAATCTTCATCTAATCCTGAAGCGCTGCCCGGTGTTCTACCTGACGAACTTCTGCTACTTGATCGTGAAGATATTCAAAGACCTTTTGTGAGCGTTTCAGGAAAAATCAGCGAAACCAAACTGCTGATCGAAGGCATTACCTGTGCGGCTTGTGGTTGGTTGATCGAAAAACACCTTAAGCAATTGCCCGGTGTTATCGATACTTCTCTGAATCTCAGCAACCACCGCTTATCCATTCAATGGGATGCTGAGCAGATTGTCTTGTCTGAGCTGCTTAAAACCATTCGCCATATCGGCTATGCTGCCCACCCTTGGCAGCCCGACACAGTCAGCCAACAAATGCAGGTTGATAATAAACGCGCGTTGCGCAAGCTCGGTGTCGCAGGTTTATTGTGGATGCAGGTGATGATGGCCTCGATGGCTACTTGGCCTGAATTTAATCTTGATCTATCCGAAGGCATGGACCGCCTGCTGCGTTGGGTGAGTTTAATTCTCACTACACCCATAGTATTTTATTGCAGCAGTGAGTTCTTCCACGGCGCACTGCGTGATTTACGTACACGCCACTTAACCATGGATGTATCGGTTTCACTGGCGATTGCCGGAGCCTATGCGGCGGGAATCTGGTCAACCTTAACCGGTCAAGGTGACCTTTACTTTGATGCTGCAGGCATGTTCGCACTGTTTTTATTATCAGGGCGCCACCTAGAACGACGTGCACGTGAACGCACTTCTGCTGCCACCTCTCAACTGGTTAATTTACTGCCTGCTTCATGTCTGCGTTTAAATGCAGATGGCAGCAGTGAGCGTATTTTACTCAGTGAATTGCTCAAAGGTGACCAACTGCTGGTGCCTCCCGGCAGTTTGATTCCTGCTGATGGCCGCATTGCCTCAGGCATATCCAGCATCGACGAATCACTACTGACCGGTGAATACCTGCCCTTAGCTAAAAAGCCTGGCGATACAGTTGTTGCCGGCACACTGAATATTGAAGGCCCGCTGACCATCGATGTTTTAGCCTTGGGGGAAGAGACGCAACTCTCAGCAATTGTTCGTTTATTAGAACGGGCACAATCACTAAAACCGCGCCTAGCTGAACTAGCCGACACTGTTGCCCAGTGGTTCTTAATTAGCGTGCTCTTGATTGCTGCCATAGTGGGCTTGATCTGGTTACAGATTGATTCCTCGCGGGCATTCTGGATTGTATTATCCTTGTTAGTTGCAACCTGCCCCTGTGCTTTATCGCTGGCGACCCCCACCGCGCTCACTGCTGCAACAGGTTCACTGCATAAACTAGGTCTGCTCATCACTAAAAGCCATGTATTGGAAAGCTTCCAACAAGTCGATACGGTTATTTTTGACAAGACCGGTACGCTCACTGAAGGTAAACTCACCTTAAAACAGATTTCAACTCTAGCCCAACTCAGCGAGACTCAGTGTTTAGAGCTGGCTGCGGCACTGGAAAGTCATTCTGAGCACCCGATTGCTCGTGCATTTGGCCGCACTACCACGATAGCGAAGGATGTACAGAGCGCCCCCGGCTTAGGATTGGAAGGCTGGGTGAATGGCCAGCAATTGCGCATTGGTCGCCCTGACTATGTCAGCGCACTCGGTAACTACCCTACCCCCGAAATGCCCAGCCAAGCCGGTCAATGGTTGTTGCTGGGTGACTCGCAACACGCGCTTGCTTGGTTTGCCTTGGATGACAAACTGCGTGAAGATGCGCCTGCCCTACTGGAAACCTGTCGCGCACGCGGTTGGCAAGTGTTGCTACTCTCAGGTGACAGCTCACCCATGGTGCAACAGATCGCCAAAGAACTGCAAATCACTGATGCCCGCGGTGGTCTAACACCTGACGATAAGCTGCAAGTGCTTAAAGAGTTACACAGCCAAGACCGTCACGTTTTAATGCTGGGTGATGGGGTTAATGACGTACCAGTACTGGCCGCTGCTGATATCAGTATTGCCATGGGCAGCGCCAGTGATTTGGCTAAAACCACAGCCGATGCCATTTTACTCTCCAACCGCCTTAGCAGCTTGGTCAGCGCACTGACAGTAGCTCAAAAAACTCGCCGCGTGATTATAGAAAATCTGACATGGGCCACGCTCTACAATGGCTTAGTCATCCCCTTTGCTGCCGTTGGTTGGGTCACCCCTGGCTGGGCTGCTTTTGGTATGTCAATCAGCTCATTGCTAGTGGTTTTAAACGCGCTGCGACTCACTCGATTTCAAGAAACACTTTAATTTATTTTAGCGAGGCACACGATGGCCGCTCTATATGTAATGATTCCCGCCGCTTTGATTCTTGTCGCATTAGCGATTCGCTTATTCTTTTGGGCCGTCGACAATGGCCAATATGAAGACTTAGACGGACCGGCACACAGTATTTTATTTGATGACGAAGACCCCATGCACACTGCGGGTAAAAAACAGAAGAACACCTCTGACGCAGTATCGGACAAACAGAAAAATGACTGATTTACTCCCCCTACTCGCCTCAGCATTTATTCTTGGCCTGCTGGGTGCCGGTCATTGCTTAGGGATGTGCGGTGGTTTAATGGGAGCACTGACTTTAAGCATCCCAGCAGAGCAACAACATAAACGCTTGCGGATGATTATTGCCTACAACCTGGGTCGCGTCAGTAGCTACGCCGTAGCAGGTTTCTTATTTGGTTTGTTGGGCTGGGCGGTAGAACAAACCCCCGCTGCCGAAGCGCTACGAATTATTGCTGCACTACTGCTAATTAGCTTGGGGTTGTATTTGGCTGGCTGGTGGCATGGTTTAACTCACCTTGAAAAAGTCGGTCGCCATATCTGGAAATATATTCAACCCATAGCAGGTCGTTTATTGCCAGTTAAAAGTACACCGCATGCACTACTGCTCGGCGCACTTTGGGGCTGGCTGCCTTGCGGTTTGGTATACAGCACTTTGTTTTGGACAGCAAGCCAAGGCGACGCAGCAACCAGCGCTCTGCTTATGTTTACTTTTGGTTTAGGCACATGGCCTGTTTTGCTCGCTTCAGGTTTGGCCGCTGAGCGCGTCACCGCATTTTTACGCAAACAAAATGTTCGTTATGCAGCCGGTGCCCTAGTTATTTTATATGGCTTATGGACCTTACCTGGCCCACACCAGCATTGGCTAATGGGACACTGAGTCAAGAACTTATCCATAAAGCAGCATGATACAGATCAACAGCCCACCCTTGGACTGAGCCTATACTCGCTAAAAATCCGAGTGATCACAGGGTGAATGACAATGGCTAAGAGTACAGGTTGGAACGCTGCCTTATTTAACACATACCATTGTTTAGATCAGTATGAACCTGCACAGAATCCATTCAAGCAGCCCATCAGCGCTGTGCAACGCTACAACGCCTTAGAAGCCAGCCGCACAGCACAAAGACCTTTGGCGCTGAATATTAGCATCCCATTTTGCGCCAACGCCTGTTATCACTGCACACAAAAAACGACTATTACCAAAGACCGCAGTCGCAGTAGCAGCTACCTAAAGAGTTTAGAGCAAGAAATCCGTCTGGCTGCACAACATATCAGCAACGAACAGCCGATCACTCAATTGCATATTGGCGGCGGTACACCGACATTTTTAAATTCTGTAGAACTGCGACAGCTGATGCGCTGCCTACAGGATAATTTCACTATCGTTAGCAATAACTTTAGCCACTACAGCATTGATATTGACCCGCGTGAAACCGACTGGGCGACCATGGGTGTACTGCGTGAGATCGGTTTTAACCGCGTTAATATTATGGTGCAAACGCTTGATCCTGAGGTGCAACGTGCCATTAATCGTTTGTATACACCCGAGCAGATACAAACTTTAGTTGAGGCCGCGCGTACATTGCAATTTCGTAACGTCAGTATCAGCTTGATGTATGGCCTGCCTAAACAAACCGTGCTGTCATTGACCCAGACTTTAAACACTATTGTGCAGCTCGCACCTGACCGCATTATCCTCCAAGGTTTTCAACACCATCCCGAAAACCACCCCATACAGCGACGTATTGATGAAAAAAGCTTACCTAGCTTGGCAGAGAACGCACAAATACTGCAAACAGCCCTTGAGACGCTGAATCAGGCAGGCTATCAATATATTGGGCTGGATAGTTTTGCTCTGGCTGATGATGACTTAACCATCGCCCAAGAAGACGGCACATTGCACCAGGGTATACTGGGTTATACCACGCATAGTAATGGTGACAATCTGGGTTTAGGCGCTGCGGCTATAAGCCAAATCGGCGACCTTTACTACCGTAACACTGCTGACTTAAATCATTATCAAAACGCCTGTGATGCCCAACAACTTCCTCCAGCGCAGGGCCTATTGTTCAGCAGCGATCACACAATCAGCCATACTATTACTCAGGCGCTCAACTGCCAATTCTATGTGGATTTCACCCCGATTGAGCAACGTTATGGTTTTCAAGCTAAAGACTATTTTAAACAGCAGTGGCCACAACTGCAGCAGATGGACGCCGATGGTCTGCTGCAGCTCACCGATCACTCCCTACAAATCACCGCACAAGGGCGCTTGTTAACCAGTAGTGTCTGCAAACTATTCAATCACTGCAATGTCTAGGGATTAGAATATCTGTAAGCAAATGCTCTAATGCGCCTAAACCTGATTGCAATATGATTTAAATAACAGTAAAAAGTCACGCCTGCCGCTACTTAATAAACAAAGTGGCAGCTTAAGGCTGCCTAAGGTAATCTTAAGCACAAATATTGACTTATACTTTTGATCAGGAAACTTGGCATGGCAGAAATAATCAATGTGCGTAATCCGCACCAAGCACATTGCAAAGATTGCAGCTTAGCCACGCTTTGCCTTCCTCTATCATTAGATTTGCAAGATATGAACACCCTCGACAATATTGTAAAACGTGGTCGACCCTTTAAAAAAGGTGAATTCCTCTTTCGCCAAGGTGATCCTTTCGTTTCAGTTTATGCAGTGCGCTCTGGCAGTCTCAAAACCTTTAGCGTTACCGATAGTGGTGAGGAACAAGTCACAGGCTTTCACCTGCCCAGTGAATTAGTGGGTTTATCCGGTATGGACTCGGAATTTTACCCAGCATCCGCAGTCGCATTAGAAACCACCTCCATTTGTGAAATACCTTTTGAACGTCTTGATGAAATCAGCGCCAACTTACCGCAATTACGCCGTCAACTGATGCGTATTATGAGCCGTGAAATTCGTGATGATCAGCAAATGATGATGCTGCTCTCCAAAAAAACCGCAGATGAGCGCATCGCTACATTCTTAGTCAATCTTTCTTCACGCTTTCATGCTCGTGGCTACTCGCCGCAACAATTTCGCTTAGCCATGTCGCGTAACGAAATTGGTAACTACTTAGGTCTAGCTGTAGAAACTGTGTCGCGGGTGTTTACTCGCTTCCAACAAAATGGATTGCTAATTGCAGAAGGTAAAGAAATCAATCTCATAAACTTGATTGAAATCTGTGAATTAGCAGGTGGCAAATTAGATAACTGACCTGTCCCTTGGAGACTCAACATATGATTTTTGATGAATTTGCAATTAAATCCCTGATTCGTCCCATTCCTGATTTCCCTAAAAAGGGCATCATTTTTCGTGATATCACCCCACTCTTTCAATCGCCAAAAGCGATGCGCATGGTGATTGATGGTTTGGTTCAGCGTTATGTAGAAAGTGATTTCACCCATGTGGGTGCCATTGAGTCTCGCGGATTCTTATTAGGTTCAACCATTGCTTACGAACTGAATAAGCCACTGGTGCTGTTTCGCAAGCAAGGTAAACTACCGGCTGATGTACTCAGTGAGCCCTACGATACAGAATATGAGCAATCGACTCTAGAAGTCCACGCAGACAGCCTGTGTGATGGCGACAAAGTGCTCTTGATTGACGACATCATTGCGAGTGGCGGTACATTTGTTGCTGCAGCGCGTCTGATTCGCAAAATGGGCGCCAGTGTCTATGAAGTGGCTGCCATTATTGACTTACCTGAACTTGGCGGCTCACAGTTAATGCAAGATATTGGTGTACCGACCTTTACTTTGACTGCATTTACTCTAAACGAACACTGATACCGCTCTAATACCCGCTGAGTGAATACACTGAGCGGGCCCGCCTTTATAAAGTATTTTATCAAAACCTCGCAATCAATTCGTAACCCGTTCTCATTTACTTTATTAACACTTTCCTACTGCGCTTAAATGCACACTGCGACAACAGGTCACCAGTGTTTAGTTGCCTTTCATCAAGCTATAAGTGACATAATACAAATGTCGTATATGCTAAAAGAGTGCTAAACATGCATCGCTTCACTCACTACCAAAACACTTCTGTGTATGTAACAAGTTTATCTTGTTCACAGCCCTGCAGTGTTATATCGGTATCAACCATTCCCCGGGGGTATGCACAATGATCTCGGAATCTCTTATTGAACTGTCACGCTTTCAATTTGCGATGACAGCAATGTATCACTTTATTTTTGTACCTCTGACTATTGGTTTAGCATTTTTGCTGGCCATCATGGAGTCAGTCTATGTCTTAACCGGCAAAGAAGTGTACAAAGATATGGTTCTTTTCTGGGGTAAACTCTTTGGTATTAACTTTGCCATCGGGGTTGCCACGGGTTTGACCATGGAGTTCCAATTCGGTACGAACTGGTCGTACTACAGTCACTATGTTGGTGACGTTTTTGGTGCACCTTTAGCCATTGAAGGCTTAATGGCCTTCTTCTTAGAATCAACTTTTATTGGTTTATTCTTCTTTGGTTGGGATCGCCTGAGCAAAGGTCAACACTTGGCTGTGACTTGGTTAGTCGCTATTGGTTCAAACTTATCAGCACTGTGGATTCTAGTTGCTAATGGCTGGATGCAAAACCCAGTAGGTGCGGAATTTAACTATGAAACAATGCGTATGGAAGTCACTGACTTTGCTGCATTGATCTTCAACCCAGTTGCACAAGTTAAGTTCGTTCACACTGTTGCTGCAGGCTATGTCACTGGTTCAATCTTTGTTCTAGCAATTTCTAGTTGGTACTTGCTGAAAAAACGCGACATGGGCTTTGCTCGTCGTTCGTTTGCTATCGCATCAGCATTTGGTACCGCCGCAATTCTCTCAGTTATTATTCTGGGTGATGAGTCAGGCTACGAAATTGGTGACGTACAGAAAACCAAGCTCGCTGCTATTGAAGCTGAGTGGCATACAGAAGAAGCTCCTGCTGCCTTTACTTTAATTGGTTTGCCTAATATGGAAACCCATACAACGGACTACGCAATTAAAATCCCATACGCTATGGGTATTATTGCAACACGCTCGTTGGATACTGAAGTAATGGGCATTAAAGAGTTAATTGCTCAGCATGAAGTGCGCATTCGTAACGGTATTATTGCTAATGAGCGTCTAAAAACCTTACGTTCAGGCGACCGCTCTCCAGAAAACGTAGCCTTGTTTGACGAAGTTAAAGCAGACCTTGGTTATGGTTTACTCCTGAAACGCTACACAGAAAACATTTCTGAAGCGACTGAAGAGCAAATTAAACAAGCTGCAGCAGATACGATTCCACACGTCCCGAGCCTATTCTGGGCATTCCGTATCATGGTCGGTGCTGGTTTCTTAATGTTGGTTCTGTTTGGCTTAGCGTTCTGGGCATCTACACGACACAACCAAGAGCACAAACCTTGGTTGCTGCGATTTGCTCTGCTGTGCTTGCCACTGCCGTGGGTGGGTGTGCAAACAGGCTGGTATGTTGCAGAAATGGGTCGTCAGCCTTGGTCCATTGGTGAAGTACTGCCAACGTTCCTATCTGCTTCATCACTTTCAGTAGCGGATGTGTGGAGTTCGATTATTGCGATCGTCTCGATCTACACTGTGTTAATTATCATTGAAATGTTCTTAATGATTCGTTTTGCTCGTAAAGGTCCAAGCTGCTTGCACACAGGCCGCTACCATTTCGAACAAAACACCACTAAGAACGTATAGGGAGTGACGAAATGTTTGATTACGAAACTCTAAAAATCATCTGGTGGGTACTGGTGGGCGTCTTGCTCATTGGTTTTGCCTTAACTGATGGCTTTGACTTAGGTACAGTAATTTTACTGCCTTTCGTTGGTAAAACAGACAGCGAGCGCCGTGTTGTGATTAACACCATTGCGCCTCACTGGGACGGTAACCAAGTTTGGTTAGTGACTGCGGCTGGAGCCTTATTTGCCGCTTGGCCCGTGGTCTATGCCGCGTCTTTCTCCGGCTTTTACTGGGCCATGTTACTGGTACTGTTTGCGCTATTCACACGCCCAGTGGGCTTTGATTACCGCAGTAAGATCGATAACGCTAACTGGCGTACACGCTGGGACTGGACTCTCTGTCTAGGTAGCTTTGTACCTTCACTGGTGTTCGGTGTTGCATTTGGTAACCTGTTCCTCGGTGTACCCTTTATGCTCGATGAAACCATGCGTATCAGCTACACCGGTAACTTCTTCGGTCTACTGAATCCGTTTGGTATCTTGGCTGGTTTAGTCAGTGTTGCGATGCTAACTACACACGGTGCAACCTGGTTGATGATGCGTACTGATGAGCAGATTTTTGACCGCTCACGTGCTGCTGCTAAGTTCTTCTCAATTGCATTCCTAGTCACCTTTATCGGTGCAGGCTTGTGGTTGTGGGTTGGCATTGACGGCTACACAGTTGCATCAGTGATTGATTTTAACGGTGCTATTGATCCGTTAAGTAAAGTTGTTGAGCGCAATAACCCTGGCTGGTTAGCGAACTATTCAACCTACCCAATCATGATCTTAGGTCCGATTATTGGTATTGCTGGTGGTGTATTGGCTCTGTTGGGTGCAACAAGTAGTCGTTCTGCTGTAGCGTTCTTAGGTTCGTCACTAGCGATCACCGGTGCTATATGTACTGCAGGCTTTGCACTGTTCCCATTCCTGATGCCGTCAAGCATTGATCCAGCATCAAGCTTAACCATGTGGGACGCTGTATCCAGTCATAAAACCTTAGGTATTATGTTTGTTGCAGCAGGAATCTTTGTCCCTATTATCTTGGTGTACACCTTGTGGAGCTACATCAAAATGTGGGGCGTTGTTAAAGTCTCAGATATTGATGAGAACCCACACGGCCTCTATTAATTAATAGGTGCTAAATCAGCGGTGCGAGTTAACAGACCCGCACCGCTTATAAGCCAAGATGCTAATGCTAGGGCTTACCTGAAGCAGCTACACAGCTTCACACAATGATTTAAGGGGTGTTTTATGTGGTATTTCACTTGGATTCTAGGCGTACTACTGGCTTGCAGTATGGCTATTATTAATGCGCTGTGGCTAGAAAGATCATTCGATCTAGATGCCGATAGCGAGTCTAAAAAGTAGTCAATAATACGCAATAAAAAAAGCCGTTACTTTTATTAGTAACGGCTTTTTGTTTCTGCCACACTGACTGGTATTTAACGCTGCGCAGCCTTCAGCGCTGTAGCAATCTTCGTATCATGACCATAGCTATCAGCGCGAAAACGTAAACGATTATCCATATCCACTTCTACTGTCCAATAGGCTAAAAGCACTGGAATGGCTTTGGGCAAATTCACATTGCGTGTTTTTCCACTCTGCTGAATCTGGATAATGCGCTCACGCTCTTCATCTGTTGCATCAAACAATAACTGATCAACCAACTTTTGCGCGTCTTCAACACGTACACAACCTGAGCTGACCGTGCGTGTGGAACGACCAAATAGATGCTGGCTGGGCGTATCATGTAGGTACACTGAAAATGGATTGGCAAAACGAATAGCCACTAGACCCAGCGCATTCTGTGGACCCGGTCCTTGACGTAGCATAATGCCGGATGGCGCTTGCCAATTAATGCTGTGGGGATTAAGAACATTGCCCTGATAATCCAGCACACTCATATTGCTGCGCGCTAAATAACCAATATCACGGCGGATGGCGGGAATTTTATCTTCACGTAAAATGGTTGGCGGCACAGTCCAAGTTGGGTTGATGGTCAGATGGGTAATCCGTGACTTGAGTAATGGGGTCTGTCGACGTACTGTGCCCACTTGGGTGCGCGTACGCCAAACAATGTTGCCATCACGAAAATACAATAAACGAGCACCGGCAATATCCACAACCAACATAGTCGGCTCTAATTGCTTATCCAGCCAGCGGAAACGCTCCAAGTTAACTCGTACTTGCTGTAAACGCTGCTCAGGACTGATATTTAACTCTCGTAGCGTTGCCGGCCCAACAATGCCATCATCTTCTAAATAATGATCTTGCTGAAAAAGCTTAACCGCAGTCGCCAGCGCTTCAGTGTAAAGCAGCGGATCAACAGGAGTATCTGCGATCCCAGCAGGACTATCTAACGACCCTGCGATCTCTGCAATATCCAAAGCTTTTGCAACCTCTTTCACCTCTATAGAGCTTGCAGCAAGATACCCAGATAAACGTAAACGCTCTGCTAAGCGGGGCACTCGTATATCCCGGTCGCCAACACGCAACGACTTACCTGCAACAGGTACTGTCCCCCACTCGGACTGAGCTAAGATGTCATTACTTTTTAAAATCTCGCGCAACGCTTGGTAGCTTTGGTGCTTAGGCCGCACTTGAGCAAAACTGTAAGGTAAACGCTTAAGCCCTGCTACTGCAGTATCAACAATAGAACTGCGTGCTGGCTGTTTGACTGCATCTTCATACCAGTATGGCTCAACTTCCTCTGGGTTAAGCACACCATCACGTAAGTGCTGCAGCGCTTGCAAATAACCATGACTGATCAGCAACTCATTGCAATTTTGTACAGTCTGAGAGGCGGGCTGCGCGTAAGTGTTGATACGGTGCAGTTGATACATTGCCGGCTCTAAACCGTCATAGCGGGTATCCAGCAGCAACTCTGCAAGCTGTTGGCGCTGGGCGGCATCCTGCCACAGCGGCCTATGATCAACGCTCTGATAGAATGTTTGTAGTCGCTTAATCGACTGATCCGACAAACGGTCAGTCGTTGATTGGGCACACACTTGTGGCAATGCCACCAGTGTTTCAGCTAGTGTTTGCGCGCTATGGTTTGGTTGCGCCCAACTGAATGCACTCTGTGTAATGCCAATAATGGCTAAAGCCAACAAGGTATGTTTTTTAAGCAAGGGTTTGGATCCATTCAATGGGCTGGTAAGATGTGCGACTTACAAAATGCGCACCGTATTAATCAGACGCCTATAAGGCACTGTGTATCACAATTATAAATACAGCGCAGCCACATGTGCTGCGATTTTTCGAGCCCGATGTTTTTCATTCAGCACTCAAAGTGCCAAAACGAGACTATTTATATGCTTCGTCCTTTTTTAATCCGTACTTTTTTTCTAGCAGCTGCCAGTCTTTCTACATTATCTGCAACTGCTGCAACGCTTCCAACACAACTGAGCCATGCTCTCAAAAACGCCGCCCCATCGCTGGATATAAAAGTACTATCCACCGCACTTAGCGCGATGCAATGTGCCCTCAGCAATGGCGCCGAACCTGCTCAACGTTTAGCAGTGATTGACTTCTCTTTGCCTTCCAGTGAAAAACGTTTATGGATTTTCGATCTGCATAGCAAAAAACTTGTACTCAATGATTTTGTTGCTCATGGCAACCGTTCAGGTGATAACTTTGCCACCAGCTTTTCCAATACCAATGGCAGCCATCAATCCAGCATAGGTTTATTTCGCACCGCTGAAAGCTACCAAGGTAAACACGGCTACTCATTACGCATGGATGGTTTAGAACCGGGCTTTAATGATCGTGCCCGTGAACGCGCAATAGTGATTCACCCTGCTGATTACGTTAACCCTGAGTGGATTAAAAGCCAAGGCCGTATTGGTCGCAGCCAAGGTTGTCCAGCGGTACGCCCAGAAATCGCCCGCACCGTGATTGATAAGCTTAAAGGCGGTCAATTTATGTTTTCCTGGTACCCTGATCAGCAATGGTTACAAAGTTCAATCTACCTTAACTGTCGCACCCAGCAAGTGGCCAGTCGTAGCAGTAGCAAAAACACTGACGGCAGTTAAGAGACACCTCAGACGATGATTAAGATGAGCTGATGCCTAAAAAAGCCATCAGCTCATTTTTTTTACTCATTGCATCTTGGTAGCCTAACTCGATTAACTCATTGCAATAGCCACGCTCAAACAGCAAATAACTCAGCACCCCACCACCACTGGCACGCATAGCGCCAGGTCCACGTAAAAACAAACGCAATGATGCGGGTAACTGATGGCGATGACGAGCAGCAATATCATCAATTTTTTTACTCGGAGCAATCACTAATACGTCAACTGGCGATAGGCCTAAGTGCTGCTTGCGCTCAGTCTCGGGCAGCATACTGCCAAACTTATTTAAGCGCCCAAGCAACTCCAAGTCAGATTCTAAATTATCAATAAAAGTACTGTTTAATAAATGCCCACCCATTTGTGCAAGGCTGGGTGGCCGCGCCGTCATAGGTATAATCTGTTCTTCTTGCATCTGACTGCGCACACCTATCACTAATACACGCTCAGCACCCAAATGCAATGCCGGACTGATGGGTGCAGCTTGGCGTACCGCGCCGTCACCAAAATATTCATGATCAACGCGCACAGGTGGAAAGAGTAAAGGAATAGCTGAGCTTGCCATTAAATGGTCAATGCGCAAACGCGTTGCCACACCATGGCGACGATGCCGCTGCCAAGGCTCGATATTACCTCGCCCTTGGTAAAAGGTGACCGCCTGACCTGACTGATAAGCAAATGCCGTCACCGCTACTGCGTGTAACTTACGGCGCGCCACAGCAAGGTTAATACCGGAAAAATCCAATTCTTTCAGCAGCAGTTCTCGCAAAGGTGAGTTGTCTAATAAAGCTACGGGATCGATCCCGCGACCCAAGCCCAGTAAGTGTTGAGCGACAAAACGTCCCGCCTGATGCATCACCCCGATCCAATCCGTGCGATACACTAAATCCGTACTAAACCCCTGCCAAATCGAAGTTAATTTACGAATAGACTGCTGAAAGTCCAGCGCACCACAGGCTAGACTGACCGCATTAATAGCTCCAGCCGAAGTTCCCACAATCACTGGAAAAGGATTCTCGGCTGACTCAGGCAGCAAGTCAGCAATTGCTGCTAATACACCCACTTGATAGGCTGCCCGCGCGCCGCCACCGGATAAAATCAAACCTGTGATTGCTTGATTAGCACTCAACGCAACATGAGGTGCAAAGGTGTGCTCTGGTTTTTTCAATACAACTTTGCCTCACCTTCAGGTCGTGTTTTAAAACGGCGATGCGCCCATAAATACTGCTCTGGGTGCGCAGCAATAGCCTGCTCAATCCATTGATTAATACGTAAGCAATCTTGCTCATCTGATTCGCCCGGAAAATTTTGCAAGGGCGGCTCAATATTAATTAAGTAGCCTTGACCATTAGCTAAACGAGTCTGTTTCATTGGAATCACTAGCGCGCGACCCAGCTTAGCAAACTTACTGGTCGCAGTAACTGTCGCAGCTGGCACACCAAATAGTGGTATAAATAGACTCTGCTTAGGGCCATAGTCTTGGTCAGGCGCATACCAAATAGCCCGTCCTTGACGTAAAATCTTCAACATACCGCGCACATCTTCACGTTGAATAGCTTGCGCATCAGCATTATGACGCTCACGACCACGGCGCTGCACATAGTCAAATACAGGGTTCTTATGCGCACGGTACATACCATCAATCGTATGCTGCTGACCGAGCAAAGCCGCACCGATTTCCAGCGTAGTAAAGTGGATCGCCATTAGAATCACGCCCTGCTCTTGTGCTTGCGCCGCTTGCAGATGCTCTAAGCCCTGCACTTGCACTAAAGCGCTTAAACGCTTTTTCGGCCACCACCAACTCATCGCCATCTCAAAAAAAGCAATTCCGGTTGAAGCAAAGTTTTCCCGTACAAGGTGCTGACGCTCAGATTCACTCAGCTGTGGAAAGCATAATTCAATATTACGGGTCACAATATGCCGACGACTACTAGCAAAACGCAACATCAAGGCACCTAGTGCGCGTCCTAAACGCAATAAAACCACATAAGGTAATTGTGTTAATAGCCACAAAAGGGCTAATCCCAACCACAGCAACCAATAACGCGGATGCAAAAAAGCGATATCGAACTGTAAGTTTTTCATACTCAAGATACCAAACAACGTAAAAATACGTATTCTACATGGCTTATTCATTTGCAGCCTGCCATGCTTAAGGATATAAACTATTTTAAATTTTCACATTGCATAGAGCTATCCATGAATCACTTAGATCCTCTTGAGAAAGCACCTGTCTTTCAACTTAAAGGCAGCATGCTTGCCCTTACGATTCTAGAACTTTCGGTTAATGATCCTGAGTGCCTCGATACTCAACTGGCTGAAAAGGCAGAGCAAGCACCACAGTTTTTCCATGATGCGCCTATTATTTTAGCATTAGATAAGTGTGAGCCCAGTGCTGAGCCTCTCGATATTGCACAGATTATCGCCGTCTGTCGCAAGCATGGTTTACATCCTTTGGCTTTACGCACTGAAGATGCTACGCAACTAGCACAAGCCAAACTGTTGGATTTACCCGTAATGCCGTCCAGCGGTGCACGTGAGCGCCCGATAGGTGTCACAGCCGCAGTCGAAGCGCCAGCTGAACCCAGCGGCATTCCTGCCAAGATCATTACCCAGCCCGTGCGCAGTGGCCAACAAATTTATGCTAAAAACACAGACTTAATTGTGATGGCAGCCGTCAGCGCTGGTGCTGAACTGTTAGCCGATGGCAATATTCATGTGTACGGCCCTTTACGCGGACGCGCGCTCGCAGGTATTAATGGCAATACTGCTGCACGTATTTTCTGCCAACAGTTGGGTGCAGAAATGCTATCTATAGCTGGACAATACAAGCTTGCAGAAGACCTGCGACGCGACCCTTTATGGGGTAAAGCGACACAAACCTGTCTAAATGACCAACACTTAGACATCTCTGCACTCTGAGCTATACCTTTGCAGTAATTAACACTTTATAATAATCACATCAACCACCCTTTACTCAATTCATAAGGTGATCCGCTTGTCTAAGATTCTCGTTGTAACATCAGGTAAAGGCGGCGTTGGTAAAACCACTACCAGCGCTGCAATCGGCACTGGCCTAGCATTACGTGGCCACAAAACAGTTATTGTCGACTTTGACGTTGGCCTGCGTAACCTTGATTTAATCATGGGTTGCGAACGCCGCGTAGTTTACGATTTTGTTAACGTGATCAACGGTGACGCAACGCTCAATCAAGCATTGATTAAAGATAAGCGCTTAGAAAACTTATATATTTTAGCCGCCAGTCAAACACGTGATAAAGATGCTCTCACACTTGAAGGTGTTGAAAAGGTTCTAACTGAACTGGCTGAGCAATTTGAGTTTGTCATTTGCGACTCACCGGCAGGTATCGAAAAAGGCGCACACTTAGCAATGTACTTAGCAGACGCTGCTATTGTTGTGACCAACCCTGAAGTGTCGTCAGTACGTGACTCAGACCGTATGCTGGGTTTGCTCTCCAGTAAGTCCAAGCGCGCTGAAGAAGGTCGTGAGCCCATTAGTGAGCATCTATTGCTAACACGCTACAGTCCTGAGCGTGTGGCCCGTGGTGAAATGCTTAGCGTTGAAGACGTTGAGGAAATCTTATCGATTCAAATGATCGGCGTGATTCCTGAGTCACAAGCGGTGCTCAAAGCATCTAACCAAGGTATACCGGTTATTCTGGATGACGAAAGTGATGCAGGCCAAGCATACAGCGATGCTGTTGATCGCTTATTAGGTAAAGAGGTGCCACATCGTTTTCTAGATGTTCAGAAAAAAGGTTTCCTCCAGCGCATGTTCGGAGGTAAAGAGTGAGCATTTTTGATTTTCTTAGAGTCCGTAAAAAAATACCCACGGCATCCCTAGCTAAAGAGCGCTTGCAGATTATTGTTGCCCATGAACGTGGTCAACGTGATGAACCTGACTATTTACCAGCTCTGCAAAAAGAGCTAGTGGCCGTGATCAGTAAATATGTAAAAATTGATCAAGAGCACGTACAAGTTGCCCTAGAAAACCAAGGTAGTTGCTCAATTTTAGAATTGAATATTACCCTGCCTGACCGTTAACCTCAGGCGATATCAGCAATAACAATTTGGCGGCCTCTGGCCGCCAAATTTATTTACAGGGTATATTATGCCACTCTCCAACATTGAAATCATCTATGTCGACGCTCACATTATAGTGGTGAACAAGCCCACTTTATTACTGTCGGTTCCCGGACGCGCGGAAGACAATAAGGATTGCTTAGTCACTCGCCTGCAAGACAATGGCTACCCCGATGCACTGATAGTGCACCGCTTAGACTGGGAAACCACAGGCTTAATGATTCTTGCGCGAGATCCCGATAGCCACCGTGAGTTGTCACGCCAATTTCAAGACCGCGAAGTGCATAAACGCTATACCGCTCTGTGCTGGGGTAATTGCTCTCCAGACGAGGGTAAAATTGAGCTGCCCATGCGTTATGACCCGCCCAACAAACCGCGTCAAATAGTCGATCATGAACTAGGGAAATATGCGCTGACTTTATGGAAAGTGCTGCAACACAAGATGGACCACTGCCGCGTTGAATTAACCCCCTATACAGGACGATCGCATCAACTACGCGTGCATATGGCTGCTATTGGGCACCCAATATTAGGTGACTGTCTCTACGCCCACCCACAAGGTATCGAAGCCGCATCGCGCTTATGTCTACATTCTAGCGAGCTGAGTATCACTCACCCGTATTCAAAGGAGCATTTAGCCTTTATCTGTCCTGCTGCTTTTTAAGTCAATATAAAGTGCTGTATTAGCGCGCATATCCATCATCTAGGCAGATGCATTACACTCTGTAACTCAGAACACTGAATTGAAAAGGCATCCTATGTCACCCCATGCAGCCTTACTTGCGTTACGCAACTATTTAACCAGTCAAATACTGGGCCAAGAGCGTCTGATTGATCGATTGTTAATTACACTATTAGCCGATGGACACTTACTGGTGGAAGGTGCGCCAGGCTTAGCTAAAACCAAAGCTATTAAATACTTAGCCGAAGGTTTAGAAGCCAGCTTTCAGCGTATTCAATTCACGCCTGACTTATTACCCTCAGATATCACCGGTACCGATATTTATCGTCCTGAAAGCACCTCCTTTGAATTCCAGAAGGGTCCCATATTTCATAATCTGATTTTAGCCGACGAGATCAATCGTGCTCCAGCCAAGGTCCAATCAGCACTGCTTGAAGCCATGGCCGAACATCAAGTCAGTATTGGCAATAATACCTACACCCTACCCGACTTATTTTTAGTCTTAGCAACACAAAACCCGATTGAGCAAGAAGGCACCTACCCACTGCCAGAGGCGCAGCTGGATCGCTTTTTAATGCATGTAAAAATTGGTTTCCCGGATGCACAGATTGAGCGAAAAATTCTCCAACAGTCACGCAGTATCGCCCTGCAAGGCGAACAAAAACCAACACAACTGCTCAGCCAAGACACTCTGTTTGCCGCCCGTGAAGAAATTCTAAATTTATATATGGCGGATGCGATGGAGGAGTACCTCGTGCAACTGGTGATTGCCACGCGTACACCAGCAAAATTTGATCCAAAACTTGCTCAGTGGATTCGTTTTGGCGCCAGCCCGCGTGGTTCAATTGCGCTGGACCGTTGTGCACGCGCGCACGCATGGCTAGCTGGTCGCGACTTTGTCAGCCCAGAAGATATCCAAGCGGTATTATTTGATACATTACGTCACCGTATTATTTTATCTTTTGAGGCTGAAGCTGCGGGCATTGATCAAGATCAGGTGCTGCAGCATTTACTTGATATCGTTGCGGTGGCTTGATGGAAACACTGGGGCTTACGCATATTAATCTGCATAATCTGCTGGATATGCGCCATTATTTACAACGCATAGAGCTATTTAGCACGCCATTACAACGCAGCACTTTATTGGGCTTACATCGTTCACGCTTGCGCGGCCGCGGCATGGACTTTGATCAAGTGCGCGCCTACCAAGCCGGCGATGATGCTCGCAGTATTGATTGGCGCGTAACCGCGCGAACAGGAACAGTGCATACTAAAGTATTTCATGAGGAGCGCGAGCGCCCAACTTTTATTGTCGTTGAGCAAAGTTTGCATCTGTTTTTTGCCAGTACCGGCAGTTTTAAATCAGTGGTTGCCGCGCAAGCAGCCAGTTTATTTGCTTGGGCCAGTCTTGAACACAATGATCGCGTTGGCGGCTTAGTCTTTGACCATAATAGCGCAAAGGCGATTGCGATCCACCGCAACAAACGCAGCGTATTACAATTTCTACAAGCGCTGAGTGATGCCAATCAACAGCTAAAGCAACCTATGACATCGGCATTAAACAACCCTTTACCACAGGCATTGCAGCAAGCACTGCGTCTCACACGCCCCGGTAGTTTAATGATTTTAATCTGTAACGAGCGTCATTTAAATGAAGAAACCAGCCAATTACTGCGCAATTTAGCCACGCATGCAGAATTGATTTTACTGCCAGTGTCTGACCCCCTTGAGCACAACTTGCCCGATATAGAGAACGCACTTTTTAACTTAGGTCAGAGCAGCCTCAGCCTCAATACCAACAATACATATCTGCGCCAGCACTGGCAAAATACTGCAGCAGCCTATCAAGCCGCTTGGCACACCTTAGCGCAACAACTCAATGCACCACTGCTGCCGCTGAGTACTGCTGAGCCAGTAGTACAGCAATTACAAGCCATTAATATGCGCCCCTTATCTATAACCCAAGGCGCTTTATGATTAACATTGACACACTGCAACCCATTATTTTACCCGAACCTATCAACTGGTGGCCACCAGCCCTAGGCTGGTGGCTACTGACTCTACTATTCATAGTATTACTGGTGACGGGCTATGCAATCACACGCTCGCGCAAACTTAAACAGCCAGCAGAAAACCATGACCCACTGCGTGACAGTGCTTTAGAGCAGTTATACGCATTAGTGAAGCCCTATAATGGCGAACAAGCCGGGCCTTGGTTGCAGCAACTCAATCAACTGCTAAAACGTATCTGCACAATACGTTATCCTGAACACACCAGTCACACCTTAAGTGGCCGTGAGTGGTTAGCTTTTTTAGACAGCCGCTGCCCTGCTGCGGGACTGACACGCTGGATGATTTTAGTCCAAGGTACTTACCAGCCTGATTGCCGTCTAGATGATAAATCCATTACTCAATTACAACTCGCCATTGATACTTGGATCCGTAAGCATGTTTGAATTTGCTTGGCCATGGCTTTTACTCTTACTACCGCTTCCTTGGCTAGTGCGCATACTGACACCTGCCGTGCACCAGCAGGGTCCTGAACTGCAAGTACCTTTTTATAGCGAACTGCAAGAACTGCAGCGTATTCAAGATAAAGTACAACCCTACTGGCGCAACCAAGCGCTCATCTACAGTTTAATTTGGCTACTATTGCTGACTGCTAGCGCACGCCCACAACTGCATGGCAGCCTCGAAGAACGACCGCAAACGGGTCGTGATTTATTAATTGCTATGGACATTTCCAACTCGATGCTCTACAGCGATATGACGCTAAATGGCAGCAATCTGTCGCGTATAGATTTTGTGAAGTACTGGCTGGATAACTTTATTGAACAGCGCCATGGCGACCGCTTAGGCCTAATTTTATTTGGCAGCCAAGCCTATTTACAAGCACCACTCACCTACGATCACCACAGTATTAAAACTTGGATTCAAGATGCTCAACCTGGAATTGCCGGTGAAACCACCTCGATTGGCGATGCAATTGGCTTAGCCATTAAACGTTTGCGTGAACGCCCCGCAAAACAACGTGTACTGCTTTTGATCACTGACGGGGCCAATAATAGCGGCGTGATGTCCCCCGCTGCCGCTGCACAACTGGCCGAACATTATCAAATTAAGATTTACACAATCGGCATTGGCAGCCGCCAAGCCAGTCTATGGCATGAAACAATTGACACTTCGAGCCTTGAGCTGGACGAGCAAGGCCTAACTGAAATAGCACAAATCACTAACGGCCAATATTTTCATATCAGCAATAGCCATGATTTTACCCAATTAGTGAAGGCACTTAATCAGCTTGAACCCAGTGCAGATTATCAAAGGCTACAACGTAAAGTGAATGAACTCTACAGCTGGCCACTGGCTGCTGCACTGCTACTGAGTATGCTCTTAGTAGCCCTACGTCTGTATCGTACGCAACGACAGCAACGACTTACACAGGGCGCGAACTGATGCCAGCCATTATCAGCAGTTGGCCACAATGGACTCGTGAATACTGGTTATTATGTGTGCCTATTGCTGTATTGCTGCTGTGGACTCTATACCGCTCACAGCAAGCACAGCGTGACTGGCGTTCATTTTTACCACCAGCCTTCCACGCTATTTTGCTCAACCAAAATGCGCCCCAACAACACCATAGCCGCTACTTGATACTAGCAGCAGCCTGGCTATGCGCCATTTTAGCCTTGCTAGGCCCCAGCTGGGAAAGCACAACTGAGCCATCAATCACAGAACCACAAGCAGCCCCCTTAGTTATCGCTATTCAACTGACTGCCGATATGTTGGCGACTGATTTAGCACCCAGTCGCCTGCATCATATTCGAGAAAAAATACTGCGCATCCTGAAGCAACGCGATACTGCCTATACTGCACTTGTAGTCTACGCTGGTAGCGCACACACCTTAGTGCCCTTAAGTAACGACTTACTGACCAGTAGCAATCTATTGCAGGCATTGCAACCCGACTTAATGCCTGTGCCTGGTCAGCGCGCTGATTTAGCCGTTGAGCGTGCTATACGCTTATTGCAGCAAGGCGCACAAGGCCAAGGACAAATTTTGCTGATCAGTACCGGCGTCTCCATCAACGAACAAAGAGCCATACGCCAACATCTGCAATCGACAGCCATTGATTTAAAAATCATGGGGGTTGGCACTACAACAGGCGCACCTATCGCACTCTCAACACAAAACCACTTCTTGACCAACGCTGCCGGCGCTGTAGTCATCAGCCGCCTTGATCAGACCTCACTGCAGTTACTGGGTAAAAAAACACAGAGCCCTTATACCGATCTCAGCCATAACGATAGTGATCTAGCAACGCTTGACCTTACAAGTCTGACCAACAGTCACAGCACATCCGCACTGCGGCGCCCCACTGTAGAACAACGTGATCAAGGTTACTGGTTTATCTTGCCTATACTTTTTCTAGCAGCGACTTTTGCACGTCGTGGCAGTCTGCTATTGATTCTAGTGTGCCTATTACCCATACCCTCTTTTGCAATGGACTGGGACGATCTTTGGTTGCGCCCTGATCAACGCGGCGCACAACTGCTTGAAGAGCAACCCGCTCTGGCCGCGCGCTATTTTAACGATCCTCTGTGGCGTGCTAGCGCATTATATTTAGCGCAAGATTATCAAGCTGCTGCAGAACTCTTCGCTGATATCGATACACCCGAAGCACACTACAACCGTGGCAATGCCTTAGCCTTAGCAGGTTTACTAGAGCAAGCTCTGCTGGCTTATCAGCAGGCTCTGGATCTGGCGCCTGAGATGCAGGCAGCACACTATAATAAAAGCCTGATTGAACGTTCTTTAGCAAAAGATCAACACAAGATAACCGATGACACAGAAGTCCCATCAACAATACAGCAAACAGCTGCACACTCAGCTGATTCATCAAGTACGACAACAGTTGAAGGTGTAACTCGTAACAACAGTAGTGCAACACTCTCGTCAGATGACTCACACTACACTTCTGCAACTATCAGCAACGAGGCCATGCCAACAAGTGTCCCATCGCTAGAGCAGCTTGATCAAGACAACAGCACAGCCTTACAGCAAGCTGAGCAGTCCATAGATTCTGCGATACACCTCGAAAGCTGGTTGGAACAAATTCCTGATAACCCCAGCGATTTATTAAGACGCAAATTTTTATACGAGCAAACGATGCAGGAGAGCACACCTTGAAGCCACATTATATTGCAGCTTATGTGCTCAGCTTGCTCCTGTTATGTCTAGAGCCTCTGCAGGCTGCAAGCTTTAGCGCACAAGTCGACCGCAATCAACTCAATCTGGGTGAAAGTGTTGAGCTGATTCTTGAATCTACTGATCATGTGCAATTTTCAACGCCTGACCTATCACCACTTAAACCCTTATTTGATCTACTGAGTAGCAAGCAAGTCAGCCGTATCAGCACCGAGACAGGTACTGAACGTCATATAACACAATGGATACTGACCTTAGGGCCAAAACAAATAGGCTCTCTTACTATTCCACCCTTGAGCTTAGGTCAACAACAGAGTGCACCCATCCATTTGTATGTGCAAGCACCGAGTGAGCACAGTATAGCTGCACTCGAACCCGTTTATATTGATACTCAACTGGACCAAGATGAGGTGTATATACAAGCACAAGTGGTCTTAACATTACGCATTTATCACGCTATTCCTTTATTTTCTGACAGTAATCTAACTCCGCTACTACTCGACAATGCACGGGTTGAGCAACTCGGTAGACCCCGCACCTTTGAGCAGCATATCAACGGTGTACGCCATGGCGTAATCGAAATCAGTTATGCTATTTTTCCACAGCAAGCTGGCCTTTTAGATATTCCAGAGCAGATATTTTCTGCAACTTTGGCGGGTCACAACCCCTATTCTCTGACCCCTTTTACCGCACAACCGGGTCAACGTATTAAAGTTAAATCTGCACGCATTCCCATTCAAGTTAAAGACATTCCCAGCAGTTTTCCAAAAGACGCACTCTGGCTACCCGCTCAGCATCTCAGCTTAAAGCAAGAATGGACCCCCAACTTGCAGACCTCACTCAGCGTCGGTAATGCACTCACTCGTCTATTAATCTTGGAAGCACAAGGCTTACCCAGCTCACAACTTCCAGTTCTTGCAGAAAACACATCAGACAGCTATAACCTCTACACCGATCAACCTTCACTTAACCAGCACTACACTGAACAAGGCTTATTAAGCAGTCGCAATCAACGCCAAGCCTTAATTTTCCCAACAGCCGGCCAATATGATTTAGCCGCCATCCGTCTGCCTTGGTGGAACACGCAAACAGATCAGCTTGAATATGCCGAATTACCTGAACAAAGGCTGCAAGTGATGGGCGAAGTACTCAGTCATAATCAGCTGGAGATCGCCCTGATAGACAGTGAACAATTGTTCTCAAATTTCAACCCACAACAGTTACGATTTTGGCAGATACTCAGTGTGTTTTTTATGGTTTTAAGCCTACTCGGCTTTACCCTGTGGTGGCGTGCACGTCACCAGCCCGCCATTGCTGTTAACAGCAATACAGCAACCGAACGCAACCTACTCGATGATTTAAAACGAGCCTGCTTCTCCAATGATCCCATCAGTACCCGCCAAGCATTAGATGCTTGGGCACGTCAGCACCCTGAATCATTAGCAGATATGGCCGCTCGTGATCAAAACCTAAGCAAGGCTTTAGACGCACTCAATAGCGCACTCTATAGTGAGAACAATAGCCACTGGCAAGGTCATGCAATTTGGCTGGCTATTGGTCAGTTACCCTTTAATGAGCAAAGAAATGCTGACACTGATGCTCAACTACCGCCGCTTTATCCACCCTAACTCGCCTATTACCAGCGCCTGTAGCGTATACTAAAACATATGTAGGACTTTCGTTACTGACGTTAAGACGCTATGGTTTATAGCATTTGTAACCTATTTATAGCGCTGGGCAGGATGCTTTAGCGCATTTAATTTTATAATCTGTGAGTGAGATAATAACGACGATGGCTGATTTACCAATCGATGACTTAAATATTGCTTCTAACGTGACCTTGATCACTCCAGAGCAATTAAAACAAAAAATACCGCTGAGTGAGGCTGCACAGCGCACTGTATCTCATGGCCGCCAAGTCGTACGTGATATTTTAGACGGCAAAGATCACCGATTATTTATTGTGATTGGCCCCTGCTCTATCCATGATTTAAAAGCTGCACATGAATACGCAGACCGTCTAAAAGCACTGGCGGAAGAAGTATCAGATACTCTGTTTTTAATTATGCGTGTGTATTTTGAAAAACCACGTACCACTGTCGGCTGGAAAGGTTTAATCAACGACCCTTACCTAGACGACACTTTTAAAATTGAAGATGGTCTGCATATTGGCCGCAAGTTACTGCTGGACTTAGCAGAGAAAGGTTTACCAACGGCCACTGAAGCGCTGGACCCTATCTCACCACAGTACTTGCAAGACTTAATCAGCTGGTCAGCCATTGGCGCACGCACCACTGAGTCACAGACCCACCGTGAAATGGCATCGGGATTATCCTCTGCAGTAGGCTTTAAAAACGGTACCGATGGCGGTTTGACTGTAGCGATTAATGCCCTGCAGTCGGTTTCCAACCCGCACCGCTTCCTGGGTATTAATCAGCAAGGTGGCGTATCCATTGTGACAACCAAAGGTAACCCTTATGGTCACGTGGTGTTACGCGGCGGTAATGGTAAGCCCAACTACGATTCAGTCAGTGTGGCTTTATGTGAGCAAGAGCTGAAAAAACATAAAATTGAACCCAATATTATGATTGACTGCAGTCATGCCAACTCCAATAAAGACCCAGCGCTGCAGCCTTTGGTACTGGACAATATCACCAATCAAATTGTCGACGGCAACCAATCGATCAGCAGCTTAATGGTTGAGAGTCACTTAGGCTGGGGTAGTCAGGCGATCTGTGCAGATTTAAGTCAATTAAAATATGGCGTATCGGTGACCGATGCCTGCATTGACTGGGATACCACTGAAGAAAGTATCCGCAATATGCATAAAAAGCTAAAAGATGTTTTACCGGCTCGTAAGGCTAAGTAAAACACTTAAGCGCTCAACACTAACGCCCAGTCTTGTACTGGGCGTTAGTGTTTGTAGTTATCACTTATTGCGGGTGACGCTGCAAATACACAGCAATATACGAACAGCTTGGAATCACTTTATAGCCCTGCTCTTTGGCATAGGCCAGCGCTTCTTTAGCTAATACAGCAGCAACGCCTTTACCACGTAACTCGTTGGGGACAAAGGTGTGACAAAAGTCTAGCGTTTTTGCATCCACAACACGGTATTCCAACACTGACTTATACCCTTCCACCATCGCTGAAAAGCAATGTGTGTCTGGATTGTGCTGCACTTGGATCTGCTCGCTCATATTGACCTCTACTATTTAACTGTATGATTTGAGCATACACCTTTTTTTAGGCCCTGAAAGCCATAGTGCAAACATCCTTATGAACACCAGCAACAGCTTTTGCATTAACCTTCTAACTGTCTCAGTCGCTCTAAAAACTCCGCTTCATCCAACACGCTCACGCCCAACTCTTGTGCGCGTGTCAGTTTAGAGCCGGCTGCACTGCCCGCTACCACGCAGGCGGTCTTAGCTGAAACTGAGCCTGCCACCTTGGCGCCTAACTGCTCTAAACGCGCCTTGGCCTCATTACGGGTTAAGACTTCAAGCGTACCGGTTAGCACCCAGGTTTGTCCGGCCAGAGGGGCCGCTTGCACCTGCGCACGTTGGCTGGTCCAGTGCATGCCAAAATCGAGTAATTGCTGCTCAAGCTTAAGCACCCGCTCACGCTGCCCCTTTTGCTTAAGAAAGGCTTGCAGACCTAAAGCAGCATTTTTTGCTAAACGCTCAACACTGGTTAAATCCAACCAGTCCGCAGCAAATAAAGCCTCCACCGTTTTAAAGTGTTCGGCTAAGCGCTGAGCACTGGTACGTGCCACACCGGTAATTTGAAACTGTTCGATAAAGCCTGCCAAAGTGGTGCAAGCTTGAAACTCTGCTTCAGGCTCACCGCTGTCAGTGGCCACCACGCCCAGTTCCGCCAAATCAGCCATCACCTGCTGGTTATGCGCTTCAGCAAAGAAGCTGGCAATTTCATGCGCCACTTCCGCGCCGATCTCCGGCAGCCACAATAAGGTTTGCGGGTAAGCCTGCTGTAAACGCTCAAGCGAGCCTAAAGCACGCGCCAGCACTTTAGCGGTTTCTTCACCCACATCAGGAATACCTAAAGCAAAAATCAAGCGCGCTAAACGCGGCTGTTTGCTGTTAGCAATCGCAGTGATGAGATTACGCGCAGACAGGTCAGCAAAACCATCTAACTCGACCACTTGCTCATAGGTTAAGCGATAGAGGTCTGCGGGTGAGGCGACTAATTTGCGCGCAACCAATTGCTCAACAATCTTGTCACCTAAGCCATCAATATCCATCGCGCGACGTGAAACGAAATGCAGCAAGGCTTGTTGCAACTGTGCTTGGCAGCTTAAACGCCCTACACAGCGCCACACCGCACCATCACTGACCACCTGCTTGCCTTTACCGCGACGCACTAATTGCGTGCGCTCCACATCAGAGCCACACACAGGACATTCAGTCGGTGCAGATATAGCGCGCGCGTCATCGGGGCGGCGTTCAAGCACCACTTGGGTGATCTGTGGAATCACATCACCGGCGCGGCGCACAATCACACTGTCGCCAATCATCACCCCTAAACGGGCCACTTCATCCATATTGTGCAGCGTGGCATTGGACACCATCACCCCGCCGACATGCACGGGTTTAAGTCGAGCTACCGGAGTGACTGCACCGGTACGCCCCACCTGAAACTCGACGTCAAGCAACTCAGTGATTTCTTCTTGCGCGGCATATTTATAAGCAATGGCCCAACGCGGCTCACGGGCACGAAAGCCCAGTTCAGTTTGCTGCTCCAGTGCATCAATTTTAAACACCACACCATCAATGTCGTAAGGTAACTGCGCACGGCGCTGACCAATATCCGCGTAGTATTCTAAACAACCGCTGATACTGTCGACCACTTTAAGCTCAGGGCTGATGCTGATGCCCCACTGACGTAATCGCTGTAAAGTACTGCTGTGTCCAGCGGCTAAACCTTCGGTACTGGTGCCATAGCAGCAAAACTCTAAAGGTCGACTGGCGGTTATTTTTGAGTCCAGTTGACGCAGACTACCCGCCGCGGCATTGCGTGGATTGGCAAAAGGTTTTTGCCCAGCTGCCAGTACCCGTTGATTCAGCGCGGTAAAACCCGCTTTAGGCATATAGACTTCACCACGCACCTCTAGCACTTCAGGCCAACCTGTTCCTTGCAACTTCAGCGGTACATTGCGAATGGTACGCACATTAGCGGTAATATCTTCACCGGTTTGACCATCACCGCGGGTCGCGGCTTGCGTCAACACTCCGTTTTGATAGGTGATACTGACCGCTAAACCATCCAGTTTCGGCTCACAGCAATACGCCACCTGCGGGCCTTGACTGAATAAATCCTGAGGCTGAGCACTCACGCCCAAAGCTTGCTCGGCACGCTGCGCGAACTCCAGCACCTGCTCGGCGGCAAAGGCATTGCCCAAGCTCAGCATGGGTACCACATGCTGGATTTGGGTAAAGGTATCCAGTGGCTGTCCCGATACGCGCTGCGTAGGTGAATCACTGGTAATAAGCTCAGGGTGCTGTTGTTCTAACTCGCGCAACTCAAAAAACAAACGATCATATTCACTGTCAGGGACAGAGGGATCATCTAAAACATAATAACTATAATCATGCTGTTCAATGCTTTGGCGCAATTGCCTGATACGTGTAGAAATACTTTGATGTGCACTCATGCTCTGTACTCAAATAAAAAAGAGCAGCCTTAGCTGCCCTTTCAGATTTTCAAAAACAACACTATTTATAATGTATTAACCATCTGTCGACGTTCAAAGTCGGCAATGCGCTGACGATAATGTTCAATGGTCTGTGCTGTCAAAACACTGCGATGATCATCTTTAAGATCGCCGTCCAACTCTTTAGCCACTTTACGTGCGGCAGCAATCATTAAGTCAAATGCCTGCCTACTATTGCGCGGACCAGGTAAAGCCATAAAGAAGCACACTGCGCGAGTGCTAAACATATCCATATCATCTAAATCAAAAGTACCTGGATTAAGCGCATTAGCCATGGAGAATAGTGTATCTCCCTGACCTGTCATGCTTTCATGGCGGTGAAAAATATCCATCGCACCAAAACGTAATCCACTTTCTAGAATACTTTGCAATAAGGCTGGCCCCTTAAAGCCTTTTGGACTGCGTGATTCAACATTAATAATTAAAATATCATTGTATTGATCTGCCGCTGGATAAGCCTCTTCTAGCGCTTCATCCTCATCTTCATAGGCACTTAAAAACGCTGAAGTATCTGCATCATCCGTCTCTAGAGTCTCAGCATCATCCTGATAAGAGCGACGTTGATCCGTATCAATATGCAAATCAAAATCAACTACATCAGAGCTATCAATAGAAGGCTCTTGCTTTTTAACCACACGTGCTGGACCAACTATCTCAGGATTATCATCACCTTGTGTATCAGCCAAATTTCGATCCAAACGAAATTTTAACGTACTTCTATTGCCTCTCATTCGACGCAAAGCATCAAATAAAATAACAACGATAACGATAATGCCGATAACAATGATCCACTCACGCAAACCGATATCCATGAGATACGTCGACTCCTAGCACTAATAAATAAAAGGGCTTTATAACCCTACACAAGCGTATATTCAACATAAGCATCTACAATCTAACACGCCAGAGATAACAGACAGTAAGTCATACTCTATACAGGTAAGCAGCCTATTACACATAGGCTTCAATGTCTGCATACTGACGCCTGCATAAGCTATATTAGCAAAGATCATAGTCAATCTAATATGATTAGACACAAACAGCCTAATTATATGGATATATGATGCTTTAATACACTAAAAGTGCAGAAAACTCTCGATCTAAGCGTTATCAGCTCAACTTCTGTATAAATTAAGTCATCATTTCATACCGTTATAGGCTGAGTTGATTACCAGCTAAAGGTATCAGCATCTAAATAAGCAGGGAAACGTTGCTTAAAGTCAGCCAGTTTAGCAGCCTGCAATGATGCATAAAAAATACCTGCTTGATCCCCTGCCGTCACTAATGGCTCACCCATAAAGTCCAACACCTGACTGTCACCACTGTAATAATGGCCTTGCTGATCAACGCCAGTGCGATTCACTCCTGCCACATAGCACAGATTTTCAATCGCCCGCGCTGGCAGTAAATGATTCCATGCTGCTCGGCGCGCAGCCGGCCAACTGGCCAGATAAAACAACAGATCAGTATGCTGTGCATCACGGCTCCACACTGGAAAACGTAAGTCATAGCAAATCAAGGGACGAATACGCCAACCTTTAAGCTCGACCTGCAATTGCTGCGCACCTGCAGTGAAATGATGATGCTCACCGGCCATACGAAACAAATGACGCTTATCATAATGCGCTAAGCTGCCATCCGGGCGCGCCCAAATCAGGCGATTACGGTAGTCTCCATCTGCAACTTGAATGATTAAGCTACCACAGACTACTGCATTTAAACGCTGTGCTTGCTGCAACAGCCACTGGGTAGTGGGCCCCATTTCTGGCTCAGCTTGCGCAGCTGAATCCATGGTGAAGCCTGTATTAAACATCTCAGGCAATAGCAGTAAATCAACCGCTTCAGCCTCAGCCAGTACACTGGAAAAATACTCCAAATTTGCTGGCACATCATGCCACTGCAAAAGCCCTTGTACTATTGCTAAACGCAAATCAGGCAAAGAACTTAAATCGCGCATAAGGCTTCTCCAGCCAAAACTAATGTATCGGCACGCTTAGCAAAGCACACCCGTAGTAAAAACTGATCCTTGGGCGGCTGCTGATAAAAAACCGATAACGGGATACAAGCCACGCCCTTCTCTACAGTGAGCCAATGAGCCATTTCAACATCATTGAGATCATCACGGATAGCGCGATAATCCAACAGCTGAAAGTAGGTACTGCTGGTTGGGGTGAAGGAAAAGCGTGAGTCTTGCAAAGACTGGCATAATTGATCGCGTTTATGCTGATAAAACGCAGGCAACTCATCGACATGCTCAGGATAGGCCTGCATAAAATCAGCTAAAGCATATTGCATCGGTGTCACTGCGCAGAAGCTCACATATTGGTGGACTTTACGCAGCTCTGCAGTCAGTTTGGGTGGGGCTACCATATAGCCGGTCTTCCAACCTGTGACATGGTAAGTTTTACCAAATGAGCTGACCACACAAGCGCGCTGATAGAGCTCTTGATGCGCTAAAATACTGCAATGCGACTGGCCGTCAAACACCAAGTGTTCGTACACCTCATCACTGAGCAGATAAATATCACGCTCACGAATTAATTCAGCCAACTGATTTAAATCAGCATGACTCAGCACAGCACCGCTGGGGTTATGCGGGCTATTAATAATCACTAGACGGGTTTTATCGGTCAGTGCATCGGCAAACTGCTGCCAATCAATCGAGAAATCTTGACTATCTAAAGCAATATGCACACAACGACCACCTGCTAAAGTGACTGCAGGCTCGTAACTGTCATAACAAGGATCAAAAACAATCACCTCATCGCCAACGCGTACTAGCGCTTGAATAGCACAAAACAACGCTTGGGTAGCGCCTGGGGTAATAGTGACTTCTTGTTCAGCACACACAGGATTGCGATACAAGCGTGCAATTTTACTGGCCACTTGCTCACGTAATGACTGCACCCCGGTCATGGGTGCATATTGATTATTGCCGGCATGCACATGACGCTCAAGAGCGTTTTTAAGGGCCTGCGGCGCATCAAAATCAGGAAAGCCTTGGGATAAGTTCAGCGCAGCATGAGCCTGCGCCAACTGTGACATCTGGGTGAATATGGTCAAACCGACCTGCGGTAACTTAGTGTCGAGTAGCATTGTATAACTCCAAAACCTCAGTGACCGCAGTCAAACGCTAGGTGTTCATGACTGACACCTAGCGGGCTGATCACTTCTTCTTTTTACGATTATCACGCTCTTTTTTATTAGCCATCAAGCGACGTTTTTTATTCACTTGACGCTCACTGAGCTTGTTTTTCTTACCTTCAAAGGGGTTATCACCACCTTTAAACTCAATGCGAATCGGTGTACCCACCAATTTTAAGACGCGGCGGTAGGTATTTTCCAGATAGCGCACATAGCTTTTAGGTACGCCATCGGTTTTATTACCGTGAATCACAATCAAAGGTGGATTCGCGCCACCTAAGTGCGCATAACGCAACTTAATCCGGTGACCCGCAATCATCGGCGGCTGATGCTCGCGTACCGCATCTTCAAGAATCTGCGTTAAGCGATTGGTCGGCCAACGAGTAATGGCTGAAGTAAAGGCATTTTGTACTGATTTGTACAAATGGCCGACACCCGTACCGTGCAAAGCAGAGATAAAGTGAATATCAGCAAAGTCCACAAAGTACAGACGGCGCTCTAACTCTTTCTTGGCATACTCGCGTTCGGCCGGTTGCATGCCATCCCACTTATTCAGTGCAATAACAATCGCGCGGCCGGACTCCAGCGCAAAGCCCAGTAAGTTCAGGTCGTGATCCACTACACCTTCGCGGGCATCCATCACAAAGATCACTACGTTAGCGTCTTTAATGGCCTGCAGAGTTTTCACTACGGAAAATTTTTCCACTTCCTCAGAGATTTTACCGCGACGACGTACACCCGCTGTATCAATCAGCGTGTACTTTTCATCATCGCGCTCAAAGGGGATGTAAATACTGTCGCGCGTAGTACCGGGCTGATCAAACACCACCACGCGCTCTTCGCCGAGCATGCGGTTGACCAGCGTCGATTTACCAACGTTCGGACGACCAATAATGGCAATTTTAATACCGTCTTTCGCATCCGGACCCGGCACACGTTTCAGGTCCTGCCCTTCAACTAAGTTGTCTAAATCAACTTCATCAACAATGTCTAAAGGAAAGTCACCCAGTCCTAGTTCCATCATCTGCGTGATACCACGGCCATTCGCCGCAGCAATAGCGACCGAGTCGCCTAAAGCCAGCGGGCTAAACTCAGCAAGGGCGATATTCTCATCGAGATGATCAACCTTGTTCACCACAACTAAAGTGGTTTTATTGCGCTTACGTAAGTGTTCACCAATCATTTGATCCGCAGGACACATACCGTCACGCGCATCAACTAAAAACAACACCACATCAGCTTCTTCAATCGCGAGAAGCGATTGTTCGGCCATCTTTGCATCAATACCTTCTTCGTCACCGGTGATACCACCCGTGTCGATCAAAATATAACTGCGATCCTGCCACTTCGCTTCGCCGTATTGGCGGTCGCGAGTCAGTCCAGGAATGTCGCCTACAATCGCATCGCGGGATCTAGTCAGGCGGTTAAACAACGTCGATTTGCCGACATTCGGTCGGCCCACCAGAGCAATTACGGGAACCATTGGCTCCTCCAGCGATAATTCAAAAAACACAAAAGCCGCTGTCGACCTAACGACAGCGGCTAAACTCTTTGTTAGATAAATTCAGTCTATCTAACCCTTTACTTAATGGTTAAAGCAACCAGCTTGCCGCCATTACCATAAACATACAGCCAGCCGCCCACCACTACAGGTTGTACACGTAATCCTTTACCATCAATTTTTGTACGTGCTACAAAACGACCATCCACTTGGCTCAACACATGCAAATAACCTGCATAATCACCTACGGCAATATAACTTGAAAATACTGCTGGCGCTGACAACTGACGACGCAATAAAGCTTTATTGCTCCACATCGCCGTGGATGAACGCTCATCCACACTTTCAATCACACCATCAGCCAAGCTGATATAAGCATTACCAAAACCTTCAGCCGCACCGACATAACTTGATGCATCACGCTGCCAGAAAACTTGACCCGTTTGTGCATTAAGTCCAGCCGCACGACCTTGATAACTGGTGACGTACAGAGTGTTACCTGACAGCAATAAGCTACCATCGATATCAACCATGCGCTCAAGCTCAGTACGGCCACTGGGCACAGCAATACGCTGCTCCCAAATCGGTAAGCCACGCTCGGTATCAACCGCAATCACTTTACCTGTCGATAAGCCGGCGTAAGCCACATACTCAGTGATAAGTGGTGCACCTGTACCTCGCAAAGTCAGCACAGCTGGCGTATTATCATAAATCCAGCGCTGCTGGCCTGATGATGCTTCTAAAGCGATCAAACGGTCATCTTGAGTTTGCACAACCACAACATCGCCGTTGGTGGCTGGAGCAGAAAGCACCTCACTGGGCACTTTACTGCGCCACAGATCCTCACCGGTATCAGCATTTAGAGCTATCACATCACCGCCCAGCGTGCCCAATATCACCATGCCTGAGCCAACACCGACACCGCCGGACACATCCAGTTTAAGCTTACGTGTCCAAATCGTTTTACCAGTAAAACGATTCAACGCCGACACTCGCCCATTGATATCGCTAACAAATAAATAATCACCATCCACAGCTGGAGTTAAGTTATTCCATAGCCGGCCTTGGCCTTTGCCAATCGAGGTACTCCACTCTTTTTTCAACTCAACTTCAGAAATTATTTTTTCTAAAGCCTGTGGTTTTAATTCTTTTTTGCTGCTACTGCTGCTGCAACCTACGGTCAACAGGGCTAAAGCAAGCACAGCCATATACTTGTATCGTTTCAAGTTAGGCATCCTTATCATTTAAATTATCAAGTTTCATCAGTAAACTACCCGCTGCAGCATCAGGCGATAATGCCTGCTGAGCTTGCAAATAAGCGGCCTTGGCTTCAAGAGGACGCTTTAGAACCACCAAAGCATCACCACGCAACTCTTCTCGTGTTGCTACAAAAGCAGGTAACACTTTAGCGTCTAATAATTGCAATGCTTGCTCAGCTTGCTCTTGCGCTAAAAGCACACGAGCTAAACGTTGGCGCGCCAACTCAGCCAAGGTATCGTTAGCAGGCTTAGCTAAAATAGCATTCAATTCCAGTGCCGCATCATCAAGTTGATTACTATCGACAGCTACTTTAACAGCCAATAAGCCCGCGTACTGAGCATAAGCACTGTTTGGATTGATTTTTTTCAGATCCGCTAACAACTGTGCAACTTTTTGCGCATCAACTTCATCATTTGACCCTAAAGCTACATCCAACAATTGTTGATACACCATGGAAGCAGCTTGTGCCGTTTGTGTTTGGTTGTTTTCCCACGCTTTCCAACCAAAGACAATCACTAATGCTAAAGCACCACCGACCAACAATGGCTTACCGTTACGCTGCCACCACTCTTTAATCTGCGCAATTTGTTCTTCTTCAGTATAATCGCTCACGCTGAGGCTCCTATTTAATAAATAATGCGTCGTCTTACAGGCTGTTTTTTAAGTATTCGCTTAAAGCATCCCAGGTAACCGACTGCTGCTCAGCGTCAGTACGCAGCGGTTTTATCGCTACGGTTTTGGATTGCAGTTCATCTTCGCCCAATATCAAGGCATATAACGCACCACTTTTGTCAGCTTTTTTAAACTGACTTTTAAAACTTCCAGCACCAGCATTCACTTGTAAGCGCATGCCAGGTACTGCATCACGCAACTGTTCAGCTAAGGACAAAGCAGCTAACTCACTGGCCTCACCAAACGCACAGAAGTAGACATCAATCTGACGCGACAGTTCTTCGGGGATTAGAGCTAAAGTTTCAAGCATCAAAATCAGACGCTCAACACCCATAGCAAAACCCACAGCAGGTGCAGCTCGACCGCCCATTTGCTCTAGCAAGCCATCATAACGACCACCAGCACACACGGTACCTTGCGAGCCCAGTTGATCAGTAACCCATTCAAAGACTGTTTCACTGTAATAATCTAAACCACGCACTAAACGTTGATTAATCACATAAGGTACACCAGCAACATCCAAGCGCGCACGCAAACCGGCAAAATGCGCACGTGATGGCTCATCTAAATAGTCTTTAAGTTGTGGCGCATCAGCTAGTAAAGCTTGTGTCTCAGGGTTTTTACTATCCAACACACGCAGTGGATTGGTTAACACACGGCGTTGACTGTCTTCATCCAACTGATCATGACGCGCGGTTAAATACTCAACCAGAGCTTCACGGTACACCGCACGTGAAGCTGATGTTCCCAAGCTATTAAGTTCAAGGGTAACGTGTTCGCTAATACCTAATTTTTTCCACAAACGCCAGGTTAAAACAATCAGTTCAGCATCAATATCAGGACCGGCCAAGTTAAAGGCTTCAACACCAATTTGCTGAAACTGACGGTAACGACCTTTTTGTGGACGCTCGTGGCGAAACATTGGGCCTTGGTACCAGAGTTTTTGCACTTGACCACCACCGGCCAAACTGTGTTCAAGCACAGCACGCACACAACTGGCAGTACCTTCTGGACGCAAAGTCAATGAATCACCATTGCGATCAGCAAAAGTGTACATTTCTTTTTCAACGATATCGGTCACTTCACCAATCGAGCGTTTAAACAACTCGGTGAATTCTACTATCGGCATACGAATTTGACGATAGCCGTAGCCATCCAACAAATCAGCAACGGTTTTTTCAAAATAACGCCACAGCGGAGTTTGCTCTGGCAAAATATCATTCATGCCGCGAATGGCTTGTAGTGGTTTACTCACAAAAATTCCTTGATCATTAACTGCGTAGTATCAGCGCAGCATCAGCCGCAATTTTATCACTGGCACGCTTGCGAATCAGCGCTTCAAGCTGATCCACTAAATTTTCATTATGCAGTTTCTGTACTGGCTTACCATCGATATATACCAAATTGGGTGTGCCACCCGTTAAGCCGACATGCACTTCTTTTGCTTCGCCAGGGCCATTAACCACACAGCCTATAACGGCCACATCTAAGGGTACCAATAAATCCTCTAAGCGCACTTCCAACTCATTCATGGTTTTTACCACATCAAAGTTTTGTCTGGAGCAACTTGGGCAGGCAATAAAGTTAATACCACGTGAGCGCAATTTCAGTGATTTCAGAATATCGAAACCCACTTTAATTTCTTCAACAGGATCAGCGGCCAATGAGACACGCAAGGTATCACCAATACCTTCGGCTAATAACATGCCCAGCCCCACTGCAGACTTCACTGTGCCTGAACGTAAACCACCTGCTTCAGTGATGCCTAAGTGTATAGGTTGCTCGATAACTTGAGCTAATTGACGATATGCAGCCACCGCCATAAATACATCTGAGGCTTTAACACTGACTTTAAAATCAGGGTAATTTAAACGGTCTAGGTGCTCAACATGACGTAATGCTGACTCAACCAGTGCTTCTGGTGTTGGCTCACCGTATTTTTTCTGTAAATCTTTTTCTAACGAGCCGGCATTGACACCGATACGAATCGGAATACCACGATCGCGTGCAGCATCAACAACTGCTTTAACCCGTGCTTCATTACCAATATTACCTGGGTTAATACGTAAGCAATCCACACCCAACTCAGCTACGCGCAAGGCAATACGATAGTCAAAGTGGATATCAGCCACTAATGGCGCATTCACTAACTTTTTAATACGGCCAAAGGCCTCGGCCGATTCCATATCAGGTACTGAAACACGTACGATATCTGCACCTGCAGCTTCTAATCGCAAAATTTGCGCGACTGTAGCCTCTACATCACAAGTATCGGTGTTAGTCATACTCTGCACACTAATGGGTGCATCGCCCCCAACAGGTACAGATCCCACATAAATTTTTCGCGAAACACGACGTTTAATTAAAGATTGTCCATGCATAATTATTGGCCCAGTTTAATTCTGGCAGTTTCACCACGAATCGCCGAACTGATATCGACAGGTTCACCATTATAAAGAACGCTAACGCCTGTGGCGTAGCCTAAGTGCACATCCAGTGGTGCTTTACCGGTCACGTGCAATTGCTCACCAGCACGCTTAATTCCACTCATGACTTGCTTACCATCTGCATCAACAATACGTAACCAGCAGTCATTTTTAAAACTCAACTGCAAGTCACCGATACCCAGCGCATATTCAACTTTTTGTTCAACCTCAGCATTGAGTTGACCCGCTTTTTTTATTTCAACCAGTTTTTCAATATCGCTTTTTTGCTCTACTAACACTAGTGCTTCAAGATTTTTATCAATAGTCGACTCAACAATAGACTCTGCTGCAAGAGCCTGCACAGGCTCCTCGATTTCCAGATCAACTGCATCAACTTCATCAACCACTTCCTCAAACTCTAAAGACTCAAACGGATCTTTAAGTGCCGCCGCAACAGCTTGATCTTCAGGCTCATCAAGTGTTTGTATATGTACTGAACCATCGGCACGCTCCACCTCAACCCGCTCAAATATAGCAGACTGACTGGAAGTGTCCGAGTCTACTGCAGTAAAGGTTTTCCACCCGTAGTAGATTGCGCCTAAAACAATTAAGAAAATAAAAAAAGCACTGAATTGCAACATACCACGCGATATACGACGCGCCTCACCCACTTGATCAACAGTCTGCACCGGAGCACTAGCTATATGAGTGCCGGTATATTGATCAAACTCTTTAGCCAGTTGCTGGGCATCAAGCCCCAAAAGTTTTGCATAATTACGAATATAACCGCGAGCAAAGGTTAGTCCTGGGAGACGCTCAAATTCATTTTTTTCAAGTGCTTCCACCGCTTGTGCGGTTAGATTTAATTGACTAGCGACTTCAGAGACTGTTAACCCAGCAGCTGCACGTGCGTCGCGCAAATCGCCACCCACTGTCATCTTTTTCATATCTGTCACTGGAGATGATTCACTCATTACTGCTCCGATTGATACTGTTTATACTCAGCACTAGCAGGATACAAGCGCTTAAGCTGCAGCCCTAGACTAGCGGCCTGGTTACGATCTTCAAAAATCTTTGCTAAGCGGTATCCAAGCAACAAGCTGCGTGCAGAGTGTTCCCCTCCCTGCAAAAAAGACTGGTAATACTCTCGTGCTGGAACATACTTACGACGCTCGTACATTAACAAAGCCAACTCTAAATGTACTTGTGGTTGCTGCGGATTAAGTCGTAAAGAACGTTCAAAATGCTCAATCGCCTGCGCTCCATTATTTAAGCGCAAAGCGGTTAAGCCTAAATTTTCAAAAACACGCGAGCGCTCCACATACATAGTATCTTCAGCTGCGCTGCTAAATTGCTCATAAGCACCTTTGTAATCGCCTTGCTGATATAAAAAGCCCCCGTAGTTATTTTGAATGCGGGTGTTTTTACCTTGAGCTAAAGCCTTACGATAATGATGCTGGGCCAAAACAGGTTCTAGTTCGTTCTGAAATACTAAAGCTAAAGCTGCGTGTGCATCAGCACTCTTAGGGTCAATATCTAATGCTTTTTGTAAGGGCGCTTTAGCTTGCTCATTAATCCCTTGCTGCAAATAGCCAATACCTAACTGAATATAAGCATCTCGTGCTTGATTACGGCCTTCATTGCTACGCAGTTGCGAGGTACCACCACTGGATACACAGGCACTAAGTAAACCATAAAAAACCAGTAATAATACTGCACGAACAATCATATTCACTTCCTTTAAGTTCGACAGACTTTTAGATCTAACACAGTGTTTGCTTAGCTATTAAGCTGGCGTACAGCGATATAGCGTTCACTTCGGCGTGTTCGGTCTTGCACCTGCCCCACCAATTGACCACAGGCAGCATCAATATCTTCGCCACGCGGCATACGCACGGTCACACTATAACCTGCATGATGCAAAGTATCTTGGAATCGACGAATGGCATTATTACTAGGGCGCTCATAACCTGAGTGAGGAAAGGGATTAAACGGAATTAAGTTCACCTTACAAGGCACATCTTTAAGCAACTCAACCAACTGTTCAGCATGCTCAGGTAAATCATTTACATCTTTCAATAAAGTATATTCGATAGTTAAAAAACGCTTTTCACCCAACTTGGCAACATAACGTTTACAAGCATCAAGAACAACACTCAACGGATATTTTTTATTCACTGGTACCAGCGTGTTACGTAAAGCATCATTAGGCGCATGCAAAGACAAAGCCAGCGACACATCAATATGCTCGCTGAGTTTATCAATCATCGGCGCCACACCTGCAGTCGACAGGGTGACTTTACGCTTAGAAATACCATAACCCAAGTCGTCGAGCATGATTTTCATCGAGTCGACCACATTATCAAAATTGAGTAATGGCTCGCCCATCCCCATCATGACCACGTTGGTCACGGCGCGCTCACTGGTCGCTGGAATGGAGCCAAAAGACTTAGAAGCAATCCAGACTTGGCCAATAATTTCGGCACTGGTCAGGTCACTATTAAAACCTTGTTTACCTGTCGAGCAAAAACTGCAATCTAAAGCGCAGCCCGCCTGCGAGGAAACACACAAAGTACCGCGTGTACCTTGTGGAATATAGACAGTTTCAACACAACTGCCTGAAGCGACACGTACAACCCACTTACGGGTTCCATCGCTTGAAATATCTTGGCTAACGATTTCTGGTCCACGAATCTCTGCGCAAGCCTTAAGCTTTTCCTGCAGGACTTTGCTGACATTGGTCATCGCCGAAAAATCATCTACACCAAAATGGTGAATCCACTTCATAACCTGGTCGGCACGAAACTTTTTCTCACCAATAGTGGCAAAAAATGCAATCAGTTGCTCGCGCGTTAAGCCAAGTAAATTAACTTTTTGAGTTACAGTTGTCATGGATTCACCTTTATTTACCTATCCGAAATTAACGGATACGGTCACATACTTCAGTTGCTGCGAAGAAGTATGAAATTTCACGTGCAGCAGCAGCTTCTGAATCAGAACCGTGTACAGCGTTTTCGTCGATTGATACTGCGAAGTCAGCACGGATAGTGCCAGCAGCCGCTTCTTTAGGGTTAGTTGCGCCCATCAGGTCACGGTTTGCAGCGATAGCGTTTTCGCCTTCTAGAACCTGAACAATCACAGGACCTGAAGTCATGAAGCTGACGAGGTCGTTGTAGAAAGGACGCTCTTTGTGCTCAGCGTAGAAGCCACCTGCTTCGCGTGCTGACAGTTGTACCATTTTAGAGGCAACAACGCGTAAACCCGCTTTTTCAAAGCGTGAAACGATTTCGCCAACAACGTTTTTTGCAACTGCGTCAGGCTTGATGATTGAGAATGTACGTTGAACAGTCATATAGAACTCCAGTGAATTAAGTGTTTATAAGGATTAAACCCGCGAATTATACGCGGGTTTGTTGGAAATGCGTAGCCACTCGCACCGGTACTTGATCAGCTCGTTGTATTTTGCAGCTATGCACTGCAAAACGGAGCCGGGCGTTATTCGATTTCTTCAATCCAGGCCGCTTGAATCGCTTCGAGAACTTTCTCGCCGGTACGCTCAGGATCATCATCAAACTCAGGCAACTCAGTGACTAAGCGACGTAAATTCACAAAATTAATATAACGCGGATCAATATCCTCGTGCACCTCACTGAGTTGAATCGCAATTTCCAGCACATCCACCCACTTTAATTTCATCATAACGCTCTCCCCATTACTGACGCTCTGAGACTTGGTTAATGGTGTACTTGGGAATTTCAACCGTCAAATCGGTGTCTGCAACCACAGCCTGGCATGATAAACGTGAATCAGGCTCCAGTCCCCAAGCTTTATCGAGCATATCGTCTTCGAGCTCATCAGACTCTTCCAGCGAGTCAAAACCTTCTCGCACCACAACATGACACGTGGTGCAGGCACAGGACATTTCGCAGGCATGCTCAATCTCGATACCATTGCGCTTGGCTGCATCAATAATAGTTTCACCAGGGATGGCATCAACAACCGCACCCTCTGGGCAAAGCTCTGCATGGGGCAAAAAGATAATTTGCGGCATTAGGTACCCTCCATTTCATTAAGTTGTCGTCCAGCCAACGCAGCTTTCACTGTGGCATCCAGACGGCGTGCAGCGAACTCACTTGTTGCATGATTAAGCTGCTGTACATGACGTGCAATCGCATTAACATCTTCGGCTTGACGTACCGTATCGAGCGCACCCATACGCTCTTCAATCACGGCACGCTCTTCTTCCGTCAGCAATGCTTCAGCGTCAGCCTCTAATGCTGAACGCACTGTTTCCAGTAAACGCTCCGCATCCACACGCTGCTCTTGCAAAGCACGGGCTTGCTTATCTTGCGCGGCATTCTCAAACGACGCTTTAAGCATGCCACCAATTTCTTCATCGGTGAGGCCATACGAGGGTTTTACCTGAATACTGGCTTCAACACCACTGCCCAATTCGCGCGCCGTGACACCCAACAAACCATCGGCATCCACTTGGAAAGTCACGCGAATTTTTGCCGCTCCAGCCACCATAGGCGGAATACCACGCAACTCAAATCGCGCCAATGAACGACAATCGCTAACCAACTCACGTTCGCCTTGTAAAACATGCACCGCCATGGCGGTTTGACCATCACGCGCAGTGGTAAATTCTTGTGCACGAGTGACTGGAATGGTGGTGTTGCGCGGAATGATTTTCTCCACTAGGTCACCCATGGTTTCTAAACCCAGAGATAGCGGAGTCACATCCAAGAGGAGCAACTCATCACCCGCACGCTTATTACCCACCAAAGTATCAGCTTGAATGGCCGCACCAATAGCTACCACTTGGTCAGGATCAATATCAGTCATGGGCGTGCAATTAAATAACTGGCCAACACGGCTACGTACCAAGGGCACGCGAGTGGATCCACCGACCATGACCACAGAATCGATCTCATCTAAATCAACTTCAGAGTCACGTAGCGCACGACGGCAGGATCTTAAGCTGCGCGCCACTAATGGCTCAATCAGCTGATCAAAGGTGTCACGAGTTAAACTGCCCTGCCAGTCGGCGTATTCAACAACCACAGAATCTTGTGTAGTTAAGGATTCTTTTGCAGCACAAGCCAACTGTAGAAGATCGCGTTGCTGGCTCGGCGATAAGTCGCGGGATAAACCTGCCTGCTCAATGATCCACTGAGCCAACACATGATCAAAATCATCACCACCCAGTGCGCTATCGCCACCAGTGGCTAAGACTTCAAACACACCACGACTGAGGCGTAAAATTGACACATCAAAAGTGCCACCACCTAGATCATAAATAATAACAATGCCTTCAGCTTGCTGATCCAAACCATAAGCAACCGCCGCCGCAGTCGGCTCATTGAGCAAACGTAAAACATTCAGCCCAGCCAAACGTGCAGCATCTTTAGTGGCTTGGCGCTGCGCATCATCAAAATAAGCTGGAACAGTAATCACCACACCCACTAGCTCGCCACCTAAGGCAGCTTCGCCGCGCTCGCGCAGTGTTTGTAGAATTTGTGCTGAAACCTCAACAGGACTTTTCAGTCCTTGAACAGTTTCAATAAAGGGCATATGAGATTTGCCTGCTTGAAAGCGGTAGGGTAATTGTTCACCCAACTGCTGCACATCCGCCAAACCACGCCCCATTAGGCGCTTAACCGATAAAATACAGTTGAAGGGGTCGCTGGCAGCAGCTTCACGCGCACTACGACCGACTTCAATATGATCAGCGTGATAACGCACTGCTGATGCGAGGGAAACGCGGCCTTGCGCATCAGGTATCGCCTCAGCAATACCACTGCGCACGGTCGCAACTAATGAATTGGTAGTCCCAAGATCAATCCCGACGGCGAGGCGCTGCTGGTGAGGCTGGGGACTTTGTCCAGGTTCGGCAATCTGTAGTAAGGCCATAGGATCTTTAATCTGACAGCCTGCTTGAGCAGGCTTTGGGTTAATCGTCTAAGCGCTCTTCTAACTGACGCACTTCATAAAACATCTTGTCTAGAAACTGCATACGACGCGCCAAGCGCTCTGCGTTCTCACGCTGTTGCGGATCATTTAAACAGCTTGAAAAAGCCGTATCAATCTCATTACGCGCTTGCTTAAGCTCACGTACAAAAGGCGCTAAGGCATCAATATCAGCCTGCTCTTGTAAAGTTTCCAGCTGCTCTCGCCATTCCATTTGCTGAAATAAAAACTCACCATCTTCAATGGTGGTTTCTTCTGGCAAGTCAGCCTGCTGACGCAATAAATAAAGAGCACGCTGAGTCGGCAACTTTAAAGTTTGAAACGCATCATTGAGTTGCGCTGCTTGTTCCACAGCCTGACGCTGCTGCGCGGCTGACGCGTTAGTAAAACGGTCAGGATGCATATCCTTGGCCAGCTCACGATAGGTTGCAGCCAGCGCTTGAGTATCAAGCTCAAAACTGGGCTGCAAACCAAAGATTGCAAAGTAGTCGACCTGCTCTGCTGTGACTGGATTAGACATTAAAGCTCTCACCACAGCCACATTCGCCACGCACATTAGGATTTTTAAACTTAAAACCTTCGTTGATACCTTCCCGGACAAAGTCCAACTCAGTACCATCAATGTAAGCGAGGCTTTTCGGATCAATAACGACCTTCATACCAAAGCTTTCAAATACTTCATCATCAGCCTGCAGCTCATCAACAAACTCAAGCACATACGCCATTCCTGAACAACCCGTAGTGCGCACGCCAAGGCGTATACCTTCACCACTACCGCGATTTTCAAGTGAGCGCCGCATATGATTTGCTGCGGCTTCTGTCAATGTAATTGCCATATCAAGCCTCTTTGATTAAGCCTTTCTTTTGCTTGTAATCACGCACTGCAGCTTTGATCGCATCTTCCGCCAATACTGAGCAGTGAATTTTCACTGGTGGCAAGGCCAACTCTTCAGCAATGGTGGTGTTTTTAATTTGCTCAGCTTCATCAATGGTCTTACCTTTCATCCATTCTGTCGCTAAAGAGCTTGATGCAATGGCTGAGCCACAGCCGTACGTTTTAAATTTCGCATCCTGAATAATACCGTCATCACTGACTTGAATCTGCAGGCGCATCACATCGCCACAGGCTGGCGCACCGACCATACCGGTACCAACATCAGAAGCATTGGCGTCCATTTTGCCAACGTTGCGAGGGTTCTCGTAGTGGTCTAAGACCTTTTCACTGTATGCCATGATGGTATTCCTTCTTTAATGGACAAGAATTAATGTTCTTGCCACACAACTTTAGAGAGATCAACGCCGTCGTTATGCATATCCCAAAGCGGGGATAAGTCACGCAGACGTGCAACGGCTTCACGAATTTGTCCAGCAGCATGATCCACTTCTTCTTCAGTGGTAAAGCGGCCAAAAGTAAAACGAATCGAACTGTGTGCCAACTCATCACTGCGACCTAAAGCGCGCAGTACATAGGAAGGCTCAAGTGAAGCAGAGGTACAGGCTGAGCCTGAAGACACCGCCATATCCTTAAGCGCCATAATCAGCGACTCGCCTTCAACATAGTTAAAGCTGAGGTTAAGATTATGTGGGATACGCTGGGTAGCGCTACCGTTTAGATACAACTCATCCATATCACGCACTTTGTCGTAAAAACGCTTACTTAACGCTGCGATACGCTTGTTTTCTTCAGCCATTTCTAAACGAGCCAATTCAAAGGCTTCGCCCATACCAACAATTTGGTGAGTCGCTAAAGTACCTGAACGCATACCACGCTCATGTCCACCACCGTGCATTTGCGCTTCTAGACGCACACGTGGCTTACGACGCACGTAGAGTGCACCCATACCTTTAGGACCGTAGGCTTTATGAGCAGAAAAGGACATTAAGTCAACTTTCATCTTCTCTAAGTCAACTTCAACTTTACCAGCTGTTTGCGCCGCATCAACATGGAAGAAAATGCCTTTCGAGCGTGTCAATTCACCAATCGCTGCGATATCGTTGATCGTACCGATTTCGTTATTCACATGCATAATTGATACTAAAATTGTATCTTCACGCAATGCAGCAGCTACCATATCAACAGTGATCAAACCGTCTTCACAAGGCTCAAGGTAGGTTACTTCATAACCTTCACGCTCTAATTGACGTGTTGTATCAAGAACAGCTTTATGCTCAAGCTTAGAGGTAACAATATGTTTACCTTTGCTGACATAAAAATGCGCAATGCCTTTAATCGCTAAGTTATTTGACTCAGTCGCACCCGACGTCCAAACGATTTCACGTGGATCAGCATTAATTAAGTCAGCGACTTGTCGACGCGCATGCTCAATTGCTTCTTCTGCACGCCAGCCATAGACATGGGAACGCGACGCAGCATTACCAAAGTTACCGTCCAATGTGAGGCAATCACACATCTTCTTAGCCACCCTTGGGTCAACAGGTGTGGTTGCTGAATAGTCTAAATAAATCGGCAGTTTCATTGTAGTAACTCTCCTCACGGTCTGCGTCTCATTCACTTGAGAGTGGACGCCTGAATTTTATTTGCTGCGCGCTCATTTTGACGCAATGCAACTTTCTGAATATCTTGGCGCGCAACTAAATCCGCCAAACTGATACCACTTAAAAAGTCATGGATTTGTTTACTTAAATCACACCACAGTCGATGAGTTAAGCACTCAGCACCGCCCTGACAATCACCAACACCATGGCAGCGGGTTGCATCAACGGACTCATCAACCGCATCAATCACTTGTACAATCTGAATACTTGCAGGCTGATGCGCTAGCAGGTAACCACCGCCAGGCCCGCGCACGCTGTTAACTAAAGCGCCACGGCGCAACTTAGCAAATAACTGTTCAAGGTAGGATAAAGATATACCTTGTCTTTCAGAGATATCTGCAAGAGGCACAGGCCCCTCTTGCGCATTTAATGCCAAATCCAGCATTGCTGTAACGGCATAGCGGCCTTTAGTTGTCAGTCGCATAAAACATACTGCTGTAAGTAAATATGAGCATTGATTATGCAATAACCCAGCAAACAGGTCAAGTATTACCCCCGAGTATACTGGTCAGGCTTTAATGCAAAGCATTCTACCAGCACTGCGGCATTATGCCACGACAACTGATCCAGCATTACTTCTGCGCAGACCGATCAGCTTGACTCTCACCGTCATCATCTGCAGACGACTTAAGACGCTCAGAGCATGGAAACGCACTGTCTGGCAGTCGCGGTAGTTTCTTACCTTTAAAGTCACTACCGAGCTCATGCATCGCTACACACATATCCTCTAGGCGCTCTTCCACAGCCTCTAAATGATCAAGAATTTGGCCAATCGAGCGCGCTACAGGGTCAGGCATATCAGCACTCACACCATAAGCATCAAAACCAAAACGCTCCGCCAACGCCTGACGTTTAGCTTCCTGCTCCTCATCGGTTTTCACAATAATGCGCCCCGGAATACCTACAGCCGTAGCGCCAGCAGGTACAGCTTTAGTGACTACAGCGTTAGAACCAATCTTGGCACCCGCGCCCACAGTAAAAGGCCCCAATACCTTAGCCCCCGCACCCACTACCACACCATCTTCGAGTGTAGGGTGTCGCTTGCCTTTATTCCAACTGGTGCCACCTAAGGTCACCCCTTGATACAACGTAACGTCGTTGCCAACCTCAGCCGTTTCACCGATAACAATCCCCATACCATGATCAATAAAAAAACGACGACCAATTTGCGCACCTGGGTGAATCTCAATACCGGTCAACCAGCGCCCTAGATTAGAGACCATTCGCGCCAGCCACTTCCAATTACGCACCCACAAGCCGTGCGCCAAGCGATGCAGCCAAACTGCGTGCAAGCCTGGGTAGCAGGTTAATACCTCAAAAGCATTACGTGCTGCAGGGTCACGCCGAAACACACTTTGAATATCTTCACGAATACCTTTAAACATGCTCACCTCGGCGCTGGATAATTTCACCTCGCGCAGCTTTTTGCGTCTCGGTCAAAATACCACGCAAAATATTGACTTCGGATTTCTTTAACTGACTACGGCCATAAATACGACGCAAACGCGCCATTAAATGGCGTGGCTTTTCAGGGTCAAGAAAATCAATCTCCACCAACGTCTGCTGCAAGTGCTCATAAAATAATTCCAGCGAATCATGCGTAGCAGGCGCTGCACCCAGCATACCTGTTGCTTCAACTTCTGGCATATGAGTGGGCTGCTGCATTTCTTTAAGCCATGCCATACGCACTTCGTAGGTCAAGACTTGCACCGCTGTCGCTAGATTTAAAGAACTAAAATCTGGATCAGAAGGAATATGGATATGATACTGGCAGCGCTGCAACTCTGCGTTGGTCAAACCGGCATACTCACGACCAAAAACCAAAGCAACCTCTGCGTCATGGTCAGCCTGCCATGTATGCAAGCACAAATCAGCTGCCTCACGCGGATCAACTAGCGGCCAAGGGATGCGTCGATCGCGAGCACTGGTACCCAGTACCAGGCTGCATCCTTCTAGCGCTTCTTCTAAAGTCGCAACAACACGTGCACTCTCTAAAACATCATCAGCCCCCGCCGACCGCGAATTGGCGTCACGGTGTGGGTACTTCTCAGGATCAACGAGTACCAAGGACTTAAGCCCCATGTTTTTCATCGCTCGAGCGGCACCACCAATATTGCCTGGGTGACTGGTGTTAACTAAAACCACGCGAATTTTTTCCAGCACAGGGATCTCCAACGATCTATTCAAGACAGGTTATTAAAGCAAAGATCATAAGCTTACCGAAGCCTCCGCATTCCCGCCATGAAAAAGAACCATGCAAGCGAACACATCCATCTTTGCTTCTGTTAGAATATTTAATCTTCTTTAACAACCTCCGGTGACTTTTCATGCAGCCAATGCTGAATATCGCGCTGCGCGCTGCTCGTAGCGCGGGCGAATTAATTGTACGTTCGATGGAACGCTTAGACACGATCTCGGGCAACGAGCAAGACGCAAAAGATTTCGTCACCGAGATTGATCGCTCTGCCGAACAAGCAATTATAACTGCCATCCTTAAAGCACACCCTGACCACGGCATCAATGGCGACGCTCATGGCCGCATTGCCGGCACAGGCGAAGGCGCTGATTATGAGTGGATTATTGCCCCTCTTAACGGTGCTACTAATTTTCTACGTGGCATTCCACACTTCGCTCTTAGCATTGCCTGCAAATACCGCGGTCGAGTTGAGCACGCTGTAATTATTGATCCTGTTCGTCAGGAAGAATTTACTGCTAGCCGCGGTCGCGGTGCAGCCTTTAATGGTCGCAGGATGCGCGTTAGCAAACGCAAAACCCTTGATAGCGCTTTACTAGCAACAGGCTTTCCATTTAATGAAGGTCAGCCTGAACATGCAGATAACTATATGTCGATGTTTAGAGATCTTGCCCTACAGTCTGCCGGTATTCGCAGCGCAGGTGTTGCAAGTCTTGATTTAGCTTATGTTGCGATGGGGCGCTATGACGCGCTTTGGCTACAAGGCTTATCCGAATCAGATATAGCTGCAGGCTCATTATTAATTCAAGAAGCTGGCGGCTTAATCAGTGATTTCAATGGCGGCTATGATTTCTTAGAAAACGGTCATATTGTTGCCGGTGGTGCAAAATGCTTTAAAGCAGTTCTGACAACCATCCAACCTTATATACCGCGCAGCTTTAAATAATTAAAGCTGCACTTGAAAGACAAAAAAGCGCCTTTATAGGCGCTTTTTTATTGCATATATATTAAATCAATACACCTACTGATATTCAGCTCTAGACACTATCACCCGGCCCTGCTCATCCAACTCTAAGCGACGGCCCGGATCATTATCCATACGTATCGTACGTACTTTACCGGCCAACTCATAACTCACATCGTAACCCGAAACTTTCTCACTGATATCATATTCTGTTTTGCAACGACGCTCAGTGGTTGTATAGGTATTATTTTGCTGGAGATGCTCTTGGGTTTTATTGCCCGCATAACCACCACCCACAGCACCCGCTACAGTTGCAAGTTTTTTACCATTACCACCACCGACTTGATTACCCAGCAAACCACCCACTACTGCACCAACAGCACTACCCACAATACGGTTATCGTCCTTGATTGGTTTACGCTTTGTAACTGTTACATCACGGCACTCTTCTCGTGGCGTCTTTACAGTTTCTTTAATCTGCTTAACAGCGACTACTTCAGCATAACTGGGGCCACTGATCATATTATAAGTGGCATAAGCACCACCGGCAGTTACAGCAATAGCACCCAACACACCACCAATCAACATCGATTTATTCATTATATTTCTCTCAAGCAACCATTACTCACAGCTTTTTAGAAACAAAAAAGCCGCACAAGTTCAAACTTATGCGGCTTTTTGTCATAACAAGATGCTATTCATTGCACCCAAGATCCTTTAACTAAGGGGTTTCATCCACCTCTTCGGTGCTCACCGGCGGTATTAGATCCTCTACTGTCAGCTTCAGCCAAATCAAGAAGATACTGGCGATATACACCGAAGAGAAAGTACCAAAAGTAATACCAATAAATAAGGCAAAGGCAAAGCCCCACAAGTTATCACCACCAAACACCAACAACGCACCGACTGCTAATAACGTAGAGATCGACGTAGCCAAGGTACGCAGTAATGTCTGCGTGGTAGAGATATTGATATTCTCGATCAACGGTGTATTACGTAAGAAACGGAAGTTTTCACGAATACGGTCAAATACCACAATGGTATCGTTCAGCGAGTAACCAATAATCGCCAAAATCGCCGCCAGCACAGTTAAATCAAAAGTGAGCTGGAAATATGAGAATACACCCAAGGTGATAATCACATCATGGAACAAGCCCACAATTGCGCCGACACCAAACTTCCACTGGAAGCGAAAACCCAGGTAAACCATGATACCAGCCAGAGCCAGCAACATGCCTAAACCACCTTGGTCACGCAACTCCTCACCGACTGCCGGACCAACGAACTCCACTCGTTTAACTGTCACTTTGCTGCCTGCGTCTTGACGCAATACATCTGCAACCTGATTACCCAACTCAGGATCATCGCCAGGCATACGCACTAACACATCATTGACTGCACCAAAGCTCTGTACTACAGCATCAGGATAGCCACCTTCTTGCATCTGGCTACGGATTTTATTTAAGTCCGCTGCCTCCTCATAATTGAGCTCAATCAGCGTACCGCCAGTAAAGTCCAAACCAAAGTTAAGGCCTTTAACAGCTAAGCTACCCAATGAGGCGAGGACCATTATTAAACTGAAGGCAAACGCAATATAGCGTATACCCATAAAGTTAATTACACGTTTCATATTCGCCATATCCTTAAATCCACAGCTTTTTCAGGTCACGGCCACCATACATCAGGTTAACCATGGCGCGTGTCACCATAATTGCAGTGAACATTGAGGTAACGATTCCCAGTGACAATGTCACGGCAAAGCCTTTAATTGGACCGGTCCCCATCGCAAACAGGATGGCACCCACTAAGAGCGTGGTCAGGTTACCGTCAACAATGGCTGAGTAAGCCTTATCAAAGCCTTCATGAATCGCACGCTGCACTGACATACCATTGGCAATCTCTTCACGAATACGCGAGAAAATCAGCACGTTAGCATCGACCGCCATACCCATAGTCAAAACGATACCGGCAATACCAGGCAAGGTTAATGTGGCACCTAACAGCGACATCATCGCTAATAAGTTAACCATATTCAGACTTAAGGCAATTGTTGCTAGCACACCAAAAGCCTTATAGATCAAGATGATAAAGATGGCGACAAACAAGAAACCCCACAGCGCCGCCTGCACACCGAGCTGAATATTCTCAGCACCCAGACTTGGACCAATGGTGCGTTCTTCAGCAAAGTACATCGGTGCAGCCAGACCACCAGCACGCAATAATAGCGCCAGCTCAGACGACTCGCCCTGACCATCCAGCCCGGTAATCCGGAACTGACTGCCCAGCGCCGACTGAATCGTTGCCAAGCTGATCACACGCTTTTCTTCTTTAAAGGTTTGTACCGGCACTTCTTTTTCGACGCCATCCACCATTTGCTTCACATAGCGCGTAGTTGGACGCTGCTCAATAAAGATCACCGCCATACTGCGGCCAATATCATTGCGTGTAGCACGATTCATCAGCTCACCACCGTGCCCATCCAAACGGATATTCACCTGCGGACGACCGTTTTCATCGTAACTGGCCTGCGCATCAGTGACCTGGTCACCAGTGATAATCAGGCTGCGCTCCAAAGCAACCGGCGCACGACCTTCTTCACGAAACTCATACATTTCAGTGGTGGAACGCGGCGCATCAGCAATAGCAGCTAAACGGAACTCAAGGTTAGCTGTTTTACCCAAAATACGCTTAGCTTCAGCTGTATCTTGCACACCTGGTAACTCAACCACAATGCGATTAGCACCCTGGCGCTGCACCAACGGCTCCGCCACACCCAACTCATTGACACGGTTACGTACCGTGGTTAAGTTTTGCTTGATTGAATACTCACGAATCTCAGTAATTTTGCTCGGCAATAAGACTAAACGCAGTACCGGTTTATCATTGCGCTCAGCTACAGTGATTTCAAAATCAGCAAAGTCTTTACGAATTAAAGTACGCGCTTTATTTAATGTTGCCGTATCGTCAAAACCCAACTGAATACCATTTTCAATACCGGGCAAGCTGCGATAACGCACACGCTCTTTACGTAAAATAGTTTTAACTTCGCTTTCATGCACTTTAATACGCGCAGTAATTGCTTTTTCCATATCAACTTCAAGCAAGAAGTGCACACCACCTGACAAGTCAAGACCTAATTTCATTGGACTTGCACCGAGGCTACGTAGCCATTGCGGTGTGGTTGCCGCAAGATTCAAGGCAACAACATATTCATCGCCAAGCGCTTTACGTACGACTTCTTTAGCAGGCAACTGATCATCGCGCTTTAATAAACGCACAAGACCACCGCGCGTTTCTAACGCTGCACTTTTAACCTCGATACCTGCCGCAGTTAACGCTGCCGTCGCACGATCCAGATCTGCTTGTTCAATCTGTAATGCACTGCTGGCACCTGTTACTTGAATCGCCGGATCATCGGGAAACAAGTTAGGCGCAGAGTAGATAAAACTGATGGAGAGAATTGCTACAATCAGCAGATACTTCCATAAAGGATACTTGTTGAGCATGACACCGCCCGCTTATGTGGCTGAAATACATCCAACCAATACTAATCGAATATAACGCAAATCGGGCAGCGCACCTCAAAGAGTGCTTATTCACACACTTTAGGTACAACCGCCCGCGACAAGACACACTTAGATCGCTTTTAAAGTGCCTTTTGGCAATGCTGCGATCACTGCGCTTTTTTGAACTTTCAGCTCAACCGTATCTGAAGCTTCAATCACTAAGAAATCGTCAGTTACTTTAGTCACTTTTCCAGCAATACC
>LFRM01374163.1_pt1 | contig 59519 bp, 53 predicted proteins | sample 618341 | NCBI WGS metagenome assembly LFRM01 (sample SAMN03654438, study PRJNA283298) | anaerobic digester metagenome | isolation source: pool of bioreactors CSTR01a, CSTR02a, and CSTR03a thermophilic anaerobic... | place: Denmark: Kgs. Lyngby | collected 2014-05-21 | reverse complement strand
AGAGCCGGATCACCCGGCTCTCTGTTTCACAGGCAAGGAGAATAAAATTGCGCATTGTCCGTAATCGCAACTCAACTTTTAGCGATACAGCTGTACCTGATCTCTTTATCCATGACTTTATGCTCAGGCTGGATGGAGATGCAGTAAAGTGCTATCTGCTGCTTTTGAGTGTAGCCGAGAACGGTTCACGCATAATAAGCTCAGATGACATGGCGGCCCGCCTTGGTTTTTCTGCAAAAAAAGTAGCTGAACTTCTGCAGCAGCTGCAAAGTGAAGGCCTGATCAGTGTCAGCCAGCAAGATATACGTCTGGAAGACATTAAAGCTAAAGAGCTGGAGCGCCGCTTCCGGCCTAAGGAGACTGCGCCGCCCAGCGACATCATTGAGCGCGAGAAGGAACATGAGGGCCGTGAGCAGATTGTCAACGAGATCAACATGACCTTTTTTCAGGGCACCATGACCTACACCTGGTATGAGCTGATCGATTATTGGTTTGACCATTATGGCTTTGAGCCAGCAGTCATGTACTCACTTTTTCAGGAAGCAGCCAATGCCAATGCCCTGAGAACAACTGCATATATCAGACGCATTGCTGAAGACTGGTCACAGGCAGGTATAAAGACCTATGATCAGCTGAGTGTTTACTACGAGCGCTTTTTAGAAAAAAAGCAACTGCAGGCTCTGGTGGCGAAAAACCTGAGAAGGCGCTTATCCGAGCCTGACAACAGGCTGATTAGCAATTGGATGGATGAATATGGCTACGCTGCCGACATTGTAGAGCAAGCTTTGGAAAAACTGACCGGAGCCAGTAACCCCAGCGTCAAGTATCTTGATTCGATTTTAAGCGAATGGCATGCCCAAGGCCTGCAGACGGTGGAAGAAATTCTTGAGTATGAGCAGAAGTATCAGCAGAGACAGGCAGCAAAACGCAAGAGTGAACAGAAAGTTAGCGGGGACTTCACCATGAGTGAGGAAAGCCTGACGGAAGTTGAACAGATCAGCCAGGATTTGGCCGGGCGCATTCCCAGGCCTCGTCTGAAGAAATCAGATTCCGCCGTCAAAAAGGAATAGACCGATGTCGCGTTTAGAACAAAAGATTAATAGGGAGCTGGCAGCAGTGTATTCCCGGCGTCGTGCACAGGCGGAAAAACTCGGCGAGCTCAAACGGGCTCAGATCTATGAGCAATATCCGGAATTGCAAGCTATAGATCGTAAGATTCAGCAGGCCGGAATTTCCGGATTGTATCGCTTTCTGGGGGATGATTGTGACGATCAGTGCCTGGAAAGTTCTATCCGCCAGCGTGAAGATTTCCTTGCAGCTAATGGCATTAAGGCTGATTATGACAGCCCTGAGTATTTTTGCTCGCTTTGCAAGGATACCGGCAGTCTGCCTTCAGGTGAATGGTGTCCCTGCCGCAGACGGCTTTTTCAAAAAGAAATGTCCGGGTATTTGCCGATACCCTTTCAGGAAGGGGCTAATTTTGCCAATTTTAACCTGAACCTCTTTTCAGATCAGGCTAAAGAAGGTGAACTTTCTGCGCGGGAGCGCATGCGTGAACTAAGGGAGGTAACGGTATTTTATACGCGTCACTTTTCTCAGATTCAGGACCAGAATCTGCTTTTCTCCGGTCAGACCGGAACCGGCAAAACCTTTCTCATGCAGTCGATTGGGCGTGAGCTCCTTGATCAGGGATATTCTGTCCTCTATGTGACATCACCGATAATTTTCGAGTGGATGAAGACAATGACGAAACTGCGCCAATCTTATAATCCCGACCGGGGCCAGTATGAAGAGATGGAACTGCTGACAGACGCACTGATGTCAGTTGATCTGCTCTTGCTTGATGACTTGGGCAGCGAAATCAGTGCCAGCTGGACGGTCGAGTCTAACACATCAGATTTCCTTACCCTGCTGGATACGCGTCTGCACAAATCACTGCACAGCATTATTGCCACCAACCTCAGTGAGTCTGATTTGCGAGCTACCTATGATAAGCGCACTTACAGCCGACTTNNTGGGCAATTACATCTTTTACCGTTTTCCGGATGGCGACATACGTCTCAAACTACGCCATCACAGCTAGTGATATGATCTGTTGAGTGGGGGACAGTTGACATGCGCTGTGGCATAGATATTATCCGGATAGAACGCATTGAACAGGCAGTTGACCGGGGCGGCCAGCGCTTCTTGGAACGCGTTTTCACTCCTGGTGAGCTAAACATATGCGGGATGTCAATGCAGCGGCTGGCGGGCCGTTTTGCGGCCAAAGAAGCGGTTTCAAAGGCACTTGGCACTGGCTTCTGGAGTGATGGCATCAGTTTGCAGCATCTGGAGATACTCAGCAGTGAGTCGGGAGAACCGGAACTGCATCTTCACGGGCCTGCCCTCGCCCGTTATAAAGAACTGGACGTGTATGACACAGCCTTGAGTATTTCTCACGAAAAAGAATATGCTGTGGCTGTCTGTGTTTTGAATACTCCTAGATTACACCCTGTGGCGGAAGCCGAGTTAATTGATAATGAATAAAACTGAGCCCAAGGATAAAAATAAAAAGATTTCGATCAAGCACAGGCCTGTTGCGAAGGAAGACATCTTCGTTGACAAAGGCCATGATCCCCATCTTTCAAAAAAACTATACGTAACACCCAAAAAGAAGATTTTGCCGCCATGGCTGATTCCCTTGATTGTTATCATTCTGCTGCTGCTGGCTGTTTTCGTGCTGCTTCCTGCTCTGCTGACAGACCGGGGTCAGGAACTGCCGACTGAAACAACGGATCCGCTCCCAAGTGAGACCAGGCTTCCTCTAGCCGGGCCGGGGGACCGGGCTGTTGTGAAGATCAGCTCCGTTTTCGCCTTTGCCGAAGCAGACAAAACTTCCCCGCATGTATCGGAACTTCTGCTCAATGAGTCAGTTGTGATCACAGATACTTCACGTAAGGACTGGTTGGGGGTGCAACTGGTCGATGGGCTCAGCGCTTATGTGGAAAGATCAGCTCTGACAGCTGATACATCGTCTTTGTCGCAGGAAGATGTTGTAATGAAGGTTATCGTCAGGGATTCCTTTAAACGTGTCATGTCGCATTCCAGAGGGGGTACTTTGCTGGTGGAAGCGCCGATGGGGACGGTCCTTTATGCTGACTATCATAATAGCGGACTGGTTCGTGTGAAATTGCCGGAAGGGCAATTGGGCTGGATGAACACCCAGGGAGTATTTTTGCTGGAAGCAGATGGAGATTTGCCATTGGCAGATGACTTCAGACAAAGTTTTATTTCCACAATTGTCGCCTTTGAAAATTCTGCTTATATTCCAGGCGGCCAGACCAGGCATGGAATATCTACAGCAGGTGCAGTGCGTCTGGCAGCCTTCCTTAACGGACTGGATTTGCCCGCAACTCCTGAACAACTGATGCAGGTAGGTGAAAGCGTCAGTCTGCCTGACACATCTGCCCAGCCTGCCATCAGGTATCTGCGCCCGGGAGACCTGGTTTTTTTCCACAAAAAAGCTGATGATAAGACCTTTGACCTGATGGCTGTAGTTATCAATGAGGACAGGCTCTTGCTGAGCTTGAACAATAAAGCTACTATGCAGATTATTGACTTTAACTCCAAAATTGCACTGGAACTTTCAGAGCGAATCATGGAGGTTCGCAGGCTGGAAGAGATGTCTAAATAGTATCTCCGGCAGATAAAATTTAAAAAGAAAAGTGCTGATGATTCATCTTGATTTTCGCTTACAATTACCGGTAATTTGTACTTGCGAATGCTTCCTGACTATGCTAATATCTTTGTTGCGCGTTCAGCGCGAATACTTCTCCGGGATTTGTTCCCTGGGGTGTGACAGGAGGTAAAAGCATGGCCAAGTGTGAAGTATGCCAGAAGGATATGTTTTTNNCGCGCAAACATAAAAAGAGTGCGCGTAATGGTTGACGGCACACCCAAGAGAATGAACGTTTGCACCGACTGCCTCAAGAGCGGCAGAGTAGAGCGTGCATAAGCTTTCAGCAGAAGCACTGGGGGAAAACCCAAATGTTTACAGACCGGCCACAGGCGATTTCGCAGAAGGCCGGTTTTATTTTGTAAAAAAAAGAGGGCCGCAGAGCCCTCTTTACAGCAGTAAACAGAAAAAATATCAACTGGCTTCTTTCTCGGCTTTGGCCGCTTCTTCTGCCGCTTCTTTCTCAGCTTTTGCTGCAGCCCGCCTGGCCTTTTCCTCTTCCATACTGCCCAGCAAACCTTCTCTTATGGAGCTGGTCGGGCAGACTTTGACGCACTCACCACAGTGAATACAGAGTTCCTGATCAATTATTGCCAGATTGTCATCTATGTGGATGGCATCGACGGGGCAGGCTTTTATGCAGAGACGACAGGAGATACAGCCTATTTTGCAGTTTTTGCGTGTGGCAGCAGCCGGCCAGTGATTGACGCAGCTATTTACCGTCGCCAGCTCATGCTTGGGTATGAGACTGATCAAATCCTTAGGACAGGCGATAACACACTTGCCGCAGGCAGTGCAGTTTTCATGGTTGACATGGGCCAGTCCATCATCGATCCAGATCGCATCGAAGTCACAGACATCATAGCAGTCACCAAAACCCAGGCAGCCGTATGTGCAGGAGTTTGGGCCTGCAAAAAGCCCTGTCGAAGATGCGCAGTTCGGTGTGCCTGTATACTCATATCGCTTTCCTGTATACTCACCGCTGCCCTGACAAAAAACATGAGCAACCTGCGGTATGTATTCCTGAGGAGCGGTACCCATGGTCATAGCGATGGCTTCCGCAGTTTCCAGTCCGCCGGCCGTACATTTTGAAGTATTGCTGTCTTCACCTGAAGCCAGAGCTGAAGCATAGGCCAGACAGCCGGAATAGCCGCAGCCGCCGCAGTTGACTCCGGGCAGGACTTCTGTTAATTCATCTACCAGAGGATCTTCTTTAACCGAGAAGAAACGAAAGACCAGAATAATTACTATACCAAGCAGCAAAGCAGTGCCGCCGCCGATTAGTGCCGGTAATAGTATATTGCTCATTTGCAGAATTACTAGTTCCATATTTACTCCTTACTCCCGGGCATTGTCACTGCCTCTTAACCAAACAAATTTTCAATTACGCCGCTGAAACCCATAAAAGATACCGACAGGATTGATGCAGCTGTCAATGTAGACGGGAGACCTTTGAATGCATCAGGTATATCTGCTGTTTCCAACTTTTCCCGCACGCCAACAAAAAGGAACATGGCCAAGGTATAGCCTAAGCCGGCGCCCAAAGAATTCATGATAGCGTTAACGAAAGAATAAGATTCCTGAATATTGATCAGCATGACACCGAGAATGGCACAGTTGGTTGTGATCAGCGGCAGGAATATCCCCATAGCTTCATAAAGTGGTGGCATAGTCTTGCGAATGACTGCTTCCAAGACCTGTACGGTAGCAGCGATAACCAGAATAAAAACTACTGTCTGCAGATAGCCTAAGCCATATGGCGCCAATAGAGAAGAGTAGATCGGGTAAGTGATTGCGGTAGAAACCAGCATGACGAAAATTACCGCTACACTCATGCCCATTGAGTTCTTCAGATCCTTGGTCAGGCCTAAAAAGGAGCAAACACCAAGGAAGCGTGACAGTACTAAGTTGTCAATCAGGATGACAGAAAAAAGTATTTTGAACATCTCTTGCATCTTAATTTCTCCTTACTTTCTCTCTCCGGAAGAGAGGCTGCGCTCACCGGGCTCTGTCATGCTTTCCGGTACACTGCCTTCAGCTATGGCGATAGCCTCAGTTCCTGCACTTGCAGATTCGGCTGAAATGAAAGGGGAATCTGTGCGTGCACTGATGCTGCCGGGATAGTTTCTGCGGTCCATAATGTCATCCGGCTTGCGTGAGTACCAGCGATGGTTCATTTTGTTGAAAACCGCAACCAGCACACCGAAGACAGCAAAACCGCCTGCAGGCAAAGCAAGAATGCCGATTGGCCGCAAACCGCCTTCTCTGATCCAGGGCATGTTGATTCCGAAGAAGGTGCCAAAGCCCAAAATTTCCCGCAGACTGCCCATGAGTAATAAAGCCAGTGTGAAGCCCAGACCCATGCCGATTGCATCCATGATTGAAGCCAGTACACCATTGCGGTTGGCAAAAGCCTCCGCACGTCCCAGAATGATGCAGTTTACCGTAATCAGAGGTATGAAGATTCCCAGACTCTGATCGAGTTCGGGAGTGTATGCTTTCAGAAGAAACTCGACGATAGTAACCAGGGAGGCAATGATTGTGATATAAGCCGGTATGCGTACACTATCAGGGATTACTTTGCGCAAGGCTGAAATCACGACATTCGACATAATAAGAACAAAGGTGAAGGCGATTCCCATGCCCAGTCCGTTAAAAGCGGATGTAGTGACAGCCAAAGCAGGGCAGGTTCCCAGAACCAGAACAAAGAGAGGGTTTTCCTTAACAATTCCTTTAATTAACTCATAGGAAAGTGATTTTTTATTCTTAGCCACAGTATCCTCCTATTCCAAGCCCAAGATCTGATGTGCTGCTTTGTTGGCTGCGTTGATACCTTTAAAAACGGCACTCGATGATATGGTCGCTCCACTGACGCCGTCAACCTGAAAGCTGGCATTGTTGTCAGAAGACACAGTATCAGCCGCATTAAAACCACTAAGCTTGCCTGTGAAATCTTCTTCACCTACTTTAGTGCCCAGACCCGCTGTCTGTGTTGAAGCATCAATAGTCAGGCCAACCATATTACCCTCCAGGTCGTAACCCAGCATAATCGTAAGTGCTCCGCCGTATCCGACAGGTTTTGCCGTAATTAGAATGCCGATATTGCTGCCGTCTTTTTCAGCGAGATATACTTCGTGGATTATGCTGTCATCCCCGGACAAATCAACAGCATTGCCGCCTTCAAGTGAAGCGCCGGCGCTATCTAATTCTTCAGCGGGGAAACTGTCAGCGTCAATAAATATGGCCCGCTTGTTGGCATCTGCCATGACTTGCTGCTGATAGGCCCTGGCCTCAGCAGTAATGGATTCGGTAAAGGCCAGCAAAGTGATACTGACCACAGCGATTATTGTCAGTATTATTGCCGGCATGAAGCCGCGTTCAATAAACTTTGTCTTGTCTTTATCAGCGGCATTATGAGTTTTGTCTGCTTTTTTTGCCATAATTCCCTCCAATCGTTTTGTGTGCTGTCCAGCGGTCAATATGCGGTGTGAGAATATTCATCAGCAGAACTGAGTATGAGACTCCTTCCGGCATATTGCTGTACATTCTCAGGAGGAAGGTAAGTGCAGCGCCGCCGATGGCGAAGATTACCTTTCCCGCAACAGTCGTCGGTGAGGTGACATAGTCTGTCATCATGAAAAAGGCTGCCAGCACTAAAGCACCTGAAAGCAGGTGGAATAGGGGGTCGCCGCCGGTCAGAGCGACTAAGGCAACTGTTGTTCCGATATATATCAGGGGAATCCAGAGATCAATGACGCCCCGGATCAGCAGATAGGCAGCTCCGATCAGCAGGGCGAGAATGCAGACCTCTCCGATACTGCCGGCATGTCTTCCCAAAAACAGATCCAAGTAAGATGGAAGTTCTGCTGCTGACATTCCCAGAGGCGTGGCGCTTGTCACCAGATCATACTGGGAAGCTCCGGCCAGAGAAGCCTCTTGTGCATACTGTGGTAATACAGAAAAACTGCTGGTTTCAGTAGCGAAAGATACTGCCAGAATGATACGGGCCGTAACTGCCGGGTTGGCAAAGTTGCTGCCCAATCCACCAAAGAGTTGTTTGACGAAAACGATAGCGATAAAGGCGCCGACGACTACCATCCAGATCGGATAGCCGGCAGGCAGCCCTGCTGCCAACAGTAAACCCGTTACAACAGCGGACAGGTCGCTGATTGTTTGCTCTCTCTTCATAATAATACGAGACAGAGCTTCGAAAAGGACAGAACTGGCAACACTGACAGCGTAAATAAGCAGTGCGCGCCAGCCGAAAATAAAGACTGAGGCAATCACCATGGGTATCAGTGCCAAAACTACATCAAGCATGATGCGTTGTGTAGAAGAGTTATCCCTGATATGTGGGGATGATGATACACGTAACATTAGTCTATAGTCTCCTTTATAGTTAAGCCTAAGGCTTTAGCCTTTGCTTGCCTGCCTGACGATTGTCTTGCCGATTCTTATGTTTTGCAGCAAGTAGCGTTTTGAAGGACAGACATAAGTGCAGCAACCACATTCAATACAGTTCATGACATGATATTTGTTGAGTTTATCGCAATCCTGATTGCGGGCAGCCATGTCTAAAACTGTCGGCATCAGAAGCATGGGGCAAGCCCGGGTGCAGCGGCCGCATTGAATACAGGCAATCTCTTTTGGCAAAGTGGCATCTTTTTCATCCAGTACGATAATAGCGTTGTTATGCTTGAGGATGGGGCGGCTTAAGTCGTCGATAGCGACACCCATCATCGGGCCTCCCATGATGACTTTGCCTGCTTCAAGCTTACAGCCTCCGCTTTTTTCAACGACTTCGCCAATGGCAGCGCCGATAGGCACTTCAAGGTTGGCAGGCTGGCTGACTGCTGAACCATCAATAGTGACGATTTTATTCACCAGCGGCATACCGGTCTCAAAATATTCTGCGATATAGCGGATGGTACCGACGTTTTGTACGAGAACCCCCACATCTGCAGGCAAGCCCCCTTCGGGGACGACACGATCGTTGACCAGACGGATCAAAATCTTCTCAGCACCTGTCGGATATTGAGTCGGCAAAACTTTGATCGAGATGCCCTTTTCCGGATAGTCGGGAGTGGCTGCGGCCTGATCGATCTCTGCCTTCAGAACACTGACAACATCGCGCTTATTATCTTCAATGGCAATGACCGCCTCAGGAATATTCAAATAGTGGCAGGTCAGCATAATGCCTTTAATGACCTGCCGCGGATATTCCAGGCAGATGCGGTGGTCGGAAGTAATGTAGGGTTCACATTCCGCTGCGTTGATAATCAAGGTATCAAGTATCTTTTCCCGGCGGCGGCTGCATCTTGATGTGAGTGGGGAAGGCTGCTCCGCCCAGACCGACCAGACCAGATGCCCGGACTGCAGCTATAAAATCTGCACGGTCATGAACCAGGGGAGGTTTGACTGCGGCAGACACTGTTTCCTGGCCGTCGGATTCAATGTTGACATACTCAACATGAGTGCCGTCACTGAGTATTTCCTTTTTAACTGATTTAACGGTTCCGGAAATACTAGCATGAACAGGCACACTCCAGGCGCCCAGAGCCTGACCGATTTGCTGAGCGATTTCCACCCTATCTCCCTTTTTTACCAGACATTCACAGCCGGGACCTATTTGCATGTCTAAGGGGATGGATACAGTTTCAAAACCGCTGAGCTTTGCAATAGCTGACTTGGCGGTATTCTTGTTCTGACTGGGATGGATGCCCTGTAAAACCCGGGGCCACTTAAATCGCATCCTTACTTACCTCCGAACTTTTTCGTAAAAAAACTCTCAGAAGCAAGACCTGATTAAGCTGTCTTTGCGCTGCGAGCTTTGGTCGAAATTCATTATCTTCAATAGCAAAAGGATAACATAAGAGAGGCATCTTTGGGCAATTACCTAACCGTGAATTATGGCGCTTCAGGAAGATTCGTGTAGAATGCTATGAGGAGATTCTGCTTGGCAGAAGCAGTGAGGAGCAAAGTGCGCAGCAAAAAAGTTGATTTATTAAAAGGGCCGGTGACATCTTCCATTGTAAGGCTGGCCATTCCCATCATGGCGGGATCTTTTCTCAGTCTGGCTTATAATCTGACGGATATGTTCTGGGTTGGCAGGCTGGGCACCCAGGCTGTAGCAGCAGTGGGTACCGGTGGCCTGCTCATGTGGGTTTCGGACGGAATTCTCAGTATTATGCGCATTGGCGGCCAGGTCCATTGCGGCCAAGCCTATGGCCGGGGCAAGATAGACCAGGTCCGCTCTTACGGAAGAGAGTCACTGCGTTTAGGCTATCTTGCTGCATTTTTTCTGTTTTTGCTTTATTTTTTTGCAGCAGGCCCCATCATTTCTATTTTTAATTTCAATGAAGCTGTTACCCATGGCGATGCAATTATCTATCTGCAGGTAAGCAGTTTTGGCCTTTTTGCCACTTTCGGCGGCAGAATCCTGAGTGCCTTGCTGACAACGGCAGGGAACAGCAAATCACCCTTTATCGCTAATGCTATCGGCCTGATGGCAAATATGATTCTGGATCCCCTGATGATAACGACCCTGGATATGGGGGTCTTCGGTGCGGCTCTTGCTACTGTCATTGCTCAGGTCATTGTCTTGCTTATTTTGCTTGTCATAGCAAAAAATGATGAGATCTTCAATAATTTGCAGCTTTTCTCCCGGCCCATTGCCTGGAAGAATGTGGCTGAGATTTTGCGTATCGGTCTGCCGGCAGGCGCCCAGTCATTGATCCGCTCCATGGTCACCATTGTAATTTCACGCATGGTGGTGCAATTTGGTGACCTTAGTGTCGCAGTACAGCGTTTTGGCTCTCAGGTAGAGTCGATATCCTGGATGACCGCTGATGGATTTGGCTCGGCAGTAAGTGCTTTCATTGCACAGAATTATGGCGCCGGGAAGGGGAGGAGAGTGAAGAAAGGCTATCTCTCAGCTTTCTTGATTGTACTCATCATCTGTATTTTTACCACGTCTATACTTTATTTTTTCGCTGCAGATATCACTTCTTTGTTTATGGGCGAACCTGAAGCTATTGCCGGCGGAAGAGCCTATTTGCAGATTCTGTCTGCATCTCAGATATTGCTGGGATTAGAAATCATTACCATAGCGGCTTTTTCAGCTTTGGGTCAGACGCGCTTTACAGCTATTGTTTCCACAATCTTTATCGGTTCCCGTATTCCACTTGCAGCCTGGCTGTCGTCAACACCACTGGGAGTTAACGGTATCTGGTGGACGATGACAATCACTACTAATGTTGTTGCTGTAGTCTTTATCCTTGCTTTCATCAGCTATCTGAAAAAACTGGAGCGGGAACAAGTAATTGATTTTAAAAGTCTCTGATAAGTTGACAAGAATTTGATTCTCAGATACGATTAGCAATGCTGAAAATATTTGCAGAAAGATGCCTGAGTAGCTCAGTTGGCAGAGCAGCTGATTTGTAATCAGCAGGTCGGGGGTTCGAATCCGTCCTCAGGCTCCAAATAGAAAGCCCTGTGGTATATGCGTCACAGGGCTTTTGTCTTTTAATTGGAGTGTGTTTTCTGCCTTTTTATTCCCCATGATTATCTGCAAAGATTTAGCATTTATTCCGCACTCTACCATGCGTGTCGCAAAGGAGTGTCTTGAAAAAACAGGCAGGATTTCTAAGTGTGTCCCCTCATACTCGACAAATATCTAAAAATAGCCTAAACTGTCGACAATAGACTGACAGTATGGAGGTGATTATGAAGAATTACATCATACGGGAACGCTATCTTCAACGTATAAGACCCTTTGTCAATAAACCTGTTGTAAAGGTTCTTACAGGGCTCAGACGCGCCGGTAAGTCCACATTGCTTCAAATGATCATGAATGAGTTGCTGCCAGAGATAGCGCGCGAAAATATCTACTATCTGAACATGGAGTCCAGAAAGGGACTTTCAATACTCAATGAAATAGATCTCATGGAAGATATTGAAACATTTGCAGAGGGTAAAGATGGGAAAATATACTTTTTTCTTGATGAAATACAATATGTAAATAATTGGGAGCGAGCTGTCAATGTACTAAGGGTTGACTATGAATGTGATATCTACATTACAGGAAGTAACGCCAATCTGCTTTCAAGTGAGCTTGCTACTCTGATTGCAGGCAGGTATGTGCAGTTTGAGGTCTTGCCTTTTCAGTTCAAAGAGTTCATGGATATGGTCAGGAAGGAGACTGGCGACTCAAATAGTGAAAGTTCCTTTCGTCTTTATCTGGAGCTGGGTGGAATGCCCTTTCTGAGCAATACCCTGGGTCACAAGCAGGATAGCATGGTCTATCTTAAGGACACCTTTGATTCAATTGTCATTAAGGACGTTCAGGCAAGGAATGAGATTAGAGATTTGGACCTGCTAAATCGTCTTGTCCACTATGTTGTTGAGCAATGTGGACAGACATTCTCTGCCAGAAGTATTCATCGGTATTTGAAGAGTCAGCAAAAACGGACATCAGTAGATACCATACTCAATTATCTTGCCTACTGTGAAGAGGCGTTTATCTTTCACCGCATAAAGAGACATGATGTGAAGGGCAAGAAAGCTTTTAAGTATCAGGACAAATATTATCTGACTGACCATGGATTCAGAGAGGCATCAGGTTACAGTAATATGGAGCAGATCCAGGTGGTTTTGGGAAGTATCGTATGTAATGAGTTATTGAGCCGGAATTATCAAATTACAGTCGGGGACCTGGATGGAAAAGAAATTGATTTTATTGCTAAACGAGGCAAGGAAGTTATTTACATTCAAGTTTGTTATCTCTTGGCTGAAGAAGCAACGATCGAACGTGAGTTTACACCTCTGAGAAACATTGCAGATAACTATCCCAAGTATGTCTTAAGTATGGACTCGCTAAATATGAGCCGTGAAGGCATTAAACATATGAATATTATTGACTTTCTTTTGCAGGTAGAGTGACCGGTCAGTCCAGTACAGCTATGGGACGACTTTTGTTTCCCTCAATTTTAAGAACGAAAAATACCGGTAAGTTTTTCGAATAAATTGTTGCTTTTTGGAGCTGCTTATTCTACAAAATACTGCAGATGATTCAGTGTGTAGTCTGTCAGAAGCTCGATGATTTCTTCAACATCTTCTTCTTGATTGCGCAGCAGCCAAGTTTCAATCATGCCGACTATTCCGTGGACAATAAAGGCATAGTAGTAATCTATTTTGTACTTGGGTATATCCGGATATACATCAAGCAAGTTCTTGATCAGGCTGTCGTAGCCTGCAGTATAGATACGTTGCAAAAGCTGACCGTTCGGATTGTTGATAATCGTTGCGGCCAGCAGGGGATTACCTTCGATCGTGCGACAGACGATGGCGATAATCGGAATTGTCGACTTGCCGTCTGCAGTAGCGACGACGTGCTGTATGGGGTGAGAATTATCTGTGCTGGCAGACAGTAAATTGACAAACTGCTGGTATAAATTTTCTTCCAGTTGAGTGTAGAGCTGATCAATATTGTCATAATGCAGATAAAAGGTAGTTCTGCTTAAGTCGGCATAATCAGTCAGTTCGCTTACGGTGATCTCACGCAGGTTTTTTTCCTGAAGCAATTCAACCAAACTTTCCTGCAGGAGCATGTCAGTACGCCGGCTGCGGCGGTCGCCTTTTTCAGGACTGGCAACAAAAGAAATGATGAAGTCAGAATCAGCATGAGATGTTTTTGCTTTTTTTGCCATGGATAAGTCCTCCAATTTCAAAGTAATTACGAACATTTTAGCATAATCCGAACACCAATATCGATAAGTGTCGAATAATAGACACTTATCCATTAGTTGTGTATGGCTATCAAAATAATGCCTCTATATACTAGTTTGCATAAACAAATAAGTATATTAGTTTCAGTAAAGACTAAATAAATGGAGGTCAAGATGTTAGTTGACAAGATCATTAATGGCATTGTCAGACACCACAAACTGGTGACGATCATATTTGCCGTTCTGATAGCAGTGTCTATTTTCCTGTCAACCGGCGTCAAAATTAACTTCGACCTTTCCTCCTATATACCGGAAGAAGCTGATTCAACAGTAGCGCTGAAAAAAATGCAGGAAGAATTCGGTGAGGCCCTGCCAAACGTAGAGGTAGCCATGCCGGATTTGACAGTATCAGAGGCACTGGCTTTTAAAGAAAAACTACTTGCCCTCGATTCTGTGAGTGGGGTGTTGTGGCTGGATGACCAGCTGGATCTGGCGATTCCGCTGGAGCTTCAGGACCAGGCAACGGTTGAGGGCTTTTATAAGAACTCGGTCGCCTTGTATCAGGTTACGGCTAACAAAGATAATGCTGCTGAATCTTTAGAAAGCTTGAGAGAGACAGCGGGAGAAGAGGGGGCGATTCGCGGGCAGATTGTCGAGCTGGCAGAAGCCCAGCAGGCAACACAGTCAGAAATAACAAGAATTATGCTCTTTGCCGTGCCCATGGCTCTTGTCATCCTGATTATTGCTACCAAATCCTGGTTTGAGCCCTTTCTCTTTCTGCTGGTGGTTTTTGTGGGTGTTTTTATCAACCTGGGAACAAACATCATCTTTTCAGAGATTTCCTTCATTACCCAATCTGTGGCAGCCATCCTGCAGCTGGCGGTGACAATGGACTACGCTATCTTCTTTTTGCACCGTACCAATGAGTACAAAGCAGAAGGTGATCCTTTGGATGTTGCTGTCAAGAAATCAATGAAGAAGAGTTTTCAGCCCGTGTCTTCTTCGGCCGCGACGACCTTATTCGGTTTTCTGGCTCTTGTCTTCATGCGCTTCAAGCTGGGCCCTGACCTGAGTCTGGTTTTAGCCAAAGGTGTTGTCCTGAGTTTGATTACTGTATTTGTACTCTTGCCGGCTCTGATCATGCTGACGGACAGAATTATCGAAAAGACAACGCACAGATCACTTTTACCTTCTTTCAAGGGCCTGGCCAAAGTCGTGACAAAACTGGCCATTCCTATTCTAATTATTGTTGCGCTGATTATCGTTCCCGTTTTTCTGGGGCAGCGGGCCAATAATTTCCTCTATGGCATGGGAAGCTATGCTGAAGGATCACGTGCTGCAGAGGATGCAAAAATGATAAATGAAAAATTCGGCAACAATATGCAAATGGCCCTGCTTGTTCCCCGCGACCGGCCGGCCAAGGAAGAGATTTTTATAGAAAGGCTGGAGGAGATGCCAGAGATCAAGTCGGTGATCAGTTTCATCAGTATGACCAGTGCTGCTATACCGCCTGATCTTATTTCCGAAGAGTTGACAAGTCAGCTCCTGTCTGATGATTTCAGCCGCATGATTGTTGTTTCTAATTCACCTGCGGAAAGCCCGGAGACCTTCGCACTGGCAGAACACATCCGCGAGCTCAGCGCTGAGATCTATAACGAAGGTGAGGAAGTTCATCTTGTGGGTGAGAATTTTATTATGACCGACATGCGAGATACGATTAAGGAAGACAATATTATTGTTAACGGCCTAGCTATTCTGGCTGTTGCTGTGGTCATCGCTATTGCCTTCCGCTCGATCTCTTTGCCTCTATTGCTGGTTCTGACTATAGAGATTTCAATCTGGATCAATCTAGCCATACCCTATTTTGGCGGCACTAACTTGAACTATATCGGATATCTGATTGTTAGTACTGTACAGCTGGGAGCGACTGTTGACTACGGCATCTTACTGACCCAGCACTATATGGACAACCGGCAGATTATGGGAAGAAAAGAAGCTTCAGAAAAATCGGTAACAGACACAGCAGCTTCTCTGATCGCACCAGGTTTTATTCTGGCAGCAGCCGGATTTGTACTGTCAGCAGTTTCATCAATAACAGTAGTTGGTGAGTTGGGCCTGGTTTTGGGACGAGGCGCTCTGCTGTCCCTTTTCATGGTCATCTTCCTTCTGCCGAATCTTCTGAGGATTCTTGAGCGCTTTATTGAAAAAACTACGCTGAAGGCAAATTTTCTGCCCGACCGTTTGATACACAGAAAAGATAAACAGGAGTTGACTCATAATGAGCAAAGTTAAGAAAACAATAAAAACTACGAAGAAAAAACATTCTGGCAAGGCGACCCGCACCACCGCTCTCTTGCTGGTAATGGCTTTAGTCTTTTCTTTTATACCGTCATTTTCCGGAAGTGCTGCCAGCAATTATCTGCCGATCAGCAATACCTGGGGAGAGCCCCTGAAACGTGAAGTAATTTATGGCAAGCTGGCCGCTAACGGCAGCAGCCAGAGCATCTATGTTGTCAATCACTACGAATTGTCTGAGATGCAGAGTTTCAATGACTACGGTAACTACAGCAATGTTTTGCAGTTGACCGGAAATAGGGCTCCTCAACTTGACTTAGGAGTGGTAAATCTTCAGGCTGCAGCCGGAAGCTATTATTATCAGGGTAATCTAGAATCAACTGATCTGCCCTGGCTAATTAACATTACTTACGAGCTGAATGGCCAAGAAATCACTGCCGCTCAGGCAGCAGGGGCTACAGGTGAGCTTTTGATAAAAATAGAAACCAGGCAAAATTCAAAAATTGATCCCTTCTTCTTTGAAAATTATGCCTTACAGGTTTCAGCCACCCTGGATCCTGATAAAGCACGCTTGCTGGAAACAGATGGTGCTGCGACAGTTGCTATCAGCGGAAAAGACCGTTTGATCACTTGGATAGCCTTTCCGGGTCAGGAAACGGATCTTTATTTGAGGCTTGAGGCCAAGGAATTTGAGATGGCAAGCATGACTTTTGCCGGTATCGGACTTGACTTCTATCTTGATTTTGCCATAGAGGATTTTGTTAGTGATGAAGAGACTGAAGGTCTGAATGAACTCTCTGATGGTGTCAGACAATTGGCGGAGGGTGCTGAAGAGCTGGAAGGTGCTATTGCGCAACTTAAGGCAGGTTTTGCTGAAATAGAAAGCGGTAGTGGATCTCTGGCAAATAGTGGTTCACAGTTGTCTAAAGGGGCCGGTGATTTGCAAAGTGGTTCTGCACAGCTGGGGCAGGGGCTAGCAGAGTATACAGGAGGTGTCACTTCGATCAAAAACGGTATGTCAGGCCTTACAGGAGGTTTGACACAGTTGCGTGCCGGTATTGCTCAACTGGAAAGTAACGGAACTATACTCAGCAGTGCATCAGATGAGATTTTAGCTGCCCTTCAGCAGATTTCTGCCGGATTATCTGATAATTTTGATCTGGAGGAAATTGGCTCTCTCATGCCCAGTGACAGCGAGATAGAATTTTTGAAGCGGCTAAGCGCCTTGCTTAAAGAAGTTGATAGCTTTTTTGATCAATTCTTGTCTGCAATTAAGAGTCTTGAAGAAATGTATGCTGAATTGACATCTCTGAAGGAGCAAATAAAAATTCTGATTGAAAAAGTCAAAGCTCTTTTAGATGAGGCAGGAAACTTGCCTGCACTCAAACCCGAACTATTGAACTTAGATGAGCAAGGCTGGAGAAATTATCTGCAAGTTTACATAAACAGCTACGGCGTAGATATTACTCTAAATGCCGAAGATGAGCTGCTATCTGATTTAGCCAAGCTTTCTTCAAGCTACAGCTTTTCCGCTTCTGCGCTTGAGACTCTTCAAGACTTGACCAGACTTGACATAGGCATCTCTGCTATAGAGCCTGCTTTGGAACAATTACTTTCACTGGTGGAAGAATATGACCTGTCCGACTTGGCAGATAGCTGCGAAGCAATGAAAAGCGGGCTAAACCTCATAATTAAAAAACTTGACAGTATTATTTCTCTCTTAGATAATCTGCCTGCTATGGTAAGCGGTCTCTCAGAACTTTCTAGTGGATTGAATTATCTTAGCAGCGAATATGAAAAATTCAATTCAGGTTTGTCTGAATATACTAAGGGTGTATCGCAAGTTTTAACCGCTATTGACGGGACAACAAATCAGGCAGGCTTGATTTCAGGGGCACAGCAACTGGAGGCAGGTCTCGGCGAATTGGATGCAAACTCTTCGAGTCTGACAGCCGGCATGAGTGGATTCTCAGCAGGCGTTGCAGAATATAAGGTTGGCATTGATACGTATTTGCAAGGAGTTTCTTCGCTGAATCAGGGTCTGGTTGATTTTGAAACAAAAGGTTTGAATCCATTGGCAAGCGGCTTCGGAACTTATGCCGAAGGAGCAGGAGAATTTAGAGATGCTACAGCCAATTTGCAAGCAGATTTTCTAAAACAGATGGACGAGTTAATTACAGAATACTTAGACATGGATTTTGAACCACGCTCTTTTGTCTCGGACAAGAATACGAATGTTATTGGTGTGCAGTTCGTTATGATGACTGAATCGATCAGCATACCAAAAGATACTAATGGATCTACATTTGAGCTTGAGGCCGAAGGTGATTTCCTCAGCCGTTTACGGGGACTCTTCATAAAAGACAATGATTAAATAAGATTTGTGCATAGATTGGTGCCAGGCACGAATCCATGCAGTGCATGAAATCGTGCCTTGCATGAAATCGTGCCTGGCACCGAATGATGCAGGGCGGCCGATCTGTACAATGTAAAAAGCCAGCGCGGCCGCGCTGGCTTTTTTGAAGGGAATTAAAGTTTAATTATTATTTGCTTTCTTGTTCTGTCTTCATCAGGTCGCGAATTTCCTGCAGCAGTTCAAGTTCAGTTGGAGCTTCTTCTTCGGCTGCTTCAGCATCGGCTTCTGCCGCCAGCTGCGCTTCACGCTTTTTACGCATAGCGTTGAGACCCTTGACGATCAGGAAGAGGAAGAAAGCAATCAGAACAAAACTGATGATAGCTTCAATTACCTGTCCATAGGTAATGGCTACTTCTTCAGCAGCGTCCGTGGCTTCTTTTAATACAATCTTCAGATTCGAAAAATCAATGCCCGCTGTCAGATAACCGATAATCGGCATGAGCAGGCCGTTCACAACGCTGTCGATAATGGCTTTGAAAGCAAGACCCAGAACAAAGCCTATGGCAGCGTCCATGACACTTCCTTGTGCAATAAACTCTTTAAACTCTTTCCACATAATTATCTCCTCATTCAATATCACGCATAAACTGCTTTATTTCTACCGGTATTTCATCAGGATCACAGCTTACGGCTATGGTAATATTGCTGTCAACTTTGGGGGCGAATGCAGCTAAATTTTTAACAAATGTAACGAGATGCTGGGGATCATCGTCGCCTACTACTTTAAAAACACTGTCAATATATATATGTGTAATGTCGTAATCTTTCGCATTAAGACCTGCCAGGAAGGCAATCAGCTCTGCATAGCCTCTAACGGGATATTCAGTTATATCAATAAGACGGATTGAGTGGGGAACTACATGGTCAAGACGACGACCGTGTTCAATAAAAACTATATTAGAATTTTCCTTGCGAGCTTCATTTTCAATTTCCTTAAGCATGAGCGGGGTCTTTCCTGAGCCCTTGGCTCCTACTATTAAATCAATCATTTTATTCTCCTTTCTTTCTGTCCTTAAACATAGTATCATTCTACTTCAGAGCTTTGAAAAAACATAGGACTCCAGGCAAATATATTTTATGCAGCAAATAGTGTGTAAAAAGCCACCGGCACTTGACCTTAAGCACAAAGCGGATTATAATACAATATAATACTTTGTAGTATGCAGAAAGAGCGGGGGTCCCGCTCTTTCGTTTGTAGGAGAGATATTTTCATGAAAACTTTATCTGAAAAAGAGAAGATAATGGAAAAGATATCGCCCCTGGCGGAATCGCTTGGTCTTGAACTATTGGATGTGGAGACAGAACGAGCGGGAAACCGCTCGATTTTACGTCTGATTGCTGATCGCAGAGGTGGAGTTAACCTTGATCAGCTGACAGAATTGAGCGAACTGGCGGATCCGATAGTCGAATTTGATTTGAAGATAGATCATTATGATGCCTTTGAAGTCTCATCGCCGGGGCTGGATCGTCCGCTTAAGGACATGGCTGATTTTATCAGGTATGAAGGTGAAATAGTCAGCGTGAAGCTTTACGCTGCTGTTGACGGGGAGAAGGTATTTGTCGGGCCGCTGGTCTTCTCAGAAGAAGAGGTCGGCATTGAGCGTGACGGGGAGAAAATCATGTTTCCCCTCAAGCAGATAGCGCATATTAAACGCGAAGTAGTTTTTTAAAAAATTGACTTGCAAGTTTGCAGGATAGGATAAAAGGAGAAAATATGAACCGGGAATTTATTGATGCCCTGAAATCATTGCAAAAAGAGCGTGGTATTGATAGCGAAACGCTCTTAGAGGCGATCGAGGAAGCGCTGGTTGCTGCCTACCGTCGTGAGTTCGTTATTCGCGTTAAGGATAAGGATCGTACTGAGCGGGCAGAAGATGAAGGCGAAGAAGAGCGCGATGACGGCATTACTGCTCATATCGACAGAGAAACAGGTGAGATGCGGGTGTATCAGCCCATTACCGTAGTCGAGAAAGTAGAAGATCCCAACTCCGAGATTTCGCTGGAAGAGGCACTAGCCCTGTCTGACGAACTGGAGCCAGGCGATCAGCTGGTTAAAGAGGTAGACCCTGCGGACTTCGGTCGTCTGGCTGCACAGACTGCAAAGAGCGTAATAAATCAGCGTCTTTCCCAGGCTGAGAAAGAGCGTATTCATGAAGAATTCTCCGACCGGGTGGGTGGCCTTGCTACCGGAGTGGTTCAGCGTAAAGACCGCAGTGAAGTAACAGTAGATATAGACCGGGCTGAAGCTGTTTTACCATATAGCCAGCAGTCAAAACTGGATAATTACCGTTTTAACCAGAGAATGCGTTTTTATATTCTAAAGGTTGACGAACGCCGCAATCGTCCGATTATTATCGTTTCACGCAGTCACCCTGATCTGGTGCGCCGAATTTTTGAACAGGAATCTCCGGAAATCGGTGCCGGTGTAGTTGAGATTGTCAGTATCGCCAGAGAAGCCGGTTCACGTACTAAAATGGCAGTCATCAGCAATGATCCTAATGTCGATCCGGTAGGTGCCTGTGTCGGACAACGCGGTTTGCGAGTACAGGCTGTGATTGATGAATTAAATGGTGAAAAAATTGATATAATTGCCTGGGATCCTGATGTTCAGGTTTTCATCAGCAATGCACTGTCTCCGGCTAAAGTGGTTCGTGTCATACTTGAAGAAGAAGACAGAAGTGCCCGTGTTATCGTTGCCGATCATCAGCTTTCACTGGCGATCGGAAAAGAAGGGCAAAACGCCCGGCTGGCGGCCAAACTGACCGGCTGGAAAATAGATATCAAGAGCGAATCGCAATATCGGGAGATGATCGAAGCGGCCTGGCTGCCTGGATTTGATGAGGCGGTCGCAGCTGATGAGGCTGAGCGCTACGATTCTGATGACGCTGCTTTCCATGCAGAGGACCATGCTGATATGGATGACGGCTTCTTTGAGCCGGAGGCCACAGGCCCTGCAGATCAGCGGGAAGCTATTGATTTCTTTGATAATCTCGAGCAAACAATAGGAGTCATGTCTGATGATACGGCAGAGCTTGAGAATTTATAAGAAACTGATGTCTTAGGTGAAGAGTAAGAATAAGACGAAGTTAAGCAGAGGTGTTATAATGCGCGCGAAACAGCAAAGAATCTGTGTAGCCTGTCGCCGCAAAGCTGATCAGAAAGAATTTTTGCGCATCGTATCTGCAGCCGATGGTCGCATGGGAATAAATCCCGGCCCGCACTTAGAAGGTCGCAGCGCCTATATATGTAATAATTTAAATTGTTATGAGCTTGCTTTAAAACATCGCTCACTACAACGTTCACTGCGGCGTCCTGTGCCGGAAGAAATACTGCAGGAACTTGAAGAAATAATAGAACTGGAAGATATCAAGAGAAAGGAACTTGTTTGAACTATTATCTGCGCATGATGGGACTCGCACGACGGGCCAATGAAGTAATTCTGGGCATAGACCGCATCGAGACCGCACTGAAGAAAAATTTTCGGGGCACAATATTTTTGTCCAATGATCTTAGCGCCTCATCCCGCAAAAAGATAATCGAATTAAGCAAAATATCAGACAAGATCCAATTAAGAGAATTGCCACATAGCAGGGAAGAGCTGGGGGCAAGCCAGGGTTTGAAGTCCTGCGCGGCAATTGCCGTAAAAGAAGGAACATTAGAAGACACCATTCGGAATGCGGTAGATAAAGCTGCGTTAAGCGAAGAGGGAGGCTAAATATTTATGGTTAAAAGAGAAGAAGCAGATTCTGGACTCAGAGCCGGTTTTATGACTGAAGAAGAAGCTCTGCGTCAACAGTTGCAACAAGAGGTGGAACTGCCACCGGAAGAAGAAATTGAAGATACTCCTGCTAAAGAAGAGGAGAAAGTTCAAGCTGCTTCAATTGATCCTGCCCTCGAATTAAAATCCTTGGACGGTCCCGGATCGACTATTGAAATGAAAGGGATCTCCGGAAAAAATATTACCAGCGTGATTAAAGTTATTAAAAAGAGCAAAGCGAAAGCCGCTGATCCGATAGACGAAAGCACAAAGGATAAAGCTGTGACTGAAGCAGCTGAGCTGATTGCCGAGAAAGAAGAAATTCCTGAAGTCGCAAAGAAAGCTGTTCCCGAGGCAGATTCAGTCAAGGCAGATAAAGCGGTAAAAGAAGATGCAGCGGCAAAAGAAAAAACAAGAGCAAAAGCTCCTGCAGCCGCTGTTGAAAAACCAAAGGCTAAGAAGGCTGCTGCTAAGACGGTCAAGGCGGAAGAGGACAGTGTCAAAGCTGCCCCTGGCGAAAAGCCTGCAGAAAAAGCTGCCGGCACAACGGTCGAGTCTGCTGCTGTCGAAGAAAAAGCGAAAAAGCCTGCAGGCAAAAAGGCTGCCGTGGCCGGGACCGAAGAAAAGAAAACAGCTGCTGAACAAATAATTGAAAAAGCAGATAAGGCTGAAGTTAAAAAAGAGCCTTCAGCTGCAAAAGAGTCTGTAGCCAAAAAAGAGCCTGCAGCCGCAAAAACTACTGCTGAAAAAACTCAAACTTCGGAGGATGCCAAAGAGGTGAAGCATTATAAAGAGGCAGCGCGCATTGCTCAGCAGTCACGTCCGCTAACACAGCAAGTTAAAGAAGTTGAAGTGAAAACTCCAGTTCCGCCCAGGAAGAAAGAAGCGGCACCAGCTCAGGCAAAGCCCAGAGTAAGGCCGCAGCAAGGCAGCTATGTCGGCAAAGATGCTGACAAGCCTGTCGCAGATCGTCGCCAGTCACAAGCTGCTGATTACCGGCAGACCCAGCGGGGGCGTGGAGGGCCACAAGCAGACCGCAGCCAGCAATATGACAGACGTGGCAGTGACAGATCAAGACCCCAGGCCGGACGAAGCGATTCCGGACCGCCGGCTAAAACTGCTCCTGACCGCGGACGGGTTACACAACAGCGTCCTCCTGTAGAAGCTGTCAAACCGGAAGTGATCGAGAAGGATATTTCCCGTAAAACATATGCACAAAGACAGAAACAGCAGGATCGTGACAAGCATCGCGCAGACCGTGAACGCGATCAGCAGCGCGAGCGACAGGAGGCTCTGGAGCTTGAACGTAAACAGCGTCTTGAGGCCAAAGCTGAAAGAGAGCGTAAAGCTGCGCAAGTTTTAAAGGTAATTCTGCCGGAAAGCCTGACTGTCAAGGAATTGGCAGAAGCTTTAAAGAAAACAACAGCTGACGTCATCATGAAGTTGATGGAACTTGGCGTAATGGCTACTATTAATCAGGAAGTTGACTTTGATACTGCAACAATTATTGCCGGTGAATTCAATGTTGAAACTGAAAAGCTAGTCGTAGTTTCCGAAGAGGATATCCTCTTTGATGACACCCCTGATAAGGAAGAGGATCTGGAAGCGCGTCCGCCGGTTGTAGTGGTCATGGGCCACGTTGACCATGGTAAGACATCGATTCTGGACTATATCAGAAAGACAACTGTGACTACAGGTGAAGCGGGCGGGATAACCCAGCACATAGGCGCCTATACCGTTGACCTGCATGACCGCAAGATTACATTCCTCGATACACCTGGACATGAGGCTTTCACAACTATGCGTGCCCGTGGGGCTCTGGTAACTGATATTGCCGTTCTGGTGGTTGCCGCCGATGACGGTGTTATGCCTCAGACCATAGAAGCCATTAACCATGCCCGGGCGGCAAATACCGAAATAATTGTGGCCATCAACAAAATCGATCGGCCACAGGCAAATATAGACCGTGTCAAGACAGAATTAGCCCAGTATAATATTATGGATGCTGACTGGGGCGGTGAAAACAGTATTGTCCCGGTTTCTGCTTTAACTGGTGAAAACATGGATGAGCTGTTGGAGACAATCCTCATTACAGCAGACATCATGGAGCTAAAGGCCAACCCACATCGCCAGGCCAAGGGCACGGTAATTGAAGCTGAGCTTGACGCCGGCAGAGGACCGGTGGCGACGGTGTTAATCCAGCGCGGTACCCTGCACACCGGGGATGCTATTGTCGTCGGTTCCAACATGGGACACGTGCGTATGATGCGCAATGACCGTGGAGAGCAGGTTACTGAAGCCGGACCTTCAATGCCGGTCGAAATACTTGGTTTGTCAGAAGTGCCTGAAGGCGGCGATATTCTCTATCAGGTAGAAGATGAGAAAGTGGCCAGAGCACTGGCAGAGCGCCGTCAGGAAGAAGACAGAGAATCCAGGTTGCGCGCATCCTCCCACATGTCGCTTGATACTCTCTTCAGCAAAATTGATGAAGGAGCCAAGGTAGATCTCAATGTAATTGTCAAAGGTGATGTGAAGGGATCAGTTGAAGCTGTGCGCCAGTCTTTGGTCGGACTTTCCACGGATAAGATCCAGGTCCATGTCATACACAGCGCTACAGGCGGAATCAACGAATCAGATATTCGCCTCGCGGAAGCAGCAGATGCAATTATTGTCGGCTTCAATGTCCGGCCTTCCGCAGTCGCGCGGGATCAGGCTGTAGAAGCTGATGTTGAGATCAGGCTTTACAGTGTTATCTACGAGATGATCGAAGAGATTGAACAAGCGATGAAGGGCATGCTTGCCCCTGAATACAAAGAAGTTGTCACTGCTCAGGCCGAGGTGCGAGAGATCTTCAAAATTAGCGGTGTAGGTACTATTGCCGGTTCCTATATGACCTCGGGTAAGGCCAACCGCAATAATAAAGTCCGCGTGGTGCGCGATGGTGTACTTATTTACGATGGAGAATTGGCCTCACTGAAACGCTTTAAAGATGACGTGCGTGAAGTAGCTCAGGGCTATGAGTTCGGAGCCGGTGTGGAACGCTTCAATGATATTAAAGTTGGTGATGAACTCGAGTTCTATACCATGAAGGAGATTGAAAATGTCTAGCAGACGCAGCATGCAAACCGCAGACGAAGTTCGCCGCATTTTGTCTGAGACATTACGTAATAAAGTTAAAGATCCCGTGCTGGATGCACGGGTATCTTTTATTGAAGTACGCATGAGCGGCGATCTGGCTCATGCAAATGTTTATTATAGCGTGCTTGGAGATGAAGAAAAGAGAAAAGATGTGAGTCTGAGTTTGAGTAAAGCGCACGGTTTTTTTCGACGTGAACTGGGGCATAAGCTGCACTCACGTCTGACTCCGCAGATTCATTTCATAGAAGACCGCACTATTGCCGAAGGCTTCGCTATTGATCAGCTGATCAGCAAAGTGATAGCAGATGATCAGTCCGGGACAAAAGATAAAGAAGACAATAGCGAGGATCAGGACTAAGAGACAGGGAATTAATGACCAGCTTAAATCAAGATAAAGACCTAGTTGCTACGAACATCAACCATCTGGCCGGCTACTTCTTCGATATCAGCAGCAAGAAATCAAGTATCGGAATTTTCCCGCATGCCCGAGCCGATGCTGATGCTCTTGGTGCCGCTCTGTCTCTGGCAAATGCTTTGCAAGACCTGGGGGCAGAAGTTGAGGTTATTGCTGAAGAAAAAGCAGTCCCTTCGCTGCAGTTTCTTCCGGGAATACAGAACATGGTCTTATATAGTGGAGATATAGCTGAAAAGCAGTTTGATCTGGCGATAGCAGTGGATCTCAATACTCCGGACAGGCTGGAAAAACGGGAAAAATTATTTCTGAATGCCTCACAGCATGCCATTATCGATCATCATGTGCGCGATCAGGCGAATGGGGATAATGAACTTATTTATACCGGATCCTCCTCAACCTGTGAGCTGGTTTTCCGATTGATTTCTGCCCTTGAAGACTTGTCAGCAAAGAAGATTTTTAACGATGATATCGCCGTCTTGCTTATATCAGGCATGACGACAGATACTGGACGTTTCAGCTATAACAACACAACGCCTCGTGCTTTCAGGCAAGTGGCCTGGCTGATAGAGGAGTTCAATGTAGATCTGGCATTACTGACCCATGAATTGTTCGAGCGAACGACTGTAACACAATTACAGATACGAGGGGATGTTCTGGCTTCGATAAAGTTAGCAGCAGACGGACGCATTCTCTACGCTTCAGTATCCCGTGAAATGATGAATAAGCGTAAGGCTACAGATGACCATCTGGATTATCTTTCTTCCGATATGCGTGAGGCAGACGGGGTTGATGTGTCGATTTTACTGCGTGAATCGCCGGACCGTACAGAAATTCATGGCAGTGTGCGCTCTAACAGCTGCCTGAATGCTGCAGAATTTGCACAGATATTTGGCGGTGGCGGCCATGTCCGTGCATCCGGTTTTACCATAGAGGGTATGGGCCTGGCTGAAGCTGAGGCCGAAGTTGTGGCTCAGGCTGAAAAAATGCTTGAACAATGTTTATAAACTGACTATGATACACGATCAGGGGATCATTCTCATCAATAAAGACAGCGAAATAAGTTCAGCCGCAGTTGTTGCACAAGTGCGGCGGCTTCTGGGCATGAAACGGGTTGGTCACTGCGGTACGCTGGATCCATTTGCTACAGGCGTTTTACCCGTAATTTTCGGCCGCGCTACAGCAGCAGTCCCTTATATGAGTGAATATGATAAGGAATACCGTTGTCAGATTCAGCTGGGGACCCGTACAGATACCATGGACCGCGAGGGTGAGATAATCGCGCGGTCACCGGAGAATATTGATATCTCAAAACTTGAAGATCGCTCTTATGTAGAGCAGACCTTGAACTCTTTTCTTGGCGAAATAAAGCAGCAGGCCCCGCTTTATTCAGCGGTTAAAGTGGCGGGGAAACCGCTGTACAAATATGCGCGGCAGGGTGAAAATGTTGAACGTCCCTGGCGCACAGTAAAGGTGAACGCGATCAAACTGCTGGATATTTATTACAGACAAGGTCAGGAGCTGCCCTGCCTGGATGTTCTTTTTTTGACTTCTAAAGGCACTTATATCCGCTCTCTGGCCGATGCCATTGGTGAAAAACTGGGTTCTTACGCTCATGCTGCAGAGCTTGAACGCACTGCCTGTGGCCCCTTCACTCTGGACCAGACGGTGAAGACAGCTGATTTATTTGATTGTTTTGAAAAACTGGGCCGTGACTCGAAAAGATTCTTGTCTGCAAGCCTGGAACAGGGAATTGTCAAAGCTACTTTGACTGCATTTGTCGGTTTTCCCACACAGGCTGTAGCAAGAGCCGATGCGGTCAGACTGGCTCAGGGACAGGAAATAAAACTGATGACAGATGATATTTCACTTGAAACGCTTATCTTTACATATAATGATGTCCTGCTGGCAGTTGGCAGTCTTAATCAGGGCCTGGCAAAGGTTAAGCGTGTATTTATAGACAGTTCAGCTGAATTTCTTAGAGAAAGTAGTAACGATGAAAGTATATAAGTCTCTGGAAGAATTAAGTTCGGATCAGGAGCGGGGTATTGCTCTGGGAGTATTTGATGGACTGCATCTGGGCCATCGGCATATCTTGCAGGAACTGATCCTTGTCTGCAAAGAAAAATCCCTGAGACCTGCTGTTTTCACTTTTCTTTCTCCTTTCGGTCCGGAAGAAAACCAGCGTCTGATTGAGAGTGAAGAAAAATATGCTGTGCTGGAGGCGCTAGGGATCGAAGATGTCTTTGTCGCTGACATGACTGATGAATTCAGAAGTATCAGTGCGCTTGAGTTTTTACAAGATCTGCTGCAGAAGAAGCTAAATGTTAAGACCATTGTTGTGGGAGAGGATGCACGCTTCGGAGCAGGGGCTCAGGGAGATATTAATTTTTTGGCGGACTATGCAGGAAAATCGGATCTGACTTATAAAATAAGCAGTGATGTCCTCTTCCGCGGCGAAAAAATCTCCAGCTCCCGGATCAGGAATTGTCTTGCCCAGGGCGAGCTGGAGGCGGTCACAGCGATGCTGACACAGCCATATAGGCTCAGGGGAGTAGTAGAACATGGTCGCAGGATCGGCTCGCGCAAAGGATTTCCAACGGCCAATTTCCCTTATCCTCCCAAGCGGGCTCGCCTGCATAAGGGAGTATATGCTACCGTCGCACATTGTGACAGAGGAGCTTACCCTGCTATCAGTAATGTAGGTGTGTCTCCTACGATTGAAGAAGAAACGCCTTTACGGGTTGAAAGCTATCTCTACGATTTTGAAGACTCATTATATGGCGAGATAATTGAAGTCGAGTTTCTATCATTCATCAGACCTGAACTTACTTTTGATACAGTAGAAGATCTGGCAAAGGTAGTCAGGGAGGATTTGGTAAATGTGGCAAAATGGCACCGGTCGCATATGGTAAAATGATCGCCAGGAGGATAGCCTATGAATAACACTGCGGATTATATTGTTAGTTTTCCGGGATTAGCTATCAATAATCTCGGTATAAATAGAGTAGTTTTTCAGTTTAGTCTTTTTGGACATGACATAGCGATTTACTGGTATGGACTGCTTATAGCGCTGGCTTTTTTACTGGCCCTGCTTTTGGCAATCAGGCAGGCAGAAAAACATAGCCTCAAAAGCAATGACATTCTTGATTTTTTTCTGATTCTGATTCCGACTGCAATCATTGGAGCCAGACTCTATTATGTTGCCTTTGAATGGTCTCAGTTCTCTTCAGACTGGCTCAAGATTTTTGACCTGCGTTCAGGTGGTCTGGCCTTTTATGGTGGAGTGATCGGAGCCATTCTCGGTATTTGGGTCATGGCCATGTATAAACGCATTCGTTTATCTAAAGTGCTTGATTATTTCGTAGTCTATTTACCTCTGGGTCACGCTATCGGCCGCTGGGGGAATTTTTTCAATCAGGAAGCTTTCGGCACCAACACAGATTTACCCTGGGGAATGATCAGTAACGGTACTGCACATTATTTGAGCAAGCTTAATCCTGATCCGGCAAATCCTATCCTGGGACTGGATCCGGCCTTGCCGGTTCATCCTACTTTTCTCTATGAGTTTCTGGCTAACATGCTGATTTTTGTTATTCTGATTTTTGTGCGCCGTCGCGCTAAACAACCTATGAGCACCCTGGCCAGCTATTTTGTCCTGTATGGTATCGTACGCTTTTTTGTAGAAGGTATCCGCACGGATTCTCTCTACACAGGGAGCGGTCTTCGCATTTCCCAGTTGCTGTCAGCGGCCATGGTAGTTTTTGGCTTGCTGGTGATTCTGATTAACATTCTGCGGAACAATTCACGTAAAAAAGCCCTGGCTGCCATCACTCTTAGTGAAGAGCAGGCTGCCAAAATGTTGCTGGTAACCATGGTGGAAGACGCTGAGGAAACAGCTGCTGAGAGTGAAGAACTGCGAGAGACTGAATCAAGTGATGACGAGGCGGAGGAGAATTCCTGATTCTCATTCCCAATATGCAGAAGAAGACTGACAACAAAGCTTCCCGGGTAGACAGATTTTTCCGGCTTCTGGATTACAGAATGCTGGTGCCTGTAGCTGTTCTGGTTGTGATCGGACTGGTTGTTCTTAATACTGTTCTCAAGTCCGGTTATGGGGCGGTTATTTTTGACTATCCTAACAACTTTTACAAACAGGTAGCGATAGTGCTGATTGGACTTTTAGCTGCTTTTATCATTTGCCTGTTTGAAAAACCGACATTGAGTCTGATCGGTGCTTTAATTTACGGGCTCAGCATTATCCTCCTGATTTATGTCAAGATTGACGGATATCGGCCTGTCGCAGGTGCAGACAGCTGGATATATGTTCCCCTGGTAGGTTCCTTCCAGCCCTCTGAATTGGCAAAGATCGGAGTGGCCATGGTGACCGGTCCGATCTTCGGACAGACAAAAGAAGGGACAATTTCAACTAAGAAGGGCTTTGCAAAAATTGCCCTCCTTTATGCCATACCTTTTCTGCTGGTCATAACGGAAGTGGATCTGGGGACATCTATGGTTATCCTTTTCATGTTCCTGTCTACACTCTTTGTCTGGGGGATCAAGTGGCGGTATATTTTTGCTTCACTGGCAGGAATTTCTGTTGTAGCAGTGCCATTGCTGTGGCGGTTTTTCCTTAGCGGGGATCAGAAAAACCGTATTCTGACTTTCTTCTTCAGAGGACATGATCCGGCTGCTTCCTATCAGATCAACCAGTCTATCGCTGCGGTTGCATCGGGGGGGATTGCCGGCAATACCAGCGGCCAGTACGTCAATGTACCCGTTAAAGAATCTGACTTCATCTTTCCTGCTATTTCTGAACAGCTGGGGCTGATTGGATCAGCCCTGGTCATCATGGTGGCGGCGTATTTTATCATATATACCCTGAAACGGGCAGCGCAGATTGAGAAACAGTCATACTCCAGTGCCTATGTTATGGTCGCTTTGATTGCATCCATTGCTTTTCACTACATCGAGAACATTGGCATGACAATAGGTCTCCTGCCTATTACCGGCATACCTTTGTCCTTTATCAGCTACGGAGGTTCATCCATGATTGCCAGCTTTGTCTTGCTGGGTGTGCTTCTTAATATTTCTATGGACTATAAACTGAGCACACTCGATTAGCCTTCAGTCCTGCCTTATTTTTTTGCAAGCAGCTCTCCGGAACTGGCTTTTTTTTGTCTTTTTATCAAGCGAAAAAGCATTTTTCCTCTTGTTTTCACTAGATTAAACATTTCTGTAGCAAGTTATAGCCATTTTGGGGAGATTTATGTCATTTTGTGGCTATGCTTGACATATTAGTGGGGTTTAGTGGTAGAATAGGAAAAAAGATTGTAGAGGAGGTATGAGGTGGCCAGGTACATGCACGTAGTTGACTCCAAGGGTCGTGTGATAGTGCCGTCCAAAATCCGCGACCGCTTTGATGGTGTCTTAATCGTGACCGTCAGTTTGGATAAAGGCTACCTGAACGTATATACCAAATCTCAGTTTGATAAAATACTCGAACAATTCAGCGAATTACAAACCAGTGAAGTAGAAGCACGTCTTTTCCGCCGCCAGATTATTGGTGAAGCGGTTGAGTGTGAATTGGATGGACAAGGGCGTATTTCTATTCCCAATCATTTATGGGAAAGAGTTTTTGTCTCCAAAGGTGAAGAAATTTGCTTTATTGATGTTTATAGCTCAGTTGAGATTTGCTCTAAAGAGTTCTATGAGAAAGAACAGTCAGAAGCAGACTCCTTGTCTGAGTTGGATTTGTCCGCTTATGGCATCCGCGGACTATAACAAATGGCACCGTCCGGTCCTTCTGGCTGAGACGATAGAGGCTCTCGCGCTTAAGCCCGGTGGCTTATACGTAGACGTAACAAGTGGCGGCGGCGGACATAGCGCCGCTATTTTATCTCAGCTTAATGCGGAGGGCCGGCTAATCGCAATGGACCGCGATGCTGACGCAAGAGAAGAGACGCGGAAACGATTGGAATCTTTGAATACCTTAGGGAGCTATTCAATCCGCTCGTCCAGATTTTCTTCTCTTTCGTTGAATCTCTCAGATGAGGAGAAAGGCCATATTGATGGTTTGCTCGCTGATCTGGGAACTAGTTCTTATCAGTTGGATGAGGCGGAAAGAGGCTTCTCTTATCATCAGGACGGACCGCTCGATATGAGAATGGATCAATCAGAAGGTGAGAGTGCAGCAGAGATTCTGGCTTCAATTGATGAAAATGATTTGGCATATATTCTTCGTAACTATGGAGAAGAAGTCCATGCTAAAAGCATAGCCAGAGCGATTGTAACAGAGCGCAAACTGAAAGCGATTGAGACTACAGCTCAGCTGGCAGAAATAATCAGCAAAGCAGTACCTGCCTCTGCACGAAGGAAAAAACATCCGGCCAGGCGCAGCTTTCAGGCAATCCGCATTGCCGTTAACAGAGAATTTGAGGAAATTGAGTCACTTCTGCTGCAAATACCAGGCTTAATGTCATCAGGAGGACGTGTAGTAATAATTAGTTTTCATTCCTTGGAGGATCGCCTGGTAAAACAGACTTTTGCTAAATGGGAAGACCCATGTGAGTGCCCCAGAGAATTTCCTGTTTGTGTCTGTGGCAAGAAAGCCCTCGGAAAGAGGCCCCAGAGAAAAGTGATCGAGGCCTCGGAGGAAGAAGTAGAAGCAAATATTCGGGCGCGCAGTGCTAAATTGCGTGTTTTCGAATTCGGAGGTGTCGTATGAGTCAATATGATATAGATGGTAATCTTGCCCGGAAGATAAGTCCTTATTCTGCATACAGTCTTCCCAGACCGCAGGAAATGCCCGAACGTCGTTTTGCCGAAGAAGAGGCCAAACGTATTAAACGGCGTCGTCAGATTCAGCGAGAAGCCGAAATCAGAAAAACATACCGTGCACAAAGCCGTGAAAGAGTTTTCACCGCTGTCGCCGTTATTACAGTCCTTGCCCTGATGACCCTTATGGTTTCCTTTATTGTTACACGCTATGCGCGTATTACTGAGATGAGTTTTCTCAATGCGGGAATGAAACAGCGCATTGAGAATTTAGAAATGTCTAATAACTCTTTGAACAACAAATTATCCGAGCAGTACAATTTTGATAATATCAAGGAAATTGCACAAAGTGATCTGGGCCTTCAACAGGCCGGCAGCAGCCAAATACTGTATGTTAACGGACACAACACGGATAAGACAATAATAAATAATACAGCTTCTCTCGCAGATAGCAGTTTAGCTGCCGGAAGACTGTATTCCTATCAGGAGAACGTCGGCACTATCGTGCACTACGTGGAGAGCTTGCGCCCGTGATGGGGGTTCACCTTAGTGAAAGCTGAATCAGACATGAAAAATAGACGGAGATTGATAGATTATTTATGTCACGGCGTCAAGACAAAGTTACATCATTATCTAAATATAAAAAGGCTTCCTCTCAGTCTGTAGGCAGCTTGCCGTTAATTGTTGTCAGCATTTGCTTTTTAATTTTTGCCGGATTGATCGTTGGCCAGCTTTATCAGCTGCATATTGTTCAAAGCGATGAACTGACTGAACGCGCAGCCAGACAGCAACACTCAGTAACGAAATACGAATCCAAGCGTGGCTCTATTTTAGATCGTAATGGTTATCCTCTGGTCTCATCATCTTATGTGTATCGGGTCGGAATGACACCTTCTGTGGTTAGTTCAAACAATCCGAATATTGATCAGGAAGATATTGCCGATATGCTTATATCAACTCTTGGACTTAAGGATGAAAGCGCAGACCGGGTTCGTTCACTGATTACGGTGGATGATAATTTATCTTTATCTGAAGCTGTTATGCTGGCTAGTGAACGTGAACGCATAGCTTACCTGCAGCTTGCAGCCTATGTGCCGGAAAGCAAAGCGGAGAGACTGAAGAACTGGCTGCAAGAAAACGGTGTTGGCGGTTTTCGTTTTGACGCAGAAGAAAAAAGAGTATATAACAACCTTGATCTCGCTTCATCCGTGCTGGGAATGACGCGGACTGAAGCGGAAGGTCTCGAGGGTGTTTCCGGCCTTGAAGCCAGCTACAATGATCTGCTGTCCGGTTCAGCAACTTATATCTATCAGAAACGAAACAATTATTTGACACAGGGAGCTGTTCCTTTTTCCTCCAGCATTAAAGAACAAGGCAGCTCCAGTCAGACTCTCTACTCAACTATCGACAGCAGCATACAGTCAATCCTGCACGAAGAACTGCTTTCCATAGCTGCGGCTACAGGTTCAGTTAAAGGCATATCAGGGATCATAATGGATTTGTATACGGGTGATATCCTGGCAATGGATCAAATCCCTTCATATCACTCAGACGACCCGACAGGACTGCCTTTAGGGATAGAACAGGAATACTGGGACAGTCTTGAAGAAGAACAGCGGACTAAATATCGCAGCGAACATCTCTGGACCAATTATAATGTCAGTGCATCTTATGAGCCGGGCTCCACTTTTAAAACAGTCACTCTTGCTATCGCTTTAGAAGAAGAACTGTCAGGAGAGTACGTTGTCTATAGTGATGATCCTATTACCATGCAGGGAGAGACCATGTATTGTGTTACAGGTGAAGGTCACGGCAACGAGACTTTGCGTGAAGCATTTTATCGTTCCTGCAACCCTGTTTTTGTCCGTCTTGGCAATGAAATCGGCATGGACCTATATTATGACTATATTGAGAAGCTGGGCTTTAAAGGCACAAGCGGTGTTGACCTCTATGGCGAGGCTGCCGGAATATTTCACACAAATCCAATGCCGCTTGACTTTGCCAACCTGACTTTTGGTGAATCATCTACCGTGACACCCCTGCAACTGGCTAATTTCTACGCTACGATTGCCAGCGGAGGTTACATGAATACACCCCGCTTGATCAGAGCATACGAGTCAACCGGCGATGGTGCCTATCAGGAACTGGCGATAGAAAAGGGAGAACAGCTATTTTCAGCCACTAGCTGTAAACGCGTTCTGTCTCTGCTGGAGGATGTCGTGTATCTGGGATATAACAATACTTTCGGCAGCGAAGGTTTCAGACTGGGAGGAAAGACCGGCACATCAATAGACGAGCTCAATGGCATACCTACATATTCCTTCGCAGGAGTGGCCCCGGTTAATGATCCCCGCTTCGTCTCCTTAATCGTAATTCGGGATCCGGGAATAAGAAGCAGCAGTGTAGTCGCTGCGCGCGCCAGCAACCGCATATCTGCCCGGATTTTAAATTATTTGGGGCTGAAACAGGACTATAGCGCTGCAGAGTTAGATGCGCTGAGATATTCCGTTGAAATCCCTGACTTTACAGGATTAACGGTGGCTGAGGCAGCCGCTAAACTATCTGATCTGGGTCTGGCAGCTTCGGTGCCAACGGATCAGTTCTATCTGGACAAGCCCCTGGCACAGAGTCTGCCCGCAACAGGAAGTATTGTTGGGAAAGGATCTACAGTGTGGCTTTACCCCAAGGCTCTAAATGAAGTAGAATGGGTGACTGTACCGGACTTTAGAGACAAGAATTATCACGAGACTATTTGGCTGGCAGCTGAATCAGGGCTGCTGATTCAGCCTGTAGGTGAGATACAGGGATTATGTGTCGACCAGTCGCCTAAAAACGCTGCAGACACAGAAGCCGGCGCAGATGTAAGCGGGGCTCCCAATGGTACACAGAATAATAATAAAGTTATGGTTCCGAAAGGGACTGTGATTAAACTAAGCTTTTCTGAATACGTGAATGTTGAGGAAAGAGATCCTGTCGTATATACTCCTCCAGTGGCAGTTGATCCTGATCCTCCGAATAGCGCAGAAGAAGATTATGTTGAACCGGAAGCGGAACTTGATCTTGAAACAGATCCTCTGCCATAAAGCGAGCAGGATTTTTTCAGGTTTAGGAGATTGATTGAAGTGGGTAGGTTTTTACCAAGTCAAATGAAGCAGTGGACGGGGGGGACGATGGTGCGCGAACCCCGGCACGAGGAAGATACTGACAGGTTTTACAGCGGTATTTCTAAAGATACGCGGACTCTACAAGTCGGTGAAGCATATGTCGCCTTGCGGGGTGATCATTTCGACGGACATCGTTTTCTTGCAGAAGCGGTAAAAAAAGGAGCCGGTTTGCTTGTTGTTGAGAAAGATGAACCATTAGTGAAAAAATGGATCAGAGACGTTGAATCAGGCGATGTGGGCGGACCGGATCTGTTATTGGTGGACGATACCTGGAAGGCTTACCAGGACCTGGCAGCAGGTTACCGTAAGATGTTGTCATGCTCAGTTGTAGCGGTTACGGGCAGTGTAGGGAAGACCACGACCCGGAATATGATTTGCAATATGGTCAGATCACAATTAATATCAGAGCAATCAGAAGGCAATCTGAATAATGAAATTGGCTTGTCCGACACCCTTTTATCTACAGATCCCGACACACAAGTACTTGTGACAGAAGTGGCAATGGACAGACCGGGCGAGATCGAGCAATTATCCAATATCGCCAGGCCGGATATAAGCATAATTACAAACATCGGTTTTTCACATGCGGAATATCTGGGCACGATGCGTAATATCCTGGAAGAAAAAACTTCCATTATCAAAGGAATGAAAGAAAATGGCCTCTTGTTACTCAACGGCGATGATCCGCTCCTTGAGGAATGGTATCTCCGCGAGCTCCCTTCAGTACCGGTCTGGTTCGTAGCAAGCAAAGAAAACGTTTCGCGGCTGGAGCGTGAAGGCAGCCCTGTTTTTTGGTGGGAAGATCTGGTAATCGATAAAAACGGTACTTCCTTTATCGCCTGCAGTAATCTGGCTCCTGATGAGCAGTGGGAGATAAGCCTGCCGGTAGCCGGCGAGCACTATGTGAATACTTCTTTATTTGGCTTAGCCGTTGCCTATGCCTTAGGGCTCGACATGAATGAAGCCGCCGGCTCAGCTGTTAAGTTCACTAATATCGGCAGCCGTCAAAAGCAGATGGACCTGGGAACTATTACTGTCATGGATGATGCATATAATGCATCTCCGGAGTCATTTGCTTCAGCGCTGGAGACTGTTGATATCATGGCTGAAGAACGTCGCCGCATACTGGTTCTGGGCGGAATGCGTGAATTAGGGCGTTATACTAAAGGCGTTCACGAAACCGCTGCCCGTCAAATTTTAGCTTACAATTTTGACCGCATTATCCTGATTGGAAAAGAAACGGAATATACCAAGAAAAAACTTTTGCAGACAGCAGAAGGCCGCAATCTTTTTGCCGGCTGGTACACGACTGTTGATGATGCCATGCCGCGGATTCTTCAGGAAGTTGAGGGCGGAGATTTTGTCTTATTAAAAGCCTCGCGTTATTATCATCTGGAACGCGTAACCAAAGCTTTGCAGAATAAATTCCTGCCCGCAGAAGCGAGGACTGAATAATGAGCCTTTTTTTGGCGACTAAAATGTTAGATGGCCAGACCATGCTGATCTGGGCTTTGATAGTGTTTCTGGCTACTGTAACAATCGGAGCCCTGGGTATGCCTCTGGTAAAGAAACTGAATGTTGGTCAGCGTGTACGTGACGACGGTCCTAAATCGCATTATTCAAAAAGCGGTACTCCAACTTTCGGAGCTTTGTTTTTTCTTCTGCCCCTCTTTATTGTGGGCCTGGCCTCATTTCTGATCTACTCGGGTCTGCAGACCTTCGGCATAATACTCCTATTTATGCTTTTGTTTGCCATTGTCGGCTTTATCGATGACTACATTAAAGTTCGGATTTCGAAAGACGGCCTGAGCATCAGGCAAAAAACCGTAATGCTGGGTCTGCTCTCCATCCTGGCATCGGCCTGGCTTGTGTACATACGGCCGGGAGAAACATACTTTCTCATGCCTTTTACTATGGGAAAAATTGTTCTGAGCGGTATCTGGCAATTCTTATATTTCCTGTTTCTGATTCCCTTTCTTTTTTATATGAGCAATTCAGTAAACATAACTGATGGATTGGATGGTCTCTTGTCCGGATTGATGGCAATTGCCTGCACCTTCCTGACAGCAGTCGCCCGTATCCTGGTAATTGCCCATCTGCTGCCGTATCAATCGCAGTTCCTGCCCATGCTTATAGTTGCAGGCTGTTTAGGTTTTTTGTTTTTTAACCGCCACCCCGCACGGATCTTCATGGGTGACACGGGTTCTCAGGCTTTGGGTATTGGTTTTACCCTAATTTGTGTCGTTATGGGAACTCCCTATCTGGCCGTCATTATCGGCTTTGTCTTTTTCTTTGAAGGACTGTCCGTTGTTATGCAAAGATTTTATTACCGTCGTACCGGCGGTAAAAGAATATTTAGAATGGCCCCACTTCACCACCATTTTGAGCTGGGCGGCTGGACTGAGCAGAAGGTAACTAATATTTTCTATCTGATAGGAATTGCTTCCGGATTCTTGGGCATTTTGTTCATTTACAGCGCTATTTGATTGGGAGTAGTTTATGGCGGATGATGTGCAGGAACAACTTATAAGATTTCCCGGTTATTCAGCAGAGGAGACTGCCACTGAAGAAGTGGAATTGAGACCTGAAGATATTGCTCGCCATAAGCGTATCTCACTGCCTTTTTTCTTTATCTGGATCAGCCTGATGGCCTTTGGCTTTATCATGATGTTCAGTGCCAGTTTCGGCGAAAGTTTTGTCAACACAAGCAGTTATATCAATGTGATTGAAGATGAGGCGGCCTTGCAGGACTTGCCTGAAGCACTGCGAACTGAGGTTGTCGCTGACGCCACCGCTTCCGCCGCCCGTCAGTTGCGTTTAAGCATAATTGGTTCGATAATTGCGATAATTATCGCTCTCTTTGTTCCTTTTCGGCAATTGCTCCGCCCCCGCCTGCGTACAATTCTCTATCTTATAATTACGCTTCTTCTGTTTTATACAGCATTCAAAGGTGTAACCAGTCAGGGCGCGCAACGCTGGGTCGTTATCGGTTTCATTCAATTCCAGCCTTCAGAACTGGCAAAGATCGGTGTGGTCTATTATCTGTCCAGCTATTTTTATGAGCGCCAGCAACTGCGAAAAAACAAGGCGGGAATGGAAGTGGCCCGGGGCAAAAAAACAGAAAGTGAATTAAAAAAGAAACACAGGGAAACTTTCTATGATTTCACCCGCCCTCTTTTATTAATGGGCTTGTGGGTCATACTGGTCCTCTTGCAGCCTCATATGTCTGGCGCAATAATTCTTACAGTTCTGACAGTTTTGATGTTTCTTATGGGAAAAATACCAGCGGAATCCTTTGTCAGAGGTTTGCTGCTCCATGCCATTCCGCTTCTGCTGGTAGCCTTACTCTTGTTCAGTCTGTTTATACCGGTCTTTTATGACAAATCCCTGCCTGAATTTGTTTCTGAAAGATTCGCCCACTCTCAGAAGCGTTTGGACTTATTCAGGGATCGTGATTCTGTCGATGCTGATGGCCGCAGGCAGGTTGAACAAGCAGAAATAGCATTTGGTGTGGGAGGATTGACCGGTGTCGGTCTGGGCCGGAGTACACAGAAACTTAACTGGTTGGCAGAAGCTCACAACGATTTCATTTTTCCGATCATTGGCGAAGAATTAGGCTTAATCGGCACACTCGCAGTCCTGCTCATTTTCATGCTCTTTCTCATCGGCGGTTTTTCCATTGCAGCGCGGGCATCAAACATGGCCGCACGTAATATAGCAGCAGGATTCACCTTTTTGATTGTATTTCAGGCTTTTTTAAATATGGCTGTTGCGACTAGTCTCATACCAGCAACAGGCATATCCTTACCGTTTTTTTCAGCAGGCGGTACGGCGAACATAATTTTCGCTTTAGCTGCTGCTTTGATTTTGTGTGTATCTAAGACCGGAGTTCAGCGCAATCCTGAATTGGTGCGCGTTCTGGACCAGCATAAAAGCTAGAGAGAGTTATAAGTGAAGACAAGGGCAAACCATTCTCAGAAAACAGTCATATTTGTTGCCGGAGGCACCAGTGGACATATACATCCTGCATTAGCTATTGCCGGTGAAATCAGAGAACGGCACCCGGATATCAGGATTATTTTCTGTGGCTTAAAGGGCAATATTGAAGAAGAAATGGTACCGGCAGCGGGTTATGAGTTTATACCGATTTCCGCCCGTGGTATTCCAACTAAATACTCACCTTGGTTTTTTCGCTGGGTAAAAGATAATATTCAAGGAACTTTAACAGCCAGGCGACTGATAAAAGAGGTAAAGCCCCTTCTGGTTGTCGGGACAGGCGGTTATGTGAGCGGTCCGGTGATTATGGCTGCCGGCCAATGCAAGATTCCCTTTGTCTTACACGAGCAGAATGTTTACCCGGGAAGAGCCAACCGCTTTTTCGCCAAACGCGCAGCGGAGGTCTTTGTAACTAATGAAGACAGCAAGAAGAATTTTTCTGACCAGGCCAGGATAACAGTGACCGGTAATCCTGTGCAGCCTGTTTTTTATACACTGAACAAAGAAGCAGGAAGACATGCAATCGGCATTGCCCAGGATCGTTTTCTCGTTGTCGTCACTGGCGGCAGTCTCGGGGCGCAACGCCTGAACAAGGCAATCAGTAACCTGCGCGATAATTCCGGCTGGCAGAGTCTGGTTGACCGGCATCCTGAACTGATGATCATGCTAAGTACCGGTAAAGAACAGGAGAGCTCACCTGAAATCTACGAGGGAATTTCCAATGTGCAGGTTACCAGTTACCTCTACAACATGGCGCAATGGATGTCTGCATCCGACCTCGTGATTTCACGTTCCGGTGCCATGACTTGTGCAGAATTGATTGCCCTGGCTAAACCTTCGATTCTGGTCCCTTACCCCCAGGCCATGGATGACCACCAGACTAAAAATGCGCAAAGCCTGTCCGCAATTGGCGGGTCAATTATGGTAAAAGATGAGAACTTCAGCAGCGATTACTTTGTAGAAAAAGTTAGTTATTTTATTAATGAGCCTGAGGAACTGCAAGCAATGTCTCAAGCTCTTGCTGCAACAGATAAATTACCGGCAGCACAGCTAATCTATCAGAAAATCGCTCCGTATCTTTCGGCAAAGGATAACGGCGGTAATGAGCAAAGCAAGTAAACAAAAGTATTCGTCCCGTCGTTTAGCTCCTAAAAGATCAAAAGAGCTTCAACGACCGAAGAGCGCCAGCTTTCAGCCTTCACCATTTTCTGAGGAAAGCAGGAAAAAGAGGAGAAAGGAACAGCGGCGTTCAAATCTGATGAGCAAAAAGCCGCTTATATTTTTATCAATTATTGCAGCTCTGCTGGTCATTATTACTTTACTCGCACTTGTACCGGGTTTTACCATTGATAGCATAGAGGTTAGTGGAGCCTACAGACTGGATGCGCAAAGCGTGAAAGACGGCGTCTCGCACCATCTGGACAAACATTTTCTTTACCAAATAGGCGGTAATCTCAAATCTTTGCTGACTCTTCATTATGGGGCTGCTGAAGAAAAGCTGCTGGCTGAGTCTCCTTTACTGGATGCTGCAGAGGTGTATTTTTCCTATCCCGGAAGAATAAAGATCGATCTAAAAGAGAAAACTGAAGTTTTGTGTGTTCGCGTACCCGGTGGCTACGCTCTGATTGACAAAGACCTCATAGTTTTAGAGCTGCTGGAGGAAGCCTCAGATATCTTTCCCAGCGTGGAGCAAATAGTGTTAAAAGAGACAGCGGAGCCGGGGGTTCAACTACAGACAGATCAGAAGGAAAGACTGCAAAAGTCGATTAGCGTAACAGCGGAGATTATACGCAATGACAGCAGTAAGGCTGATGGCAAGCACTTGCTGCCGCTAATTCGGCATATCATTTGGCAGGATAATAATACTTTTTTCTTACATATTCCCAGTACGCAGGGCGGTATGATTCGTGTTAAACTGGATGATAACAGGTACTTACAGGATAAACTTGTATTGCTTTCTGACCTGATCTTTGTTGAGCAGTTCACAGACAAATCAGCGGGTGAACTCGACATGACCGGACTGACAGTGCATTTTCGTCCTGACAAGTCCTGAAGGACCATTCCGACATGTACTTACAACTGACAATTCCCCAAAACACTGAAGGGAGAGCAACATTGTTACCACTAATAGGCTTGCTAATCGGTCTAATCATAGGTTTGTTTGTTAGTGTACCTGTTCCTGCCGCCTGGGCACCCTATCTTGCTCTTCTCGTCCTCTCCGGAGCAGATATATTGCTTTCGGTTCTCAATAAGAAAAGTGAAGACAGAAAGGCGGAGAATAATTTCCTTTTAGAATTCTTCGCAAATACTGCGATGGCAGTGTTTTTGGCTGCTTTAGGCAAGCAGATAAATTTTGAATTATCAACAATAATTGCCTTTGTTTTCACCTATCGTATCTTCAAAAATTTCAGAGAATATGTTGCAGATTTATACAAGCGATTTAAAGATAGAAGGAACTCCGCCAGAGTGGAAATAAATGAGCCAGCTGCCCCAAAAAGCGCAGAAGAAGGCAAAAGCAAAAAATAATATTAATAAGTTGAGGCAATCTCATTAAGATGACAACATGTAAATAGTCAAAAGCTTGATTGTAGAGGGATTTGAGTGCTTCCTTATTGTAAATATATGGGCTTTCATGTAGAATAACGCCAAATACATTAGAGGTATAAAGAAGGAACCTCGCTTAAAATCAGTTGTAAGCTTGTAATTACATCCAGGAAAACTGATTTTATTACGAAAGGAGCATATCCTTGGCAGAATATAATTTTGATTTTGGTATGGACGATGATTTCTACGCGACTATAAGAGTAGTAGGTGTTGGTGGCGGCGGCGGCAACGCAGTTGACCGCATGATAGAAGATGGAGTTCAGGGCATAGAGTTCATTTCTGTGAACAGCGATCATCAGGCTCTGTCCCGCACTAAAGCTTCCACAGCAATACAGGTTGGTGAGAAAGTGACTCGTGGCTTAGGCTGCGGAGCTAATCCCGATATGGGGCAGAAGGCGGCGGAAGAGAATATAGAGGATATTGCCAAGGCCATTCAGGGCACGGATATGCTCTTTATTACTGCAGGTTTAGGTGGTGGTACCGGTACCGGTGCAGCGCCTATTATTGCGGCTAAGGCCAGGGAAATGGGTATTCTTACAGTAGCCGTTGTAACGACTCCTTTCCGTTTTGAAGGTTCCAGACGCCGTCAGAATGCAGAAGCGGGCCGACGCAAACTTGAGCAATATGTTGATTCTCTTATCGTTGTCCCCAACGACAAACTGCTGGAGATAGCCAGCGACGATACTTCTCTGGATGAAGCCTTTTCCATGGCCGACCATGTCCTGCAATATGGTGTGTCCAGCATCTCCGATCTAGTCGCAGTTCCCGGTCTGATCAACCTCGATCTGGCTGATATCAGACGCGTAATGACTGACGCCGGTGTATGCCATATGGGTATTGGCCGCGGCAGCGGTGAAAGCCGGTCAGCTACAGCTGTCAAGCAGGCTATGAGCAGCCCCTTGCTCGACACGACGATTGAAGGTGCTCACAGCATCATAATTAACTTTACCGGTGGCCGTGATATGCGGATCAAAGAAGTCAATGAGGCAGCATCTCAGGTTCGCGAGGCTGTTTCTCCTGACGCTGACATCATCTTCGGTGCCGTTATCGATGATAACATGCAGGATGACATCATGATTACAATTATCGCCAGCCGCTTTGAAGAAGAAGCGGTTAAGCAGCATGCTGCCAAGTCAACGCAGACATCAGCTAATGTAGCTTCCATGGCATCATCGTATTCAACATCCCGTAAATCAATGCCGGGTGATGAACAACAGACTCCGACCATGGATGACCTGCCGGATTTCCTTAAGCCGCGTCGTCGCGAAATTCCGCCGGTCACTTATCCGCGCAGTAGCAGTAATCCGGGCAGCAGAGATAGTTTTGAAAAGATCCAGGATGGTGAGAAATATCGCCGTCAGACCGGAGAGGTTCTGGAGAGAATGACTGAACATCGAGAGCCCAGAGTGCTTGATGAAGCACCTTCCCGTGATGAAGACCAATCACAGCAGCCTGCCAAGAATAAGCAAAGCAGGCAAGGCGGTCGTGTCTTGCCCTGGTTCCTGCAAGATGAGTTGGGAGAAGATCGCGACTAAGCTTGCAGGTGATATGTTTAAGGATTTTAATGACGCGGCCGGGTCTTGTATCAGGTCGCGTCATTTTACATTTAGCTAAGCAGCCGGGAGGAAATAATGCGTTGTCCTTATTGCAAATTTAGTGATAACAAGGTAATTGATTCGCGTCCATCAGACGACGACAGTACTATTCGCAGGCGTCGTGAGTGCTGCAAGTGCGGTGAGCGCTTTACTACTTATGAACGTGTCGAGCTCATGCCCCTGATGGTGATTAAGAAGGACGGCAGCAGGCAGCCTTTTGATCGTGAAAAATTGATTGCCGGTATCATGAAGAGTTGTGAAAAACGGCCGGTTACAACTGCTCAGATTGAGGAGATTGTTCATACTATCGAACAAAGCGAAGGTAATAAATTGCGGCGTGAAATTCCCAGTTCCGAGATAGGAGAACTTGTACTGGAGCAGCTTCGGGGTATTGATGAAGTCGCGTATATACGCTTTGCCTCAGTCTATAGAGAATTTGCCGATGTTTCCTCCTTTTTAGAAGAATTGGGCGATCTGTTCAAAGCGGGGGCTAATAACATATAATAATCAGATGTGAAGAGTTATTTTGAGATGTGATTGTTAACATCGCAGATATTTGTGCTAGAAATCGGACGGTGATGGAAATTAATCCTGAGAAGACAGTATTGATCGTAGATGATGATCCCCATATAGGAGAATTGCTCAAGCTGTATTTTGAAAATGAAGGCTTCCGGGTTGACGTCTGTTTTCGCGGCGACGAGGTTATAGATCGCGTGCAGCAGCTCGATCCTGATGTTCTGATTCTGGACCTGATGCTTCCGGGAATGAGCGGTTTTGATGTTATGCGCGAATTGCGCCGCTACAGTTCTGTCCCTGTAATTATGCTAACAGCACGTGGTGATACTCTGGACAAAATAGTTGGTCTGGAGTTAGGAGCGGACGACTATATTGCCAAGCCCTTTGAACCGAAAGAGCTGATTGCGCGTGTAAAAGCTGTCTTGCGGCGTGCATCAAAAAGCAAGGTGTTTTCTTCAAGTGATAGTCAGCAAAGCGGGGATGATGTTATTTCTTATCCCGGTCTGGAAATCAATCGGACACAATATCTGGTACGTTTGAATGATGAGGAATTAAGTTTCCCTCCCAAGGAGCTCGAGCTTTTGTATTTTCTTGCATCTCATCCCAACCGTGTATTTACCCGGAGCCAGATTTTGGAAAATATCTGGGGCTTTGATTACTACGGTGAACCTCGTACCGTTGACGTTCATATCAAGCGTCTTCGCGAAAAACTGGATCTTATTGATCATCCTGACTGGAATATTAAAACAATCTGGAGTGTTGGCTATAAGTTCGAGGTCAGGGGCTGATGAAACACCGTCTGTCAATCTATGGCAGGACTTTTGTCAGCATTTCACTGGCAATTCTAATTATTTTCGCATTTTTGGCAGTTGCCTATACTTCGATTTCTTCTGCAAGCTCAAAGCAGTTGCGGCTGGATGAACTGGAGCGCAATTCAAATGAGATAGCCGATCTTACTGCTCGCCATATGTCTGCGGGCGGCAGAGTTTTTGTTACATCTGAAGTTACGGGATACTGGACATTTGCAGCCAGGTCTACCGGTGCCATTGTCTGTATTATTGATGGCGACAATCGCATAGTATACGATACCGGCCTGCCGGCAAATCTGCTGGAACAACTGGAATACGACAGCGCAGAACGATACTATATCCTGCCTGATGAGCTGACAAACAGGGGAGGCAGAAGCTATAGCTGCACAGCTTCAGATACCGGCCTGAAAGACTACCTGCCTGACTCCGCTTCCTGGCTGGCCGCCAGCAGCCCCTTACCCGGCTATACGAGAGTATATACAGGTGAAGTACTCTTACTGCGGCATACCAGACCCGACAGCTTCACAGGTTTTTTGCAGGAAAAAAGCATTCCGATTTCCTTCTTTATTGCTTTCCTTTTATCCCTGATAATCATTTTAATTATCTCGCGCAGTATTACAGAACCTATTTCTGCTTTAGCCAAAACAGCAGATAAAGTGTATAAAGGTGACTTGAGCGCCCGGGCCAAACTGGGAAAAGAGGAGCGGCCTCTGACTCTTTATGATGTCAGTGACAATCTGCCCGGCCGTGAGGATGATCTGACTATCCTGGTTCGGACTTTCAATACCCTGATCGCTAAATTTGAAGAGCAGGAGCAGCAACAATCTGATTTCCTCAGCAGCATTTCCCACGATTTGAGAACTCCCGTCACATCAATTCATGGTTTTATTGAAGCAATGCGGGATGGCACTATTTCACCTGAACGTTATTCGCATTATCTGGACATTGTAAAATCAGAAACAGAGCGTTTGCGTCAATTGATTGATACTTTGTTTGAGCAGACTGTTGAAGGAAGTGTCAATGCATTGAACCGCAGCGTTTTCAATATAAACAATCTGATCATTCGTGTTGTGGATTCGCTTGAACCCCTGCTGATGGAAAAAAATCTCACCCTTGAGTTGCAGCTTTCTGATGGTGAGGGGACCGGCTATATGGTAATAGCTGATGAGGATGCCATCACGAGGGTTCTGAGCAATATTCTGACAAACGCGATTCGCTTTGCACCGCATTCAGGCCTGGTTCTAGTGAGCACAAGGCTTGAAAACCGTCTGGTGCAGATTGCTGTTGAAGACAATGGTCAAGGTATTTCTGATGAAGATATCCCTTATATCTTCGATCGTTTCTATAAAGCTGAACGTTCCCGTTCTACCGAAGGATCGGGTTTAGGATTATATATCGCACGCACCCTGGTCAAGAGACATGGTCAGATAATAAAGGCCTATCACTCTGATTTAGGTGGAGTAGGTATCTTGTTTACCTTGGAAAGTCCTTGATACATAAAGGATTGTTCATATTATATACATTAATTTTTCGTAAGATAGGGCTTGAAGCTATTCTGAAAAAATCGCTCCTGACCAGCAAAAGCTACTGAAAGGATAATCTTAATTAATGTTTAAGCAACTAATTAAAGCCAAATTTATAGTAGTTTTATTTTTGCTTGTTTTTACCTGTGTGAGCGGCTGTGGCCCCGGCAACAACCTTGAAGTACCATCAGGCTCATCCGGACTTAATGAGAGTGCCAAAACAGAAACCAGGAAAACTCTGCCTGTATCTTATGAGCCGAGCTCAACTGGCAGCGGACCCAATACGTCCGGAACAAGTGAAGCTGAATTGACCGGCAAGACCGAAACAACTGCAGAAATTACTGATTTAAGCAATAAAAGCAGCAATATATCCGGCGATGATCCGACGGGCACTGTTACTCCGGCCAGCAGACCAAACATTACAACTGACAGTGAGCAAGCACCCGTCGCTCTGGACTGGACTGAGATTTTTGAAAAAATTAATCCGTCTGTTGCTTCGGTCAGATTAAAGATACCTGCTTCAGCTTTATATCAGGAAAGAGAGGAAATCTTTTCCGGACTGCTTATTGATGAAGAGGGTCTGCTCATAAGTTCATATTCCATGTTTGCCAAAGCTGTCGATTATCGCGGGATTCTGATGGAAGGCGCTACGGTTGAAGTCTATATAGATGGCCATACCAAGCCATTTCCTGCAATTTTATATGGATTTGACGTAATGAGTGATATTGCAATCTTGAAAATTGATCCTGACAGCAGCAAACTAATAGCGCAGCCATTAAGCAGAACAAACGAGGTCAAGGTAGGACTTCCGATTGGAGTTATTACATCGCCTGATACTTATGTTATGCAGGGCAGTCTGATTCCCGGCTATATCATGAGTGTTCAGGTTCCCAGCCTGCGCGAAAACGGTTTGCACTATGAACTTTTTGTATCTGACGTACCAACCTTGAACAAAGTTCCCGGTGCTCCTTTAGTGGATGAGTATGGCCGTGTTTTAGGTATCTGCAGTGCCTCAAGCCAATACTCCTATCTCGATTACCGCACTTACATAGTGCCTGCACCAATTATTGCGGAAGTAGTAGATTACATTATAAAAGTAGTTGAAAACCCTCCCGTGCGCGCAGCAACTTTAGGTATCGCTGTGATGACTGATGAGTTTGCGGCCCTCTCTTCCCAGCGCTATGATTACCCGATAGGACTCTATGTTACTTGTGTGCAGCTGAACAGTCCCGCTTATATTGCCGGCCTGCGTGCAGGTGATATAATACTAGAGATTAATAATAACAAAGCTGAGTTAACGGAAGATTTAATTGAAGCGATGAACAAAATGTCGATCGGCTCATACTGCGTAATGAAAATTTACCGGCCGAGTGAAGACACAGAATTTGCATTTTCCAGTTATCTGCAGCAAGCTAGGCATTAATGGATAAAAAACAACGCGCAAAGCAGATTATTGAAATTTTACATGAGACTTATCCTGATGTTGAAACTACATTGGACGCAACTTCAGCCTGGGAACTTCTGGTCGGAGGAATTCTGGCCTCGCAATGCACTGATGAACGTGTAAACAAGATCACGCCACATCTTTTTGCTGCATATCCAACTATAGCTGACATGGCCGAGGCTGATGTGGCCGATATTGAGAACATAATCCGGGCCTGCGGCATTTATCGCAATAAGGCTAAAGCAATTAAGGGCTCTGCTGAGATAATAACCGAGGAGCATGGGAGCCAGGTACCCCGGACACGGGAACAACTAATGGAATTGCCGGGAGTGGGACGTAAGATTGCCAACCTGATGTTGGGAGATGCTTTTGGTGAACAAGCTGTTGTTGTAGACACACATTGTGCCCGAATCAGCAGACTCCTGGGCATGACTGCCGAGAAGGATCCTGCCAAAATTGAAGGAGAGCTTGAAGCTGTACTGCCGCCGGATTCCTACACAGACTGGGGACATTTTATGGTCTTCCACGGCCGCACCATCTGCAAAGCCCGCTGCAGAGACTGTGTAGCCTGTCCCTTGCGGCAGCTATGTGCTTATGGTTCTCAGCAGAACCTGGAAGGCAAGGAGGCCGGTGACTGTGTCTAAATGCAGCATTCTGGACGAGAAAGTCTCAGCATTGCGCGGCATTTCCGATAAGAGGGCCGCGCTTTTTTCTAAGCTGGCAATTCATACTTGTGAAGATTTGCTCTGGCATTTGCCGCGTGACTATGAAGACTGGTCCGAGCTCAGTAATATCTGCGACCTGGCAGATGATGATATTGCCTGCTTCAGGGGCAGCGTGATTACAATACCGCAGCTTAACCGGCGCGGTAATAACTCTCAGACTGTGGTCAAACTTCAAGATGACACAGGGGTGATCAGTGCAGTCTGGTTTAATCAGCCCTGGATGGCTAAGCAAATCAATCGTGGTGACACTTTTCTCTTCAGAGGACGGATCAAACGTGCCGGCCGCTATTTTTCAGTTCAAAATCCACAATTCTTCCGCGAAGGCGGGGGCCTTCCGCCACTTTTGCCCATATACCCCCTGACAGAGGGGCTGACGCAGAATATAGTTCGTGATGCCGTAAGACAAGTCTTAGACTCTGACCGGCTGATGTTCAGCGAATTTCTTCCTGCTGCAAGCAGACGTGAACACCAGCTTGCTTCACAGTCTTATGCTTTTTCGGAAATACACTTTCCTTCCAGCAGACATGCAGCAGAAGTAGGCAGGCGCCGCCTTGCCTTTGAAGAACTTTTTCTCATTATGGCCGGACTGCGCTCGCTAAAATCTGAGCGGACACTTCTGGAAAGACAGGCCATCATTCTATCCAAAGAGGATGAGGCTCAGCTGCAGAAAATGGAGCAGAGCCTGGCTTTTGAATTGACAGGATCACAGCAGGAAACTCTGGCAGCGATAAAGCGTGACCTGGAGCGGACTTGCCCTGCCTACCGGCTGATCCAGGGAGATGTCGGTTCAGGCAAGACAGCCGTAGCAATGCTGGCAATGGCGCGGGTGGCTCTGGCAGGCAAGCAGTCAGTTATGATGGCTCCGACTTCCATCCTGGCCCAACAGCATTTCGAAAGTCTGACTGGTTTTTTTGAAGCTTTTGGCATCAAGACCGGTCTGCTCCTGGGCGGTATGCCGGCTGCTGTCAGGAGAGAGACACTCAGCGCAATTGAATCGGGTGAAATTCAATGTCTGGTCGGAACCCATGCCCTGATATCGGGGGATGTTAAATACAGGCAGCTGGCTCTTTGTATCACTGATGAACAGCACCGCTTCGGTGTCGAGCAGCGTCTCAATCTGACCAGCACGGAAGACGTCTACCCCCATGTTCTGGTGATGTCCGCAACGCCCATACCACGCTCATTGGCCATGATACTTTATGGTGATCTGGATATTTCGGAGATGCGCGACATGCCGGCAGGCCGGCAGCCAATTCTGACCTATACTGCCAGAAGCAAAGACAGGCCCAGAGTGGAGCGCATGATTGAAGCTGAAATAGAAAAAGGGCATATTGCCTATATTGTATGTCCTGCCATTGAAAGCTCAGATTATATAAAACTGGAATCTGCCGAGGAGGTCTTCGGCCGATTGAAGCAGGGCAGCTTTTCTCATCGGCGGCTGGCTCTTTTACATGGCCGCATGAAGGCGCAGGAAAAGGACAGCATCATGCGTGCCCTCTCTGCCGGAGAAATAGATATCCTTGTCAGTACCAGTGTCATCGAGGTAGGTATTGATCAGAAAGAGGCGACCATCCTGATTGTGGAAAACGCTGAACGTTTCGGACTGGCCCAGCTGCATCAGATGCGTGGACGGGTAGGGCGTTCGCATTACGAGTCCTATTGTATACTGATGAGCGACAGTGATGATGAATTTGCACGTAAACGTCTGACAGCCCTCTGCCGCCACAAGGACGGCTTCAAGATAGCTGAAGAAGATCTCCGTTTACGTGGTCCCGGTGATTTCTTCGGAGTGCGTCAAAGTGGATTGCCGGATTTCAAAGCCAGCGATTTATCCCGTGACAGCGGCTTGCTGGTGGAAGCTGCCGGAGCTGCCGAGAAGATCTTGTCAGAAGACCCCCTCCTGCAGACTGCTGAGAACCGGCTGATTTTGCCGGAGTTTAACAGACGTTATGCCGAGCGTTTGAAAAACCCTGCCATTTAAGGAGTCCGGAATGCCCAGAATTGTTTCAGGTTCACTCAGAGGTATAAATCTACAGACGCCTGCAGGCAAGGACACCCGTCCGACCTCTGATCGCGCAAAGGAAGCCTTGTTTTCCATCCTCGGAGCCGACATATACGGTGCAAGAGTTCTGGACCTGTTCGCAGGCAGTGGCCAGATAGCCTTAGAAGCACTGAGCCGGGGTGCTGCCGGTGCTGTCCTTTGTGAGACTGATCGCGATGCATTGAAAGCCCTGTTTTCTAATATTGAAAAAACCCGCACTTCAGACCAGGTCAGGGTTTACACCTATGATGCTGTGAAACTTCTGAAAAAATTGGTTAAAAATAACTTTAACTTCGACTTTATTTATCTGGATCCTCCCTGGCAGGCACTGCCTTCCTTGCTCGAAAAGATTAAAAATGACCTGCCTGCCTTGCTTACTCCTGCCGGTGTAATCGTTGTGGAAAGCGAGCAAAAACAGGCTATTCCCGCTAATCTTGGCGGCGACCTGCTTCTGTCCCGCAGTTGTACATACGGCGCCTCCATGCTATCCTTTTACTATCATGAAAAAGACTAATGACAGCCTATTAGAAGGTGTTACAGGCTCTGACCGGGGCTTACGCCGCATAGCCTATGCCGGAACTTTTGATCCGATGACGAAAGGTCATTTGGACCTGATCGGGCGCGGTCTGAAATTATGTGATGAGCTCATAGTTGTTGTAATTGACAACCAGTCAAAAAAAGTGCATGTCCCCCTTGCTGACCGTATCAGGATGGTCGAACTTTCGGTTCAGGATTTTGAGGGAGTTAAGGTCAGCGGCTGGCAAGGTTTGTTTGCTGAATTTTGCCGCCGGGAAAACATCAGGATTTGCTTACGTGGTTTGCGCACATCTATTGATCTCGAGTCGGAGAAACAGATGGCACGACTGAACAGGCAACTGAATCCGGATCTTGAGACTGTGTTTTTAACAACATCAGCAGCTTATGACAGTATCAGCTCTTCTGCCGTAAGAGAATTAGCGGCTTATGGTGTCAAACTTGATCCTTATGTACCTGCAGCTGTCTGCAGGGAAGTAGAGCGCAGATACGCCGCTGATTAGCTTTATTTGCTTAGTAAGGCAAACAATAATGATATATAATCAAATATAAATCGCCACATGGTGACCAATTAGATACTGCGGAGGCTTTTGAATATGGAAGATCAAAGAAATACCAGAACAGGGGGAAAAAGACAGGGCGTACCCAATCGCCGTCCACAAAGAATACCGGTTGACCCCAGAGGAGAAAACAGACAAGACCGTAGTGTCGAAGTTTTGCTGGAAAGACTGGAGAATACAGTTGAGGAAGCCCGTAATGTTCCTTTCAGCAACAAATGTATGATGGATCGTGAAGAGCTTCTTTATATGGTGCGTATGATCCGTGAAAGCTTACCCGAAGAACTGGAACGTGCACGCTGGGTTCTGCAGCAAAATCACCAGCTGATTAATGAAGCCAGACGCGAGGCTGAAGCAGTTATTCGCGACGCCGAAGTACAAATGGCAGCTATGATCGATGAACATGAGGTTACACAACAAGCACAGCAGGCTGCCTCCTTGATGATAGAAGAAGCTAGTCAGCACAGTGAAAATATCCGCAATAATGCTCTCAACTATACCCGGGAAATCCTGGAAAACCTTGAAGAGCATCTGACAAATATGCTGGTCAATATAAAAGAAAATCAAAAAGCATTGGATTAAAATATAATGAAAGAAACACTGAATATCGCAGTCCTCTTTGGCGGACAATCACCTGAGCATGAAGTTTCCCGTAAATCTGCAGCTTTTATTGTTGACACTCTGAGTAGTAATACTGCTTACAATCTTATTCTTGTCGGCATCAATAAGCAGGGAGAATGGAAATATTNNTTCCCGGGCGACACCGGAGCGATGAGGGACGGCAGCTGGGAAAATGACCCCGGATTGGAGCGTGCCTTCCTGACAGCAGATACAAAGGAAGCATCGTTATACTTTCCTGATGCCGGCACAGAAGCAATAAATATTGATTGTGTTTTTCCGGTCTTGCACGGATCTAATGGTGAGGATGGACGCCTGCAGGGAATGCTGGAAATGTCCGGCATCCCCTTTGTAGGTTGCGGCATGTTGTCCAGCGCCTTAGCCATGGACAAGTCTTTCGCTAACAGAATCATGGATTTTCATGGAATCCCCCACACTAAGTGGTGTAGTGTTGACTTGTCATCATATAGTAATGATACTGACTCTGAACTAGACAGAATCTGTCTGGAGCTAGGATTTCCGCTCTTTGTTAAACCGGCGAATGCAGGCTCATCGATAGGTATCAGCAAAGCTTGCAACAGGGAAGAACTGGCTGCAGCTATAAGTCTGGCGCTCAATTATGATCAAACTATAGTTGTAGAGAGAGCAGTTAAGGGCAGGGAACTGGAAGTTTCCGCTTTGGGAAGCGCTGATGATCTGATTTTGTCAGTTGTTGGCGAAATAGTGCCTGATCGCCAGTTCTATGACTATTCAGCCAAATATGAAGATTCTGCTTCTAAATTGTTGATTCCGGCGGAGCTGACAGAAGCAGAAATGCAAGATATTAATAAATATGCTGCACAGATATTTACTGCCCTAAACTGCTATGGCATGGCGAGAATAGATTTTTTCCTGTCTGACTGCGGCCAGGTTTTTGTGAANNGAAGTAAATACAATTCCCGGTTTTGTCGACATCAGCATGTATCCAAGACTTTTAGCAGCCAGCGGTATCAATGCTGAGCAACTTCTTGACCGGCTGCTTCAGCTGGCATTTGAACGTTATCTTCATGGAAAATAATAATAGCTGAGGCAAAGCAGGCTGAAGGCGATATCTTCATGTCAGGAAAATATGGAGCTTTGGTATGAAAGAATCGAAGTTGTTTAACAATAGATTTTTAAGGATCATTCTTCTGTTACTAAGCCTTGTGGTGCTTCTGTCGCTGCTATCCTGTGACCCGACAGAGTTTTTGGCCGGAGATCCCGATGCTGCAAAAACCGGAAAGGATACTTTTCCCAATGGATCAGAGGATGATTCAATAGATGTTCTCGCCTTAATTCAAGACAGAGAGTTCAGGGAACTGTATCCATATTTTACTTCAGCATCCCGTTCCAGCTATAAAGTGGATGACATTATTGCCAGACAGGAAATGATCGATGAGCGCATTGGTCTGCAAACGATGCAATTTGAAAATGTCCGCAAACTGGACCGCGCTTCGGATGACCGCATTACAGTATATGAGATGAATGTCGTCATGCAAACAAGCTATGGAGAAATGTCCAGGCCTTTAACTCTGACTTATCTCTATGACGAAGATGCAGGACATTGGTATCTGGAATACTCTCCGGCTTTAATCTTTCCCGGTTTAACTGATGAGAATGATTTAATTGTTCAGAGGCTGACAGCCCGGCGAGGCGGGATTTATGACCGCAATAATATTCCTTTGGCTGTTGACGGCAAGGGTCAGATTGTTGGTGCTATTTCCGGTCCATATGACACAGCAGACAATGCCAAGGTTGCAGAATTGCTTGAACTGTCTGTGGAACAAGTTGATGCCATTATGTCGCAATCCTGGATTGGCGATAATATGTATGTTCCGATCAAAACTCAGATGGAGTTCAGTGCTGATCAGTTAAAGAAACTTGCGGATTTGAATCTGGAGATGAGGCTGTTCGATACCAGACTATATCCCCATGCCAATTCTGCCGCTCACCTGGTAGGACATGTGGGAGAAGTCAGCACTGAAGATTTGGAAAATGATACAAGAGGCATCTACCGTGAACGGGACATGATTGGAAAAAGAGGGCTGGAGAGTCTTTATGAGGAAGAACTGAGAGCCAAGAATGGTGTGCGTGTCTACCTTTCCGGCAGCGAAAAACAGATTCTTTATGAAATACCTGCTGAAGCCGGTAAGGATTTCCATCTGACCCTGGACATAGAACTGCAGGACAAGCTCTATTCTCTTTTCAAAGAAGATGAAGGACAAGTGGTCTGTCTCGACCCCACCAATGGAGACATCCTGGCCCTGCTGAGCTTCCCTTCTTTTGATCCCAATGAATTTGTACAGGGCATAGCTTCAGCTTCATATCAGGCACTTCTGGATGACAGCAGGCTGCCTTTGTGGAATAAGTTTCAACCCAGCTACACTCCTGGGTCAACCATGAAGATTCCCACTGCCATGGCAGCTTTTAATGCCGGGACTCTCAGTCCGGTTACGACCAAGACAATTATCGGCAAAACCTGGCAGCCGGATGCTTCCTGGGGATCCTACGAGATAGCCCGTTTCACCGTGGATGACTCGCCGCAGGATTTATTGCGGGCAATTGTTATATCTGACAATATCTATTTTGCACAGGTAGCTCTGGAAATGGGCAGAGATGTTTTTCAGGAACAGCTGCTGGATCTTGGTTTTACAGAAGACGTACCTTCATCTTATCCCTTTCCTTCAGCACAGTTTGCTAACAGCGGAACAATTGGAGATACAGTTATGCTGGCAACATCAGCATATGGGCAGGGAGAAATCAGAGTTAGCTCGACCCAGATGGCCTGCATCTATGCAGCCATAGCAGCCAAGGGAGATATTCCTGCACCGCGGCTGCTTATGTCGGATGAAGCTGCTATCTGGAAAGAGAATGTTGTCTCTGAATCCAACCGGGTCTTTTTACAGCAAGCTATGCGCGCTACTGTAGAACAGACTCATCGCTCCGCAGTTTATCGCAATTTCGCTGCTTTGGCAGGAAAGTCAGGAACTGTGGAAGCCTCCTGGGATGCTGAACTCGAACGTGTTGCTCTGGACTCATGGTTTATCGGTTTTGATCTGAACCGGCCCAACATGGTAATAGCGATTCAGGAGCAAAATGTGCACAAGAGTCCGGACCGCCCTTCGGCCGCACTGCGTTTCGGACAGGTTTATGATCTGCTTTATTTAGGCAGCTCTGACAGCGATGGGGAGTGATTATGTCTACTACTTTTATTCTACGCAATGCCAAACTGATTGGGACCGGTAACTTGCAGGAACAAGACCTTTTTATTAAGGACGGGCTGGTCGACAGCCTGTATCCCTCAAGTGAAAAAACTCAGTTTGACTCTACTTGTCCCTCTTATGACCTGGAAGGCAGATATCTGTTGCCTGGAATTTTTGAAAGCCACCTTCATGGCAGCGCCGGCATTGACTTTAACCATATTGATTCTGAAAAACTTGAGCAGATCAGCATGTATCTGGCGGGACGCGGGGTAACTTCTTTTTTTGTTTCACTTGTCAGTGAGAAAGAAGAAAAGCTCTATGAACTTCTGCGTTTTTATGCCCGGTCTGCGGAAAAAGATTTACCCGGAGCCCGTTTGGCCGGTATTCATCTCGAAGGACCCTGGATATCTCCCCGCCGCAGCGGTGCTATCTCGCCGGCAAATCTGAAAACTGCCCAGCCTGAGACACTTGATCGCTACCAGGAGGCAGCCAATGGCCTGATCAGGTATATAACGGTAGCTCCGGAAATAGAAGGAGCTTTTGACTTAATTGAAAAAGCTGATGCAGAGGGAATTATCGTGGGCTTAGGACATACTGAAGCGGATTACGATCAGGGCAGGGAAGCTATCGCGCGGGGAGCAAAACTGGCCACCCATTTCGGAAATGCCATGGTCTGGCCGCATCAGCGTCATCCCGGCATAATGGGCGCCATTGTGGAAAGTGAATTGCAGCTGGAGCTTATTTTCGACGGGATTCATGTACATCCGCTTAATCTGCGCCTGATTGCTCAACTTGTCTCCTGCGATCGCATTGTCGGAATCACGGACGCAACCATGGCCAGAGGTCTTCCTGACGGCGACTATATTCTGGGAGACATGGCCATAAGGGTGGAAAAGGGAATCTCACATTTAAAGGACAGCAAGGTTCTTGCCGGCAGTACTTTGGATCCCATCCATGCTGTACAAAATGCGGCGAAGTTTCTGGATGCTGAGTTCAAGGATGTCCATCCATTATTTTCATCTAATCCGGCCAGATTGTTTTCTTTGAATACCGGCGAAATAAGTCCAGGCAAAGAGGCTGATCTCTTGGTCTTTGATGAAAATTTCAAGCTTTGCGATAGCTGGGTAGCCGGCAGGCATCTTGCCTCTGCCGTGCTATAATAACGTCAATTATCTATGAGGTGAAGACTAAGGAGATGGGTTCATGTCTGCAATTCTAACGAGTATTCCATATTTTTCCGCATTATCCGTGTCAGCTTATTTAGTTATAACTTATATCTGTATGATCGCGCTGCCCCTGATTATGCTGGTTCTATTTGTTGTAGCTTTATTTAACAACCGCAAACTGCGGCTTTCAGCAGCAGGCAGAGAAAAGAAACTTACTGATGCTTTGGAAAGAGCTGACTTGGAACAGGACAATGCCTTTGAGAGCCTTCAGGCCGTGAACGCTGAAGTTGAAGATGAAGGCTTAAATGATCTGATTGACAGTCTAAGTGTTCAAAGCGAGAAACTGTATCGGGGCAAGTGGCTGCCGGACCCCCAGGCCCTGATGATGCAGAAGGATACTTTTCAGCTTTATAAAAATACCGGTTTTAACGGCTTGATATCGGCTCTTTTAATTGTACTGGGCATTGTTGCTGCAGTTGTAGCTTTACTAGCAAAAACGAATCTGCAGCCTGTTTCAGCAGAGCTTCAGACCATGCCGCTGCCGACGCTGATTATGGCAGTCATGATCCCGCTGGGGACAGCTCTTGTTACTGCTATTATTCTGACAGTGGACGCCCGCAAGACCAGATTCAGCCTGGCCCGGACAGTCCAGAATATCAGCAGCTCTTTAGCAGAGATCGCTCCTGCTTATCAGGACCGTGCCGGTGTAGCGCTTTTGATCAGCGAATTAATCTCCTATGGTGAAGGCATGCGCGAGGAGGTCAAATCCTTTAGTGAGATTGCCAATCAGCTGGTTCAGGGAGAGTTTGCCGAAGGCGTCCGTAACGCGGTGCGAGAGGTGATGGAAACAGAAATCGCACCTCCGATTCAGGAATCCGGTGCCGCCCTGACAAATTTGGCAGACAGTTTAGCTGAAAAGCAGGCATCAGGCATGCAGGAGCTGGCTGACTCCTTCACCCACAAGACAGTTGAGGCTCTTCAGCTGCATCTGGCGCCCCTGCCGCAAGAATTGGCCAAGATAAATCGTATGACTGATTCAGCTCTTAGCATGATGGAAGATTCAAAGCAGATTATGGCTGATTCACGTGATGAAAATATAAAACTCAATCAGGAGTTACATGAGATCCTTGGTCTGATGGCAATCTCCCGCAACGATATCGCTAATGAAGCAGCAGCCCTAAGTGATAACCTCAGACTCATTTCAGACAGTTCCGATAAATTAACGGCCTTGTATATGGGTGAACAGGAAGGCCTGGCCAATCAGCTGTCACGCCTTTCTGACCAACTGAGACTAAATACAGATTTGCTGAACAGAGTAATTAGCGATACTTCGAAAACCATAGAAAAATCGGTACAGCTGACCGAGGAGCAAAGCAGATTGACAGAGGGTTTCCTGCAGCGTGTGAAACAACAGGTCACTGCCCTTGAAGAAATGACACGTTCCATTGAAAAAACCAGCACTGACTTTACGGAAAAATCTTCAGCCTATGTACAGAGTACCTTGCAGGATTACGATAGCGGGCTGGCGGAAGTCATTGAACGTCTGAGTTTTACAACAGCTGAGATACGTGAAGCCATAGATTCATTGCCTGCATCAATCCGCAGCATTGGAAAAGATTAGCAATGTCTGATTCTGAAAGCAAAAATCTGATTCGCAAGGCTCAGTTGCGGAAAGCTGAGCCGCTTACTGCTGAAGAAGAATTACCGGCTCCGGAAGAAGCTGTTGTTCAGCCCCTGCAGGAAGCTGAGCAGGAAAAGCTGATTTTACGTCCTTTACGTATTGCTTTGCAGACAGACGAAACAGAAGTTCTATCTGCTGAAGAAGATTTTGCACCCGAACCGGACCGGACGGATCTGCCTGCTGCTATCAGCGAGGTTGATCCCGCTGAAGAAAAGCTTGCGGAGATCATGCCGGCTCAGGCAGATATTGAAGTCGGGCAGTCTGGAAGAAGCCTTCCGGAGATCAAGTATGTCATACCGGATATTCCTTTGCGTTTTTCCTCTTTTGACGAAGTTATGGAATCTGTTCGTGACTTGCATCCGTCACCTGAAGAGTTACTTATGGACCAGACAGCTGTTCAGCGTACCTGGCTGCTGTCGCAGCTGAAAAGGGCCAGAACAGAATCGGAGATTGAGACCCTGGCATACAGTCTGGACTTCAAGGACCTGTCAGTATTATTTCCGGTCCTTTCAACTTTAAAAAAACGCGAAGATGTCAATCAGATTCAGAACCTGATTCGCCTGCGGGCCAGTCATTATCTCTATATATGCGGCTGGCTGACCTTTCAGTTCAGTTATCCCCGTTCAAACGTAGCCAGAGTGCTGGCAGATCTTTGCATGATTCTGGAAGATGTTTCTTTTTTACGGGAAGAACTTTCCCGAAAAGAGCAAGAGCAACTTTTTGAGTATAAAGTTCCTGACCTGGGACCGGATCGTATCCTCTGGAATGAAGTGGAAATGATTTCGGGAATTTCTCTTCCGAATAGCAGACGCTTTGTCAGCGAGATTGCCAATGAATTATATAAGTCCAATATTGACGAAGATATATTTTTAAAGCGCTATGCCATTTATCCTAATTTAGCTCTGGGAAAAGCTATTTTAGAAAAATACGAAGAGATGGCTTCCGGTATGGAGGTCAATCCCATGCTGTCCAAGGCTTTCCTGGACCGCTTTAAACGTGATGACTGATGAAAGCTTGACAGCGAAACGAATATAGCAGACAATCCTAAATGTAAACGGAGACGTACCGAAGCGGCCATAACGGGGCGCAC
>LFRM01206657.1_pt1 | contig 60057 bp, 62 predicted proteins | sample 618341 | NCBI WGS metagenome assembly LFRM01 (sample SAMN03654438, study PRJNA283298) | anaerobic digester metagenome | isolation source: pool of bioreactors CSTR01a, CSTR02a, and CSTR03a thermophilic anaerobic... | place: Denmark: Kgs. Lyngby | collected 2014-05-21 | reverse complement strand
ATTATTTATTCCGATTGGCTTTTATTTTTACTAATTACTTCTAACAGAACATTTTCCGCACTTTCGATATGTTCTTTTGTGGCTATTTGAGCTTCTTGCACATTGCCAGCGGCAATCGCTTCAACTATTCTCCGATGTTCGGAAAGTGCAAACTTCATTCTTCCCGGAACAGCCAAAGAAGTAGTTCTATAGCGTTGAATTTGATCACGCAAATCTATGATCAAGTTTTGTAACCGGTTATTTTTAGAAGCCTTATAAATCAGCTCATGGAAATTTGTATCTACTTCTATTGTATTAAGCACATCACTGGTTTTAAAAAGATTCGCTTCCATAACCAGACTTCTTTCCATTTCTTCAATTTCTTCTTTAGTAGCACGAGAGGCAGCAAGTCCTGCCGCCAAAGACTCTAAAGCTCCTCTGATTTCAAATAGATTAGTGATATCTTTGATGGAAAGTCCTGCTACATATGCTCCTTTACGCGGAACCATCACTATATAACCCTCTAACTCTAATTTACGCATCGCCTCTCGCACCGGAGTACAACTTACACCCATTTCTTCAGCCAGCTCTGTTTCCATCAATCTTTCTCCGGGTTTAAGGACACGATTAATAATAGCATCTCTAAGTGCTTCATAAACAAGAACTCCTAAAGGTCTTGAAATATCTAAATCTATTTTTAATATTTCTCGCTCAGACATATAGATCACTCCGTTCTCTTTATACCTAGCCGTAAATAAAGTATCATATATTAATGATCAATGTCAATGCGTGCAAATCCTTTAAATCCTACTCTTTCCCAAGTAATCTTTTAAGAAGAATATAGTCAAAAGACATAATAATTAAAAGCAATCCTAGATAAGTAGCCGCAGTTCCCCCCAGTGCCCTAATTACAGAAGAAAACATCACCAGCATGATCGCTATCCCTATCTGTACGGCTATAAATATAATCATAGGTCTTTTGAAATACAATCCTTCAGCAACTTTAACCGTCTCACTACCTCTGTCTTTAACAACTTCCTGCTCCGCTTCTTCCCCAACAGACACCTCACTCTGAAATTGCATATAATTTGGCACAGTTTCAAGCTGAAAGGTTTTCGTTTTTCCTTGCTCTTTTTCCAAACTAAGCTGTTTATAATCAAAATATTTTATCTTCTTGAGTTGTTCCCGAAAGCCTTGAAGATTAAAAAACTGTTCTTTACTATATGACGTCAATTCCTGAGGAAAATCTGCCAATTTATTACTTAATTCTTTTAACAATTGCCTAAAGTTTTCATTAACATCTCCCTGTAATTTAACGGGAAGATAAACCAATAACACTTTTCGAGAATCCGGATTAAAATAAATATACTCCTGCTGAAGAAGAAAACTAGACGCAAATAATAAATAATTTTTACTTTCCAAAACCACACCCACTATCTCATCCAAAAATCTAATTACTTCTTCACCGCTAATTTCTTCTCTTTCTATGTAATAACTTAGGGGAAGGGAATTTTTTAAATCGTAATATAGTTTTATTTGATTATTTTCCCTTCTTTCTTCCATCACGATAATTCCGGGAGGCGCATTACGATTAATTACTTTAATTTGATGATAAACCGTTTTCTGTTCCCCGGTTAAACCTATTACTAAAGTACTTCCCCCAACATCTTTTACTAAATTAACCGTGAAATCTTTTTCCATTCCTTAACCCCTTTATCACATAAATCTGTTTCATTTTTTCCCTTTAAGTCTACTCAAGAGTTCAGTTAAGTTTACCCTGTCACCTATTCTTTCTTTACATTCCAAAAATAAATCAACATTGCGAATAAATTCTGCCGGCTCAGTAACAACCACTTTCTCTTCTGCTGAAAGTAGGACTGTATCCTTCCCGGAAAAAAACCTTTTCAACTGCCCTAAAGGAACAGTCATCTCCTGCTTAATACAAACTGTTATTTCCTGTGTAAACAATCCACTGTTATACTGCACTTCAACCGTTGTGCTTTCCGGTTTTTTGATGGTTTTAGCTAATTGTGCCAAAACTGCCTTTTGAATGACTTTACATTTCTGAGTGACTCCTGTGGGTGGTTCTACCACTGCTGACATCCGAACAATCTCTGCTGTTAAATCTCCTTCAACCGTTTGCACCATAGTTTTTGAGCCCTGTGCTAACTCAGTAATATGATGATATAATTCTTGATCGTTATGCCACTCCTTTGCTGCTTGCTGAGCGATTAAAGATGCTGTCTTAGTTAAAAGAACCCGATGATACATCAACATAAAAGAAAAACATAGCAGAAAAACAATCACTAGAAGTGTAGATAAAATAAAGATTGCTTCTATAGTATAACTGCCCTTTTTATCCTTATTAATCTTAACTAAAATTTCCCCCATGAACTCACTTCCTAGTTAATTCACCTACTTAAACCTTTACCTATTTAAACAGGTGCGGGCAACCACCATGGACACGCAAACCCATGTCTTTTGCTTCTTCTAGGCTTACCTTGCGCACACCGCTTTTATCTACAATATACTTACAATGGCGAAAAGGATGATATACTTCAGTAGAAGATTTACAAAGATAGACATACTCTGTCGACTTATTTGACTTTTCTTTTTCTTCACCTGTTTGCTTATAGCGATCATATTTAGCAAAATCAATGCCCTCTTCATCACCGGCAGCTGCATATACACCATTACCACCATACAACCAAGCCCTTTCCACTGCCGTATAACAAAGTTGAACATTTTTTCTCCCTAAAAACGGTATAGGTAAAACCGCTTCGTATTTTACCTGAATTACCACATCATCTTTGCTGAAATCCTGATTCGGCTTTAACTGCAGATCACTATACCAATTCCGATCCATTTTATACTCATATTCCGCAATACCTTGCGGTAATTCTACAAATGTAACATTGAGCTTCTCCAAATTGACCATGCTGTGCTGAAGCTGTTCCTCTAAGATTTTCTGCACAAGATAATATTGACCAGAGCCTTTTAAATCAAGATAAGGTCCTAACAGAGCCTTATATACTAACCTTTCCACCCAAGTATTAAAATTTTCGGTTATTTGATTATCAATATCTTCCCAAATTTCTTCTACATCCGGTTTCTGAACTTTTCCCGATAAGACCGTAGTAAGAAGTGACTCATTTAACGATTTTTTGACGATAGCACCCACCTGTGCAGGCTGATTTTGAAGAAATTCAGTAATAGGAACCCCTGCGGCAACCTTATTATCAATATATCCGTTTAAAAACTCAAGCGAATAAGACAAGGAAGCTATTTGACGTGCTGATTCCTTAACAGCGTGATCTAAAACAATATTTAGATAAGCTATTTTGGTAAAAAACAGTAATAAAAAAAAGAAGGATAAAAATACAGGTAGAGCTATACAAGCCTCTACTGTAAGGGAACCCTTAACCTTTTTTTTGCACCCAAACAGCATTGGTTTTCCTCCTTCTTAATACCCTTGTGCAGATGTTACACAGAGATGATACTGATTGCCATCAATCTGTGGGAAGCCCAATTTATCCAGTTGTAATAACGGAGCAAACCATAGATTTACGGTCACCTCTGCCTTTCCGGTAACTATGGTGGCATAATTCTTTAATTCAAAATTAGATTTCTCTTGCCGAATATTAATCTGCATTAGTTGTCTCATTCTCTCTAATTGTATATCTTCATTTTGCAATAACAGTAATAACCTTAAATGATCCGAATAGCCCAAACCGGCCGGTAATTTACCCAAACTGGCACAAACAGGCACATCTTGCCCCGCATACATTTGTACCATATCTGCTGTTGCCAGTATAAAACCCTGTACTAAAGCTTTAGCTAAACGAGCAATTAAAGAAGGAAGTGGATTAAGTAAAAACGCATCTACAGCATTAAGCGCATACCGCATCCCCCAAACCCGAAAAAATGCAGCAGTAATATTGGCAATTTCATAATTATGCCCACAAAGAATATACTCCACCTCACCCTTATCAAAATAATGACCGCGACTTACCGGTGAAGTCACAAAGCTATACTTGTCCATAATGTACTCTGTAAGATATGTATCATTTCTTTTATCTGCAGCAAATTGCCGGATTTGCTGAGTTACTTGACGCAAATAATTGAAAATGTTTTCACTCAGAGCTTCGACATGATCATTATCAGCAGATAAATTCCCCATTTGCTCGTCTACTTCAAATAAAGAATCATTTACACCGGTTTCTACTGAAATTAGGGCGTTAGCCCTTTGCAAGTCCTCCTGCTTAATTAAAAAGGTAACAGAATTGTCTTCAGAGATTTTTTGACCGGCAAGACTTTCCAGTTTTTTTCTTAAACCATCTTTTTTGTCCGACTCATTTTTAGATAGACTCTCTAGCTCCGGCTTTTCTGTAAGCTTTATAGGCTTAATGTCATATAACTGCTCCTCTAGAGCCAACCTTTGTCTGTAGATTAACATTTTTCCCTGATAATCATCAGCTTCTAAACTAGCCGCTTTCTCCTCCAAAGTAGCAATTTGCTGATAAATCTCTTGATTATGCTCCAGTTGTACTAACATCTGTCCTAAATCATCTTTTAATTTTGCTAAATCTTGTGAATCTTTAAATCCCTTAATATTTTCTAATTCTTGTTCATTCTCCAAAAGCTCATTCATCTGCTCCTTTATTTTTGCAATTTGAGCGTTAGCTTTCTGGGTTTTATCTTCAGTTTGTACAATTAATTCCTGTAATTCCTCGATACCTTTTTTAACATTTTCGAGATTTACATACTTTTCTACAGCACTACCGTAAACCAAAAATGCTGCCTTTTTGAGATGATCATTGATACTTTTTTTGGCCTGCTCAATATCTTTATATTTACGGGAAATATCTTTTGCATTTTCTAATAAATCAGCTTTTTTATCGAATGAGCCTTGCAAAAAAACATCTACGACATTATCAGTAATCAGCAACGGTCCTTTATATTTCATATATTCTAAGATTTGTTCCTTAAAAGCCTCATTATTTAACATACTTTGCTGAGGGATACTACTTATTTCAACCTTATTTATTTTATAATTGATAAAGTGAAAATTTTCATGTTGTTCTTCCAAATTAACACGAAAATATCTTGCTAATTCTTCTTTTTTATCAACAGTGGAAACAGCAAATAACCCAAACTGTCCTACCAATTCATCATCATATTGCGCTAATACAGAACGTACCGCCGTATCCAAAGCATTCTGAACTTTCCTTTCGGCTGCCATTACTCGACAAATATCCACAAACAAGCCTGACAACATTAATAGGGAAAGAAAAATAATGATTAAAAAAACAGAGATAGCCCCCCGATTATTGTTGTATACCTTCATCTACCCATCATTCGCTTTCAAATTCCTCTTCTTACATAGATTCACAAGAAAATATGCTGTACCGTTTCCCTCAAAATGAGGTACATATAACAGAAAACGGTACAGTATATTCTCTTAACCCTCTGGTGTAGTCTGATTACCTAATGATTCATCAATGATATCCTCATCAAAAATTTTATCTGTAGCCGATTGAACAAAGCTGGTTATCTGACTTCTAAACAAAAGGGCAATACCTACCAAAACAGCTATAATAATGACAATTTCTACTGTGCCCATACCACTTTCCTCGTGCCAAAATCTCTTCAATAAATTGCGCATATCCCCACACCTCCTTTCTACCTACATTCATATCTGCTTCCCTCCATATTCCCTCTGTACTGTTGTAATGTTTATCTAATCTACAAATCAGAGATTTATGATTTCCTTGCATAAGTTCGCCAACAACTCGCTACACTTGTAGGGTGAACTAGTATAAGGGCGACTAGAGTTCAAGTGGCAAAGTAACTTATCTGCAGAAATAATCTGCTCCCTCAATATTCCGCCCGTACTATTTATCAAATACTGTTTAATAAACACTGTTTAGCAAATAGTGTTTATTGAGTAAGGCAAGTAACTTATCTGCAGAACTCTGTTAAAGCCCTTGTTCAAAAGAGCGAATGAAGCCGATGCGGTTTGGGTGTCTACCCAAGGTGGGGATGGGGGCCCCCACATGATCATGCAGAACCCAAACCCGAGGCTGAAGGAGCTCGATACCTATTGGCTTTAAGAGTTCGAAGATAAGTACTTTGCTGCACCTATAGACCCCTTAAAGCCAGCAAGGCCGGAGCAGAAACAATCAACAAAATCGCAATAAACATGAGCATCATGGGTAAAATTAATTTGGTAGAAGCTTCTTCACCCAAACGTTTCGCGGCATTTTTTCTCATCTCCCAACATTCATTGGCTAATAACCTTAGTACCGGTACTAATTCTGAACTTCCTTTTTTCATATTCTGTAAAACCACTGCTGTAAATCTGGTTATTTCCGGCACACGACATCTCCGGGCAAAATCCTCATAAGCCTGAAATTCTGGTTTGCCCTTGAGTATATCCTGTATCACTACTTCAACTTCTTGATAAAACGGTGTCTGCTTTTGATTATTGAGCACAATCTTTTCCCAAGCTTTAGTGAAGGTCATTCCGGCATTAATAAGTAATGTTAATTTATTTAAAAAATCCGGAAAATCTAAGCGCATATAAAGATTTCTTTGTGCTATCTTCTTCTTTATCTCATAATCAGGAGCAAAAAACACCGCAAGTAATACTAGCACAGAAAAAATCCCCATAACCGCATCTATTTCACCCATGGCAGCAATAAAAAAAGACATGATTAAGAGGCCTAAGAGCAAATATCCTAACTTGTTCGCCCAATAGACCTGTAAATAATAACGAGCCTGTTTATAACCATATAGTTCGGCTAACTTATTATATAAACCCAAGTCATAACGGGTATTATAAGCATAATTTATCTTTTGCAACAAGAAATGACCCATGGGTAAAAAGCTTTCACGTAAAGGATAATCCTTGGGGTCGAGAGACTGAAAAAAATCTTTGTATTTATTTTTAGATTTTAAATATAACAAGGCTAGAACTAGTACTACACCCAAAAAGAGAAAAGCCAACATCTAACTACACCTCAATAGTCATTATCTTCTTGGAGAGATAATAAGCCAGACCTAACAATAAAACAGCAATCGTCATCATTAATTTGCCAAAAAAAGTAGTAAATACCGGCCCCATATAATCTCCCGTTGACCAGGTAAGCAGCAAGATCATTACAATCGGCATAACATTTAAGATTTTCTGTTCAAACTTCTTTTCCGCCAGAAGAGTATCTATTTCCTGTTTAATCTGTAGTTTATCGCCGATAATCGTAGATGTATTCTTAATTATCTCCACGATATTACCACCTGTTCTTTTACTGATTAATAAAACATCTACAAAGCTATCAATATCCTCTAGATGTGCTCTTTGCGCAAAATCGACAAGAGCATCCTCAATTGTTACATTCATATCGATGCGCCTTGAGATATAGGTAAACTCTTGAATGATATATGTTTGCGAATTTGGATAAAGTAAGTAAAGGTCTTTTAATGCTTCCTTAAAAGCTGATTCCAAAGAACGACCGGCCATGAGTGAAGAAGACAAAGCATATAAAGCTTCTTTAAATTGTAAAGCTAATTCTTTTTTCCTTTGGACAATAATTTCCTTAGCCTTGATCCGAGGATAAAAAAACGCCAAAGGAGCAACTAAAGCAGAAAGAACTATACTTTGATAAAAAACATAAGCGACAAAAAAAAGAAATACCGCACCCAGACTAAAATAAAAAAACCATTCCTTTTTGCTCATCAAATAAACATCATAATCAATCAACCCCTGCATACTTTGCAGTGGCAAATCGTTCTCACCGGGTAAATCCGGCTTACCAAACAATGCCGAACCAAGACTCATAGCTTCGGTCTGGGCTGAACATTCTTTGGCAAAACATTCCTTTTGTAAAGAAGCTTCTACGTCTTTGGGGTTTTTAGAATTTTTAGTCTGCTTTTCCTGCAAATGAAATAAGCCCAAAGAAAGTGCACCAGCCACCACTACTATAAAAACCATAAGTAAACTCATTCTTACACCTCAAACTTTACACCTAATACCGGACATTTTAAACTTCATGGTATGAATCATCGGATTTTCCGTTCTTACTAAAGCTCCTTCCACTTTTTCCGCAGACATCTTCCCTTCTTCATTAAAGAAGAATAAAGGATTTAAAACTATTTCACCATCCTGATAGCCTACGACTTCACTTATTTCTAATACCCGACGCGTCTTATCTCTCAAGCGACCCAAGTGAATAATCACATCGAGAGCAGAAGCAATCTGCTGTCTAATTGCTTCCAACGGAAATGAGGAAGCAGTCAGCACCATTGTTTCTAATCTGCTTAACATATCCTTGGTGGAGTTGGCATGTCCCGTAGATAAAGAACCATCATGACCGGTATTCATTGCTTGGAGCATATCAAGAGCTTCGCCCCCTCTAACCTCACCTACAATAATCCGGTCCGGCCTCATCCGTAAAGAGGTTTTTATTAAATCACGAATTGTTATTTGCCCTTTGCCCTCTGTATTGGCATTTCTGGTTTCTAGCTTTACAATGTTTTTAACATTTACAATCTGCAATTCCGCCGAATCCTCAATTGTCACAATCCTTTCATCAGCGGGAATAAAATTGGAAAGAGCATTCAAAAAGGTAGTTTTACCTGAACCTGTACCTCCACAAATAAAGATGTTATATTTTGCCTTAACCATATGTTCCAAAACTGCGGCGGCTTCTTCAGTGAGCGCACCATATGCAAGCAACTGTTCCATAGTCATGGGTTTATCCGGGAACTTGCGAATGGTTAAGATTGGCCCATTTAAAGCAATTGGCGGCAAAACCACACTCACTCTTGAACCATCTTCCAGACGAGCATCCACAATCGGGGAAGCTTCATTCACTGTCCGGTTAACTTTAGAAACAATCGTTTGAATAACATCCTCCAGTCTTTCTTTATTAACAAATGCCAGATTCAGTTTACTGATCCTACCTTCACGCTCAATAAAAATATCATCAGGACCGTTAACCATAATTTCTGTCACAGCAGGGTCGTCAAGAAGAGGCTGAATAATATCCAGTCTGCGCATTGCATTAAAGAAATAACTAATTAAAAACTGCTTATCCGTAACGCTGAGATAGGTTTCCCGCGATTTTTCAAAAACAGCTTTAGTGATAATCTCCTCTATTTCCTCATCAGAAAGATCCTTCTTTAAATCAATATTTCTATTGATAATTATTTTAATATCCTCAAGTAAGGACATATTAGCTTCAAGGTCCATAACACACCTCCGGGGATACATCCTAAAAACGTTATATGCCTACACCCAAACAGTTTATAGTTTCAATAATAATTGATAAATGGCTTTACCAAAAGCCGAGTTTAAATCCAATTTACAAATACCGTCTTGAAAAAGCGTTAGATTTTCCACTAAAGGAATTCTAGCAACTACACCTTTTTGATTAATGTTTAATCCCTCCGTCTTTACCTCAACAGCAGGAAGCACTTTATTCAACACTAAATTAAACTTGTTTATAAGCTCCGCTTTTTCTTCCTTAGAAAGCAACAAATGCAATTCCTTTAACATATTTTTTATTTTTACTACAGAAGTCGGATTTTCTTCTGCCACCAACAGGAGAACATCACAGTTACGTAAAACCGCTAAGTTATTTTTATTAATGGCACTGGAAAAATCAATAAAAATTCGCTCATATTGCATAGTTGTTTTTAACTCTTGCAATAAGTGGCAAAGCTCGTGAGAAACATCTTCGGTAAAGTCATAAATACTATCCGGAGGCTGAAAATAATGAACTTTATATAAAGGATCTACACATTTCACACTCTCGATTTGTAATGATAAATTTGCTGATTTACTCTTTAAAAAATAGAGAACATTAGAAAGATTTTTTTCCTGTTCGCCTTGAAAATAAAGGGGTGTCGTGGCTATATTCTCTAAATTCAGATAAAAGACGCTCTTCCCTTCCCAAGCAGATTGAATACAAGCCCCTACTGCAATGGTCGTCTTACCTACACCACCAATGGGAGAATAGATCCCTATAATTCTGTTTTTTTGCTGACTAACATTACTTATATAGATGGGATTAAAAGTATCTCCGACTGAACACTCTTCCGCAAATTTTTCTAAAATCTCCTCTACCAATTTATCGCCATATTGATACTTATAGATGACTCTATCTTTATTTTTGGGGTTAAAATTAACTTCCTGAGCAGCTAAAAGAATAACCATACCTTTCACTTTGTGCATTACTTGCTCATAAAATTCCTCACTAACCAGAAATATATCGTATTTAGCCTTTGCTGATTCTTCTGCAAGAAATCTGACTAAAGCTGTTTCCTCTGTATAAGCACTTACTATAAATTTGTGTGCTTGTTCAGCCATTAAATAATCTAACAAACAATTAACATAATCTGCATCTCGGTCAATTATTACAAGATTTAGCTTACCCATTTTTTATCACTTCAGACTCACCTTCATATTACGACTTCGCTGCTTTTTAAAGATATTATACTACATTATTCTACATTTTACCTTCCTTGACAATAATTGTTATGTTTTTGTTATTTATTAAATAAAAACAATCATTATACCTGCTAAGGTACAATGATTGCCTAATTTATAACATATTTTCGATTAAAGACGTTAAGGCTTTTTCAGCCAATTCTTCATCTTCACCTTCGATAATTAAATTAATTATATCCCCCTTGACTATTTTTGAAGAAAGAATAGAGATTAGACTTTTTGCGTTATAAACATCGTCTCCCTTTTCTACTAAAATGGAAGATTTGAATTTACTAGCTAAATTAACGAACATTGCCGCCGGACGAGCATGAAGCCCTGCTTCATTAACTATTTTTAACTGACGGATAATCATATTTTTCGATCAAAATAAATATTTTTGCCCTCGGCGGATACAGGAATACCTACAACCATTGGTCCTTCTGTCATTCCTAATTTTTTAGCTATCGAACCCACACGATACATAATCCGATTATCCAAATTTAAAATACTAGCTGTTTTAACGGCAGAACCCAAGGCAATGCCTAAATCAATTAACCGCCAAGCACAAAGAGGTCCTGAGAATTCAGGTCCTTCAACAGTTTTTAAATCAGCACAACGACTGTAACCACAAGCACCACAGTTTAGACCAACAGCTTTAGGTTCTTCTAAAGAAAGTAATAAAATAGCGCTGGACTCTTTTACATTCTCTCCATCACGAATCCATTTAGGTTGATTGTTTTCTTGTCCGAATTGAATCATGGCTTCAGCTATTTTTTTTACATCTTCTCCGCTAATAACCCTTATCCCTACGAAATCATCGCCTCTAGTCTTTGGTGCTGTTCTCGCTGCAAGAGCCATATATTCGGCACCCCTAATTACAATTTCCGCCATACTGTTTTTCACCATGATTAATCCTCCTTTATATTATTATATAAAGATAAAATTTCTTCCGGGCTTTGAGCTAACTTGAATTTCTCAGCAATACTTTCATCTTTAATAATTTTATGGATACGTTTAAATTCATGCTTGGAATTTTCATTAAGAGCTAAAAGGAAAACTAAAGAAACCTTATTTCCTTCATACCATTCTATAGGCTTTTTTAACGTCATAATGGCTATAGCCGGAGAAATAATATCACCGCCATAACCATGAGGAATAGCTAAAGAATTACCAATAGCCGTTGAACCTAATTTTTCCCTTTCTAAAACACCATTAATAAAGTTAGGATACACACAACCTTTATCCACTAAAATATCAACCAAATTCTTAATAACTTCAACCTTATTATTTATCTCTTTACCTACCAAAATGTTATCCAACTCTAAAACAGAATTTGTAGTTATGCCCATATTGGAAATATAGGTATTGTTTTCTTGGTAGTGTAACTTAACAATGTTTAAGAGTCTAGATAATCCCATCCCTTTTATAACATCTGCTGAGGAGATAAAGGGGATTTCCGGATGTTCAGGATTAATCGTACCTATTATCGCCAGGATATTTAAATTTCGACGCAATTTATTGATTTGTTCTAAGATATCACGTTCATCCAAGACACCGAGAGTGACGATCTTAATATTCTTATTAATTTTGTGAACCTCATCTTTGATCAAATTATCAATTTGCTGTGCCGTCCCTTCCCCTGTCAAACAGATACTGATAATTGCAGGAGTTTCCGGATTAAAAAATACCCTATCTTCATATGGATAATTCTTTATTGGTTTTCCCCTGATCAAAGATGAAGCAACTTCATTAATATCTGCTTCAGGTAAAAGTACCTTACGCACTGCATCAATAACCATCAAAGTATCAACTCTGGTTACTGTTCTGATTGTAATACCTGTTTTTTTAGCAATATAATCACCAAAACTCGCTAAAGAGCCCATATCCACTAACAGCAGCACACCTTTACCACGATCAACTTTTTGCACAGTTTCCAAGGCTTTTTTTAAAGCGACTTCGGGTTTTTCATCAAGAGACATTTCCACTGCCTGAACATGATTTACACCTAAAAGGCGATTAGCTACACTGGCCATCCCTTCTGCTACATGACCATGCGTTATAACCACAATCCCAATCGTATTTTGTGGATCAACATTTTTATTAGCTAATGTACTTAAATACATGGCAATAAAACCAATTTCATCTTCCGGCAAATCAAAACCTAAATAAAGATTAGCTAAAGAAGCCATTTCTTTCGCTATTTTATACTCTTTACTATAATTCTTCTTCACACTTTCCAATCTGGGATTTATAATCCGTTTCCCACTCTTAATTCTTTCCACTGTGGCATTTAAGTGTGTGGCCAAACAATAAAATAGCGTATCATCAATTTCTCCTAAATAAGATCGTGCTTTTTTAACCATATGCTTAACTAATTCCGCAACTTCCGGAAGAACTATCGTCTTTAAATCCTGACCTACTAATTTGTGTTTATTCTTTTTTACCTGCTTAATAATCTTTCTAACCTTAGCCTCAAGGTCATCACCTATAATTCGATTAATAACCTCATCGGACAAACCATGCTTTTGTAATTTTTGATATTGTTCTTCTATATTTTTGTAAATATCGTTAGGAAGATTATAAAGGCTGTCTTTTATTTCCTGTTCCGGTTCGGACAGGCCTGGTGTAAAAATTAATTCATCAGGTATAATTTTTTCAACTTCTACCCTATTCCACTGCATATTGACTAAATTTTTTGTGGTATGAAGAGGTAATGCCTCGAAATCTACAGTAATTGCTTCCTCTTGACCTCCTTTAGCGACATAATTTAAAAAACCCCGAGCACAGGCAACCTGAATATCTGAACGTAACTGTCCTATGTTACCGACACAATCATAAATAAGTAATGTTCGCAAAGTATTATAATCAACAATTATTTTTTTATTAATGCGCTCCGCTTCATTCTGAAAAAACACTTTGATAATATCCAATCTTTCATCAACAGGACGCTTGTTTAAAGGAGGAAGCTCAATAATCATAGGGATTCTCCGACGGAAAGTACCAAGTAAGCTTGTTTCTATATCCTCTGTAGTAGCTGCAATAATCATTACCTGAGCATCATGAGTAGTATCAGTTTCTCCCATACGCCGATACTTGCCCTTATCGATCAGTTGAAAAAGTATTTCCTGCCCGTCAGGAGGTAAACGATGAACTTCATCTAAAAATAATATCCCTCCATTGGCTTGAGCTACCAATCCGGTCCTATCAGTATCCGCACCCGTAAAAGCACCTTTTTTATAACCGAAAAGTTGTGCAAGTAAAAGCTGCGGATTTTCAGCATAATCAGCACAATTAAAAATTATAAAAGGGAATTGCTTATCTTGTAATTTCTTTGCTTTAAGCGCAAATTTGTACATACATTCCGCCAATACACTTTTCCCAACACCTGTAGCCCCAATAATTAGGGCATGTAGTCCATTGGGCGGATAAAGAACAGCGGCTTTTGCTTGTTCAACTTTCACATGTAAACTCTTGTTCCAGCCAATCAGCATCGCAAAAGGATCAGAATTAGCATCCGCTTTTTCCTCAGAGGTTGGCTTATGATGGAGCTCCGGTGAGGAATTTTGTTGTCCTTTCTCACCGTCCTCTAAATTTAATTCTTTTAATATTTTAGCGACACTATATCTTGATAGCTTAAATCCTCTTTTATTTATCTCTGCTGTCAAATTGCGTTCAGAAATTAAGGGGTCTTCGCTTTTAATTTTTCTTATTACTTTAATTAATAACGGTTTTCTTCTTTCCCGGGAATCTGGGATACCTAAAGCCTGTCTGAGCTGTGTGACTTCACTTCTGTTTATAAACAGAAGTTTTGCACATTCTTCATCAGTAAGGGGATTCTTTTTATCTTCTTCTTGTATAATTTTCAAAAGTTTTTCCTGCACCTGATATTCCCCCATTCCCCCATTAATTCTGACTGTTATTGTCCGTACTTATTAATAATCCATTGTCTCAATCTGTGGCATTCTTCATCTGGCATAACTTTTACTTTTCCAATATTATGAGCATAATAAGCTACTTTAGCTCCTTCTTCTACAATCACTGCATTCTTAAAAGCTGTAGCCAGATCCACACCAACTGTTAACAAACCGTGATTAGCCATCAATACAGCATCCTGTTCCTTTAGTGTAGCCACCACTGTTTCTGCTAATTCCATAGTACCCATTGGTTGATATGGAGCTGTATCTATCTTTCCTCCAACAAGAGCCGCCAATTCTGCTACAACTACCGGTAATTTTAATTCTGTCGAAGCCCAAGCTGTAGCAAAAACTGAATGTGTATGACAAACACCGTTAACATCAGCCCGTTTTCTATAAATCATACAATGCATCGGAGTTTCAATTGAATACTTTCTAGTCCCATCAATAACCTTCCCGTTTACATCTACAACAACAATATCCTCCGGCTTTAATTCCTGGTAATCCATCCCACTTGGTGAAATACAAACATAACCGGTTTCCTTGTCCCGTAAACTAAAATTTCCAAAAGTCAAAGGAATCAAACCCATTTCTTGGGCTTTTAAAAGAAATCGGATCAGTTCAACCCTTTGCTTTTCCAATAACATATTCTCAATATCCACTCCTTTGTCAGAACTTTGTTATTTTCTTGTTGAATTGTCTTAAAAGTATTATAATATATTTACATAAATCTTTCCACCAATAATATATTTTTTCAATATCTACTTTCCTTCGCCCTTAATCTGAAACTATTCTATCATAATTAGAGAGAATAAAGAGCTGAGAATTATATATGCTCAGCTCTTTCTTCCTCTTTCCGTGTAGTTACAAATTATATTGTCTAGCCCTAAAATCATAACTCATCTCAATATTTAAATGTTCTTTGCTCTTACTTCTTTAAATCAAATAAACTCTTTTCGCCGTAAATACCCCAAGCATCTATAGCTGCTTTTAATTCTTTATTAGCAGGATCTTCACAAGCTTCTCTTAAGGATTGTCCCTTCATAACAGCGTCAATACCTTGTCTGAAGGCCTTACCACCAGCAACTGTACCCATCGGGTGACCGATTACAGCACCACCGGCAGCAATGATGATGTCATTACCAAATTTGCCCATTAATTCTTCAATATGACCTTGTGTTGTTCCACCACCAGGCATTGGCATCATCGGTTTGATATTCTTCCAAGGTGAAGTCATGGCAAACATGTTTTGTACAAAGGCATCCATAGTGAAGGGGAATTTACCATAAGGACTCAGGATGATCGCCATATCCATACCCGCTAAACGTGGTAACTTAGCGTTAACCAAGTTAACAGACAATGCAGAGACTGGAGAGGTTGATAAAGCACCCTGTAAGTCTGTATGGGAAAGAATCGGAACATTGATGTCAGGATCATCTGCTAACATTTTACATGCATCTAATCCCAAGGTCCAGGTGTTAACCATTAAAGCATTAGCACCGGCTTCAATAGCCCTTAAAGCTCTATCTCTCAGAGTTACAACAGGACCGGTAATATTGAAGGTGTACAGTGTTGTTTCACCTTTTTCTTCATCAGCAGCTTTTATCGCTTTCATTACTTCTTTAACTCTGTCAATCAAAGGACAGTAAGGCTGGTCAGCTGTCAATTCATCGTCTTTAATGATATCAACACCGCCAAGGGCCACTTCATAAGCGAGTTCAGCTGTTTGTTTTGCGTTTAATCCGGTACAAGGTTTGATCATGTTATTGACAAGTGGTCTGTCTTGAACACCAAGTAGGTCTCTGATTCCTTGAATACCAAATTTCGGACCCTGGAATTGTGCTAAATAACTTTCCGGGTATTCAAGATCCAATAATTTTAATTTACCCATGTAAGAAACGTTACCCATAACTGCCGTTAACATCATGGCAAACTGAGCACCCATATTTATTACTGGGAAGGCAACTCTAATAATAAACTGTCTTTCTTCTAGATCTTTTGGAAATTCATTTACATATGTCGGAACTTCATATAATCCTACAAGTCTACCTAAGTGTTTTTCTCTAACTGCGGGAGTCTCACCAGGAACCGGAGTCCAAGTCCCAGTAGTTTGCTCAATAGCCAGTGCACAAGCATATTTTACTGATTCAACACTAGCCTTAGTTACAGCAAAATAGGTAGCAATCACATACTTTTCTTTGTCAATACCATCAGCGAACTGCATAAACATAGGATCAACGTACATTTTTACAACCTCCTAATTTTTCTGTTTTTGATTGTATATATATTAGATTTTTTGGCTGGGCCCTTAGCCAAAAACTTCATAAAAACTATATTTTAAACAGCATGCTGTAAAATGTACTACGCTATTGCTTCATTCATTTGTAGAATTGACTTTCCTAAATTATAATCTGTAATTAAAACATCAACAAAGCCACCTTTTAATGCAGCAAGAGTTGTATGTGTTTTAACTACATCAGAAACTACAGAAATCTTAGTTTTAATACGCTTAAACTGTTCCAGTTCAATAGCTATAGTTCTATCTTTGAAATCTGTATCACATTCTTTACCATCTTTATCAAAAAACCTCAAAACTATATCTCCAACTACATTGTGTTTTTGTAGGTTACTTATTTCTTCCTCAGTTAAATACTTAGATTTACATAACAAAGAATCCAGCTGAGGATAAAAGGAACCCATACCGCAAATAGATATTGTTATTTTGTCGAACATTTCATAGACTTGTTTAACATATTTTTCGTTTTTAATTGATGCTGCTATTTCAGGATTACTTAATAAAGCTTCTGCCAATAGAGAATAATTTTTTCCACCAAACACCATGCTTGTTCTCGCCACTAAAGTTCTTACATCAAATTCTGGCTTTAGACCGGAAATACTGCCATGCATAGTGACGAATTTCCCATTCACTTTTTGGCATGGGTTTAAATATTGGATCAAATAGTACATTGTTTGCCCCCAGCTAATACCTAGTACATCATCTTCTGTGATAATTCGTTGTAAATATCGTGCACCTTCTAAAGCTACCAACTTTTTAGTGTTCTCTGCTGTATCTACATTTGCTGTTCCCGTAATCTCATTTGGAGCAATAACTACATCTTTTAAATTGAACTCTTTTTTTAATTTTTCTTCTAAATCAATACATTCTAGGTATGGGTCCCTAATGACAAATTCTACTATTTTTTCTTCTTTGGCTTTTTTTATTAACCGGGAAACAGTAGGGACGGAAATATTCAAAACTTCAGCTATTTCGTTTTGAGACTTTTCTTTAAGATAATAAAGATACGCTGCTTTTAGTATGATAAAAGTTGATTGATTATATACTTCTGGTTCCATTTTTCTCACATCCCGTTTGTTTTCCTTGATATTAGCATACATTATAAAAAAATTCTTATCAATATCGAAAATAATTTCATTCAAAGATGAAATTATTTTCATTTTTTTATGCTTGTATTCGCTTTTTTTACCCTGTTTATTAATTAAAGTGACTGATTTTATAAGTCAAATAACCACCGCTCAAGCTTTTCACCTGATAACCATAAGCTTTAAGCAGGCGATATCCAATATAACTTCTAAGACCGGCTCTGCAATATAGTATAAGCATTTTATCCTTAGGTAATTCCGTCATGGAATTTCTCAACTCATCCAGAGGAATATGAATTGCTCCGTTAATCATTCCCTTTGCTAGCTCATGCGGTTCACGAATATCCACAATAATTGCTCCGTCTTCCTGCAGTTTCTGTAATTCATGCCAATGAACAATTTCTACATCACCGGCTAAAATATTACAAGCAACCTGACCGGCAACATTGGTAGGATCTTTCGCTGAGGAAAATGGCGGCGCATAGGCCAATTCCAAATCTACTAAATCATATACGGTAAACTGTTTACGAATGCTGGTAGCTAAGATATCAATGCGTTTATCCACACCCACAGACCCAATAATTTGTGCTCCTAATACTTTCCCATCATCAGGGGTAAAAAGCAGTTTAATGCACATATGGTCACCGCCGGGGTAATAAGCTGCATAAGCGTCCGGATGAGTATAAGAGGTTAGATAAGGTATATCCAGTTTCTTTAAGGTTTTCTCATTTAGTCCTGTTGTTGCTGCAACCAAATCAAACACTTTAACAATAGAAGTGCCTAGTGTTCCTTGATACCCTTTTACCTTTTTTCCCATCAACCTATCAGCTACAATTCTGGCTTGCTTTTGGGCAGGACCGGCAAGAGGAATTAAAGCCTTTTCACCACTTACAAAATTCGTTACTTCAACCGCATCACCAAGGGCATAAATACTGGGGTCAGATGTGCAGAAGTATTCATCAACTAATATACCTCCTGTTTTTCCGATCTTTAAACCTGCTTCCACAGCTAATTTATTCTCAGGTCTAACCCCTATCGCCAAAACAACAAGATCTGCGTCTACCTTTTTCCCGCTCTTTAAGACAACTGCTTGCAATTTTTCCTGACCTACAAAAGCAACTACCGGTTCATTTAAAAATAAATCAACACCTTTTGCCCGCATTTTTTTATGAATATAAGCAGCCATTTCCTTATCCAGAGGTGCTAATACCTGATCTTGTGCCTCAACAACAGTCACATCTAATCCAAAATGCTTAAAATTTTCTGCCACTTCAAGGCCAATAAAACCTCCTCCTACTACCACTGCCTTCTGAGCTTTATTCGCTTTAATCCAATCTTTAATTTCTACACTATCCGAAACAGTGCGTAAGGTAAAAACTCCCCTCAGTTCTACCCCTGGCAAAGGGGGAACAAGGGGAGATGCTCCCGGAGAAAGTATTAAATAATCATAACTTTCTCTATATATCTCCCCTGTTTGCAAGTTCTCAATCTCTACTTCTTTAGCGGAGGGGTTTATTTTCCGAACTTCCTGCAAAACACGAATATCTAACCCGAAGCGTTTACTAATAGCAGCGGGCGTTTGCACTAACAAACTATCACGTTTCTCTATAACTTCACCAATATAATAAGGAAGACCACATGTTGCATAGGAAATGTTTTCTCCCCGTTCTACTAAAATTATTTCAGCAGTTTCATCTAAACGGCGTAAACGCGTAGCAGCGCTGGCACCTCCTGCTACACCGCCTACAATAATAATTTTCATCCCCTTTTTCCCCTCTTTTAAGCATGTTTAAGTTAGCAATATTTTATTCTTTTATTTCTTGTAAGAGATTAAGCAATTCCTGCATAGCTTCTTTTTCGTCTTCACCATCTGTAGTAATCGTTATAGTCGTACCTTGTCCGGCACCAAGAGTCAGCACAGATAGCATACTTTTGGCGTCAACTTCTGTTTCATCCTTTTTAATCTTAATGCTACATTTAAAACTGCTCGCTTTTTTGACAAACAATGATGCCGGACGAGCATGTAATCCGGTTTTATTTTGAATCACAAATTTTTCAACTAACATTACTTTTCCTCCCTTAGTAATTTTACAAACAAGTTATAATTCCAACTCTTCTGCTACCCAGCCTGCAACATTTCTTACTAATTCATTACACACATTTTCATGATAGCAGTCTTTAATTTTTTTTAGTTTAACAGGATCTTTTTTGAGTATTGAAGGTATCATTCTAATACCGCCACAATCCAAAGTGCCATAATATTCCTCAAACTTCTGTAATAGATTATCTACCTTTTGATACAGGACTTGACGATCAGTTTTACTATCGGTACGACCATATTTTAACCCCAAACACATAATCGCTCCCTGTAAAGCACCACAGGTAAGGCCATTACCAGCTATTCCCCCACCAAAGGGGGTAGCTATTTTAGGAATAATGTCATCTTCAATCCCAAAATAGTCTTTATACCCTAAAACAATAGATTCAACACAAGCAAACCCATAACCATCATCAAAATAGCGGACACATTTTTCGATTATTTCCTCTTTCTGTCCTTGTTTGCTTTCCAAAATTTTCATTTTCACAGCCTCCCTTATCTCCTCCGAAATCTATTCCTTCAATCTATGATGCACAGTCTATTATGCACGATTAAATACTGATTGCTTTTTACTTATTTCATGTTTTTTAAGTTTTCTTGGAAACCAGGTAAAACTTCCGGATTAAGAATAAATTGAGGTTTTTCACCATTAAAGAGCTTTTTGAGGTCATCAACTACCATTTGCGAATGATTAGCGATAACTTCATCTGCAGTACCTCCAAGATGTGGTGTGCCAAAGAAATTGTCTAAAAGCAACATTGGTTCAGTTTCCGGATTACAAGGTTCTTGATGATAAACATCAGTAGCATATCCCGCAATCTTCTTGTCTTTCAAAGCCGCATATAGAGCATCCCTGTCCACAATTGCAGCACGAGCCGAGTTGATTAAGAAAGCAGTAGGCTTCATCAAGCCGATTAACTTCTCATTAATAAACCCTTTGGTATCTTCATTAACATTCATGTGCAAAGAGACAATATCAGCAGTCTTAAAGAGAGTTTCAGCATCAACTTTTTCTGTATTATATTGCTTGAATACTTCCAAATCATTAATAAACGGGTCATAGGCAATGACTTTCGCTCCAAAAGCATTAAACAAAGCAGCTACTCTTTTCCCGATATTGCCGAAGCCCATCAAACCAACAGTTCTGCCTCTGATTTCACCGGTTCTAAAGGTTGTATAGAAATCAAGCCATTCTTTCCAATTTCCTTCATAGAACCAATTAATAGCGGGACGTACCTTTCTCATAATGCCCAAGGTCAAAAGGATAGTAAACTCAGCTACGGAATTTAGATTTCTACCGGGAGCCAACAAAATAGGAATTTTGCGTTCGTTACATGTGGGAACGTCAATAGTCATATCATCGCCTCTCAAACCGCGGCAACAAGCAATAACCTTAAGCTGTGGATTAGCTTCAATTACTTCACGATGCACCTCATCCATTTCCACAATCAAAATCTCTTTGCCCTGCAACATTTTACTTAGTTCTTCCTGAGTAAAAGCTCGTTTCTGATCAAGCCAGTTATGATACTCTACATTCAGAAATTCCTTTAATTGATTGAGTCCGCTTTCACTATAAGAAGCGGTTACTAAAGCATTAAGTTTTTTCATTTTCATTTCTCCTTTATTAATTACTATTTATTTTTCTAGTTATAGTGTTTCATAAAAATGCTTCTTTTATTTTTCGATAGTTAAAATCTTGGAAAAAGGGTGCCGGGTTAGTATAAATTGCACAAACAAACTCCGGTCACCCTATTTTAATTACTTTAATTTATTAATTTACACAGATATTACTAGACAATTACTTACCAGCTTCTTCCATCTGTTTCCAAAGAGCTTCTTTTTCAGCAAAGTATTCTTCAGTTGCCCCTGCAGCCAACTGCCATGCTTTGCGGTACTTCCGGAAGAAGAAGTAAACGATAAAGTAGCAAGCAAAAGCAGCTGCAATTGTGAACATTCTTATTGCTTCGGGTGCAGCAAAGGCTTTATAAACGAGCCAGCCAAAGAAGTTATGCCCAACGAGGAGACAAGATACTCCAGCTGCACCGGCAGATTCCGGAATAGCGTTAACCGCTCTGGCAGCTTCGGTAAAGATTTGAGCCACATCAGAGTTGACGAGAAAACCAAAACCTAACCAGATGATACCGGTAATCACAGCACTGAAAACATTACCCTGCATAACTGCTACAATACCAATGGTCATAAAGGGTAAAGCAGGTAAGTCGGCTAACGGTAAAACAATATTTCCAGGTGTAAAGACGGCAAAAGCTAACATAACCGGGATTAAAACCAAACCGGTGGCCATATTACCTTCTTCACCAAAGAAAACTGCCGGGTCAATAGCAATATACATATTCTTTCTCTTAGTTTGACCACTTCTCATTCGTGCATTCAAAGTATTGGTAATAGGAATAAGTCCTTTAACAAACAAGCCTGACACGGAAGGATAAATAGCCATTACAGCACCTGTGGTAATTGCTGTTTTAAGAATTGTCGCCCAGCTTGCAACGTCACCAAGAAATTGCCATTTAGCAATCATGGAAACCGCAAACCCGATTAAAAGACCCATGGTAACCGGTTCGCCCCAGAACCCAAATTTTTCTCTCAGTTCTGATGGTTTTAAATTAATCTTATCCAGTTTTAATTTTCCTAATACCCATTTCATTAAAATAGCAAAAGGAACACTGTTTACGGAGCAGAAGCAAGTGGAAACTACACCTTGATAACCGTAATAACATTCCATAGAAGGAGCAATCCAGTCAGCCAGTAGCAACAGAATGAGATTTAACAACATTCCGGCAAGTACAGCTAGGAAGAAACTTCCGGTAGCAAACTGAACAATGGCTGCCCAGAACACAAAGAAGTAATAATTCCAAATATCGGTTGGATGGAAAGTATCTGTCCATTTGGTAGTGAACAGTATCAAGTCAAATATAAGACCGAAAGGAATAAAGAACATACCTACTTGGTTAGCATAACAGATTACAGAAGCAGCCGGCCAACCAATATCAATAACAGGAAGGTTAACTCCTGTATTTTCAACCATCTCGGTTACAATGGGACCTAGAGATCCCATTAAACCACCAAGAATAATATTAAATGCGGTCAAACCTATACCCATATAAAGAGCACCGCGGAACGCTTTATCTACTTCAACTCTCATACATAAACTCAAGATAAAGACAACTACAGGAACAAACACGGTAGGACCAAAAAGGTCGATGACCATTTTCAAAATATCCATTAATTATTAGCCCCTTTCGTTTGAATCTCCTTTATTATTTCGACGCTTGAATTTCCTTAATTTTTTCAACAAGTTCAACCTTAAATTCATCAGCACCAACACCGGTGAGTAAAGGCATTCCTACTATAATGGGGATATTAGCAATGTTTTTAGTATCTGTCCCGAATTTACCGGTAACAATAATTAAATCCGCATCAGAAATACCGGCTATTTCTGTTAGCTTAGCCGGCGTTATGGTTGCCTGAATACCGGCCTTTTTTAAAATCTCCTTAACCTGGTCTGTTACAACTGTTGTTGTAAAAATACCACCACCACAAGCAATAGTAATCCTAAACATTTTAAGTCCCTCCTTGAAAATACAAATAACTTTTTAAACTAAATAATTACCTTAACTACTTTAAATAATTTTAGCACTTCGCCTCCTTTACTACATTATCCACAACTAAACCATCATCCAATAGAGTTTTTAGGATGTTTAATATTTCATTTTTTTCAGTTGCCTCATGGATTTTTTTAAGATTTTCTTCTTCTCTGAAAGCGAAAATAAACTTTTTCAATACTTCTACCTGATGTTGGGGATCCGTAATGCCAAATAAAAAGACACAGCGCACATCTAGTTCTTTACCGGTTCCTTCCATCGCCATAAATGTTACCGGTTTCTTTAAAACAGCTACCGCTAAAAAGGATTTATGACAATGTCCTCCCACATGAGGTATAGCAATGGGATACACAGTTTCTAACCCTGTAGGAAACTCTTTTTCTCTGGCTAAAAGGTTTTCAATAAATTCTTCGTCAATATATCCTTTAGCCAGTACTCTTTTCCCCAGTTCCCTAATTACTTGCTCACTAGTTTCAGCTTCTAAAGATACTTCCACTAAATCTGCGTCTGTGTGTAACTGAATTCCAGCCATTGTTTTCCCTCCTTTCCAAAAAGTGTTTTCAGGAAACTATATATAATTAATTTACAAATCAATCATTAATATTAGCTAAAAAAGAATTAACCAGCTCTTTGATTTCCTCGGGTTTTTCCAAGCTTAGTGCTTTTTCAGCTACATCTTTAGCTTCAGCATAAGTCAACGAACGAATAACTTTCTTTACTCTGGGAATGGAAACGGCACTCATGGAAAATTCATCTAAACCTAGACCTAATAAGATCGGAGCCGCCATTGTATCTCCGGCCATTTCTCCACACATCCCTGTCCATTTTCCGGCGCGATGAGAGGCATCAATTACATTTTTGATCAATCTCAATACAGCCGGATGAAGAGGTTCATATAAATGCGAAATACGTTCATTCATCCTGTCAACGGCAATCGTATATTGAATTAAATCATTTGTACCAATACTAAAGAAATCAACTTCCTTAGCTAAAATATCAGCAATAACCGCCGCAGACGGAATCTCTACCATAATCCCTACTTCTAAGTTTTGGTCATAGGAAATTCCTGCTTGCTCCAATTCCTCACGAGCTTCCTGTAAAATAGCATTTGCTTTTCTAACTTCTTCCGGGTTAGAAATCATCGGATACATAATCCGCAGTTTGCCATAATGACTGGCTCTTAAGATGGCTTTTAACTGCGTTTTTAAAATATCTTTACGATCGAGACATAATCTAATCGCTCTCCAACCTAGGAAAGGATTTAACTCTTGAGGCATATCCAGGTAAGGAAGCTTTTTATCGCCACCAATATCTAAGGTACGAATGATTACCGGACGTGGGGCCATAATTTCGGCTACTTCTTTATATGCTTCAAACTGTTCATCTTCGGTAGGAAGTGCTGAACGGTCCATGTATAAAAACTCAGTCCGATAAAGCCCTATCCCTTCGGCACCATTATTTAAGGCCCCTGCACAATCCTTAGGTGTACCAATATTTGCAGCTAACTCTACCCGACGTTCCCCATCTTTGGTCATGCCCGGTATATCTTTCAATTCCTTAAGCTCATTTACATACTGCCGGTAATCTTCTTGTTGCTTTTTATAATCAGCAAGAGTAGCTTCGTCCGGGTTAAGGTAAATAACCCCTTTATTACCATCAACTATAACCAAATCACCATTTTTAGCTTTATCTGTAGCATCTACTAGTCCTACTACGGCAGGTATTTCTAAAGACCGCGCCATAATTGCGGTATGAGAAGTTCTACCTCCCATATTAGTAGCAAAGGCTTTAACCATTTGCTTGTTCATTTGAGCAGTATCAGATGGGGTTAGGTCATGAGCCAAGACAATTACCTCTTCAGCAATATCTGCCAGTGATTGCATTTCTAAACCAAGAATGTTTTTCAACAGCCTCTCTGAAATATCTTTAATATCAGCAGCTCTTTCCTTCAGGTATTCATCGTCCATACCTGCAAACATAGCTATATATTTGTCCGATACTTGAGCAAGAGCATTATCCGCCGTTAAAAATTCACCCCTTATTTTTCCTCTGACTTCATCAAGAAAAACTACATCATCCAGAACCATTAAATGAGCGGCAAAGATCTCTGCTTTTTCTTGTCCTAATTCTTTTTCAGCTTTCTCTTTAATTATTTCCAATTGTTGTTGTGACATTTTTACCGCATCATCAAACCTTTTAATTTCCTGCTCCACCTTTTCCGCAGGAATAACCTGTTTATCAATAGTTATGGTTTCTTCTTTTACCACATATGCCTTCCCTATTTCTATTCCGGGAGAGGCTGCTATTCCTTTTAACATATTTTTACCTCCTATCCGACTACCGGAATTATTATTTGCAAGAACTATGCCTGTTTGTGGTTAGGTTTGATTTTTTTAGTTTTTCAACTACCTCGTAACTATTGTTTTTAATTTCTCCTAATTTGGCATAAGGCTTTAACGCTCCGTGAAAATCGCTGCCACAGGTAAGCACAAGCTCTTTATCCTGTGCATAAATTTCATAATGTCTTTCGTTTTCTTCATTATGCCAACTCGTATATACTTCCAACCCAATTAGGCCATGTTTAATCAAATCGTCAATAATATAATCATCTGCTTCAGTTAGAGTTACAGCAGGATGTGCCAAAGCTGGGATACCACCTGAATTTCTAATCAAACGAAAAACATCAATAGCTTGTGGTGATTCTTGAGGTGCATTTAAAGGTTTCCCCGGGATGAGCCAATCCATACAAAAAGTAACAACAGAATTATCCATCTCCCTATATTTTTTCAGCAAAGGATTATTCTTGTTTCTAGGCTCTGATAATACTACTTCAGAAAAAGTGTGAAGCATTGGATTAGGGGTTTCCTTATATAGCATTTCTTCCTCCACAAATAACCCTGCGTCATTTAGCTTCTTAATCTGCTTTTTCACATGCTTTTTTCTATCTTCAACAATCTTATGACTGTAACTAATCATTTCCGGGTTTTTATAATCCATAAAATATCCCAACACATGCAGCCACTTACCCATATGCTCAACATAAAATTCGCACCCCGGTATTACTTCCAAGCCAAGTTTATGCCCCCAATACAGACCTTCCTCTAAACCTGCCACTGAATCATGGTCAGTAATAGCAATAGCCCATAACTTCTTATTGATAGCCATTTCAACTATTTCACGTGGGGTAAAGTCAGCATCACTGCTGGCTGTAGAGTGCACATGTAAATCAACAACCATGACAAATACTACCTCCGTCAACCTGCTTTATTTATAACTCAACCAATTATATAACCTATATAGCCTATCCTTTTTTATAAAACCATTATTGATAACCTCGTTNNTTGATAACCTCGTTAAGACTTTTTATTCCTATGTATTAATCATGCAATTAACATGCCAAACAAAATAATCCTTGAAAACACACTCTTCAAACCAACTAGAAGAGGAGTTTGAACAATTTCCGCCAAGACTCTGACTTTTTCAACCAATTCAACATGAAACTTAAGAAAAGAAGGCAAGTCCGTTTAACGGACTTGCCTCCTTACATCAATTTTTAAACCATAGTATTATACCCTACCGCCAGTGTTAGAAGGTTTGTAGAGATATCTTTAACTATTCTTCCTACCTCTTTTAGCGGTAGATAATGTTATTGATAGGATCCCTACCGGACAATTCTTAACACAAGTAGCACATTTAATACAATTGATATTCTCAAATTGATTATTCTCAGAAAATTCCAGATAAGGCTTCAGTTGAAAAGGACAAACCATCGCACACTTACCACAATTACGACATTTCGCCTTGTCGGAAATAGTAAGTTTTTTCTCGGTTTTCTGAGTGACTCCTATTGCTTTGCCAAGCCAATGAACTGCTATTTGCATTGAACCCATTGGACAAAACTGACACCATGTTCTAGGTGTAGTTAGTAATGCTAAAGTTCCCCCAATAACTAAAACAACCAAATACGTGGTCACAAAAATAAAACCAAATTTATCGAGAAAATCATAAGTTCCCCATGCCTGAAAAGCAACTAAAGCTCTTCTGACAAAATTAATCATAAATAATACAAAAAATAAAACAATAAAGGTTTTCGATTTTAGAAAAGCCGGTATCTCCACGTTTCTGCTCAAAGGAAGTAAAATTCTATCATATAAACTACCATGTGGGCAGATATTCCCACACCAATACCTGCCATTAAAGAACGAGGTAATTAAAAGACCGACCATGATTAATAAAACAGACAAGCCTAATTTTGGTTCGTATAATCCGCCAAAAGCCACCAATACGGTAAACAACCAACCATATTTTCTGACAGGTGTAAAGATGCGATTCGTTTTTAGAAAGTTAGCCATTATTACTCAACCCCTCATAATATCGGTGATGCTTTTTATTCTGTGTATACTTTTTGCATAAAAAAGCCCTGGGTTAATGCATACTACGCTTATATTATATCGTATAGGCGGCTACATATTAATGAAAATAAAAATAAACTTAAACTTCTTGCTAATTATTTCATGTTTCTTCTATTTATTCGATCTCTCAGTGACATGCTGGTTAATCCAAAATTTTGGCATTAGCATCGAATTAAACCCTTTGTTACGCCTCCTTTTTCAAATAAATCCTGCTCTTGTTCTACTCTTTAAATTTGGGATTTTAGTTCTCTATTTATATATCGTCCCTCAATCAGCACAAAAAAACTTTTACTTTGCCTATCGAGGAACACAAATTATATGCGCTCTTCTTTGTATGGTAGGAATCTTTCATTGCTATAACCTCTTTTTATTTTTTGTTTACTCCTCCTAACATTAATCCGTCCGACCCTTCCCTCCATACCAAAACTCATGACTTTTTTCCCTCAACTCCAGTTTTGTCAATTCGGGTGGCCATAATTGAATCCTCCGTCCCTCGCGCATAGCTGCCGCAACATGCTCCAGAACATTTTTGTTCTTTTTCCGCAGTTCTTTAAGTAGCTCTTTTACCTCTGCTCTTTTCGTATAACCGTCAAGAGAACAAGGACTAGGAATAAGCTGAATACCTAGTTTTTTCACAAAGCTTTTGATTTCTTTCTCTCGAATATAAACCAAGGGCCTAATTACCGTGACATCAGTCCTCTCAAGATATGTTTTAGGCAAAAAGGTGTAAACCTGTCCAGAATAGAGAATACTCATTAAAAATGTTTCCACAGCATCATCATAATGATGAGCAAAGGCAACCTTATTAAACCTATGATTTTTAGCATAATTATGAATAATCGCACGCCGAAAATATGCACAAACAGAGCAGGGCGTCTGTTTAGGATGATTTAAGATATTCTCCGCAAGCTCAACCCTTTGAATCTCAAAAGAAACATCTAAATCTATACATAATTTTTCTAAAGAACTCCAATCCATTTCATCTCTATTTTTAAAACCTAAATCTACTGTAAATGCAGCAATTTCCACAGGAAAAGGCAAATATTTCACAAAAACCGTTAAAGCATATAAAAGAAAGGTACTATCTTTTCCTCCGGAAAGTCCGACTAATACCCTATCTCCCGGTGCTAATAAATCAAATTCTACTACTGCTCTTTGTAAAGGTCTAACCAAACCTCTGGGTAAAGTTAAGCGCATAAAAACCCCTTCTCCACAATATGATAGTGCATTACAAATTAGATGATAAATGTTTTTCTCTACCTCCGCAAGTTTTAAATTATTATTTTATCTAAGCTGTGATGAATTTTTTCAAAGATAAGACCGGCAAGAAACCAAGCCGGAATATAATCCAAACGAATCAATCCTTGAATATGATATGGTGTGGCATCACTATAATCCCAAGGACAACTACCTAACAAACTCATTAATGCCCAACCGGTTATATACTCAATAGATAAGATAATAACAACCCAGATTCCCCCACGCACATACCAAGGAAAATCCTCTATCTGATCATGAACAGGTTCTAAGAATACGGCAGAACCATAGATGGGGAACATCCACAAATAGGTAAAACTAGACAGCATCAAGTTCCCCTTTAATAAAGAACCCATCCCTGTCCAAAATATTTCCATTATCCAACCCAACATCCCGTATATAACAAATCTTTTCGCCATAACTATAGTTTTAGTAAGTTTTAATTGAAAAATACAAAATTAAGTTATATACTTAAAATATATTTAACCTGCTTTAAGTTTGAGGAGAACCAGTATAACCTCTTCTTTCCTGGAGTTAGATTTGGTAAATCTCAATCAAGGAGGCAGGTAATCTAACTCGGGGAGGAAATGATTAAAAATGGAAGACAAAGTACTAAATTGTAGGGATTGTGGGAAAGATTTTATCTTTAGCGTACAAGAACAAGAGTTTTTTGCAGAAAAAGGCTTTCAAAATGACCCGGCTCGCTGCCTAGATTGCCGTAAAGCACGCAAACAACAAAATCAAAAAGGTGAACGACAATACTATACAGCTACTTGCGCTGCCTGCGGTGCTGAAACACAAGTCCCTTTTAAACCGACTGGTGTAAAACCTATTTATTGTCGCGACTGTTTTCGTAAATAACATACATAAAATTAAAAACGCCCTATTTCAGGGCGTTTTTTAATTTTCACCGGTATTTACCCATTGAGTCAACAACTTACGTGCTAGCTTTTGGAAAGAAGGGGTCTTCAGCATTTCCAATAAATTATCTATTTGTTCTTCGTTCATCTGCTGAAGAACAACCGGATCTCCCCCGCTTGTTAATATTTCTTGTTCTTTTGTTTTTACACTATTAACTATATTTAATATAGAATCTAATTTATACGTTCCCTCATCCAATAATCTCCGTAAATGATTACAGCTATTATAAACAAATTGGATTTCTTTGGAGAGCATCTCCAAATCTTCTAAGATTGAAAACTCTTGCTGCACCGCAAAGCCTTGCCGCCCTGCCATGATTTCTCCACCTCCGTAACAAAACAAATAGATTAGAGGCGCATTTCTTTGCGCCTCCATTCACATTGACTTAACAACAATTGTTAAAGAAACTAGGGAAGAGTAACAAGATTAAAATCACCAAAAAGAAAATACCAAAATTATTACGATGCGGGAAGCACCCTCCAGGATTACTAATTTCAGCCACGAATATTACCTCCTCATTTTTAATTTTTTTCTTGCTTGCTTTATCTTATGAATTATCATTCATCTTGGTAACCCTATTAAGTTATTTTTTTAAAAACAAGGTCCACATGGGCGGAAAATAAACGGGAAAATACAAAGAATAAGTAAGATAATAAAAAATACCCAAATGATGTTAGAACCCCCAAAGAACGAATCAACATTAACTTGCTCCTCATACATAATATGGCTACCCCCTTTCCTCTTAAACGCTCTTGGATTCTCCATTAGCATTACCTTTGTCCACACCTTCAGTTTTAGCTTTATTTTTAACTGCTGAGCTCGATACCCCTATTCCCGGGAAAAATAAAAGTAAGAATATTATTAAAAAGACAATACCAAAAGCTTTGGCATAAGAAAGCTTCAAACCCAAAAAAGAGATTGTATTCTCTTGTTTATAAGCATGCTTGTTTTTTTGCCCTACCTGATCTCGTTCACTTTCTTTCTTATCCAGCTCTGGCTGATAATTCTTTTCCCAAACTCCGGAAAGGCCATTATAGAAATAATACTTATGATAAGAATTGGTCATCTAACGCTGCCTCCCCCCGCCCATTTTATTTCTCATTTATACTATGAGGAGTGACGAAATTTAGTTACATCATCATCCCTTACCATTATACTGATGAGAAACTGCCGTAAAACATTTTGAAAAACGGGACCTTGTAATAACTCTAAAAATTCATCGCAAGAATCTTTAGTTGTTTTCAAAGAAGTTACCTGTGCTTGAGGTTTATCAAATCTACGCCTTTCATTGGCTTTTACAACTTCAATTATTTGCATAAAGCTTTCTAACTTATAGAGTAAATCGTCCAGGAATGGTTTACCTGTCTCCACCATCATCTTAATCTCTGAAAGACTAGTCTCCGTAGTTGATAATTTATTAATAAATATTTCGCTAATCCGTGAAAAATCAGGCTTCCCTTTTTGCTTTGTCTCCTTTTGTGAAGCTTCCTCATTTGACTGATCACTTGCTATTGGAGAACTCTCCTTAATTGGACACACATTTTCATTACCAACTATTGTTGTTTTTTCACTAAAAGTTGAAGAGTTATCTATGAAGTTATCTATATTTAAAGTATTATCGGACGTTTGAATCTCTTCATCCTGTGATTCCATGATCACATCTGGTTTTATAAATTCTTCTGTGTTATCCACTTCTTTATCTTTCGCCTTCTCATCAGCTGTTCTTTCCGTTTGTATTACTGGCTGTGGATAATTCCTCGGCACACAATAACATTGATTCTGATAGGGAAATCTTTGCGGAAAGAAACACATCCCGCGATTCCGGTTAGATCTTTTATAACCATCATATCTAAATTGCAAACAAGCCACTCTGTTCACCTCTCTTTAAAAAAATTTATTAATAATTTTTTAGTTAAATTTGTTGTATTTTTAATAAATCGGATAAGTCTAAGTTATTCATTTCCAAAGCCTTTAAAAATAAATTTTGTGCAGCGTTTTGTTCTTCTTTTGTTAAAGTTTCTCCCTTTTGAAAACGGGTAATAATACATAAAGCATGTTCACGTTCTTCCCCTTTTAAACCTAACCTATTTACAAACTCCTCCTTATCCTGCTCACTCATTTTCTTAATCCCTTCTATAATTTGCGGGAGAAAATTTAACGCCTGAAGGATTTGCTGCAAACTCATAGTTTGTCGCCACCTTTTTTTAGATTTCTCATTTATAACTATGTAAACACAAGTATATAAGTGCATGACTAAAAATATGTTTGGATTTTAAAACGACTAAAACGTACAATTTAGTTTCTTTTCCAGTTCCCAGATTTGTTCTTTTAAAATTTTTATTTGCCGATGATAATAATCATCATTACCTGAATTATTACTCTGTAATACCTCTCCTTGAGCAGCAGCAACCAGAATTGCCTGACCTACATTTACTATAAAATTACCTAACGAATTTTGCTGTTTTATATCTAAATTATCTATTAAAAGTAGCCCTAGCAGAGTAGATAACAAGGTTAACTGTTTGGGTGATAACATAAAAAAACCAGTAACATTTTCACTCATAGTTACCGCAACCTTTCCTTCAAAGAGCGTAGTTTGGTTTTCTTTCTAATAATATATGACTTTATAGAAAAAGAGTGAAATCATGTTCTTAAGAATTTCCTCTAAAATTCTAAAATCTATCATCTATTAATTTAAGTAATAACCAAATATTTGTAGTAGAATATGAAGTAGAGTGTAGGCTTAAAATCTAAAGGAGGCTTCCCATGATATCCATAAAACAAAAACTTGCGTTACATCGCAAGTTATTTATATCCTTTATTAAAATAGGTACGTTTGTCTTTGGTGGAGGTTATGCTATGCTTCCCATTATCCAACGAGAAGTTGTTAATCATCATCAGTGGATTTCAGAGAAGGATTTTATAGACATGCTTGCCGTAACTCAATCGGCACCCGGTCCTGTAGCTGTTAATACCTCCATTTTTACCGGTTATAAAGTAGCAAGACTAAGCGGCGCCGTCACCGCTTTAATCGGAGTCGTTCTCCCCCCCTTTACAATAATTTTACTCTTGGCAACTTTTTTATCTTCTTACAGTGATAATTATTACTTAATTCAATTCTTTGCAGGTGTCAGACCCGCCATTGTCGGACTGATTTTAGGAGTTGGTTTAAAAACTGGGAAAAATATCATCCATACCAGCTTTGATTTTTTCCTTGCAGTTCTAGCTTTAATCCTGCTTTTAGTCCTTGGACTACATCCATTTTTAATTATCATTCTGGGTGCTCTCTCCGGTCTACTCTATAGCTATTGCAAAAAATCAAGTTCACAGGAGGATAACTAAATGTATTGGTCACTTTTTAAAACATTTTTTCTTATTGGTGCCTTTAGTTTTGGCGGAGGATATGCCATGCTCCCTTTAATCCAAGAAGAGGTCGTACAAAATCATTCCTGGTTAACGGCAACACAATTTGCCGATATTCTTTCAATAGCCGAAATGACCCCCGGTCCCGTCTCTATTAATACTGCCACCTATGTAGGCTATCAAATTTCTGGATTCAGCGGTTCGGCTCTTGCCACACTAGGCCTTGTTTTACCCTCTTTTATTCTTATCTCCACATTAGCAAGTCTTGTACTAAAACATAAAAATAACCCCTACTTTCAAGGGGTTTTTCGCGGGCTTCGTCCTGTCGTAGTTGCGCTCATCATCGGAGCAGCTATAATCCTCGGTTTAAATACAAACATCTTCACAAATGTTGCAGAAATCCTGTTAACGATAGTCGCTCTAGGTCTCTTTTATTTCACAAAACTTCATCCGATCTTACTGCTTCTAAGCTTTGGATTCTTGGGCATCATCTTCTAGTTATTTTCAATAAACTAGAACTTATAATACCATCTTAAAAGCATTGTTGCGGTAAAAGCCAGAGCAAACATTGCTGCTATTAGTAAAACCAAATAAGATATAATCTTTTTTATATTATTTTCCTTCATCATTTCCGCACCTCCATATTTTATTATTACCACTTTCTTTTATTTCCAATATTTTAACCTGTCTAAAGGCCAATAAGTAATCAAAGCCTTACCCTTAACACTATCGAGATCAGCAAACCCCCATTCATGTGAATCATAAGAGCGATTACGATTATCCCCTAGAACAAAGATTTTTCCTTCTGGGACTTTTACCGGTCCATACTCATATTGGATTGACTCCGCAAGATACGGTTCTTCCTGAGGTTCATTATTAATATACAGCGTACCGTCTTTAATCTCAATAATATCACCGGGAAGTCCAATTAAACGTTTAATTAAATCATCTGTTAATTGAGACTGTTTAGGAGGCACAAAAACAATAACTTCTCCTCTCTCTAATCCCCAAAAACGATGAGTAATCTTTTCTACAAACAGTCTGTCCCCACACTGAATAGTTGGAACCATGGAAGGAGTTGGGACAATTCTACTATCAAGAATAAAGGCTCTAATAATAATCACCAGTACTACCGCTGTTAGTATCGTCATAACCCATTCTTTTACTTCTTGTTTATTAATACTCATCCTTACACCGCTTTCCTACATTAATATAAATTCACAATAATCATAGCTCTAAAAATTCCAACAGATCAATAATCTCTAAACCATATCTTTCTACCAACTCTTGACCTTCGGTCAGAAAAGCACCAACCTCTTGGGGTTGATGGGCATCTGAATTAACTAATACTTGTACATTATATTGGGATGCTAACTCCCAAAAAGGAGGCAAGGGATACTTTAAACGTACTCCTTGTGCTGTCTTTATTTCCCCTTTCCGAAAACCATGCCCATTAATCTCTAACGGTAAATGATAAGCTTCCGCAGCCTCAATAATATAGCGCGAACAGGCTTTTGCCTCTTCATCCCAACGTAGATAGAAACTGCCGAAGGCATCGGGATGAGCAACAAAGGTAAAAAGTCCTGATTCCATACCTGATACCAATAAATCAGTATAGACCTTTAATTCCTTAGCTCCCTTGATATCCTTCCAAAAATACACTAATTGTCCATCACAATAAAACAGATGTTGACCCAAAATTAAATAATCAAATCCCCATTTACCCAATAGCTCCTCCTGAAAGAAACTATAATATTTTTTCTCATATTCACATTCCATTCCCTTTAAAATGCGCAATTGGGGATATTTTTTTTGCGCTTTTTCTATCGCCTCTACATAATCAGGCAACTCACTTATATCCATTCTTATTTCGGGAATCCAATTATCAGGAAGTGCCGTGTGATCTGATACTCCTAAAACATCAATACCATATTCTACAGCATATTTAGCGTAATCTTCAACATCACCTTGAGCATGTTTGCAACGAAAAGTATGTGTATGGTAATCCCTCATAAAATACAACTCCTATATCTTATTTTCTGCTAATAAATCAGCGATTTCCTTCTGAATTTTACCATATTCTACCCAATCACCGGCCGCAATTCTCTCTTGACCTTCTTCATATAATTCAGCAAGGCGCATAAATAGTTGCCTATACTTTCCTTCATTATTGCTTATACCCTCTGAGTCTGTATTATCTCCTGATGGGGAAACAACATCTTTACCAACACCATCACCGAATATACTGGTCAGAGCCTGCTCTAAAGTATCTTCCATGACTATTGTATCATTATAATAAACAAAAACCTTCTTCAACTGAGGATACTGATTCTGCTCCGCCTCTATATATAATGGTTCCACATATAAAAGAGAGCCCCCAATTGGGTAAACTAGCAGATTTCCTCTCAATACTCTACTACCACCCTGACCCCATAAAGTCAATTGACTGGAAATATTAGGATCCTGATCTATAACGGACTCTACCTGTGACGTGCCCGGTATCTGTACCCCTTTAGGAAAAGTATATAAAAGAAGTTTACCGTAATTTTCACCGTCTGAACGGGCAGCTAACCAAGCAACCATATTTTGTTTACGTGCCGGCGAAAATACCCTCATGAGAATAAATTCTTCCTTTTCCTCTCCGGGTAGGCGAATGATACTATAATATGGTTCTTGTTCTTGGAGTTCTCCCCAATAGACTTCCCGACCAAACTGCCATCTGTCTTCCCGCGTAAAAAAGACCGTAGGATTAGTCATATGGTAATCATTAATAATCCTTGATTGTACATCGAAAAAATCCACAGGATAACGAATATGAGCTAGTAAATCTTCAGGAAAATCCTTTTTACTCTTAAAAAGAGTCGGAAAGATATTACTATATACTTTAATGATCGGGTCTTCTTCATCGAAAATATAAAAATCAGTTTCGCCCGAATAGGCATTTAAAACAATTTTAACACTATTACGTATATAATTAAAACTGCCCTGTGCACCAATGGCTTGCGAATAAGGATACCTGTTGGTAACCGTATAAGCATCCAGCATATAATAAAGCTGACCATCCTCAGCCAAAACCAAATAAGGGTCTTGATCATAGCTAAGAAAAGGAGCTATCCTTTGTACTCTATCCATAATATTTCGCGTTTCCAAATACTGACTCTCCGGAGTAATATAATCGGAAAACAAATACTTATACTGCATATCCCGAATAGCCAAGAGTACCTTATTAAAGAAGGTCATCGGTATCCCATTTTTACCTTCATAAACATACTCCTGATTATCATTTCCTACAGGATAATCAAATTCCTTTAAAGTAGTATTGACAATGACATTATCATTAGTCAATTCTCCAAAATAAATGCGAGGCTGTTCAATCGGTCCAACAGCCGACAAGGGTGGAATATCTTGCACCAAATATAACGGAAGGCCTGTGGCACTAACGCTATTGGCTTGACTCATCGCCAGACCGAAACCATGAGTGTATTTAAACATTAAATTATTAAAAGTTTTAGCTTGGGCAGACAAAGCCTCTCTGTTCAGTTCACGAGCGGAAAGCAAAACCTGAGTAAGTTTTCCGTCAACCACATATCTATCCACATCTACATCCACAAAATCATAATAAAGACGAATTTCTTGCTCCTGTCCATAAGTGCTTTTTGTTGCTCTATGGTCAAGAAGTCGAATGTTTTCAATAATCTCTCTGTTTTCATTGATTTCGGCTACAGTCAACTCATCGATCGAATATTCCTCCGTACTAAGATTTTCTAAACCGTACGCTTGACGTGTATAGGCAATATTCCGCTCCAAATAAGGCATTTCTTTCTGCAGTTCATCAGGATCTACAAACAACTTTTGATAAGCCGCCGGGAATAAGCCGGTAATTAAGACAACAGCAATATAATAAGCTACTATGGAGAAAAACACTTTTTTCAGATTTTTACGTAAGAAAACAAAGATTAAAGCACCTAAGACAAGAGAAAGAAGCATCATCACATAAAAGCCTGGTAGCCTTGCCCCAATATCCGTAGCACCTGCGCCAATCACCGAACCTTCTTGGGAAAACAGCAGTTCATAAGTAAGTAATTTATAGCGAAATGCCTGCCAAATAAAATAGAAAGCTGCCAAAATTCCAATATGGGTAATTGCCCTTTCCCCTTCAGCCGTAAAAATGCGCTTAGTCATATTGTGAGTAGATATTTCAATCTTTCCGGTTACCAATAAAAGATACAAGGGTATGCTAAGAAACAAATTAAGGAATAGTAACAGATTAAGCAATCTAAAAACAAGCCAAAAAACAGGCAATTTAAAGGCATAAAAACCAACATCCAGGTTAAACTGAGGATCTGTAATCCCAAAGGATTCGGCATGAAAATATTCTAAGATTTCCAACCATAAATGGCTTCCATTGCCTGTCACTAAAATTGCTACGCCAAAAGCCAGAGCCAAAGAAAGAAGAAGCCGCATCGGTTTTTTAGCTATTTTATAGATCAGAAAAATGTTCAAATAAGTCAACAAAAAAGCTGTGATAAAAAGGGCCGCTCCAATCATCAGCTTTCCGGTAAAGATATCCCAAAATACCTGATCAAACCCTACAGTTCCAAACCAGGTCCAATCAAGTTTAAAAGAAACAAAAAAACGCACAAACAAAAAAAGTGCTAGTAATATAATTATTAATACAACCAACCACTTGGTCGGTGTAGAACCCTCACCTTTGAATTTATTAAATTTTGACTCCTCTTGAGGTGGATAATTAAATATTTCTGCCACCTTTGCTCCTCCTTTTAATCTACTAAACAAAAATACATTTTTAGTATATCATATCTAAACACTACTCACTACTTAGGTTTTTGATTATAATCTTTTTTTATCTTTTTAATAAACTTTTTTCTTTGCCACTTTTTTTCTATCCGCGCAATGAATCTTTCACCTTTCCAGCGAGCTTGTTCCATTTTACCGGAAAGGCGTGGCAGTCTTCTTCTGATTTTCCCTAGAACTCTTTGCGCCCAAATTGTTCTTTTAGAAAGAATATATAAACCAATCAGCAAAAATAAGATACCTTGTAAGAAAGGTAAAAAACATCCAATTATGCCTAAGATAAGCATCAACCATCCCAAAGCCAAAATTACTATATCTTTATAAGCTTTATATACTTTATTCATCAATTCACCAACTCTTACTAAATTTAATTACAACAAAAATTACTTTCGCCGCCGGTTCTTAATTAAAAAAATTCTTTCACCGTCTAATCCCATCTTTTCTAAGCTCACGCCTAAATCCCTAGCCATTTTATAAAGGATAAATTTTTGGTTTTCAGCAACCAAAGTTATGGCTGCGCCAGTTTTTCCAGCTCGCCCTGTCCTCCCGACCCGATGTAAATAATGCTGAGCATCTACGGGCAAATCAAAATTAAAGACATAGTCTACCTCAGCAAAATCCATCCCTCTGGCTAATAAATCCGTAGTTACCAATACTAAGTTTTTACCCTCTCGAAAAGACTTTATACTATTTTTTCTCTCATTTTGAGAAAGATCACTGTGCAATCCTACAACCGAAAACCCCTTTTTCCTTAAATATTCAACTATCACTACTACCCCTTCTGGGCGAGTAACGAAAACCAGGGCACGTTTTGGTTGTATAATCTTTAGCAATCTTTCCAGAGTTACAAACTTTTTCGTCCGCTCACACATTAAATAAAAATGTTTGATTTGCTCCGGAATCCTTCCTGCACCTTTGAGCAAAATAAAATTAGGCTGTTCCATCAGCTCGGGTGCTTTGTGCAAAATCTCCCGAGGGATTGTGGCAGAAAAGAAAAGTACCTGTCGAGACTTTAAGGTCTTTCTTAAGATCGACAATACATCCCCCATAAAGCCTTCACTCATCATTTTATCAACTTCGTCAACTACAACTGTACGTATAGTCTGACCGTTTAATTTTTTCTTCTGAAAAAGATCAAGCACACGACCCGGAGTACCTACAACGATTTTAGGTTTTACTTTCAAATTTTCCAACTGTCTTTTCCTGCTTGCTCCTCCGCTAAGCGAAGCCACAGACACATCCTGCGCAATCATTCTTACTAGCTGTACAACCTGAAAAACCAATTCTCGTGAAGGAACAAGTACAAGAACCTCCAAATCTTTTGTTTCGACATGTAGTTTTTGTAAAAGAGGTAAGAGATATGCTAGCGTTTTCCCAGTTCCCGTAGGTGATTGTACAATTAGGTTTTTATCTTCTAAAACAGCAGGAATAACCTCTCTTTGCACTTCTGTAGGAACATTTATACTCAATTTCTTTAAGCTTTTTTCTAAAGCAGGAGAAATTCCCAAAGAACTGAATTCGCTACTACTAACCATTATTTCAACCTCATTTATTTGATATTAACCTTAACCATATAAATTATATCGAAAACACATCATATTGAGAGCATATCTGCAAGCTGAAGGTCTTCCAAACTAACCGTCTTCGACTGATTAACAGCCCAATCTAAATCAAAATTTCTAATTTTATCTCCGTCCAAAGCAAGCATCTTTTTCCTTTGTCCGCGCAATAATAGCTGTACTGCTTCAGACCCCATTCTGCTGGCCAGCATACGGTCCTGAGCCGTAGGCGTTCCACCTCTCTGAATATACCCCAAAATGGACAAACGTGTTTCTAAACCTGTTTTTGTCTCAATCTCTTTAGTAACTTCACAAGCATCAGCCGCTCCCTCAGCAATGACAATAATACTATGCTTCTTCCCCCTTTTCAAACCTCTTTGGATATTTTTAATGATATCATCTACCTTAAGAGGAGCCTCCGGGATCATTATCGATTCAGCTCCACCTGCCAATCCAGCTTTCAAGGCTATAAATCCGGACCTTCTCCCCATAACCTCAATCACAAAGACACGTTCATGTGAGGTAGCTGTATCTCTTATTTTATTGATGGCATCTAAAACAGTATTCACCACCGTATCAAATCCAATCGTAGCACTTGTACAAGGAATGTCATTATCAATAGTACAAGGAATACCGATCACGGGTATGCCAAGTTTATCTATTTCCAAAGCGCCGCGAAAAGACCCGTCTCCGCCTAGAACGACAAGACCCTCGATCCCTTCCTGCTGTAAATTAGCAACGGCTTTTTGTCTTCCTTCCTCAGTGAAAAATTCATCGCAACGAGCAGTAAGCAAAATCGTCCCGCCTCGCTGTATAATATCCGCGACAGAACCTAATTTTAACGGGATAAAATCCTGCTCAATTAAGCCGGCATATCCCCTTCTTACACCCACAACTTTTAAGTCATAATAAATACCTGTCCGCACAACGGCTCTTATCGCAGCGTTCATCCCAGGAGCATCTCCGCCACTGGTTAATACAGCAATCTTCTTCATCCTATTCCTCCCTAACAAAACCTTTTTTTCATTTCCTCTTTTTGACCACAGGAAAGTTTCCCTTCCGGGCATTTATCCAAAACATAACAGCTAGGTCCAAACTTACTAAACAAACTAGGTGATATCCCTTTTAATTTATCCAACATTTCCATCGCTATTGCTCTAATTTCCCATTGTGCTCTGTTACAAGTCCGCAAGCGGAAAAAGTGGAAGAGTTCGCGCCCATTCATCGTTGTCACCACATCTACCATATTTCCGCTTAAATATAAATAAACCAAATCTTCTTTAACAACACCCGCTGTAACAAATTCAGAAAAAATTCTTTGCTGCTCTTCCCAAATGCTCAAATATCTTGTCAACAGTTCCGGCTTTGCGGCTATCGAAGCAGGAATAACAAAGTTCTGACTAAAGCCAAATTCCGTAAAAGACGGCACATTAAGTGATTGAATACGATGCCGCGCCAAATGAGTAAGTCCGGCTAAAGTAAGATTATTAATCCTAAAGGTAAAACAAACTTGCTCTAACTCACGTTTCCTTTGGTCTTGACAGGCTATTGTTAAAAGCTTGTCTCTTAAAAGGTGATTCTCCTCCACCACTTTCAACGCTGTATCAGTAGCACAAAGTGTATGCTTAATTAGTACTGCACTTGCCACCAGACTTTCCGGATTTTCTGTATAACTTAAAAGTTCACAAAAGGCTTCCTTACTATTTCCGGTTTCCTCATTATTCCGGTTCTCCGCCAATTCTCTTTTCGCAAAAACCGTTTTCGATAAAGATGAAAAAGCTTCTCCTGCTAATAATTCCCGTAGCTGCTCCTCTTTGTTATCCTTAAACTCTTGCACATCATGCTCGAATATTCCCGGAGCTATGTCCTTAGCTTGTTTAAGTAATGATGCCCCTATTTCACGAATCTCCGGATACTTACTGCCTCTACCCTTTAGTGCAGTATTAATGATTAACTGTAATTCCCGAGCATTGACTGTACAATAAAAATTACTCCGATAACAATAGGGTAAGAGAAAACGAGCATCTTCACGCGGAATCTCCTTTTCCACCAAATGTTCATATTCCCTAAACAACTTTTCCATTTGAGTATTATAGAGATTAATAAAATAATTACGTCTCTCCTCAGTAACCTCTTCTTGAAATCTAAATTCCGGTTGATAAAAACCCATTTGGCTAAAATCAACATAACGTCTGGATTTTACCGTAAAAGAAGCAATCCTAAATTCAATCATAAACTGTTCCACAAAGGCTGAGACATTTTCAAAAGCGATAGTAAAACACGCATGTTCAATTGTTGTAGCATGTCCCAGTTTCAGAACATTTTTAATTAACTTTTGAGCCTTAGCGAGATCATTTTTTTGATTATAAAGCTCTAAAGCAGTACCCTTAGTGGTAGAAATACCTGCTGCCGAGGCACAAAGTTTTTCCGGTTCAGGAGTATAAGCTATAATTACTACCTTGGAAGTATTATTAACCATTTAAGATCACTCTTTCTATCTGACTTTGCCTAAATCATCATTATACTTTATTATTACAAATCTTTCCCTGTATTTTAACATAATTCGTTAAAAAAGTCCCTCCATGACTAAGGGACTTAAAATGTTATTCCCATATTTTCTATACAATCATTTATACTTTATTATAACATTCTATTTAGATACACAATCAGCAAAATCATTAATCCAGTAAATATAATCAGCATATGACTGCAAATCTGGTGAAACTCCGCCTTTAAACACACAGAGCTCTATTCTTTTATAAAGATATTCTTTTACATAAGCCACAGAATCTTCTAAATCACCGTCTCCGGAAGATAAAATTAAATTATCATAGCTTTTCTGATGGGCAAGCTTAACGATTAACGTTGCTAAACCTACATCAACACCTTTTTGTACTTGATAAGTAAAATCATGATGACAATAAGGACACTTGTTTTCGCTTTCCTTCAGTTTATATAGCTTTACTAAAAATTGCGGTCCATTAGGTCGAGCTGTTTTCAGCCACGAATGAAAAGCATTTTGCGCATCATTAGGAGGGTTTTGCGACGAGTTTAAATAATAAACTCGATTAATTTCTCCATTTTCCTCTAACTTGTTCCTTAATTTTAAATAATCAAAATTATAATCACCTCCCAACGAACGCTGAGCATTAAATAAATAAGCTGCATCAATCAACCACACCGTTTTACCGGTTCTCATAAAAAGACTCCTTTCCTGCGATTACAAATAGTTGGTTCTAATTTTTCTCTATTTTATTTTATTGTATATAATAATTTCAACATTGTTCCGATAAATCCCTTCTAAAATATAATGCAAATTGTTCGGTTATATTACCTTTTTTACCGCTTCAATATTCTATTCAAAAAATGTGGCAGGGGGACGATGCGGCAGGGGGACGTTTCATCTGCCACATTTTCTAATTTCAAGTTGTCTTAAAAAATGTGGCAGATGAAACGTCCCCCTGCCGCATACTGCAAACACCGGTCTTATCCAACAATTAACATAGAATCAAAAAACCCCCTTCTCCTCTTACAAGGAGAAAGGAATTATCAAGTGCCTCCGAAAGAATTACGATTGTGGGAATTAAGCCTGCTTAATTCGTTCAATCAGCTTGGGTAAAAATTTAGCAGCATCAGCTACTATACAAACATCAGAAGAGTCAAATATAGGAGCATTTTCATCAGTATTTATACTAATTACTAAACCTGAATCCTTCATCCCACAAAGATGATGTGTAGATCCAGAGACAGCGGCACCGATATAAACCTTAGGACGCACTGATTTTCCACTGGTACCAATCATTTGATGTTCGCCCTCAGCCCAGTTTTCGTCAACAGCCGGACGCGTACAACCGACTGCACCTCCTAAGAGTGTCGCCAATTCCTCAATATAACTCCAATTTTCTTTGCTGCCTATCCCCCAACCACCAACAACGACTACCTCAGCTTTTTCCAGAGGAATACCTTGAATCTCATTCTTATAAATACCTACAGCTTTTACTCTGCCTGTAACTTTTTTTAATGATTCTTCCGCATTATAAGCAGTCACCTTAAAAACAGCATTTTTATCTAAAACAGGTTCTCCTAATATCCCTGGCTTTAAAGTCGCCATCTGTGGTCTATGGTCAGGGCAGAAAATATCTCCGAGCACCTTACCGCCAAAGGCCGGTACTACTGCCACAAATTTTCCTTCTTCATTAATATTAACATCCACACAATGAGCTGCTACCCCTGTTTTCAAGATACCACCTAGCATTGGCGCTAAATCTTGCCCAATAGCTGTAGCCCCCATTAAAACAATTTCCGGCTTTCTTTCTTGGATTAAATCGTTAAGCACAGCAGCATAAGTGTCATTTTCAAAAATAGCTAATTTTTCATGTTCAATTACAATGACTTCTTCCGCACCATACTGACCTAATTCATCAGCTAAACCTTGAATGTCACTACCCAAAAGCACTGCAGTAACCGGTTCAGAGCTTTTAAGTTGTTCCTTCAGTTGCTTAGCCTTACCTAGTAATTCAAAACTAACGGAATTGATGGTTCCCTCAATTTGTTCAGCAATAACCCAAATTCCTTTCCAAGCACCAATGTCCATCCTTTTACCTCCCTCCCTGACTGCTGCTCTTAATTTCTAAATTAATACCTGCAGCACGTAATTTTTGCAACAATTGCTCAACAACCTCATCCAGATCACCGGTAAGTCTTTCGCCTTTTCTGCTTAAAGAGGGAGTAAATACCGCACCGGCTTTCGTTGGCGACCCATCCAAACCAATTAGTGTTCTATCTACATCTACATCATTAACCGTAAATACCGTTAAAGGTTTCTTTTTGGCTTTCATTACACCCATAATCGAAGTAAAACGCGGTGTATTAAGATCACGGGAAACTGCTAAAACAGCCGGGAGTTTTACCTCATATTCAATATATCCATTCTCAATTTTCATTTTGGCCTGAAGCTCTTGTACCTTATCTTCAGCCTGGTCTTCTTTCAATTTTATCTCAGAAACATTCCATAAATGCGCCATACCCAACCATTCGGCCAATTGTGAAGGCACCTGGCTTGTAGCCCCGTCAGCACTCTCGGTTCCCGTAAAAACGAGATCAAAGTTTCCTAGTTTTTTCAAACCTTGCGCTAGAGTATACGATGTTGCTAAAGTATCGGCACCCCCAAAGGCCCTATCTGTCAACAAACAAGCTTCGTCCGCACCCATAGCCAACATTTCTCTTAAGCTTTCTTCGCCGTTAGGAGGAGCCATTGTAATAACTGTAACTGTTCCCCCCACCTGTTCTTTAATTTGTAAGGCAGCTTCCAAAGCGTTCTTATCTACCGGATTAATTATTGTAGGAATACCCGCTCTAGTTATGGTTTTCCGCACAGGATCGATAGTAATTTGATCATAATAATCCGGATCCGGCACCGGTTTAATACATACGGCAATCTTTAGACTCACCTTATTTCCTCCTTCATTAAAATCAGAGGGGGAATGGCTTACGCCATTCTCCCTACTTTTTCTGATTTTTTATTTACCCGCTAAAGTATTAGCACCGATAATCATTTTCTGAATATGAGTAGTTCCACCCGCTGGAATAATCGCTTGAGCATCTCTCAAGTAACGTCCGATTGGGTATTCATTAATAACGCCATAACCGCCCATCATATCCATGATTCTCTTAGCAGCGCGGCAAGCAGCTTCTGAAGCATAGTATTTAGCAATTGAGAATTCATTAGCACATGGGATACCGGCATCCTTCATGCTGGCAGCACGATAGAGCAATAATCTGGCCGCTTCATATTCTACACGTGTTTCTGCTACATCAAATTGAATTGCTTGTAATTTGGCAATTGGTTTGCCGTAGAGGATACGTTCGTTAGCGAATTTAACCGCTAATTCTAAACAAGCACCCAGAACCCCTACGCTAATTGCGGCCATTCCGGCACGACCAACTTCTCCGATTGCGCCCATTCCGGCTTTCGCACCATCACCGACTTTACCCAATAATTGTTCCGGACCTAGTTCCACATCTGTACAAATGATTTCTCCGGTAACAGAGCCTCTCAAGCCTAGCTTGTTTTCCTTCCGACCAGGCTTATGACCAGGAGTATCTTTATCAATAATAAAGGTCGAAAGAAGCGGACGTCCTTTTTCGTTTGTGCCGGTATTAACAATCCAAAGATCAACATCAGCCACAGCCGAGTTAGTAATGAAACATTTCCGGCCATTAATTACCCATTTACCATCCTTTAATTCTCCGGTAGCTTTTTGACCCATAAAATCTGAGCCGCCACCGGGCTCTGTAACGGAAAGTCCGGCAATCTTTTTCCCGGAAGCAATATCAGGCAGATACTTTTCTTTTTGTTCCGGTGTACCAAATTTTAAAATTGGGTCTGTACCTAAATGGTGAGTCATCAGAGCAATACCTAGTCCTGCAGAATGGCGGGAAATCTCTTCTAAGCAAATAGCTCTTTCCACATGGCCTAAACCGGCTCCACCATATTCCTCGGGAACAAAGATCCCGGTGATACCCATCTGACCCATTTTCGGGAATAATTCTACCGGACATTCATCTTTTTCATCCCACTCTGCTGCCTTTGGAGCAATTTCTGCTTCCACAAATTCGCGTACCGCTTTTCTTAGCATTTCTTGTTCATCCGTGAAATTAAAATTCATAATATCACTTCCTTTTTATTATTATGTTTCTGTTATTATTAATTAATATTATCATACATTTGGTTATCTTGAAAACATTTTTTCTAAGAACTTGTGATAAACTTTTATCATGGAAGGAATATTATTACTTTTTCGCGCCTGGGTCCTCCGTCTCTTCGTCAACACCTGCGATTTTCTTCGCATAATCAATGTATTTTTCATAAGGGATTTTCGCATTAATAACTAGTCTTGCCCCGTCAGGTGAGCCACCACCGTGCATACAACCAGGTACGCCGGCACCTAAGGTAAGCCATTCGATTAAGCGAGCCGTTTTAGCCCTGCCGATACTTGAAACATTTCCGGCTTTAAATACATCCTGTATATACTGTCCATAAACCGGATGTTCAAAATCCTTAGCTGAAGGCAGACAGCCTGTCTCTACTACACCGCCGCCAATGTCTTGACATATCCGTTTCGTCTCATAAGGAAGTTTTCCGACGAGTGTTTTATTGGTATGAGCCATCAAATCATCGCTAATCCAAACGCCGGAAGGATGAGCTTTACCTAAAGTCATAGCGGAAATACCAACACCATAAGTAACTTCGTTATTGATAGACATATCAATAAATTTATCTTTAAACTTTTTCATAGAAAGACCATTAGCACGAGCCATCAAGGCAGCAGCACCAATCATCACATCTCCCTGTCCGGCTACACATGCGCCGATACAAGCACGATAATTGGCAGTGAAATATTGAACAACTTTACCGGTATACTTATATTCACCGGCCATAAACACTCTCTCTTTTGGTACAAAGACCTTATCAAAGAGCAGATAAGCCTGAGTAATCCCGGTATCAAGAATATCAAAACCTTCTTCATATTCTCTGCCATCACTGGGTCTACGTGTTTCTACAATCGTTAGGCCTTCAATATCTCTGGGTACAACACAAGCTACTGCAAAATCTGCATCATCTTCTTTGTATCCGCCACCGGGCAACAAGAAGATTTCATTAGAAGCAGCTACACCACAGATCATCACTTTTGCCCCGCTGATTACAATACCGTCTTCTCTCTTTTCTACAATATGAACATTGGCATTGCGACAATCCTGTTGGCTAGGTTTTTTACTGCGGTCACCTTTAGCATCAGTTAAAGCTGCAGCAACAAGTAAACTTTCTTCCTCTGCTTTCAAGATCCAATTTTTCAAACGTTCTTGATAATCGGTACCATATTCAGCATCTATTTCGTGGGTAACTGCCCACATTACGTTCATAGCGTTCCAACCAACACATACTCCACCTGCACATGTACCTGTCATGCGGTACATCTCTCTTTTTAGCTTAGCATTATTCAAAAGATCTTCAGGAGACTTCATTAAACTATTAAATCTCATAATCTTTTTTCCGCTTAGATATGAAGTAGTCGTAAATAATTCTTCTAATTCCGGATTATTAGCTGCGTCAAAAGCACGAGCGTGACTTTCTACTGTACGCTTGGTTGCCGGGTGTGTAACAACATTGGTAATCTGTTCTCCAAACTTATACATGTTTGGTTTCATTGCTGTAAGTGAACTTAAATAATCATTTCTGGTCTTCATTACTTCGCCTCCTTGATTTTTATTTTGCTGTATTATCTTTGTTCTTTTACTAAGCCTTTGGTGAAAGCATTAGTTCCCGCCCCATCAAAAGAGCCTCTTTATTCATATTTAGAACCTTATCACTCTTGCCTTTAAACATTTCCTCCATAGCAGCAATAACAGAATCCAAATAAACAATCTCCGTTTTAGCGATAAATGCACCTAAAATCACTAAATTGGCCACCTTGATGTTCCCTATTTTTTTAGCAGCTGCATTGGCATCAATCGGGATGAATTCTAGATCATTTCTGGTAAATTCTCTGTTTTTCATTGATTCATTATAAAAGAAACAGGCATTGGGACTGGCCAACTCTTCGACCTTGCCTTTAGATAAATCCATGGCGATCATTTCATTAGGAGCCGTAATAATCGGAGAACCGACTTCTTCATCAGACACAACTATGGAACAATTTACTTCTCCGCCTCTTTTTTCCGGTCCATAATAAGGTAACCAAGTAACATACTTATTTTCCAGCATGGCAGCATGAGCCAGTAAATGACCAATTAACAGAACACCTTGTCCCCCAGTTCCACAAATCATTAACTCATGATGCATTTTCTCACCTCCAGTCCTTGAACACTTGTAATGGATAATATGCCGTCATATTTTCCTCGAGCCATTGAATAGCTTGTTTAGGTTTCATTCCCCAGTTTGTCGGGCAGATAGATAACACCTCTACTAACGAAAAGCCTTTCTTCTCAATCTGTGTTTCAAATGCTCTTTTTATCGCCTTTTTGGCTTGTAAGACATTCCTGACATCGTGCACAGATACTCTAGCCAAATAAGCAACTCCATCTAAAGTATTCAAAAGTTCACACACCCGTAAAGGATATCCCTGAGTGGTTAAATCTCTGCCTTCCGGAGACGTCTGGGTTTTTTGTCCTAATAAGGTGGTAGGTGCCATCTGACCACCGGTCATCCCAAAGATAGCATTATTAACAAAAATAACTGTAATGTTCTCGCCTCTAGCAGCAGCATGAATTACTTCCGCTGTTCCAATTGAAGCTAAATCACCATCGCCCTGATACGTAAAAACAATATTTTCCGGTGAGACTCTTTTAATTCCTGTAGCTACAGCAGGTGCCCGACCATGTGCAGATTGTTGAAAATCTACATCGAGATAATCATAAATCATCGCCGAACAGCCAACAGGACCAGCACCAATAACCTTTTCACGAATTTGTAAATCATCAATGGCATTGGCTACTAATCTATGAATGGTTCCATGTCCACAACCGGGGCAATAATGCGTAAATGCATCCGTCAAAATCTCTGGTCTCTTAAAAATTACTTGTTGCATTTTTCCACCCCGCTTATCTTTCTTTTTATTACCTCTACAATTTCATCAGGTTTAGGCATCATGCCCCCGCTTCTACCATAAAATTCTACCGGTGCTTTACCATTTACAGCGAGTCTGACATCTTCAACCATTTGTCCTTTGTTTAATTCTAACGAGATAAATAATTTGGCCTGATCTCTTAATCCATCAAACGCCTGCACTGGGAACGGCCATAAGGTAATCGGTCTGATTAAACCAACCTCAATTCCTTCCTGACGCAACTTTTTGATTGCCGTTTGAGCAATACGAGCCATAATCCCATATGCTACTACTACATACTCTGTATCAGCATTACAAGTTGACTCATAACGAGCTTCATTAGCGATAATTTTCTCGTATTTTTCAAAGAGATGGTCATTTTGTTTTTCCATATCAGCTGGATCGATCCGTAAAGAAGACACCAGCACGGGCTTCCTTCCTTTGGCTCCGGTAGTAGCCCATGGTTTCTCATATTTTTTAACTTCAATATCCTTTAAAACCACAGGTTCCATCAATTGGCTTAAAGCTCCGTCACACATAAGCATGACCGGAGTACGATATTTATCAGCTAAGTCAAAGGCGTCAAAAGTATAATCATACATTTCCTGAACAGACTTAGGTGCTAAAACTATCAAACGATAATCCCCATGTCCGCCACCCTTAGTAGCTTGAAAATAGTCGGATTGAGCCGGCTGAATACTACCCAACCCTGGGCCTCCACGAGAAGCATTAACAATTACACAAGGCAGTTCCGCACCGGCTATATAGGAAATACCTTCCTGTTTTAGACTAACCCCGGGACTGGACGAAGAAGTCATTGCCCTTGCTCCAGCTCCGGCTGCTCCATAGATCATATTAATTGCAGCAACTTCACTTTCGGATTGTAAAAAAGATGCACCTTCTATATGTGGCATTTTTTTAGCTAAATAGGCCAACAATTCACTCTGGGGAGTAATCGGATAGCCACAATAGATTCTACATCCTGCTCTAATGGCGGCTTCGCCGATAGCCTCAGTTCCTTTCATCAGAACTTTCTCCATCATCATTTCCTCCTATTACGAGTTCTATTATTTGTTTCTATATACTGTTATGGCAGTATCCGGGCAAATTTGTGCACACCTAGCACAGGAAGTACATTTTTCCGGTTCTGTTACCTCAATTATTGCATTTCCTTTAGAATTTGCCTGTTCTTGACTTAAGACCAAGATGTTCACTGGACAAGCCATAGTGCATAATTCACAACCTTTACATCTTTCAATGTCCAGTTGTATCAAATATCCCACCCCTTTTTTTTATATTTTCTAATCAATGTTGCCATAAGGAATAAAATGGGGTATAAGCGTTTCGGTAAAAAAAAGGGGGAAAAGCTCCCCTTTTTTTTACGAAACCAACCGCAAAATAGTTCAAAGTACAATCGTAAAAAGCTCTCTCATTAAATATTTATTGATATTATAGAGGAAGCTTTCTTCCCATCCCTCTTTCCAGAGCTTTATCAAAGATAGCTTTAGCTACCGGTACGTCTTCTGCTGCTAAACCAACATTATTATCAACAATTAGTTGTTCATCGTTATCTCTACCTTTAGCTAATCCGGCCACAACTTCACCGGTTTCAGCAACGATCTCCGGCAAACCATCCGGATAATAGCCATATTCAGTTAAAAGAGTATGTTGGTCAATACTATCAACATAATATTTGTCCGCACGTTTCATAGTTTTATCTTCAAATAAGGAATGGCAGTCACACATCAGGATTGTTTGTCCCTTAGAAACCCATTCATCTTTAATTTTAGGTTCAGGTTTAGAAGTAATAACTGTTGCTGTAGCAAATACTTCACTGCTCTTTACCAATTCTTCGATCGACTTACATTTTACAATCTGAGCTGCGGTAGAAGCCTGTAATTCATTAACAACACGATCCATAGCGGGTTCAAACAAATCATAAATATAAATCTTCTTTAAATTAGGTAAGGTCTTGGGCATATATCTAATATGCTGATAACCTTGTGCGCCACATCCGATCATCCCGAAGGTTTCTACTTTTTCCGGGAAGGCCATGTATTTTGCTGCTACAGCAGTTACAGCCGGGGTTCTCTGAGCAGTCAACCAGATGCAGTCCATAATTGCCAAAGGCCAACCGGATTCAGGGTCATTGAGAACGTACAAACCGGATAACTGAGTTAAGCCATAACGTTCTCTGTTTGTAGGCCAGCAGCCACCCCATTTAATTCCCATCGAATTTACACTGGGAATATAGCAAGGCATAGCATGCATGAAGGTATCTTTGTACGGATGAAGACCTATCTTAGCCGGCATATCAAGTTCTTTTTTTCCATGTGCAATTAAAGCTAGCTCTGTATAATCGATAACTTCTTCAACTGTTACACCAGAGTTAATACATTCATCCATAGTAAGATATAAAATCTCTTTACCAATGTTTAATTTTGAATTAATCCATTCACGATACTCTAACTTATCCATAAAACACCCTCCTAATTTAATTTTTTTGTTTACCTAGCGTTTTTACATCCTCTTTTACAAAAACGACTCTTTTCAATAACCTTTTACTGTAACCCGCTTTAAGCCCGATTCCCCCTTTCATCTATTGACAGTAAAATACATAATAGGTATAATAAATAATAGGGCAATATCGCCCGGGCGGCGCTTCTTATAACTTTTAGCTTGGCGGCGAATTATAAGAAGTGCCGAAATTTAGTTATCGTTTAGATAAAAAGCAGGGATATTTATCTCTGGTTTTTATTTTTTTAAGCACAACCACTATCTGCTTAAAAAATCACTGTCTAATAAAGATAAAGTACTAATCAACCTATATTTATATTAATAATATTTATTTCTTACTTAGAGGGAGGTAAATATTTTTATAGATTTTCTTAGTACTTATCTTCCTTTCCTATTCTATTGTTACTTGTATTTTACTGCTCATTCACTTGTATGTCAAGAGACTTACAGTAATTTTGTTGTAATTTTTTACATGTTATTTACTCTTTATTAACTATATTTATTCTACTACTGACCTAAAACTAAATTAGGAAGCCACATGGCAAAAGATGGGAAATAGGTTGTAACAATCAAAGTCGGGATCCAGGCAAAGAGAATAAACATCATTGCCGGCTTTAGCATTTCATCAAGCGAGGCTCCCGCCATACTCCCTCCTACATATAACAAAGGTGCTGTCGGTGGTGTAATATTACCCATACCTAAGTTTACAGCTAAGATCGCAGCAAAATGTACCGGATCAACACCTATCTCCATGGCTATAGGCAGAAGAATCGGCGTACACAGCGAACAAGCACTGACATCATCCATGATCATGCCAAAGATAATCATAAAGATATTGAGCATTAATAAAATAACTAATTTATTATCAGAAATACTCATTAAGATATTCATAATCTTGCCGGGTAAATCTTCCATAACATAAATACGGCTAAGAATCATAACCGAAAAGAACATTACCATTATTACACCGGTTGTTTCTGCTGATTCGATTAAAGTTTCTTTAAAGTTCTTCCAATTCAGTCCTTTATAAATCAGGAAACCAACAGGGATAGCATATACTGACCCTACGGCAGCGGCCTCTGTCGGAGTCATAAACCCGCCATAAATACCGCCTAAGATAATTATCGGTAAAAGTAAAGCTGGGAATGCTTTTACCCCTCTTTTGGCAGCCATAACTGCTACGTCATTTAAAGGCATTTTATCCATGACCTTTACATTTTTATCTTTTCTTAATAAGAAGAGACTGACTAACGACAAGAGAATCGTCATTAAAATACCCGGAGCCACAATCGCCAAAAAAGTAGCTAAAACAGACTGTCTACCTAACCAGGCGTATATAATCATTATTCCACTGGGTGGAATCAATAGACCCAGAATCGAGGAATTAGCTAAAAGGGCACCAATAAACCCCCTGGAATATCCTCCCTCTAGAAGCTTAGGCTTCATAATAGAACCAATACAGGATGCAGTTGCAAAAGCACTCCCGGTTATTGAGCCAAAGATTGCACAAGTAACTGTTGTGACAACAGCCAGTCCACCTTTGATCCTACCTACAAAGGCATCAACAAAATCAACCAGTTTGTCCCCGATATTACCATTGTTCATTAAATTACCGGTAACAATAAACAAGGGAATAGCCAACAAAGTCATCGAATTAAGCTTACTATAGCCATACGGCAATAAAAATGTGGGGTCATATCCTTGCATAAAAACCATAAAGATTGTGGCAGCCATGAAAGAAAAAGCTACCGGAATACCAAATAACAAACATACAATTAAAATACCTAGTGCTATACCAACTAACACCGCATTCACCTCCTCAATTCATAATTTTAATCTTCGAAAGAAAACAGCTCACCGGTCAATTTATATGATCGGAAATCTTCAATGGTATAAACGGCGGTGTAAAAACTCATAAGCAAAAGACCTAAAAAAATAGCCCCTTGTGAACAGACAACAGGTATCCCTAATGCCGGAGTAGTAGGCATTAATTCAAGATTCCACAAAATTAATAAAAAGCCCCAAAAAGTAAGAGCAAAGCATAAGAGGGTTGTACAAACTGAAACAACAAGTCTGACAAAACTTTTAGCTTTCTTATTCCTAATATAATTAGGGATAACCTCAGCACTAATGTGAGTTTTTCTAAAGCTACCGTACGAACCTCCAATAAAATACATCCAGAAAGCAACCAATAAAACTATATCCTCTACACCATAAAAATCCTTCTCAAAGATATAGCGGATAGCAGCTCCATAAGATATAAGCCCGACAACCATAATACTGGTAATTGCCATAATCACCCTTTGAAACAGCAGCAAGCCCTTCCAAAAAACGCCATCTCTATTAATAATGTGTATTTTATTAGCTGTTTCTCCCATTTTATTCCCTCCTTTTCCAATGGATTAAGTCAAAGGTAGAAGATGTACAAAAAGTGATACATCTTCTACTCTTAGACTGATCATTTACTATTTAATCAAGTAATGACATCATTATTACAAACCTACGGAAGCTTTTAACTTGTTCAGCAAATCAGAAGTTAAACGTTCTTCCATTTTGTTCCAAGTGTTTTCACGAATTTGCTTAGCGAAAGCATCCAAAGCTTCTTGTGGTATTTCAACGATCTCAACGCCTTTTTCATCATGAAGCTTCTTTAGATATTCTTCATCAGTAGCTTCGGCTCTTTCAATACTCTTAATGTTATATTCCCTACAGAGGTCAACAAATAATTGCTGTTCTTCAGGCTTCAAAGAATCGAAAAGATCTTTGTTCATAATATAGGACATGTTGTCATAGAAAACATTATAGAGATAATAATATTTAACTACGTCTCTAACTGTTGAATATGTGTCTAATGGAGAAGTACCAATACTTCCATCAACAATACCGGTTTGTAAAGAGGTGTATAATTCAGCGTAAGGAATACCCACGTTTCTAAAGCCCATATCCGCCATAGTATGTTTCCAAATTTCCATTTGCGGGATTCTAATCATGACGCCTTTATCTTTAAGAGGTTCCTCCACATTTTTTAATGGTTTCGTCGTAGTAATTCCAACTCCTCCGGTCATGGAGAAGCCTAAGAATTTAACTCCTAAACCTTCATGAAATTTACCCCACTCTTGTCCGAAAACTGAATCCGGCAGGAAAGTTTTCTTAGCTTGGTCATAGTTTGTAGCCAAGTAGGGCATAGCCATCATTTCAAATCTAGCATCATATTGAGTAGGAATAGTAATTAGAGCCATTTCAATGGAACCCTTCATAACTTCTTCATAAACCTGTGAATAATCCCCTAACTGGTTAGCAGGATAGATCTTCATTTCAATACGGCCATTAGTTTCTTCTTCGACCTTGGCTTTGATTTCATTCAAGGCATCAATATTAGGATGACCTTCGGGGTCTTGAGCAGCTACACGAATAGTAACTTTATCTTCAGCTTCGCCACCGCCTCCGCCTCCACAACCGGCGATTAAGGTCAAAGACATTATGGCAATTAAGAAAATACTTATTAATTTACTTCTCTTTCTCATCCTATTCCCTCCAATTAATCTCTTTTTTGATTAATGAATACGGACTTGCATTACACCTTTACTTCTACTTATAAATTTCTACGATGTCTTAAGATGTCTTAAACTGTTATCTTTTATAAATCACCTCCTTAATAAACGTAATAAAAGCTGTCGAAATTTTTTTATAATGTTTCTGGAAATTTTTTTCATTTATGTGCATAAATACACAAACGTAATTAATTGACAGAATATTTACATCAAAAATTTTCGACAGCTTATTTAAAAATGATGGTAATTTGGTATATTATCATATAAACCTAAATCCTACTATATTATAAGATAAGTTTTATATTAATTTTCTTCACAAGGAATTCCCTAAAAAAGAGTATAAAATAGAGCAATTGCCCGGGAAACAATTTTATTTTATTGCTAAAAACTTTATACCTTTTAGCTTGGCGGCGAAATATAAAGTTTTTAGAAAATCTTAATTTTTATTAAATTTACAAATTTAGCAGTATGACCACGCATGATCTCTTTTGCCCTTACCGTATTCTGAGGAACTACACCTTGTTCATAAAAATTAATATAGTCTTCTTTAAAGGTATCATCAGGAATATCAGTAGAAATATAATACCACAATCTTGTGCAGCGGATATGATAATTCTCCAAAAGACGAGCTAATTCCTTATTGCCGCTGGCATCACGCATGAGCTGATGAAACTTCTCATCATATTCAATGTAATCTTCCTGAGACATTTTAAAACTATTTCCGTTTTGAATTTTATCCACTAACTTTTTAAATGCATTTTTTTGTTCTAAGGTTATCCGTTCTACAACTAACTCAGCCGCTAAACCTTCTAATTCTGACTTTACTTCGAAGATATCCCTAAAATCCTTCATTGCAATTTCCGTGATATACGTTCCGCCTCTAGGTATCGTTTCGATAAATCCGTAATCTTTTATTTCTCTAAGAACATCCCTAATTATTGATCGACTGACATTATACTCCGAAGCCAAATTAATTTCGCTCAACATCGTACCTGGTTTATATGTCAAGTTCATTATTTTGTTTCGTAAATCTAGGAAAACATTTTCCTTTTCACTTTTTTTCAATAGATACACCCCACAAAAATCTCTATGTATATTAACATGGTTAATATTGTTTTTCACTTGTATTTTACTGCACCTTCAACTGTATGTCAAACACTTTTACATAAGATGAAAAATTTTTCACATAAAAAATTATTAACTTACACGATAACTAACCTGATCATCATCTACTTTAAAATATCACCAAAACTATCCTATGATAGTCTTAGTCCTTAAGATAGCCCTTTTTTACTGCCTCATCTAAAATACGCAGAGCATAATCCCATAGTACTTTAGAACTGTTTTCGATATAATTATTTCTTTGCAAAGCTTGACTCCTTCTGACCTCATGCTCCTGCCACGAGATACCTTCAGAAGCGTAATTTAAAAGTAACGGCTGTAGCCTATCTAAGGCTGCAGCAAATCGGGCTTCAGGAGTACGAACCTCTTCAAATTCTTCCCACAACTCCCAAATTTCCTTAGCTTGATCAGCCGGGAGAAGATTAAAAATCCTTGTGGCTGCTTTTCTCTCCCGCTCCTCTTTATCTAAAAATGCTGCTTCATCATAACAATAAGTATCACCTGCATCTATCTCCACCAGATCGTGAATGATGACCATTTTCATGGTACGTAAAATATCAATCTTTTGCTCAAAGGTATGCTCAGCCAAGAGAAAAACCATTAAAGCCAAATGCCAGGAATGTTCTGCATCATTTTCCTTCCTCGTTCCATCCGCTATATATGTTTGCCGATAAATCTGTTTAAGCTTATCCACCTCAACAATAAATTCAATCTGTTGTTTTAATCTTTCCATACTATCCTTTGTAAATTCTACTTCTTCCAACTTCCCTACCTCCTTTACATATCAAATATTTTACCACTACGCATAAAACTAAACAACTTCCAACTTCGTTTATAAAAACTCCTCTACTAAAAAACTATGCTGTAGGAAAAACTAAACCGAATAACTAAAAACAAGGAGTGACGACTGTGAAAAAGTTTCTTCTGGGATTCCTACTTCTCGGTCTCCTGACAGTGACAAGCTGCTCTCAAAAACAAAATACACCTTCCCCAAATAACGAAGCAATCGAAAATATCGCTGTAAATCTGGTTACCGACATGAGCAAGGGTGAATTTAACAAAGCGGCAAACGAATATTCATATACTGCCGAAATGAAAAAAGTTATCTCGGCACAATTTCTACAGGAACAGATTTGGGAGCCGTTAACCAACGCATACGGTGCATTTCAAGCCATAACCGGTACAACTGCTTCCCAAGCCCAAGGGTATGACATCATCAGCGTTAAAACCAATTTTGCAAAAGCAAAGCTAAACCTTAATATTGTCTTTGATGAAAACAAAGTCATTGCCGGCATTAACTATACCCCTGACCAGGAAGCTATTTCAGAGAATATCCCGTCAGGTGTAAAAGAAACCGAAATAAAATTCGGAAAAAAAGAATGGGAACTCCCCGGTACACTGACCACTCCCGAAAAAACGGGCAAATATCCGGTAGTTATTCTCGTCCACGGCTCCGGTCCTAATGATCGTGATGAAACAATCTTAGCAACTAAACCTTTTCGTGACCTCGCCTGGGGGCTGGCACAAAAAGGGATTGCTACTTTACGCTATGACAAAAGAACCTTCGTTTATCAAAAAAAACTAGCCACTGCCGACCCAGAGGACTTTACAGTAGAAGAAGAAGTTATCGAAGATGTTTTACTTGCCGTTGACTATGCAACTACTCTCAAACAAGTTGACCCCCAAAATATTTTTGTCTTAGGACATAGTCTAGGCGGAACTTTAATCCCCAGAATCGCGAAAAAGACCGACAAAGCGGTCGGGTTTATCATCATGGCCGGTGCAGTCACACCTCTAGAAGATTTAATTGTCGAACAAATCAAATACATTAGTTCCTTAGATGGACTCTCCGCTAATGATAAACAAACAATAGCGACATATGAAAAAATGCGTACAAATGTCAAACAGTTAACTCCAAATTCCCAAACTAAACCCGCTGACCTCTTTGGTACACCTGCTGCCTATTGGCTGGACTTAAAAAATTATCAACCTGCAAAAGTGGCCCGAAATATAAAAAAACCCCTCCTCCTCTTACAAGGAGAAAGGGATTATCAAGTGCCTCCGCGCGAATTACAATTGTGGAAAAATGAATTGGCAAACAAGAAAAATGTGCAATTTATTAGCTATCCTAACTTAAATCATCTTTTTGTTAAAGGTGAAGGAAAATCCACACCCCAGGAATATAGCCTAGTCGGTTATGTAGAGAAAAAAGTTATCGAGGATATCGCCAACTGGATTAAACAAAACCACAACCCATCTTAGGAGATAGACAAATAAAAAACTACTTAATATAATTCATATATAATCACAATGAATCATGTAAAGAGGTCATTGCTAATGCAAACTAAAATAATTTCCCTGCTTGAGCAAATTGCCACAGCAAACAAGCCAAACTGCGCCCAACTTCTCCAAGTTTTAGCTTGTGTTGAACACGAAAACCGTTACCTTTGGCAAAAAGCAGATGAAATCAGAAAAAAATATTGCGGAGATGAGGTTCATATAAGAGGAATTATCGAATTCTCCAACTATTGCCGCTGTGACTGTCTATATTGCGGGATACAAAGGCAAAATAAAATATTGCCTCGTTATAGAATGGAGCCTGATGAAATCGTCTCCACAGCCAAAAAGGCTTATCAAATAGGTTATAAAACCATAGTTCTGCAATCAGGTGAAGACCCCTACTATACTAAGGATATAATTTCTTATATTGTGAAGAAAATTAAACAGTTGGGCGATATTGCCATTACCTTAAGTATTGGGGAAAGAGAATATCAGGAATACGCTCAGTGGAAAAAAGATGGTGCGGACAGGTATCTGCTTAAACACGAAACGGCTGACAACAATCTGTTTCAACAACTTCATCCGCACTCACACTTGGAAAAAAGGCTGGAATGTCTTCACTGGCTAAAAAGCTTAGGTTACCAAACAGGAAGCGGCTTTATAATTGGACTTCCGGGACAATCTCTGGAAACTATCGCCCAAGACCTTCTGCTTTTGAAAAAACTAGATGTTGATATGGCAGGGATTGGACCCTTTATTCCCCATCCTCATACCCCACTCGGTAAAACTACTTCTACTTCTACAACTACTAACAGTAGCCTTTTAACCTTAAAAGCAGTCGCTCTAGCCAGAATTATCTTAAAACGTGCCCATCTTCCTACAACAACAGCCCTAGAAGTGGCTACAAATACCAATGCTTTTAATACCGGAGCTAATGTAATTATGCGAAAAGTAGAGCCTCTCAAATACCGTAAGCTTTACGATATCTATCCTCATCCCTTTACAGAAGAAAAAAATTTAGCCCAAGAGCGCCAAGAAGTAGAAAAATTCGTCCGCAGTATTGGTCGAACCATATCATTATCTAAAGGCGATGCCCTTTGATCAAAAAATATAGCTAAATTAACCGACACCGAACAGACATGTATGAAAGTTTTTTCCCTTAAGAAATATATCT
>LFRM01001952.1_pt1 | contig 60240 bp, 58 predicted proteins | sample 618341 | NCBI WGS metagenome assembly LFRM01 (sample SAMN03654438, study PRJNA283298) | anaerobic digester metagenome | isolation source: pool of bioreactors CSTR01a, CSTR02a, and CSTR03a thermophilic anaerobic... | place: Denmark: Kgs. Lyngby | collected 2014-05-21 | reverse complement strand
TCTATGCATTGAATTTGCAAATCTCTGCATATATTAGGAATTTTTGGTGTTTTTGCTCCAGGACCAACCATTTTTTCCCCTGTAACGACAACAGCATTAAATGCTTTTGCTAAAGCAATCACGTAAGGATCAGCCCATATACCATCTTTACTTTCTTCAGGAACAAATGAAGGGTATTTATTAACAATTTCTGAAACTATCTGCTGAACTTCATCGTTTGGTTCTAAAAACATAAAATCCAAGCTTTTTGCCCATTTATAAATTTCATCTCCACCTCTTTGCAATTCTAATAACACCTCATATGGGGCAATAAGACGTTTGTTTTTTGCTAAATCAACAACATTATCCCATAAGGAGCCAAAAACATCGGGTGGATAATCTCTTTTCCACCCATGCAAAAGGGCGCTAGTATCTACACAGAAGATCAGATCCCATCGCCCCCTTCTGCATTCCCAAATAACGCCTGTTCGATTTTGGGAATATGAGTAAGTTTAATTCCACCTAGAAAATTAGAAAGATCGCGAGAGCTTATTATTTCATTATAATAAGCGGAAAGCACGAGATTTGTATAGGTTGTTCCATTATTGCGGAGCACCTTCCTATAATAAGGAACAAAACCGCGCTCAGAGTCTTGCGCATATAATTTCATAAACTCTTTATGCCTTTTTCGATACTCCGCTTTGGTAGTTTTGCCCAAAACTAGCAATCGCCTTAGGATAACCTCTCTGCTAACCATGAACAGGTTAGATAAATGCTGTATATCGTTATCACTCCATATGTTGTTGACATTCCTCTTCACAATCTGTTCTTCTAATAGCGCTTCTTTAGGAACTAGCACCTCACCTGCTACACGATTGCAATACGTTTCTACTGTACGCTCAAAATCAAGAGCGTTTTCGTCCAAGTCACATATTCCACCTTTTTCTAGCGCAACGTGAACTAATTCATGTATAAGTGTGAAGATCCTTCCTCGGGGAGAATCTTTACCGTTAATAGCGATAACAGGAAATGGCTTTTGGCTAATGGAGAAACCTCTCATTTGACTGCTAGCTACATTCTCAGTTTGAAAAACTAATACACCTGCTTTCTCGACAGCTGCAATCCATTCCCTAAGCGCCTGATAATGATCATGCCACCTGTATTGTTGTTCGAGGGTAATATTTAATAATTCTCTAATTCTCGCTGCTAGACTTTCGGGAGGCTCAGTCATATCAGCCTTAAATACAAATTGAGGCGGTTGCTCTTGCAGCTGCTCGGTTAGCTCAATAGCCGCCGCTCTTCTAGCAAATGCACGTCGAATCTCAAAACGCAACTGGGGGCTGATTTCCAAACCTGTATCAGACTGCAATCGGAAGTCTGGCAGCGTCTGTGGCTTATCAGGTACAGTTTGGCGGTAAAATAATGCGGAGGGCCTGCGGTAAAGGCGGGCAGCTTTTCTAAGCTGATTCAACGTTGGCTTTTTATCGCCAGATTCCCAAGCCTCGAGGATAGCGCTAGACGTTCCTATTTTGCGGGCAGCTTCTTCTATGCTGTATCCGGCAGTTTGTCTTGCCCAAACTAAAACGTCTGGATTGATATTAGCCTTGAACCGCTCGGCCATCTCGCTCACCCCCTAATATGTCCTATCTAAAACTTATCTTCCAATAATCGTCTACCTCTTAAATCAGCCGATGTGTTCCCTCAGCCTTTGCTGTTTTTAAGCGATGATAGTGAATTGTATAAAAAAGACATGGAATTCTCATGATCGAGGAAGGCACAAATCATGAAGACAACACCAAAGATGTGGCCGAGAATTCAGTAACCATTTACTTTTCAGATTTTTTTCGCTTCACTGGGCCACGCCCAGTAGAGTCGTTGTCGTCATCGTCGTCAAACTCGTCATCTTCATCCAAAAAAGGCAGTTGGCTGAAGTACATAAAGCCAAACAGCTCCTGGCTGGTTAAATCTTTAAAATCCTTCACCGCTTTAACCTCCTCAAAACACGTATTTTTCAGGTCCGACCAAATATATCATTTCCATCTTCTCTGTGCCTTTATACCGAACAAATGCGACGGCACTGCTTTTAAAGTCCCATTGCACTTTCTCTATTGTAGCCCAGCTTTGCTGAAACCTCTCTTGCTGCCTCCACCAAAACCTTAGTTACGCGTTCATTGATGAATTCCTCGGTCATTCTGCTGTTGGGTCCGGAAATGCTCAAGGCAGCCACAGGATACCCTCTCCAGTCAAAGATCGGAACTGCAGCACAGTGTACCCCCTCTTCCAGTTCTCCGAAGTCAAGGGCGTAGCCCTGCAGCCTAATCTGACTCAGCGAAGAACGGAAGAGCTCCGGACCTGTGATGGTCCGGCAGGTATACTGCCGAAATTTGATCTTGCCAAGTATCTCCTCCAGCTCGTCTGGTGGAAGAAAGGCCAAAAGGGCCTTTCCTGCGCCTGTGGCATAGGCAGGAGCTCTGCTGCCGATGCGGGCAAACATTTTGATCATGTTGCTGGACTCTACCTGATCAATATACATCACCTCTGTGCCCACCAGCACAGAGAGGTTGGCCGTTTCATTGCAGCTTTCCATCAGCTGCTGCAGCACGGGTCTGGCAATCTGCCGCAGGTCCATCTCTTCCAAGGCTGCATAGCCCAACTCCACCATCTTCAGCCCTAATGTATAGCGGTTGTTTTCATCCTGCTGCACTAGATTGCGCAGCTCCATGGCGCCTAAAAAGCGGTAGACTGTGCTGCGATCCAGACCAACCTTTTCCGCAACCTCGCTCAAAGACATGGGCTTGCCAACTTGGGCCAAAGTCTCCAAAATCGCCAGCGAACGATCCAAAGTCTGGATTGGTTTCGCTGGTTTTCGCTTTGTCATTTATTTACCCTTCTTCCTGCGGATATATTCATCTATTGCTTGGGCAGAGCGTTTGGCAGCTCCCATGGCTGCGATCACAGTGGCCGCACCTGTAACGATATCTCCCCCTGCATAAACGCCGGGGATGCTAGTGGCGCCTGTTTCTTGATCTGCTTTCAAATAACCCCGCTCTGTGCGGATTTCCTCAGGCACATTGCGGGATAAAATGGGATTCGGCCCTTGCCCTACCGCAATAATCACAGTCTGCACAGGGATTTCAAATTCGCTGTCAGGAATAGCCACAGGCCTTCTCCTGCCTGTACTGTCCGCTTCCTGAAGCTCCATCTTCACACAGCGCAGAGCCTTTATCTGCCCGCTTTCCTCTAAAATGGCCACAGGATTGGTCAGGAGCTGGAACTTGACGCCCTCTTCCCTGGCATTTTCCCGCTCTTCCAGGCGGGCCGGCATCTCTTCCCAGGAGCGGCGGTAGACGATGGAAACTTCTTCCGCACCGAGCCTGAGGGCAGTGCGGGCAGCGTCCATAGCCACATTGCCGGCACCGACTACTGCCACCTGCCTGCCAACTTTAATGGGCGTGTCGAAAGAAGGATCATAGGCGTGCATTAAGTTCACGCGAGTTAGAAATTCGTTAGCAGAGTAGACTCCAGGGAGGTTTTCCCCCGGGATCCCCAGAAAATGAGGCAGGCCTGCGCCGGTTGCGATGAAGATGGCATCGAACTGCTGCCTGAGCTCTTCAAAGCTGATGGTCCGGCCGATCAAGACATTGGTCTTGATTTCAACGCCCAGGCTCTTCACATAGTCCACCTCTGCCTCCAGGATCTCTTTTGGGAGGCGAAATTCGGGGATGCCGTAGCGCAAGACCCCGCCTACAGCGTGCAGCGCTTCGAACACAGTCACCTTGTGGCCTCGCAGGGCCAGCTGGGCTGCAGCTGTGAGCCCCGCAGGGCCAGAGCCCACTACAGCCACTGTCCCGCCCCTTTGGGGCGGCGCTTCCCCACAGATGCCCTGTTCCCGCTCCCAGTCTGCCACAAACCGCTCCAAAGCGCCAATGGCGATGGGCTGCCCTTTGCGGGCCAGGATGCATTCTTTCTCGCATTGATTCTCCTGCGGGCAAACCCTGCCGCAGATGGCAGGCAGGCTGTTCTTTTCCTTGATCTTCCGGGCTGCTCCCTCCAGATCCCCCTCCCGCAGCAATTTTATGAAATCGGGAATCTCGATCCCAACAGGGCAGCCGCGGACGCAGAACCTCTGCTTGCACTGCAGGCAGCGATCTGCCTCTAGCTTGGCCTGATCGGGGGTAAAACCTAAGGCAACCTCTTTAAAGCTTGTGGTCCTTTCCTCACCCAGCTTCGGCATTACCTGCCGCACTGACATTTGTGTTCCCCCTCTCGGGCCAGAGCTTCCTCTTGGCGGTAGAAGTTTTGTCTGCTCGAAAGCTCGTCAAAGTCAACTGCCTCGCCGAAAAACGAAGGACCGTCCACGCAAGCGAATTTTGTCTGTCCGTCTACAGTCACCCGGCAGCTGCCGCACATGCCGGTCCCATCCACCATAATGGGATTCAGGCTCACAATGCAGGGAACCACGCGGGCTTTCGTCAGGGAAACTGTGGCCTTCATCATCGGCACAGGCCCTACAGAAATAACCAGATCAGGCCTGTCTTCTGCCATTAGCTCTGCAAGCACATCTGTCACAAACCCTTTGTGTCCAGAGCTGCCGTCGTCTGTAGTGAGGTATAGCTTGTGGCTTGCTTCTTCCATCTCTTCCTTTAAGATCAATAATTCCTTGCAGCGGGCGCCGATGATGCTGATCACATTATTGCCTGCTGCCTTCAGCTCTTTTGCTTTGGATAAAATGGCAGGTATCCCTACACCCCCACCTAACAAAACCACAGTGCCGTATTTCTTGACTTCAATAGGCGTTCCCAAAGGGCCTAAAAGGTCCAGAATCTCATCTCCAGCCTCCAGGCTGTTGAGGATCCCGCTGGTTTTACCAAAAGTCTGACAAACAAGCATAATGGTGCCTGCCTGTCTGTCCCAATCAGCAATGGTCAGAGGGATCCGCTCGCCCTGTTCTGTCAGCCGGAGCATCACAAAATGCCCAGCCTGAGCTCTTTCGGCGATCAAGGGTGCATTAACAATAAAAGCGTTTATCTCAGGCGCTAAATTGCGTTTTTTCAGAATGGTGTACAAAACATTTCCTCCCTTAAACTTTCAACTCATTATAGCACAGAATAAAAAGGCCGATCAAGCGATAGCCCATTTGCATGCACCAGGCAGAATGGTTCTGGCATGATGTACTGAACAGGAAAAATGTATTCTGAAAAGAGGATTTTTTTACTATAAAGAGAATATTTATTATAAATAGAAGGGCTGGCTGTTCTATTCAGCTTTTGGGGAGGAAAGAAAAAAACACTGAAGGGGGTCTTGGAATGTTCTGGCTGGTATTCATTATCCTAAGCATAATTATGGCTTATATAGGTAAAGCTTGGCTGGCAAAAGACAAAGACCTACCAGGTGGATTTTGGAGCATTTTAATCGCAAGCCTCATTGGTGTATGGCTAGGGGATCTCATTTTCGCCAACGCGCTCTGGGTTTTAGCTGATGTCAACATCATCGGCGGCATTATCTTTTCCTTGATCTTAATCTGGCTCTGGACGCTGGTTGGAGGCAAAGGACAAGCCTAAACAATCCCTTTCTTCCCCAAAAGTGCGGGGCCTCAAAAGGGGCCCCGTTTTTCGTTGGCTAGCCTTCTGGAAGAATAATGGCCATCCAGTTTTCGTTTACCACAAGATCTGGTTCTCGGGCCAGCTCCCAGTTTACATCCACCACCTGACCTGTAAGGGGGGAAGGGAGAGAGATCGGCCCTTTATGAGAATGAATAGTGACAAAATCTTCTCCTGCCTTCAACCTGGAGCCCACGTCCGGCAGCTCTAGTGCCCTTGCTGCCTGCACTTTGGCAACTCCCTCTGCATTCAGCCCAACAATCACCCTTCTGCCGCTAGTCCTCAGCGTGAAATCTGAAATTGTTTGTACGTCCACGTCGCTCCCCCCTTGGTGCTTATTTTAACCAGTCTCAACAATTTTTTGCCCAAAAGAGGTTTTTTCTTTTCTTCTGGGAACAATACTCTAATAAAGCAGAATCAGGAAGGAGGACTAATATGACAGCATACGCAGTCTTTCTCGCACCTATAGCAGCAGCTGCAGCGTTGCTCTTTGCTCTGCTTGAAGCAGTGAAAATCAAAAACGCAGACCCTGGGACAGAAGCTATGCAGGAGATCGCCTCAGCTATCCGGACTGGAGCCAAAGCCTATTTGAAAAGACAGTACAAAAGCGTGGCCATTTTCTTCGCCGTGGTTTTTGTCCTGCTGTTTTTACTGGCCCAGGCAGGTTATCTCTCTATTTTCGTTCCCTTTGCCTTCCTCACAGGCGGCTTTTTCTCAGCCCTTGCAGGTTTCATCGGCATGACAGTCTCCACAAAAGCAGGTTCCCTAACAGCCCAAGCAGCGCAGGAAAGCTTGAACAGGGGCCTTCGGATAGCCTTTGCCAGCGGCACTGTCATGGGGATGGTTGTGGTTGGTTTGGGCCTTTTAGACCTGAGCTTTTGGTATTTTTTCCTGAACTGGTATTACACCAATGTGCAGCCTGTATCCGCAAGCCTCCGGGTGGAGTACATAGCCAGCACCATGCTGAACTTCGGCATCGGCGCAAGTTCCATGGCTCTTTTTGCCAGAGTGGGCGGGGGAATCTTCACTAAAGCTGCTGATGTGGGAGCGGATCTGGTGGGGAAGGTAGAGGCTGGCATTCCTGAAGACGACGCCAGAAATCCTGCTGTGATCGCAGATAACGTGGGAGATAATGTAGGGGATGTGGCCGGCATGGGAGCAGACCTCTACGAATCCTTCATCGGCGCCATTGTTGCCACCATAGCCCTGGCTGTTGGCGCAGGGCTGGAACTTGCAGGGGTAATTCTGCCTCTGGCCATGGCAGGACTTGGCGTGTTCGCGTCCATTCTTGGCACTTTTGTGGTGAAAACAAAGGAAGATGCCTGCCAAAAGGCCCTTTTGGGCGCACTGCGCAGGGGCACAGCCTTAAGCTCCCTTCTCGTGGCTGCGAGCTCCTACTTTCTCATCACCAATCTTTTAGGCGGTCAGCTGGGCATTTACTTTGCAGTGCTGGTGGGAATTTTGGCAGGGGTTGGGATCGGTTTTTCAACTGAATACTACACCTCCTCCACATACAAACCAACAAGGGATCTGGCATGCACCGCCCAAAGCGGCACTGCCCCTGTGGTGATCAGCGGCATCTCTGTAGGGATGCGCTCCACCTTTCTGCCCATTCTGATCATCTCAGCTGCCGTCCTTGCCAGCTTCCTCCTTGCAGGAGGCGCTGCCAACTTCAGGCTGGGCTTGTACGGCATCGGCATCTCTGCAGTGGGCATGCTCTCCACCTTGGGCATCACCCTGGCCACAGATGCCTACGGGCCTGTGGCAGACAATGCAGGCGGCAATGCCCAAATGGCAGGACTGCCCCCCTCTGTCCGGGAGCGGACCGATGCTTTGGATGCTTTGGGCAACACCACAGCTGCCACAGGGAAGGGCTTTGCCATCGGCTCTGCAGCCCTCACTTCCCTGACCCTGATCGCAGCCTACAGGGACCACATCCTGCTCCTGGCCCAAAGGTACCAGCTGCCTTTGGAGCTGGATCTGGGCATCCTCAATCCCAAGGTTTTAATTGGCCTGTTTATCGGCGGCATGCTCCCCTACCTCTTCAGCTCCCTCATCATGAGCTCTGTAGGCAGGGCAGCAGAGAAAATGGTGCTGGAGGTGCGCAGGCAGTTCAAAGAGATCCCGGGACTTTTGGAAGGCACAGCCAAGCCGGACTACGCCACCTGTGTTGACATCAGCACCCGCTCTTCCCTGCGGGAGATGGTGCTGCCCTCTGTCATTGCAGTTGTCGTGCCTATAGGAACAGGGCTCATCCTGGGCAGCGAGGGCGTGATGGGGATGCTTGCCGGCTGCACTGTCTGCGGCTTTCTTCTAGCCATTATGATGGCAAACGCAGGCGGCGCCTGGGATAACGCCAAAAAGTACGTGGAAGAAGGACACCTGGGAGGAACTGGCTCCCCGGTTCACAAAGCCACTGTGGTTGGAGATACTGTAGGAGACCCCTTCAAAGACGCAGCAGGACCTGCCCTGAACATTCTGATCAAACTGGTTTCCATCGTTTCTGTGGTTTTTGCATCTTTAATCCTGCTCCACTCTCTCCTCTAGAAGCACAAACCCCGCCCTCCTTTCATATAATAAGCTGTGTGAAAAGGAGGCGGGGCCGATGCGCTTGCTCCAACTGTTGTTGAGCCCGCTCTTCAAGCGGGCTGGAAAAACGTGCCTGTTAATTTGGCTGAGGGGCCCACGCAGCTAGCGGCCCCTCTACTCGGGCATCAGCTCCATCTGAATGAGATAGGGGTTGGGCAGATCCGTTCTCTCCCCTACCTCGCAGCGGATCACAAGCTGCAGCTGGCCGAGCTTTTCCTGCCAGCGAAAAATTACTGAATTTTCAGCAAAAGATTTCTCCCGCTGAAAGTACGCCTGCCTGGTGTTTGTGTACCCTACAAACACCTGCCTTCTGCTGCCGAAGTTTCTGGACAGGCCCACTCTGCCGCGGGTTAGGAAGTAGTCGTAGAGGGGCTGGTATGGATAGCGCTGCAGCCGCGACAGGTACGTCACCTCTGTCTGCCAGTTCACAATTGGCAGCTCCAGCCCAAACTCCCACTGGTTTTTCTTGGATGTTTCCATTACCTCCAAAGGATACTGCCGGACCCAGGCTTCGCCTTTCAGGTAAAACCTCCAGCCGCTTTTGGGCCTGTAGGTGCCGGAGTAGGTAATGGAATCTCTGAGATAGCTCTGCGCCTGCCACTGGGGGAATATCTTCTCCAGCTGTTCCGCTTTCACCTTGAACTGCCAGCTGCTTCCTTTGCCTTTGCCCCACATTTCCACTCCCCTGCTGGTGCTCTGGGAGTTGTAGCGGCTTTGTCTCGGAAAGGTTTTATAGCCCTGCCCCAGCCGCCAAACCACCTCAACAGGCCACTTTGTCTGCAGCACATATTCCAAGGCCCGCTCCGCTTCGTGATAGTTCCGGGTTGGGTTGTAAGGGAACTGTCTGCGCTCCTGCTTGTCCAGCCAAGTGAGGAGGTGATAGTTCAGCAGCTTGAAATCTGTCTTGAGATCCAGGGTCTGGTAATGGAAATTATCCCTCATCTGCCAAGGATATGCCTCTAGGCCGTCCTCGCCGCTGCACAGCAGCGTCAGCCCTGCCAGCTGCCAGGTTGCATCAAAACCGATCCGGGAATACTTTTTGGCTGCAGGGTCGCCGGAAGAAACCTCGCCAGGCTCTTCTTCCAGCCACTCTTCTTCCCAAAGAGTGTCCCACCACCAATTTTTCTCTTCCCAATACGCCTCCGCAAATGCACAAAAAAGCAATAACAGCAAGCAAAAATCCCGCATGCCATTCACTCCTTTGGCAAAATTTGTTTTTTGCAGAGGTTTCTAAATTATCTATTCGCTCCCGGAATCTTCTTCTCCTCTCTAGTAGAAAAGAACTCCTAAAACAGCACAGAGAGTTAATGTCAGCACAGGGTGAATCCCTCGCCACAAGAGAAGGCCTGCTGCAGCTGCGATAAGGAAACTTTTCACGTCCAGAAAAGCTCCCTGGGCTACAAAAAAGACTGCTGACGCAATCAAGGCGATGGTTGCAGGCCTCAGCCCCGATAGAATCCTTTGGACCTGGGGCAGCTCTTCGTGGGCAAAATAAAAACGGGCCAGCAAAAGCACCAAAAGCACCGGCACCAAGAGCACAGAAGATGTGGCCAGGACAGAGCCCCAAAAGCCACCTACTCTGTAGCCGATGAAGGTGGCAAAGTTAACGGCAACAGGACCGGGGGTCATTTCGCTGATGCCGATGATCTCGAAAAACTGCCCTTCTGTCAGCCAGCGGAATTTCTGGATCTGCTCCCGCAGGAGGGGTATCATGGCATACCCGCCGCCAAAGCTGAAGGCGCCGATCTGCAAAAAAGCCAAAACCAGATTAATCAGCTGAGACATTTCTTCCTCCTCTTCTGAAATAACCTGCAGCGCCTGCTAAAACCAGAACTATGAAGGTAGGCACCCCTAAAAGGAGAAGCAGCAAGGCTGCTCCTGCTACAACAAGGCTAAATTTATCCTGCAGGGTTTTCCTGCCCAAAGTAGCGGCGGCGTAAGCCATGAGCATGAAAATAGCAGGCCGCATCCCTAAAAATGCTGCCTGCACCATGGGCAAATCTGCAAACCTATGAAAGATGGAGGCGATGAGGAGAATGATCAGAAAGGAAGGTAAAACTGCACCCAAAACTGAACAAATTGCTCCAAGAGTTCTCTTCAGCCTGTAGCCTACATAAGCTGATGTATTTACTGCCAATGGACCCGGTGCGCTTTGGGCCAAAGCAAGACAATTGAGGAACTCTTCTTCTGTAAGCCACTTCTTTTTCTCGCACACTTCCCGCTGGATAAGCGGCACCATGGCGTAGCCCCCGCCGAAGGTGAACGCCCCGATTTGGAAGAAAGTAAAGAAAAGTTGTGCCAGCATGAAAATCCTCCATTAATAAAGGGATCCGGCCGGATCCCTTTATTATCGTTTGATTGTTACGGTTCTCTTATCTCTCGAACTTAATGGTTCCGTAATTGTCGTCAGCATCGAAGTCGCCGCCTTTGGGCCAGAGGCTCATGTATTGGCGGAGGGCGTAGCGCCTGCCAACTTTGAACTTCCATACGTCCCCTTCTTTGGGTTTGGGCAGTGGGTTTCCATCCAAGGGAATTCTGAACTCTGCCACCCACAGATCTGGGTCAATGCCAACCCGGACTTCGTAGTTGTACTGGAAGCCTCCAACGTCTACGAAGGTGCCGAATTTTGTTTCAGCAGGATTTACCACGTAGTGGACAGGCTCTGCACCTTCTCCCGGGATAATGTACAGCTCTACTGTATCGTCGTTGTACCAATCCCAGTCTCCGTCCTGCCTGCTCATGGAAAGCTCCATGTCATACTGGTCCAAACAAACAACTGCTACATAAAGGGCCATCTCGTCCCAAGCAACAGCAAACTCGCTCTGAACTGGTGCAATCTGGTCAGTAGCTCCAACTTCAGCTTCATAAAAACCTGTGTAGAACTGTACCCGCTGCCAATCATCTGTTTCTCCATCGACCCAGAAACCTTCCCTGACAAAGGGAACAGAGATTTCGTCAACACCTTCCACTGCAGCTGCATAAACAAAACTACATGCAAACAGCATCGCCACAGCTAAGAACACAAAATATTTTTTCAACTCTTACGCCTACCTTTTTCATTTGTGAAATTTCCTTCTTGAATTGTTATAAACTTTTTAACGTTTCTTGTCTATCTTATTATATCCTCTTTTCCTGACCATAGTCAAGTATTACCGGGAATGGAAAAGAATGGANNGAATGGACTTGGACAAAAGGTTATTAGCAGGTACTTTGCTTGGATCGAGCAAGTTGGAGGTCTGTTTTTTAGCAGAGATTATCTGTTATGAAAAAAAATTCCTCTTTCCCTTGACTTTTTTTGGCTGTTGGTTATAATTATACTTGTTAGCACTCCTCTCAAGAGAGTGCTAACAGCGTGACGAAATCAGACATTACAAAGGAGGTTCGAAGGATGATCAAACCATTAGCTGACCGCGTTGTGGTCAAACCTCTCCCTTACGAGGAGAAAACCAGTGGAGGAATTGTGCTGCCTGACACTGCCAAAGAGAAGCCCCAGGAAGGGGAAGTTGTGGCAGTAGGACCTGGCAAGCTCGCTGACAACGGACAGCGGGTTGCCCCTGAGGTAAAGGTTGGGGACAAGGTCATTTACTCGAAATACGGCGGCACAGAGATCAAAATCGACGGTGAGGAATATCTTATTCTCCGCGAGTCTGATATTCTTGCAGTAAAATAAACATAACATCTACTAAGAGGGGGGCTATTGAAAATGGCTGGAAAACAGCTTGAATTCAACGAAAACGCACGCAGAGCGCTGCAGCGCGGCGTGGATATCGTAGCTAATGCTGTTGGAGTAACATTAGGACCCAAAGGCCGCAACGTTGTTTTAGGCCGGAAATTCGGCTCACCTGTAATCACCAAAGACGGTGTAACAGTGGCCAAAGAGATCGAGCTGGAAGATGCATATGAAAACATGGGAGCACAGCTCTGCCGCGAGGTAGCTTCCAAGACCAACGACACCACAGGCGACGGCACAACCACAGCTACTGTTCTGGCTCGGGCCATCGTCAAAGAGGGCCTGAAAAACGTGGCAGCTGGTGCCAACCCCATGCAGATCAAGCGGGGCATCGACAAGGCAGTAGCCACAGCAGTGGAAGAGATCAAGAAGTTTGCCATCCCTGTAGTAGGGAAACAGGATATCGCACACGTAGCATCAGTTTCCGGCAATGACGAGGAAATCGGAAAACTCATCGCAGAGGCAATGGACAAAGTTGGCAAAGACGGCGTAATCACTGTTGAAGAGTCCAAAGGTACGGACACCACAGTGGAGACTGTTGAAGGAATGGAGTTCGACAAAGGCTACATTTCTCCCTACTTTGCCACAGACTCCGAGACCATGGTGGCAGACATCGAAGAACCATACATCCTCATCTACGAGAAGAAGATCAGCGCTGTGTCAGACATCCTGCCTGTACTGGAGCAGGTTGCCAAGACCGGCCGCGCTTTGGTTATCATAGCCGAGGATCTGGACGGCGAAGCTCTGGCAACTTTGGTTGTCAACAAGATCCGAGGCGTCTTGAAGGTTGCTGCAGTGAAGGCTCCTGGCTTTGGCGACCGCCGCAAGGCAATGCTGGAAGACATCGCCATCCTCACAGGCGGTACCTTCATTAGCGAAGATCTGGGCTTCAAGCTCGAAAACGTAACCTTGGATATGTTAGGCGAGGCCAAGAAGGTCAACATAACCAAGGACAGCACCACCATTGTAGAGGGCAAGGGCGACAAGGCAGCCATCGAGGGCCGGATCAACCAGATCCGCAAAGAGATTGAAGAGAGCGACTCCGACTACGATCGGGAGAAGCTCCAGGAGCGCCTGGCCAAACTGGCTGGTGGAGTTGCAGTGATCCACGTTGGTGCTGCCACTGAAACCGAGATGAAAGAGAAGAAGCACCGCATTGAGGATGCTCTAGCTGCTACCCGGGCAGCTGTCGAAGAGGGCATCGTTCCTGGCGGCGGCAAGATCATGCTCAACGTCATTCCTGCCCTGGAGAAGCTCCAGCTTGAGGGAGACCAGCAGGTCGGCGTGAACATCGTCCGCAGAGCTCTGGAAGAGCCGCTCCGGGTCATCGCCAACAACGCTGGCCTTGAAGGATCCGTTGTTGTGGATAAAGTCCGCAGCAATTCAGATCCAAACTACGGCCTGAACGCTTTAACCGAAGAGTACGTGAACCTGGTTGAAGCTGGAATCGTTGATCCTGCCAAGGTTTCCAGAACAGCTCTGGAGAACGCAGCATCAATCGCATCCCTCCTTCTGACCACCGAGTGCTTGATTGCAGATCTGCCTGAGAAGGAGCCCCCAGCACCTGCCGGCGGCTATCCAGGCGGAGATATGTATTAAAAAAAGAGGCTGCTGCGCAGCCTCTTTTCTTATATTTCTTCTTCAGAAACTGTCTCCGAGACAGTTTCTTTTTTTTCCGGCTCAGGGCCTTTGATCACTATTTTGCTCACAGGCTTGTAGTAGTCTGAGGAAATAAGCTCACGCCTCTTGACCTTTCCCCCTTCTTTAAATACCCGCCAAACCTTCACCCTGTAGCCTGAAACCCCCTGCCGGAGGACTTTCACCGTGCCGGGAGCCAAAGAAGGGTCTGCCTTCTCCTCCACCCCAGCGGGGATCTCCTCTTCGATGATGGACTCCAGAGATATCTCCTGCTTCGTGCTGGGCCCATAGAGGGCGATCCTGAGCCTGTCCCCTTCTACATAGGTCTTGAACAGGAGGGCAGAGCTCAAGGTGTTCTTGAAGCGCAAATCCAGATAATCGTAAGCCACAGCAGCATCTCTGCCGATGGGCAGATACGAGACAGGCATGCTGTGGTGGCTGCGTTTGCTGGCTTTCAGGCCTGCAAGGAGGATCACATTATAAAGGGTGCTGGAAACCTGGCATACTCCTCCTCCCACTCCAGGCACAAGTTCTCCGTCGATGATCACAGGCGCCTCTGCATAACCTTCCTTGACACCCCGGTTTCCCACAATTTTGTTGAAGGAAAACTCCTCACCAGGCATGAGCACAAAGCCGTCCAGCTTGCCTGCAGCGATTTTGATGTTCTTGAGGCGACCCGTGTTTTCCGGGTTGAAGCGGGTGGCAAAACCTGCAATTTGTTCTCTTATTCCCCAGCTTCTAACCTCTTCTGTGGTCAGGGAGGGCGAGACGACCTCCACAGGCAAAGGGTGCTTCTCTTTCGGAGAAAGTACTGCTCCTTTGAAAAAATCCGGGAGCTTTTCCACTTCCACTCGCTTGCCCGAAACTGAAGGAACCACTTCCACCTTCGTCCCTTTAACCTCTAGCCTGGCGTTTTGAGGACGCCTGTCTATTTCCGCAGCAAGTTTCGCACCTATTTCTGCAATTTTCTCCTCATCTACCGCCAGCTGGGGCTCGAGGACCAGCTTCTGCTTCTTCACCTGCAGCCGCACTAAAAAGCGCTGCAGGAGATTCCCTTCTCTGCCCACTTTGTACGCTTCTGCCACAAGGTTGGAAAGATTTGCCTTCACCCCCAGCTCTTCCGGCTCCAGCTGCCAGGTTTGGTCGCCGTGGGCGATGACAAGGGTCCGCTGGAAAAGCCGCTGATACTCTCTAGTCAAGAGCTCTTGCGCCTCTTCCGGGCTGAGGCCTGCAAGCTGAAACTCCCCCACCCAGACTCCACTGGCGATGCCCTTTGCATCTTGTGCCCTATCCTGCAGCCAAAGGCCTAAAAAGGAGCCCAGGAGGAAACATGCGCAAAGCACGAAGATTATTTTTGCTTTCACAAAAAAACCTCTTCTTCTCATTTTGTTTCCATTTTATCACGCTCCCCTTTTTCTGTCGAGGATCATTTCACCCATAAAAGGGCCACCCGGTTTTTCCTGACGCTCCCTGCCCAAAGGAGGATCAGCAATAAAAATCCCAGGCTGCCGAATAAAGGGTAGCAGCCGGCAACGATTTTTGCAAACCCAAACTGGCTCACAGGCCAGGCCAGGATGAGAATTACAAGTTCCCCCCACAGCTCAGGGATAATGTTTTCAAGCCTTTTGCCCAGTCCCCAGACTGCTGCCAGAAGGGACGTGAAGACCGCGCAGAAGAGGGTCACTATATAGCTCAGGCGAAATGCCGAGCCCAAGCTGTTTGCCAGGGCCAGAATCGGCAAGTTGCTCTGCGGCTGGCGCAGGATGGCTGCCAGTACAATGCAGTTTAAGCTTGAGAGAATGAAACTTGCAAAGAAGCTCGTGCTCCTCCCCGCTTTGAGGGAGTCCAGCTTTTCTGCCAAACCAACCAGGGCAGAGAAGACCAACAGGAGATTGTAGGAAGCATAAAAGAAGGCAGCCAGCCACCAGGGAAGAGCAGGTTTTGGAAGAGGATCTGCTGCTGCAGGCAGCTTGAAGCTGGCAGCGCTGATCAAGAGAAGGAGCAGCAAAAGCACTGGCACCAATATGCTGTTGATAGCCACGATCCCGCCTGGCCGCCACAGACAGAGCCCTGCTAGAATGATCATAAAGAAAATGAAGAGATTCCCTGAAGCTGGAGAGAATTGCCTGCCGATCTCCCCGCCTGCTGCCTCCATCACAGCCACAATAATAAAGAGAAAGCAGGAAAGGACAATGTCTGCAAAAAGGGCTGTTCTCTTTCCCATGAGCCTCTCGAAAAGCCCCCTGTGATCCCGTGTCCGCTCTTTGGCTGCCCAGCTGAGGATGGCTCCGCCGAAAGCGCCCAGCATAAAGCCGGAAAGTACGATCCCTAAAAAGCCAAAGCTGCCGTAGCGGCCGAAAAAAAGCCAAATTTCTTCCCCTGATGCAAAGCCAGCCCCCACAATCCCGCCAATAAACACCCAAGCCAGGCCCCTGTTCATAGCTTCCCCTCCCTCCTAAATCATATGCCGAATTCCCAATTAACAGAAGTAGGGCATAAAATCATCCACCTCTGCATATACTTGGATGGAATAGGATTTAGAGGAGGAAAATCATGATCACAGCTTTCAGGCCAGCTGCTGGAGAAAACCGTTTTCAAATAGATCACCAGTACAGCAAAGAGCTCTTCTCCCTGGCTCTTCTCCGCCAGCTCAGCGGGGAGCTGCTCGGCAGCAGCAAAGAGCTTGTGGTGGTCTGTATTGGCACAGACCGCTCCACTGGAGATTCTCTAGGGCCCCTTGTGGGGACAATGCTATCCCGCACGAGCACTGTTCCAGTATATGGAACCTTGGCAGAACCAGTGCACGCTGTGAACCTGAACGAAAAACTGGCTGAGATCCAGAAGGCTCACCCCAACTCTTTCATTATCGCTGTGGATGCGTGCCTGGGAAAAAGCGAGAGCGTGGGCTGTGTGAGCATCAAAAAAGGGCCCCTGCGCCCGGGCACAGGCGTCAACAAAAAACTGCCTCAAGTTGGCGACATGCACATCATCGGGGTGGTGAATGTTGGGGGTTTTATGGAGTATTTCGTGCTGCAGAACACCAGGCTCAATTTGGTGATGAAAATGGCAGAGCTCATCTCAGAAGGCCTGGAGTGGGCCCTTTCCAGCCTCCTAAAAGCAAACCGCGCCAGCGAATGCGCCAGCGCGGCTGAGTACAACCTGGATATCCCTTTTAGTCCTCCTTTGAATTGACGAGCTTGGCAACTGAAACCACCTGATCTCCTTCTGCCAGGCTCATGATCTTTACACCCTGGGCAGCGCGGCCGTAGAGGGAAATCTCTGCCACCTTGATCCTGATCATGATTCCCTGGGCTGTGATCACCATCAATTCGTTATCTTCATCAACGAGCTTCATCGATACGATGGAGCCATTTTTTTCGTTGATGTTGATCGTCTTGATGCCTTTGCCGCCGCGGCTCTGCAGACGGTACTCTGCGATGGGTGTGCGCTTGCCAAAGCCGTTTTCTGTCACCACCAGGACGTCAGCGTCGCCTCGGATGGCGTCCATGGCCACAACCGAATCCCCAGGCCGCAGTTCTATCCCCCGCACTCCTCTGGCATTGCGGCCCATGGACCGCACATCTTCCTGCCGGAAGCGGATGGACTGGCCGAAGGTTGTGGCCAATAAGACCTCCTGTCCTTTGCCCGTCAGGTGGACACCAACAAGCTCATCTCCCTCTTCCAGGGTGAGGGCGATGAGGCCGCCCCGCCTGATGTTGGCAAATTCAAAGAGGGCTGTTTTCTTCACAAAGCCGAGTCTCGTGGCGAAGAAGAGGTAGCTGTCCTCTTCGAAATTGGCAATTGGGATCACCGCTGTGATCCGTTCGCCAGGGGAGATTTGCAAGAGATTTACGATGGCTATGCCCCTGGCTTGCCTGGAAGCTTCAGGAATCTCGTAGCCCTTAAGCTGATAGACCTTGCCTAGGTTCGTGAAGAAGAGCACCTGTTTCAAGGTAGAGGTGATGAACATGTGCTCTACGAAGTCGTCTTCCTTAGGCTTTACTCCTGTGATCCCCTTGCCGCCCCGCCTTTGGCTGGAATATGTGGTTACAGGCAGCCTCTTGATGTAGCCTTGATGGGAGATAGTAACCACTATATCCTCGTCTGCAATGAGCTCCTCTTCTGAGATCTCACCGTCGCCAGAGATGATCTCAGTTCTCCGCTCGTCAGCGAACTTTTCCTTTATCTCAAGAAGCTCCTGCTTGATCACGCCGTATATTTTCCGCTCGTCTGCCAAAAGGTCCTTGAGGTAGCTGATGGTCTTCAAAAGCTCCCTGTACTCTTCCTCGATTTTGTCCCGTTCGAGACCTGTGAGCCTTCTGAGGCGCATATCCAGGATTGCCTGGGCTTGGATCTCGCTGAGGCCGAATTTCTTCATCAGGCCTTCTTTGGCGATCTGCTCTGTGCGGGAGGACCTGATGAGATTAATCACCTCGTCCAGATGATCCAGGGCAATCCGCAGTCCTTCCAAAATGTGGGCCCGCTCTTCTGCTTTCCGCAGGTCGAATTGGGTCCGCCTGGTGACAACTTCTTTCTGGTGATCCAGGTAGTGGATCAGCATCTGCTTCAGGTTCAAAATTCTAGGCTCGTTGTCCACCAGGGCAAGCATGATGGCTCCGAAGGTTTCCTGCATCTGAGTGTGTTTGTAGAGCTGTTTGAGGACGATCTGTCCGTGAGCGTCCCGCTTCAGCTCGATTACAATCCTCATCCCGGTCCTGTCCGATTCATCCCGCAGATCGGAAATCCCGTCGATCTTCTTCTCCCTCACCAAATCTGCGATCCGCTCGAGGAGGGCAGCTTTGTTGACCATATAGGGGATTTCTGTCACTATGATCCGGGATCTGCCGTTTGAAGTGGTCTCTATATAGGCCCTAGCCCTGACCCTGATCCTGCCCCTGCCCCTTTTGTACATCTGCCGGATCCCGTCCCGGCCTACAATAATGCCGCTGGTGGGAAAATCAGGGCCTTTGATCACTTTGTTCAGCTCTTCGATGGTGATCTCAGGATTGTCAATTAACATGGCCAAACCATCGATGACCTCTCCCAAATTATGGGGAGGTATATTGGTGGCCATTCCCACTGCGATCCCCGAGGATCCGTTTACCAAAAGATTAGGGAAGCGGGAAGGCAGGACCACAGGTTCCTTGAGAGTTTCATCGAAGTTGGGCTTAAAATCAACTGTATCCTTGTTCAGATCCTGCAGCATCGCCATGGCAGCTTCAGAGAGCCTTGCTTCTGTATAGCGCATGGCAGCTGGCGGATCGCCGTCTACAGAGCCAAAGTTCCCGTGGCCGTCAACCAGCATCAGCCGGTAGGAAAAATCCTGGGCCATCCGCACCATGGCGTCGTAAATAGCGCTGTCTCCGTGGGGGTGAAACTTACCCATCACCTCTCCCACGATTCTGGCGGACTTTTTGTGGGGCTTGTCTGGTGTATTGCCCAATTCGCTCATGCCGAAGAGGATTCGCCTGTGCACTGGCTTCAGCCCGTCCCGGACATCAGGCAGCGCTCTCTCTACAATCACGCTCATGGCGTAGTCGATGTAGGACTGGCGCATCTGCTCTGTTACGTCTGCACCTACTATTTTGCCGTGTACGATTTCGCTGTTGTTCTCAGACATCTAAGTTGCTCACCTCCTTGGCATGCTCCTGGATGAATTGCCGCCTGGGCTCTACCTTTTCGCCCATCAGGATGCTGAAAATCTGGTCTGCTTCCACTGCATCTTCGATGGTCAGCTGGATGAGGGTCCGCCTTTGGGGGTCCATGGTTGTTTCCCAAAGCTGTTCTGCGTCCATCTCTCCAAGACCCTTATAGCGCTGGATGGTAACTCCCTGTCTGCCGATCTTGTTCAGGATCTCGTCAAGTTCCCTGTCGCTGTATGCGTACTCTACAGTTTTCCCTTTCCTCACCTGATAGAGAGGTGGCTGGGCTATATAGACATAGCCGTTTTCCACCAGCGGCCTCATGTAGCGGTAGAAGAAGGTGAGGAGCAGGGTGCGGATGTGGGCGCCGTCAACGTCGGCGTCAGTCATGATGATCACTTTATGGTAGCGGGCTTTGCTCAGATCAAAGTCATCTGAAATGCCTGTGCCGAAGGCAGTGATCATGGCGCGGATTTCCTGGTTGCTGAGGATCTTATCAAGCCGCGCTTTCTCCACGTTCAATATTTTGCCGCGCAGAGGCATGATTGCCTGAAAGCGCCTGTCTCTGCTCTGCTTGGCTGTGCCGCCGGCGCTGTCTCCCTCCACAATGTACAGCTCGCAGAGGGCTGGGTCCTTCAGGGAACAGTCAGCAAGCTTTCCAGGCAAGCTGCCGCTTTCCAAAGCGGTTTTCCGCCTTGTCAGCTCCCGGGCTTTGCGGGCGGCCTCCCGTGCCCTGGCAGCGCTGATGGCTTTGCTCACTATGGATTTGGCAACAGAGGGGTTTTCCTCCAAATAGGTGGAGAGGGCTTCGGAAAAAGCGGAGTCCACCAGTCCCTTTATTTCGCTGTTTCCCAGCTTCTCTTTGGTTTGTCCTTCGAACTGGGGATCTGGCAGCTTCACAGAGATGATGGCCACAAGCCCCTCCCGGACGTCTTCCCCTGTGAGGTTGCTTTCATTTTCTTTCAACAAGCCGCTTTTGCGGGCGTAATCGTTCAGGGTGCGGGTGAGGGCTGTGCGAAAACCGCTGAGGTGGGTCCCGCCTTCCACTGTGTTGATGTCGTTGGCGAAAGAAAAGACGCTTTCGTTGTAGCCAGCGTTGTACTGCATGGCGATTTCGATCTGCACATCGTCAAGCTGCCTTTCGAAATAGATCACTTTTTTGTGCAGCACGTCTTTGTTGCGGTTGAGGTACTCCACAAAAGATATAATTCCGCCCTCGTACTGAAAAACAGCCTGCTTTTCCTCTTCTGTCCGCTGATCCAGCATTTCGATCCGCAAGCCCCGGTTGAGAAAAGCAAGCTCACGCAGGCGGGCTGCCAATGTATCAAAGCTGAACTCTAAAGTGTCGAAAATCTCGCTGTCTGGTTTGAAGGTGATCTCTGTGCCTGTTTCCTCTGTCTGTCCAATTACCTCCAGCTCCCCCAACGGCTCGCCGCGGCTGAACCTTTGCCTGTGGACTTTGCCGTCCCTTTTCACCACAACTTCCATCCACTCTGAGAGGGCATTGACCACAGAGACGCCAACGCCGTGCAAGCCACCTGATACCTTGTATCCGCCGCCGCCGAACTTGCCGCCTGCATGGAGTTTTGTCATGACCACCTCTACAGCGGGCCTGCCTTCTGTGGGGTGAATTTCCGTCGGGATGCCGCGGCCGTTGTCTGTAATGGTCACAACGGAGTCAGGTTTCAGCACCAGCTTGATCAAATCGCAGTAACCTGCCATGGACTCATCAACGCTGTTGTTTACCACCTCATATACCAGGTGGTGAAGGCCTCTTGGGCCTGTTGAACCTATATACATTCCCGGTCGTTTGCGCACAGGCTCCAGGCCTTCTAAGACCTGGATTTGTTCTGCACCGTAGTTTTTCAGTTCCTTGTTCCTTTCCATCCAAACTCTCCTTTACAAGTAAAACCCCGAAGGATATTCCTCCGGGAAAGGACGTCCACCTTTTATCATACCACAACCCCGCCAAAAGGGGCAAACGCTAATTCTCAAGGCTCGTTATCTGACCGTCCTCCAGTTTGTATCCTTTTGTCTCGCCAGTAAGCAGATGCTCTAAATTTGCTCTTTTCAAGAGCGTCCAGGACGAGATAGGCGAGATGTAAACGCGGTTTTCCGTGGCCAAGATCAGCGATTTCGCTTTATCTCCCGCCAAGTCCTTGACAAAACCTTCTTCCTTGACGATTTGCAGAAACTCCAAACTAGCCTCAGATGTTGCCTGAGATTTCAAGTCCAAAATGGCGATCACTTCCCGATCCAGGATCGCTACTTCTCCTCCTAAGTGCAGATATGCCAAGGCCCCTCCTCCTTTTCTAAAGCCGGCTGATGGTGCCAGATACGATCCGCCAGCAGTTGTCTTCTTTTTTCACCCACAGGTCAGCCCCTGTGGTGGTGAGAATTGTCTGGGTGCTTTCTTCCAAAAGGGAGAAAAGTCTTTCCCGCCGCTTTTCGTCCAGCTCTGAAAGGACATCGTCCAAAAGCAACAGAGGTCTTTCTCCAAGCTGCTGCTCCAAAAACTCCAAAGCTGCCAGGTGCAGGGCCAAAGAGGTTGTTCTCATCTGCCCTTGGGAACCGTACAGCTTCAGGTCTGCACCGTTGAGGACCAATGCAAAGTCGTCCCGCTGTGGTCCTGTTAAAGTAAGGCCCCGCAGCCGCTCCTGAGGCAGGAGCTCCTCCAGCCTCTCCCTGAACTCCCTTCCCCAGGCTCTGGCAGTTCTCTCTTTGGGAAGGGGAACAGCCGGCTCGTAGACAATGGACAAACTTTCAACCTGCCCTGAGAGCTGCTGTTGATATTCAGCTGCCAGCCTCCCCAGCTCTTCCAAGGCCTTATAGCGCTCGATCATCAGCCGCACCCCGAAATTCACCATCTGTTCGCTCCAGGGATTCAGAAGGCTCGGGTGGGCCATGCCCGATTTCAGGAGGCTGTTGCGCTGCTTGAGGGCTTTGTTGTATTGGACGAGATTTGTTCTGTAGCTCTCGCTCATTTGCACGAGGCACAGATCTAAAAACCTTCTCCTGATTTGGGGGCTGCCCTTCACCAAGGCAAGGTTTTCGGGGGTGAAAGTCACAACTAAAAATTTTCCCAAAAGGTCTATCTGCCGCCTGACTGCTTTCCCATTGACCGCTATTTGTTTCTGGGGAGTGAGGCGAAAATCTATTTTCGAGGTGGTGTACCTGTTGGCAACTTGGGCGCTCAGCCACATGTGGCTTTCGCCTTTACCGATTAATTCCAGATCCCGGCGGGTGCGCCAGGATTTTCCTGTGGCAAGGACGTGAATTGCTTCCAAGAGGTTGGTCTTGCCCTGGGCATTGTCTCCCACCAAAACGTTCAGCCAATCGGCTGGCTCCCAAAGGAAGGATTGGTAATTGCGGAAGTTTTGCCCAGAGATGGCTTTCAGCTTCAAGGCTTAACCTCCAGCTTGAACTCTCCAACCCCCAAGACCGTCACCTGATCTCCAGCCACGAGTTTCCTGCCCCTCCTGGTTTCAACTTCTCCATTGACCAGAACCTCCCCTGAAGACAAAAGCAGCTTTCCTTCTCCTCCTGTGCCCACAATTCCTGCCCACTTGAGAAACTGCCCCAAGTCTATGGTAGGTGTATGGATTTCAACTATCTGCAAAGGTACTCTCTCCTCAGTCAAAGGTGGGCATCAGCACATATTTGAACTCATCGCTCTCTGGATCTGTGAGCAAGGCTGCGCTCATTGGGCCGGAAAACTTTATTTTTACTTCTTCCCCTTCAAGAGCCCGCAGTCCGTCCAGCAGAAACTTGCCGTTAAAAGAAAGCTCCAGGTTCTCTCCCTCCTTTTCGCAGGAGAGCCTGTCTTCTCCCTGTCCTTTGGTCTGATCCCGGGAGGTAAGGAGCAATTGCTGGTCGCCGATGTGGAAGCGGATGAGGGGAGTGCTCTCTTTTCCCACCCCTAAAAGAGACAGCCTGTCCACAGCTGCCAGCAGCTGCTGTCTGTCAACCAAAAGGGTGGTGCTGAATTCCTGGGGCACTACAGCCTCATACTGGGGATATTCCCCCTCCATTTTTCTGGCGATGATGGTAACCCCTGGCAGTTTGAAAACCACATGATTGGTTCCCATGGCCACTTCAACAGTGGATTTTTCATCCTGATTCAAGACCCCAGCCACTTCTGCCAGCATCTTCTTGTGCAGAATAATGCTGAAAGAAGGAAGTTCCTCAAGATAAGCGCCTTCCTTGCTTGCGATGGCGAGCCTGTGGCTGTCTGTACCAACAAGCTTAAGGTTCCCATCCCTTCCCTCGATTAGTCCGCCCATGAGGAGGTACCGGGTGTCGTTGTCTGCAAGGGACGGGATGATTTTGGCAATCATTTTCCTCAGCAGGGCTTGAGGGACTGTGAAAGTGCTGTTCACATCCACTTGCGGAAACTGGGGAAACTCTTCTTCATCTATGTAGACCAAATCAAAAAAGGATTCACCGGACATAACCCGGACTGTGTGGTCCTGCTGGTTTTGCTCGATCAAAATGTTGGGGCCCGCCATTTTGCGGATGATCTCTGTAAAATAATAGCCGTCCAAAATGGCGCCGCCTTCAGTTTCGCACTGGATGGGAACCCTGCATTCAATTCCCTCTTCTGTGTCAGTAGAAGCCAAAATTAATTGTTCGCCCTCTGTGCGCAGGAGAATTCCGGACATAATGGGTAGCTCTATGTCTTTGGTTCCCCTATGGACGATCTGCGCTGCTTTAGCCAACACGTCTTTGTTACACGTAAATTTCAAATCAATCTACCCCTTTTTTATTTTAAAGACATTGATCGTAGTAGTAGTAGGGCCTGTGGATATGTGGATAATTGTGAAAAACGATTGATTTTCAAGCTGAAAAGGTGTTTGCTGCCTGTGAAAAATTTGTGGATAGTTGTCCACAGTACTCACAGGCCTTGTGGATGGAAAAAAATTCATTTCAATTTTCCACAGCCTTTCCACAGGTTTTCCACAAATCTATCAACAAGTCAGTCTGTTTGGATCAGATGGATCAGCTCTTTCAGCTCGTTGGAAAAGGTTTCGTTTTTCTCTTGCTCTGCTTTGATTTTTTCCCAGGCGTGGAGGACTGTCGTGTGATCTCTGCCGCCGAATTCCTGGCCGATTTTAGGGAGAGAAGCGTCAGTCAGCTCTCTGCACAGATACATGGCAACTTGCCTGGGATGGGCGATTTCCCGGGTTCTTTTCTTGCCTTTCAGATCTGAAACGCTGACGCCGAAATAGTCTTCCACTTTTTGCTGGATCAGATCAATAGAGATTGTTTTCCTCTGAACAGGCAGGATATCTGCCAGCACCTGTTTGGCCTCTTCCAATGTGACTGGCGTCTGCTTCAGGGCGCAGTGAGCTGTAACCTTGACCAAAGCTCCTTCCAGCTCTCTGATGTTGGAGCTGAATTGGTCTGCGATGTAAACCAGAACATCACCTGGTATATCCATGTTTTCCAAGTTAGCTTTTTTCTTTAAAATAGCTATTCTCGTTTCCAGATCCGGCGGCTGGATGTCTGCGATTAGTCCCCATTCGAAACGAGAGCGCAGCCGATCTTCCAAGGTTGCAATATCTTTTGGCGGACGGTCACTGGTCAGAACGATCTGTTTGCTTGCGCCGTGGAGTGTGTTGAAAGTGTGGAAGAATTCCTCTTGGGTCTGTTCTTTGCCTGCCAAAAACTGGACGTCGTCAACCAGGAGGATGTCTACTGTGCGGTAAGCGTTGCGGAAATCATCGGTTTTTTGATCCCTGATGGCATTGATGAGCTGATTGGTGAAATGCTCAGAAGAAACGTAAGCCACTTTGGCCTGAGAATTATGCTCCAAAATCCAATGGCCGATGGCGTGCATCAGGTGGGTCTTGCCCAAACCGACACCACCGTAGATAAACAGGGGGTTGTAGGCATGTCCAGGGGATTGTGCCACAGCCTGGGCTGCTGCGTGGACAAAACGGTTGTTGTTGCCTACAACAAAAGTTTCAAAGGTATATTTAGGGTTTAAAGGAGTAATCAGAGAGTCTGCTGCAGCTGCTTCCTGTATGCTCTGCAGTACTTCCTCTTTTTCGTTGGGGTAGACTAAACGTAATTCCCACTCAGGGCCGCCTACTAACCGCAAAGCTTCAACCAGCACTGGCAGGTAGCGGAGTTCCACCCAATCTCCGGTAGCGTTTTCAGTGACCTCAACGTAAAGCTTTTGATCGGCGATGGCAAGGGGGCTGCATTCGTTCACCCAGGTTTCCAGACTGGAAGGACTTATCCTCTGCTTAACTAGGTCCATAATTTTCTTCCACATGTTGTCCATTTTCTGATCGCTCATTACCTTCGCCTCGCTCTATTATGCTCTATTTAATGTATTCAGGAACTAGTTTCATGCCCAAAGGAGTAAGGCACCGCTTTCCCCCTTCTGTAGTTTTGACAAGACCTAGTTCTTCTAAAGCTGACAGTTCGCGAAAAGCAGTAGTAAGGCTGAGCCCCAGTTTGCTTGCAGCAGAACTGGGACCAACCTCCCCTTCTTCCGTAATCAACAGAAAAACCCTCAGTTGTCTTTTAGTTAGCTTCGGGGGATTATCTAGAGCATTATATTGTTCGAGGTCAGGCGGGGATTTTCCTGCTTGACCGTCCTGCTCTTCTGTTGAAGGATCGATTTCAAAATCTTCCGAGGTGCTCGCCGTCTCCCCCAGAGAAATGGTGACAACAGCCCCCCTTTGGAGATTTTCCTCGATTTCAATTTTTCCACCCAAGTTTTTCAGCGCTTCCAGGACCACAGGCAGCCCCGAGCCCACCCCTTTTATATATTTCTTTTCAAAAGAGGTGGCACTGGAAAAACCAGGTTGAAAAGCTTTCTCGGGATCTTCTATTCCAGGCCCGTGGTCTGAAAAGCGGATGGTGTTTCCGTCTGGATAAATGGTCACAGTGGCATCTGCAAACTTGGCATGGAGTAGGTTTTCCACCAATTCCTTAATCACTGAAAAGGGCATCTTTCCGCCCTTTTCCTGAGCGAGCTGATATATTTTCTGTGAAAACTTTTCAATGGCTTCAGCCAGGTTTTTCTCCTGGCAATTAATTATCCTGGGAGAGCAAGCGAAAGAGTCGTAAATAGCGATGCAAATCTCTGGCATCAACCCTTTCTTCTTTCGAAAAAGAGAAAACAATACCTCGCCTCCCTTCAAACAATCCACAGCCTGGACAAAATTATACACAACCTGTTTAGCGTTGAAATATCAACATTTCTTCCCGGTTATCCAAAAACTGTTCACAGCTTATCCACAAAAACTGTGGATAACTGCAAGTGCTATTATACAGCATTTGGAACTATGAAAAAAGGTTTTAGCAGAGATTTCCGCTTATCCACAATGTTTTTCTGGAAAATTTCTGGAAGCTGTTTAAGTGGGATTATAGTTATCCAAAGGTTATCCACAGGGATATCCACATGCTTTTGTGGATAAGTATTTGTCGAATTTATGCGGGTTTTGTGCTCTGAAAAACGAATTTAGCTGGACTTTTATAGTTATCCACAACTCTTTTTAAAAAGCTGATTAGCAGATAAAAATGCCTGCAGACAAGCTTATCCACAAGTTATCCACAGGTAAAAAGAAAATTATTGAAAGCGAAAAAACCTCTATTATAGATAATAACAAAACATTAGCGTTCTGACAACTAAAAGCAGTTTACGTGTCGAAAGATTTGGAAATTTATGTCAACCAAACAAATTAACCGAATATTTCGAAATATTAAATGCAGTGTGAAGGCCTCACCCCAACGTGAGACCAATAATTTTATTTCGCTTTCCGGGGTCGATTTCCTTCTTTTTTAAAAAGCAAAGACTAAACTGCTTCCTAATTGGAATTAATATGGAAAGGCTGCTCGTTGCAGGCTCGTTGCAGGTGCACCTCCAGGCTTCAGGTTTTCCTTGACTAGCTAGGAAAAGTTGGTTATAATTAATCTGCTTATATGTGCCTATTGGGACAAGAGGGGGTTAGATGAATGAAACGGACATATCAACCTAAGGTAAGGCGCAGAAAAAGAAGACACGGCTTTCGCCACAGAATGAGCACTAAAGCGGGCCGCAAAGTCTTAGCCAACAGGCGGGCCAAGGGCAGAGCGAGATTGTCTGCTTAACTATGAGCAGCACCCTGTTTTTAAAAAAAAATCAGGATTTTCGCTTTGTCTACGAAAAAGGGCGGAAAATAACTGGAAAGCGCGCTGTTTTATATGTGGCACCTGCTTTCCAGCAGCCTACCAGGATCGGGATTGTGGTGAGCAAAAAAGTTGGCTCTGCAGTGGTTCGCAATCGTCTGAAAAGGGTTTTTCGGGAATTGTACCGTCTGAACAGCTCGAATTTCAAGCCCGGCTACATGATCGTCAACGTGGTCAGAGGAAGAGCCAAAGTGAGCAGCTTCGCGGAACTCACCCAGGAGATGATCTACCTGTGGAAAAAAAGTGGAGTTTGGAAAGAGGATTAGGTGAGGCTGCTGTCTTTTTAATTCGCTTATATCAAAAAGCTCTCTCACCACTTTTTCCGCCCTCTTGTCGGTACAGCCCAAGCTGTTCCGAGTACGCAAAGCTTTCCATCGAAAAGTACGGTTTTTTTCGCGGAACAGTGAAAGCTGTCAAAAGAATATTGCGCTGTCATCCTTGGGGAGGCAGTGGATTCGATCCACCGTAGTGGATATTTCATTTTAAGGCAGGTGGAACTGTCCTTTCAGGACAGGAAAAATTTGGGAGCATTATCAAACGGCATTAATTACCTATTAGAGTTTTTTTACAACTGGACAGGCAATTACGGTATTGCCATAATTTTGCTGACGCTTCTGGTGCGGGTGGTCTTGTATCCCCTTTTCCAAAAGCAGTTTACAGCTTCCGCCCAGATGCGGAAGCTCTCGCCACTTCTTGCTGAAATCCAGGAAAAGTACAAAGATAATCCGCAAGAGTACCAGCAGAAGACCATGGAATTATACCAGAAGCATAAGGTCAATCCCCTTGGCGGTTGCCTGCCCACCATTATCCAGTTTCCAGTAATGATTTCCCTCTACAACGTTCTCATGAAGCAGATTACCACAGCTGAGGCTGCCTCTTTTTTTTGGATTGCGGATCTTAGCAAGCCTGATCGCTACATCCTGCCTTTTTTGGTAGCTCTCACCTCCTTTGGTCATTCTAGGACTATAGTAGCTGTGGACCAAAATCCCAATTCGAAAACGATGCTCTGGATGCTGCCTGCTTTCATGTTTTTCATGAGTTTCAACTTTCCAGCAGGACTGGCGCTGTATTGGTCGGTTTTCAACTTCCTTTCCATGGCCCACCAGTATCTTTTCAACAAAAAATGGGATGAAAAGGAAAAGCAGGCACAGGAGCAAAGGGAGGCGAAAAAACTTGAAAGTCGAAAAAACCGGAAGAACCGTTGAGGAAGCAATCCAAGAAGCCTTAAACGAGCTTAATGTCAGCCGGGAAGAAGTGGACGTGCAGGTTCTGGAAGAAGGGAGTCGCGGTTTTTTGGGGATCGGCAGCAGGCCTTATGTGGTTGAAGTGACATTACGCCAAAAAGAGAATCCCAAAGTGGCAAAAGCAGAAGAATTCCTCAGGCAAATCCTGGCTGCCATGGACATAAACAATTATCAGCTAGAGGCGAAATACGACGGCACGCAGCTGAGCTTGGAGCTTACAGGGCCCAATCTCGGAACCTTAATTGGCAAACGGGGACAAACCTTAAACGATCTCCAATACATAATCAGCCTTGCCACCAACCGTGCAGGCGGAGAGTTTCTGCGGATAAGCCTGGATGTGGGAGGATACCGGCGGAAGCGGGCTGAGGCGTTGAGCAACCTGGCAAACAGCGTCGCTGAAAAGGTTGTTGCTCAGGGCAGAAGGAAAGCACTGGAGCCTATGAATCCCCGGGAACGGAGGATAATCCACACAGCTCTGCAGGATAATAATAACGTTTACACCTACAGCGAAGGAAAAGAACCTTTCAGGAGAGTGATCATCGCTCCCAAGAACAGTGAAAATCCTTCCTGAAAAGCGGCGAAAAACAGTTAAGGTTTTTAAAAATGCGTGTTCCTTTAGAACACGCATTTGTCATTTAACTGCACTTTTCCAGCATATGGAAGATGAAAAAAGGTGAGGAAAAATGGAAGAAACTATTGCTGCTATTTCCACAGGTACACCTGGTGGAATTGGTATTGTGCGGATTAGTGGAAAGGACGCCTGGAAAGTAGGAAAGGAGATTCTCAGCTGGAAAGGAACAAAGCCCCAGCCCCGCCGGATGTATTTCGCCAAAATCCTGACTTCCACAGGCGAAACCATTGATGAGTGTCTGTTCGTGTTGATGATTGCTCCCAACTCCTACACAGGCGAAGACCTCCTTGAGCTGCACTGCCACGGTGGAACTGTGGTGTTGAGGAGGGTCCTGGAGCGCTGCCTGGAAGCTGGAGCAACTTTGGCCAAACCAGGCCAGTTCACAGAAAAGGCTTTCCTCAACGGCAAGCTGGATCTGACTCAGGCAGAAGCTGTGAACGATCTGATCTGCGCCAAAACCCAAAAGGCAGCGTCCATGGCCATTGCCCAGCTTGAAGGCAGCCTCAGCCGCGAAATCAAAAGGCTCCGGGATTTCCTTTTGGATGCTCTCGCCCAAATCGAGGGCAGGCTGGATTTTCCAGATGAGATCGAAACCTCCCTGCCAGAGGAAGTATGGGACGAGATCAGAGAAGTTGCCGCTGAAACAGAAAAGCTCATTGCCCGGGGAGACAGCGGCCAGATCCTTCGTGAAGGACTGCCAGTGAGCATTATCGGCCTTCCTAATGTGGGCAAGTCCAGCCTCCTCAATGCCCTGTTGGGCACAGAGCGGGCAATTGTCACTGATCTTCCAGGCACCACAAGGGACGTGATTGCAGAGGCAGCAAACATCCGGGGCATTCCTGTGGTCCTGCGGGATACAGCAGGCCTCCGCAAAGCAGAGGATCCTGTGGAAAAACTGGGGGTGGAGCTGGCTAGGCGCACAGCAGAAGAAGCAGCTTTGGTCCTCTTGGTTTTCGACTGCACCCGGCCTGTTGCTCCAGAGGAAAAGGAGCTTCTGAAAGAACTTTCCCCCAGGAGAGCTCTGCTGGTTGCAAACAAAAGCGACCTCCAAGCTGCCTACACTCCCCAGGATCTCTCTGAGATCACGGACCTCCCTGCCTTTTTCGTTTCTGCAAAAACAGGGGCTGGCCTTGAGGAGCTGAAAGACGCCATTGCCCAGAAAGCGATGCAGGGTCAGGAGCTGGAACAGGGATTGTTGGTCAACGCAAGACAAAAGGAAGCCCTCATTGTAGCGAAAAGGGCTTTAGATGCAGCCTTGGCAGCCCGGGACCAGCAGATCCCTGTGGATCTCGTGGCCATAGATCTGCGGGCTGCTGTGGAAAAATTCGGCGAGATCACAGGTGAGAATCTGGTGGATGGACTGTTAGATAGAATATTCAGTAATTTTTGTTTGGGAAAGTGAGGTGAGGACATGCAGTTTGATGTGGTGGTTGTGGGTGCAGGCCATGCTGGGGTGGAGGCAGCCCTCGCTGCCAGCAGGCTGGGAAAGAAAACCCTGATCCTGACGCTAAACCTCGACTATATCACCCTTATGGCCTGCAATCCTTCTATTGGAGGGCCTGGCAAGGCGCAGTTGGTGCGGGAGATCGACGCCCTGGGAGGAGAGATGGCCCAGAACATCGACAGGACAGCCCTGCAGATCAGGATGCTCAACACCAGCAAGGGACCGGCAGTGCGCTCTCTCCGTGCCCAAGCAGACAAGGTGGCATATCAGAACCATATGCGTAGGGTCCTGGAAAGGGAGCCCAACCTCGAGCTGCGGCAGGCTATAGTGAAGCGGCTTTTGGTCAAAGATGGAAGAGTATGCGGTGTCCTCACAAACAGTGATATGGTAATTGAAGCGCGGGCAGTCATCTTGGCCACAGGCACTTACCTGCGGGGAGAGGTGCACATCGGCGAGAGCCGCTACCTTTCCGGTCCCCAGGGACAGCTGCCTGTGATCGAACTAGCTGACAACCTCCGAGACCTTGGTTTTCAGATCCGGCGTTTCAAGACTGGCACCCCTCCCAGGGTGCACGGCGATTCCATAGACTTCAGCAAGACAGAGCGGCAAGACGGGGATCCTAGGCTTTTTTTCTCCTTCTGGACGGATCGCGCTCACAAGCGGGAGGAGGTTCCCTGCTGGTTGACCCAGACCACTGCCCGCACCAGGGAACTTGTGCTGGAAAACCTGGACAGGGCGCCTATGTATTCAGGGCAGATCCAAAGCATCGGGCCCAGGTACTGTCCCTCCTTCGAAACCAAAGTCTGCCAGTTTCCAGATCGGGAAAGCCACCACATTTTCCTGGAACCAGAAGGGCGCCATACCAAGGAATTTTATGTGGGGGGACTTTCCACCAGCCTTCCAGAGGAAGTTCAGCTGGAAATGCTTGCCTCTATCCCAGGGCTGGAAAAGGCCAAAATGATGCGGCCTGGGTACGCCATCGAATATGATTGTCTGGTGCCAACCCAGCTGGAGTATTCCCTGGCAGTGCCGGGGGTAGAGGGGCTTTTTTCTGCAGGCCAGATCAACGGCACCTCCGGCTACGAGGAGGCAGCAGGCCAGGGCCTTTTGGCCGGCGTAAATGCAGTTCGCTTCCTGGACAACCAGCCTCCCGTCACCATCGATCGAAGCGAGGCTTATTTGGGAGTCCTCTTGGATGATCTGGTGGGAAAAGGCACAGATGAGCCGTACCGCCTCATGACTTCCCGGGCAGAGTACCGCCTGCTTCTGCGGCAGGACAATGCAGATCTGCGCCTGGTGGAGCTGGGACGAGAAATCGGCCTCATCGACGATAGGCGCTATGCTGCTTTTCAGCAGAAAAAAGCGCAGATCGATGAGGAGCAGGCACGGCTCAACTCCACTATGGTCACCCCCGAGGAGGTCAGATCCTTGGGAGAGAACGCTAACGAGAACCTCTCTTTGGCACAGCTCCTGCGCAGGCCGACTATTTCCTACGGGAAACTTGCAGCCATCGATCCGGAAAGGCCAGATCTGCCCTATGAGGTGGCAGAAGAGGTTGAGATCCTTATAAAATATGAAGGCTATATTAAAAAGCAGGAGAGCCAGGTTGCCAGGTTCAGGCGGCAGGAAGGCCGGTCCATTCCCAAAGACTTGGATTGGGCAAAAGTGCCCGGCCTCTCCATAGAGGGCAGGGACAAATTAGCGCAGCTTCGGCCTGCAACTTTAGGCGACGCTCTGCGACGCGGCATCACTCCAGCAGATGTAGCCATCTTGGGAATTTATCTGGAACGAGGTGAAAAGGCAAGTGGACGCAGATAAAAGGCAGGCAGCAGAGCTTTTGGCACAGGAAGCAGGGAAATTCGAGATCGAGCTTTCAGAGACCCAAATCAGCAAGCTTCTTGCCTTTGGAGAACTAGTGATGGAGGGCAACAAACGCCTCAACCTCACAGGCAAGCTGGACTGGCCTACCTACCTCTACAAGCACGTTTTGGATTCTTTAAGCGTTTTACCGTATGTAGAAGTGGCAGGTAAGGTGTTGGATGTAGGGACGGGAGCAGGTTTCCCTGGTGTGCCCTTGGCCATTGCAAGACCAGACTTGCACGTTACCCTCCTGGACTCCCTCCGCAAGCGCATCGAGTTTCTAGAAAACGCGTGCAGCGAGCTGGATTTGCCAGTGGAGCTGGTCTGGTCCCGGGCAGAGGATTTCGGCCGCAGCCAGGGCAGGGAACAATACCAGCTGGTCACAAGCCGTGCAGTAGCAAAGCTGCCGGTACTTTTGGAGCTCTGTCTGCCCCACGTTGCCCCAGGAGGGCTTTTTGCAGCATACAAAGGACCAGATGTTGAAGAAGAAATGGCTGAAGCAGGCTACGCTCTCGAGGAGTTAGGGGGCGAGCTCGTTCAGATGCCTAAGATCCAGCTCCCACAAGGTTACGGGACCAGACACCTGCTCTTGATCAAGAAGGTCAGGCCAACGCCCCAGGGCTACCCCCGCCGGGCAGGCCTCCCTGAAAAGAAACCTCTTCTAGGGAGGAACCCGGAGAGAAAAAGAGAACATATTTAAATGAAGATTATGTGGGAGGCGAGCCTATGGGCAAGGTTCTGGCGGTAGTCAATCAAAAGGGAGGCGTCGGCAAGTCGACGACGGCTGTTAATTTGGGTGCGTGCCTGGCTGAACTGGGGCAAAAGGTCTTAATCGTGGATCTGGATCCCCAGGGAAACGCTTCCAGCGGCCTCGGCATCGATAAGAAAAGGCTTTCAGCAAGCATTTACCAAGTGCTTTTAGAGGAGCTGCCCCTGGCAGAGGTGATTCAAAAAACAGAGATCCCGAACCTGGATGTGGCGCCGGCAACAATTGCCCTGGCCGGCGCTGAAGTGGAGCTTGTTTCCGGCCTTTCCCGGGAACTGCGCCTGAAAGGAGCTTTGGCAGGTTTCCAAGAGGCGTACGACACTATTTTAATTGACTGCCCTCCGTCTCTGGGCCTGTTGACCCTCAACGCCCTGGCTGCAGCCACAGGGGCACTGGTGCCTATTCAGTGCGAGTATTATGCGTTAGAGGGCTTGGGACAGCTCATGAAAACCCTTGATTTGGTGAGAAAACACTTGAACCCCGCTTTAGAGGTTGCAGGCGTGGTTCTCACTATGTACGATGCCAGAACCAATCTCGCCCAACAGGTAATTGCAGAGGTGCGGAACTACTTCAAAGACAAGGTCTACCAGACCGTGATCCCCAGAAACGTGAAATTAAGCGAAGCACCTAGTTTCGGGAAGCCCATCATCTTATATGACGAACGTTCCCGAGGCGCTGAAGCTTACCGCAATTTGGCCAGAGAATTTTGCGGTCTGCCACCTGAAGGAGGATTAGCAGCCAATGAATAAGCGGTCTGTTTTAGGCAGGGGCCTGGAGGCACTAATCGAGCCCGTCTCTACCCCTTCTGGCGAGTCGATCAGGCAAGTGCCAATAGAGAACATCCAGCCCAATCCCTATCAGCCCAGGCAAGAGTTCGATCCGGAAAAGTTGGCAGAGCTTGCCACTTCAATTAAAGAGCATGGCATCATTCAGCCCCTGGTGGCCAGACAAGAAGGGACTATGTACACTTTGGTGGCTGGTGAAAGGCGCTGGCGGGCTGCTAGACAGGCAGGTCTCACCCATGTGCCGGTGATCATCAGGCACCTTGGGGACGAACAGCTGATGATGCTGGCCCTAATCGAGAACTTGCAGCGTGAAAACCTCAATCCCATAGAAGAAGCCGAAGCTTACCAGCGGCTGATCGATGAGTTCTCCCTCACCCAGGAGGAATTGGCCCAAACTTTGGGCAAAAGCCGGCCTGCTATTGCCAATGCGCTGCGGCTCCTCTCTTTGCCCGAGGAAATTCGAGAAGGTGTTTCACGTGAAACAATTTCAGCAGGCCACGCTAGAGCCCTGCTGGCCCTGGGCAGCACCAGCCAGCAGCTGGAAGCTTATCGAGAGGTGGTTCGGCGGGGTTTATCAGTGCGGGCCACTGAGAACATGGTGCGGGCTATGCTGGCTGGGAAGAGAGCCCGTCCTAAGGTGAGGCTGGTTGATCCCCAGCTGCGGGCTATGGAGGAGTCTTTGATCTCCCGGCTGGGCACTCAGGTGCGGATTACCCCTAAAGCCAAGGGGGGCAAAATCGAAATCGAATATTATGGACCTGAAGACCTCGAACGGCTTGTGGAAATCTTTGGCTTGTCCGAAGAACTGGCCTAGGAATAGGTTTGCGGGAAGGTTTGTGAGCGCCTCTAAACTTGATTGATCAAGCTTTAGAGGCGCTTTTTTGTTTCCGCAAAAGTTCAGTCTGCCAAATGTTTCACGTGAAACAATTGACAACCGTCCGCACTAAAGCCTTGTTGCCCTTTATCAGCAACCAGCAGCTTGCCGCAGAGGAATCCCATACTTAGGGGCATTTTTTGCTGATGCAGAGGATCAATCTGCCGATTGTTTCACGTGAAACATCAGCAGCAGTCTGCGCAAGGGCCAAGGTTGCTCTTGAACGAAGCCAGCCAGCGGTCGGCAGCTTGCCAAAAGACCCCTTGTGTGATTAATCTGTGGAGATCAATGCGAACACGGCGGGAGCTTTGCTGCCAGAGAAGGAGTTTCGCCTTAAATTGCTGCTGGCCCTTCCTCCCTGCACGCCGGAGGACACTTTTTTGTGGTCGAAGTGCCCATTGTTTCACGTGAAACAATCGCACCCAGGGATCTCCTTGACTGAGGGTTTGGCATAAGTTACAATAATCATGAAAAGAGAACCTCCTCCCCACCCTCAGAAAGCGGTTGATTCCCCTTTCTCAGGGTTTGGCGCAGGAGCTTTCCTGACCTTGTGAAGGGAAAGTTCAACGGACAGTTTTAAAAAGTTCGTGCGCGGGGCGGAGCGAAGGAGGAGGAAACCAATGTTTACAGCACAGCAGTTAATCGAGAGGAACAAGCAGAGCCAACCAGCAGATTTTATCGACCAAGCTCAACTGCAGTCTTTAGTGGATTCTGCAGCAGAACCTTCCGCTTCCCAGCTGGAGAAGCTAATGGCAAAAGCGGAAAAAGCAAAAGGCCTGAGCACGGAAGAGGTCGCATCCCTGTTAGCTGTGGAAGATCCAGACAAACTGGATCTGCTCTTCGCCACAGCTAGAAAGGTAAAGGAGAAAATTTACGGCAAACGGATCGTTCTCTTTGCTCCCCTTTACCTCAGCAATTACTGTGTGAACTCCTGTGCCTACTGCGCCTTTCACAGAGGAAACAAGAGGCTGCAGCGGAAAAGGCTGTCTTTGGATGAAGTAGCCCAGCAGGTCAAGATCTTGGAGCGCATGGGCCACAAACGTTTGGCTGTGGAGGCCGGCGAAGATCCGGAAAACTGTCCCTTGGATTATGTCCTGGACGTGATCCAGACCATCTACAGCACCACAGATGGCAACGGCAGCATTAGAAGGGTGAACGTCAACATCGCTGCTACTACTGTGGAAGAATACCGCAAGCTTCACGAAGCAGGAATCGGCACCTACATTCTCTTCCAGGAAACCTACCACAGGCCCACCTACGAAAGAGTACACCCAGCAGGCCCCAAGTCCCTCTACGACTGGCACACCACAGCCATGGATCGTGCCATGGAAGGCGGCTGCGATGATGTGGGCCTCGGCGTCTTGTTCGGCCTATACGATTACCGCTTTGAAGTGCTAGCCCTTCTGGCACATAACCAGCATCTGGAAGAAAAGTATGGCGTGGGCTGCCACACCATTTCCGTGCCGAGGATTAGGCCGGCTCAAAGCGTAGACTTGAGCCGAGTGGTTCGCTATCCTGTAAGTGAAGATGAGTTCAGGAAGATAGTGGCCATCTTGAGGCTTGCTGTGCCCTATACTGGACTCATCCTTTCCACAAGGGAGAGGCCAGCCTTGCGGGATGAGCTGTTGAGCTTGGGTATTTCGCAAGTCTCTGCAGCTTCATCCACAGGAGTAGGGGGCTATGAAGAGAAAAAGGAAGCAGAGTGCGAAACAGCCCAGTTTCTGCCAGACGATACAAGGAGTGTAGACCAGGTTCTGGCCAGCATCTGCAGTGAAGGCTACCTCCCCAGCTACTGCACAGCCTGCTACAGGCAGGGCAGAACAGGCGAACACTTCATGGATCTGGCAAAAGATGGAGAAATTCAAACTTTTTGTCAGCCTAATGCGATTTTAACTTTCAAAGAATATCTTCTGGATTACGCCCCTCCTTCCCTGGTGGAATTGGGAGAGGAAACCATTGCAAGACAGCTTGAAGGAATTCCCAATCAGCAGCTGAGGGAAGAGACCAAACGCAGGCTTTTGCAGCTGGAACAGGGAGAGCGTGATTTGTTCTTTTAAGGAGCAGGTAGATGTCGCTGTGGGAGAAATTTGCACCCAAAGAGAATAACAAAGCCCTTTTGATCTGTTCTTCAACTCACCACCTTTTGTTGGCAGAAAGACTTCTGTCTGACCACGGGATCCAAAGCAAAGTGGTTCCTGTTCCCCAGGGGATAGTTACCCACTGCACGAGCGGCATAGAATTCGCCAGCGCCAAGGAAGCAGAGGTAAAGGAACTCCTGGAAGAGCACGAAATTGCCCATGAAGGAATTTACAGGCTTTAGGGCTGGGAAACCGGCCCTTTTTCTTGTGTAAGGAAGGACTTAGGGCGAAGAAGGCGAATAATAATTAGAGGTGGAAACATTGATATATTTGGATCACGCTGCCACAAGTTGGCCCAAAGCGCCTCCAGTGTTTGAGGCGATGAAAGAGGCCTGCTGTCAGGTGGGGGGAAACCCTGGCAGGGGCGGCCACGAAATGGGCCTTGAGGCAGGCAGAAGGATCCTGGCAGCAAGACAGCAGGTGGCAGAGCTGCTGGGAGTTGGGGCTACTAGGATTGTCTTTACTAAAAACACCACAGAAGCCCTTAACCTGGCCCTCTTCGGTATCTTAAAACCAGGAGACAGAGTGGTCACCAGCAGCGTGGAGCACAACTCGGTCCTCAGGCCCCTTGCGGCGCTGGAAAAGCGCGGCGTTGAGGTGGAGGTCCTCCCTGCCCCAGGCGGAAGGCTGGACCTGGATGCTTTAGCGCAGGCTTTAAAAAAGGAAACGAGGCTGGTCGTCCTCTCCCACGCGTCCAACGTCACTGGCGACATCATACCTTTAGCTGAAGTGGCAGAGCTTGTCCGAAGCTCAGGTGCCCTCTTTTTAGCAGATATAGCCCAGAGCCTTGGCTACCTGCCGGTGAAGCTGGGAGAGCTGCCGGTGGATCTGGCAGCCTTTCCGGGACATAAGGGCTTGCTGGGGCCTTTGGGCACAGGCGGATTATACATCCGCTCCGGCATCGTTCTCGAGCCATTGATCTACGGCGGCACAGGCAGCTACTCTGATTCCGTGGAACAGCCTGAGATCTTGCCGGACCGTTACGAAAGCGGGACGCCAAACCTCCCCGGAATACTCGGGTTGGGCGCTGCCGCAGAATTTGTCCGGAACCACGGCAGCGAGATCGCAGAAAAGTCCCTGGCCTTAGCCCAGGAGTTTCGCCAGCGGCTTTCTGAGCTGGAAAAGGTGAAAATCTACGGCCCTGAGAAGCTGGCGGTGCCTTTGATATCTGTAAACTTTGGCCAGGAAGCCTCAGAAGAAGTGGCGAGAGTGCTCAGCGAGTTTTTCCAAATCGCAGTCCGCGGCGGCCTGCACTGCGCCCCCCTGGCCCACAGGACAATAGGCACTGAAACTCAGGGGACAGTGCGGTTCAGCTTTGGTTATGGTAACACCCAAGAGGATGTTGAAGCAGCTTATAAGGCAGCAGTGCAGATTTGTCTGCAGCTTTGATGGGCGGAGGAAAACTGATGGAGATGTTAGTCTGGTTAGAAGAACAGTTGGCTTTGGTTACTTTGGGCATTATTGGGCTATTGCTTCTGGCTTTAATTATCTTTATCGTCAACAATATAAAACTGCAGCGGCTGATGAGCCGCTACAGGATCTTGATGAAGGGCACAGACGGCAAAAACCTGGAAGAATTAATCGAACAATCCCTGCAGGAACTGGAAGAGGTTAAGGGCGAGCAGCGGCAAATTAATGAGATCCTGAACACCTTAACCTCTTGGGGTCAGTCCTCCCTGCAGAGCGTGGGGATGGTTCGCTTCGATGCTTTCAGCAACACAGGCGGAGAGCAGAGTTTTTCTCTGGCTGTCGCCGACAGGCTGGGCAACGGCTTTATCCTGACAAACCTCCACGGCAGGGACGAAGCTTACTTCTACGCCAAGCCACTAGAAAGATGGCTGTCCCGTTACGCACTGTCTGCAGAAGAGGAAGAAGCCCTGAAAATCGCCTGGGAAAAGATAGAAAACCCTGGGAAAGAGCGGAGCAGAAAATAATATAAAGGGCAGGTATACTTTTTAAAATCGGTACATATAATATGATGATGAGACATTAAGGGAGTGTTTTGTTTGTTTGGTGGACGAGTTAGGCTTGACAACATCAAGCCTCGCTTCAGGTTAGACAAAGTCAAGTCTCACTTAAGAAATAGCATTACCCTCCTGTTCGTCCCCTCCCGTGGCGGCGTTGCCAGGCTCAGGCTTCCTGTCTATGTTTGCTACTTGCTGCTCATCTGTTTCATTGCAGCTGGCGGCTTTTGTTACAAATTCTATGCCAACTATCAGCAGCTGGCGCAGGAAGCAAAAGAAAAGGAAGAAATTATCCAGATCAGCAACCAAGAAAAGCGTGCTTTGGAAGAAGAAAACAGGCAGGTCAAAGAGTTGGCCAAACAAGCTGAAGAGGTCCAGAACCGTCTGGACCAGCTGGCAGCTTTAAGCGAAAAGGTTCAGGAAAAGGCTTTGGACAACAAACTCCTGCCCGAGAAAGAACTGGCCAAACTCGGCTGGAAGCGTTCCAATATTTCTTCCAGATCCCGCGGCTCCAGCCGGCAGTCTCGAGGCATCACCCAGATCAAAGAAAGCAATCTCAGCGAGCAGCTGGACCTCCTTGCAAGGGACATCTCTGAAATGGAGGTAGAATTAAGGCAGCTCCTGCAGCAGTTAGATCGGTATGAGTGGTTGGTAGAGCGCTACCCTTCCCTGTGGCCTGTTCGGGGCAGAATTACAAGCCGCTTCGGCTATCGAGTTCATCCCATCCGCAGGCGTCGGCTTTTCCACTCCGGGATTGACATTGCAGTTTCCCCGGGGACAAGCGTCAAAGCTGCAGCGTGCGGCAGGGTGGTTTATGCCGGATGGCGGAGCGGATATGGAAAAACCATTATTATCGACCACGGACAAGGGATAAGAACGCTCTATGCCCATAATTCAAGGTTGCACGTGAAAGTTGGCCAGTGGGTGAACAAGGGTCAGGTTATCTGTGCTTCAGGCAATACTGGAACCAGCACAGGACCGCACCTCCACTTCGAGGTCCTGCTGAACGGGCAGCCGAAAAACCCGCTCGACTACTTATCATAGGAGGTGGGGTCATGCTGAGGAAAAAAGCTGCAGGCCAAGACTCTGGAGATACCATTATCGGCAAAGGCACCTTTATCCAAGGGGAGCTGAAAGGCACAGGCCTAATCCGGGTTGACGGCAAGGTTGTAGGTACCATTGAAACCACAGGGGATGTAGTGGTGGGAAGCGGCGGCGAAGTACAGGCAGAGATCAGAGCCGAAAACGTGGTTGCAGCAGGTCAGGTTCGGGGCACAGTTACAGCTGCAGGCCGCCTTGAGATCAGCAGAACTGGAAAACTATATGCAGACGCCACAGTGGGGGCGCTGGTAATCGAAGACGGCGCCCTCTTCCAAGGGCAGTGCAAGATGATAGAAGAAGCTCCAAAGAGCAGAGAAGACCTTTTTGCTGATTTGAAAGCAGTTGACGAAAACGAGCCAGAGTAAACGGCTCGTTTTTTTATGCCTTTTTCCAAGCTGCAGCTGCCCGCATCAATTTTTGTGGAAGCTCTGCTCCTATATGCAGCCCCGGAATGGATGAAACATCTGCCTAAGCAGGCAAATCCCTAAAATCCAGGCAAAGCTAAAGGTGTATAAAAAGCCCTCTTTCGGGCAAAGACTAGTATCACCAGGAGGTTCTAGAAAGGAGAGAAAGTCTTTGCGCAGAAGAATTGGGCTTTTTATTTTTATGTTGCTTCTAGCAGGTGGAATCTGGTTTCTGACAAGACCAGATGAGCCAACTGTGGATGCTCAAAACAGCTATACTCTGCTGGCACGGCTCATCAATGGCGAAGCCAGAGGCGAGCCCTTTGTGGGCCAGGTGGCTGTGGGAGCTGTGATCCTGAACCGCGTGCAGCATCCCCGCTTCCCCAACACTGTCGCTGGAGTGGCATATCAGCCAGGGGCTTTTGAGGCTGTTTCTCGAGGACAAATCTGGGCTCCAGTGCGCAGAACGAGCTACAGGGCAGCCCAGGCAGCCCTCAGTGGTTGGGACCCAACAGGCGGTGCCATTTATTTTTGGAATCCATACAAGCCTGTGAGCCGCTGGATCTGGACCAGGAGAATCATCACCCAAATCGGCAAACACGTATTTGCTCGCTAAGGAGGGAATAAGGTGCGCAGATGGACTAGCTGGATTTTTGGAGGCTTGGCACTTGTCTTTGCAGTTTGGGGAATCACACAATACATGGCCAAAGAGAGATTGAGCACCCTGGTCGAAAACGGCTATCAGCGAGCATTTTATGAATTAACCTATAATATCGAGAGCTTGGAAACCCTCTTAGCCCAAGCCTCAGCCTCAAACGATCCCAAACAGCAAATGAATTACTTCTCAGACACCTGGCGGCAGGCAAGCGCAGCTCAGGCGAATTTGGGCCAGCTGCCTCTAAGCAACCTTGAGTTAGCCAATACAGAGAAATTTATCAGCCAGCTGGAAGCGTTCAGCTTCAGCACTTTCCGCCGGATTGGCGAAGGGCAGACCCTTGACGAAAAAGCCTGGAACAGCCTGCAGGGGTTTTTCAGGCAGGCAAAGCACATTAGAGAGAGCCTAGATAAAATGCAGCCCCACTTTCAAAAGGGTCCAGACTGGCAGGGCGTGCAGCGGGCCACCATGGCTCAGGTTGTGAGGGCCCAAGACAGCAAAAAAAGGCCCAGCGAAGAGGGGGCTCTCGAGAGCAATCCCATCGTCAAAAGCTTCATGATGATGGAAGACGGGCTCAAACGATATCCAGATCCCGATTTCGAGGGCAACATGCTCAACTTCAGAGCGCGGCCCCGGGGCTTTACAGGACCTCAAATCAGCCGCCAGCAGGCAGTAAATATAGCCCGTAAATTCATGGCTCCCAACAAACGAAACCAGACAGCAAGGGTTGTGGGCACTGAAAAAGGCGATGTCCCCGCCTTCCACGTGGAGATAGTCCCCACTAGACAGGAAAACCGCAGAGGAGCAAAAGCCTGGCGGACCATGATGTCCATCAGTCAAAAAGGCGGCCACCTCATCTGGATGCTCACAGAACGAAACATCGGCAAGCCGACTATTTCCGTCACCCAGGCAAGGGCCCGCGGCCTAAAGTACCTAAAAGACCTCGGCTATGAGGGCATGGAGTCTTTGGCAGCAGATCCCTTCGACGGCGTTGTCAACTGCTCCTATGTCCGAAAAATAGGCGATGTTTGGATTTACCCGGAAGAGATTAAACTTCAGATTGCCCTGGACAACGGCGAAATTCTCGGCTTTGAGGCCATGAACTTCCTCACCTTCAAAGGAGCGGCAAGCGCCCCCGCCTATCCTTTAACCGAAGCCCAGGCAAGGGCCAGGGTGAACAAGCGGTTGAAAATCGAAAGGGTGCGCAAGGCAGTGATTTTGGACGACAGGTTCAGGATGGTGGCCACCTACGAGTTCAAAGCCAGCTTGAATAAAGAGAAGTTCCTGGTTTATATCAATGCTGCAACAGGAGATGAAGTGAAACTAATCCGCGAAGTACCCGGACAAACTGAAATAATTTAACCGACAAGCGCCGGACGCCGGCGCTTTTTTAATTTAGAGAGGAAATGGGAGAAATTTTGAATTATTTCGAGCTAAATGCAGAAGAAAACCAAAAATACCATTAATTGCCTGTTGCAACCTTTTCGGTAATGGCTCTATAATTTAATTAAGGTCAGGAAAGGTCAAAGTCAGAACTGGTCAGGAGGAGGTGAGCCCATGGGAGGGAGCATGGCAGATTTAATTGAGGCGTATTTAAAAGAATTATTACGGGATAATCCCCACGGCATCATCGAAATCAGGCGCAGGGAGCTGGCAGATCAGTTCCGCTGTGTGCCTTCGCAGATTAACTATGTCCTGGAAACCCGCTTCCCCTTTGAAAAGGGGTACCTTGTGGAGAGCAGGCGGGGAGGAGGCGGCTACATTCGCATTATGCGCCTCCAGTGGCGTACAGAACGGGATTTGTTTGCGGAAATTGCAGAGCTTATTTCCGATGCCATCTCAGCCCAGAGGGCTGAGGAACTTCTGATTAGGCTGGTGGAAGCTAGGATCTTGGAAGAGCGGGAGGCTATTATGCTCAGGGGGCTGGTGGAACAGAGCATCACCAGCATCGAACCTGAAATGCAGGATAGGCTGCGGGCAACCCTCTTGCGGAATCTGCTTATTGTTACTTTACGGAGGTGAAAACCATGTTGTGTGAGGAATGCAAGAAGAGACCGGCAAATGTTCACTTGACAAAAATCATCGGGGATCAGAAGACTGAAATGCACCTGTGCCAGCAGTGTGCTGCAGAACGAGGAGAACTCGGCTTTTTGGGGAATGTGCAGATTAACTTTCCCAACATTCTCTCTGGTTTCTTTGATTTAGATCAGGACTTTCAAGTAGGGGACAGCTGGCAGAAAGATTTGGACCGCTGCCCAAGCTGCGATTTGAGCTATCGCGATTTCCGGGAATTGGGGCAGCTCGGCTGCAGTCACTGTTACGAAACCTTCGGCCAGCAAATGGAACCCATTCTGCGGCGCATCCACGGCCATACGCGCCATACAGGGAAAGTCCCTTCCAAACATGAAGGGCAGCTTAAACTGCAGCGGCAGATAGAAGAGCTGCGCAGTCAGTTGAAAGAGGTAATCAGCCGCGAAGAATACGAAAAAGCTGCGGAAATACGCGATAAAATCCGTGATTTGGAGAGCCAGCTAGGGGGTGATCTCAGTGGCTGAACTGACCAGCAGATGGCTCACAGAGAAAGGACCAGAGCAGGAGATTGTCCTCTCCAGCAGAATCCGCCTGGCAAGAAACCTCTCAACCTTGCCCTTCCCTCAGGTTGCAGACGACAAGCAGCTGGCGGAGGTAGCCAGAAAGGTGAAAGAGGCATCTGAAGTCAAGGGCAGCTGGGGGCGCCTGCAGTTTCGGGCTTTGTCTGAAATAGATCCTTTGGAACAGCAGCTGCTTTTGGCAAAGCACCTCATCAGCCCGCAACTAGTTCAAAAAAGTGCAAACAGGGCAGTGATCCTCAGCGACAGAGAAGACATTTCTGTGATGGTAAACGAGGAAGACCACCTGAGGATGCAGGTCCTGCTGCCAGGCCTTGACCTGGAGGAAGGCTGGAAGCTCATTGACGAGCTGGATGACCGCTTAGAAGAGCGGCTTGATTTTGCCTTTTCCCAGGAGCACGGTTATCTGACAGCCTGTCCAACCAACGTGGGCACTGGAATTCGCGCTTCTGTAATGGTGCACCTGCCGGCACTGTCCATGGTCAACCAGGTTCAGCAATTGTTTAAAGGCGTTACACAGGTAGGGCTGGCTGTCAGGGGGCTATACGGCGAAGGGACGGAAGCCAGCGGCCATATCTACCAGCTGTCCAACCAGGTGACTTTAGGCAGAACAGAGCAGGAGATCATTGAAAACATCAACTCTGTAACCAAGCAAATCATTCAGCAGGAACAGCAGGCCAGAGAGGTGCTGAGCTCAAATGCCAAAGCCCAAATCGAAGACCGGGTATACAGAGCTTACGGAATCCTCACCCAGGCGCGGCTCCTCTCTACCCAGGAAGCCATGAACCTCCTTTCGGATCTGCGCTTAGGCATAGGGCTAGGCTTGCTTTCCGAGGTTTCATTGACCAAATTGAATCAGCTTACAGTCCTTGCGCAGCCGCAGGCAGTACAGGGAATCATGAAGCAGCAGCTCCCCGCCCAGCAGCGGGACTACTACCGTGCTGCGCTGCTGCGGGAAAACTTAAAGGATAAATAAGGGGAAAAACTTGAAAAATAAACTAGAGAGGTGAGAGCGAATGTACAGCAGGTTTACCGAAAGAGCAGAAAAGGTATTAATGCTTGCTCAGGAAGAAGCAAGGCGTTTAGGTCATAATGTTGTAGGCACGGAGCACCTGCTTTTGGGCCTGGTGCACGAGGGAGAAGGAGTAGCTGCCAAGGCCTTAAAGAATTTAGGCGTAGATCTGGGCAGGCTTCGCAGCGAAACCTTGAAGCTGGTGGGCAAGGGAGAGGGAGCCAATATTTTCAAGCTGGCCTTTACGCCCAGAGCAAAACGGGTATTGGAACTTGCCTGGGACGAAGCCAGGCAAATGGGAGTCAATTACATCGGCACAGAGCACATCCTCCTCGGCCTGATCAGAGAAGGAGAGGGAGTGGCTGCCCAGGTTCTGCGGGCCATGAACGTTGATGCAGGCAAAGTGCGGCAGCAGGTCTTCGCTTTACTCGGTGGCGCAAAAGCTGCAGGCCCAAAAGGCCCTGCCCGGACCCCAACCAACACTCCAACGTTAAATCAGTTCGGCAGGGATCTGACGCAGCTGGCCAGAGAAGACAAGCTGGATCCGGTAATCGGCAGAAGTCAGGAAATCGAGCGGGTGATCCAGGTCCTCAGCCGCAGGACCAAAAACAATCCAGCTCTCTTGGGCGAGCCGGGAGTGGGGAAAACCGCTATCGCAGAAGGATTGGCCTTGAAAATCGTCAAAGGCGATGTGCCAGATGTTCTGGCAGACAAAAGGGTTGTTTCCCTGGACTTAGGAGGCCTTGTGGCTGGGACAAAGTTCCGGGGCGAATTTGAGGACCGGCTCAAAAAAGTGATGGACGAAGTGCAGCAGGCGGGGAATGTAATCCTCTTTCTGGATGAAATGCACACCATCATCGGCGCAGGAGCTGCAGAAGGCGCAATTGATGCTGCCAACATCCTCAAGCCCGCTTTGGCCCGGGGAGAGCTGCAGTGCATCGGCGCCACGACCATCGATGAATACAGAAAGTACATCGAAAAGGATGCAGCCTTGGAGCGGCGCTTCCAGCCCATCATGGTAGGCGAGCCCTCTGTGGAGGACGCACTGGAAATTCTCCGAGGCCTGAGGGACCGCTACGAAGCCCATCACAGGGTCAAAATTACAGACGAAGCACTGGAAGCTGCAGTGAAGCTTTCAGACCGTTATATAAACGACCGCTACCTGCCTGACAAGGCCATAGACTTGATCGACGAGGCAGGCTCGAGGGTGCGGCTGCGGAACCTGGAAGTGCCAGAGGACATCAAAGAGCTCGAAGCGCAATTAGGCGAGATTCGCAAAGAGAAAGAAGCAGCCATCAGTAGCGAGGAATTCGAAAAAGCAGCCCAGCTCAGGGACAAAGAACAAGAACTTGAAAAGCAGATTAAGGAACGTCAGGAAGAGCTGACCAAAGAGAGGGGCAAACAAGAAGGAGTAGTTACGCCTGAAGACATCAGCGAAATCGTTTCAATGTGGACAGGTATTCCAGTGGCGAAGCTGGCAGAAGAAGAAGCTGAGCGTCTGCTGAAGCTGGAGAAAGTTCTGCACGAGCGCGTGGTTGGACAGGAAGAGGCAGTTGTTGCTGTTTCCAAGGCTGTCCGCCGTGCCAGAGCAGGCCTGAAAGATCCCTCAAGGCCCGTTGGTTCTTTCATCTTCCTTGGCCCAACTGGGGTAGGGAAGACAGAACTTGCCAGAGCCCTAGCTGAAGCCCTCTTCGGCGATGAAGATGCCATGATTAGGCTGGACATGTCCGAGTACATGGAAAGGCACACAGTCTCCCGCCTCATCGGCTCACCTCCAGGCTATGTTGGCTACGATGAGGGAGGACAGCTGACAGAGCGGGTAAGGCAGAAGCCCTATTCCGTGATTCTCCTGGACGAAATAGAAAAAGCACACCCAGACGTGTTCAACACCCTGCTGCAGGTCCTGGACGACGGCAGGCTCACAGACGGCAAAGGACGGACTGTAGATTTCCGCAACACTGTGATCATCATGACCTCCAACCTCGGTGCACAGCACCTTAGGTCCACAGGCAGCTTTGGCTTTACTGCTGCAGAGAACGAAGAAGAGTCCTACGAGAAGATGAAGGAAAGAGTGCTGGACGAAATGAAAAAGGCCTTCCGGCCTGAATTCATTAACCGTCTCGACGAGATCATCGTCTTCAGACCTCTTAACAAAGACGAGCTCTACCAGATAGTGAGCCTTCTGATCAACAGGGTGCGGAAAACCCTGCGCGAGCACGAAGTGGACATTGAGCTCACAGAGGCAGCCAAGGAGGTTATAGCCAAGGAAGGCTACGACCCCGCTTTTGGCGCCAGACCTCTCCGCAGGGCCATTCAGCGGCTGGTTGAAGATCAGCTGTCTGAAGAAATGCTCAAAGGAACCTTCAAGAAAGGCGAGGTTGTCCTCATCGATGCTGAAGACGGCAAACTGACCTTTACCTCTAAAGGGAAGATGGCAGCGGTAACAAATTAAAGTTAACAGGGGCAGTCCTCTAAGCACGCTGCTTAGAGGACGCCTCTCTTTGTATTTGTGAGAGGGATTCGCGATAGATTTTCTCCAGGTTGAGCCAAAAGCTCGCCGGCGCGCCCAAAGCAGCTTCAAGCTTTCGGGCAATTTCGCAAGTCAACTCTACTCGTCCGTCCAGCAGCCGGCTGGTTTGCTCTTCTGTTAATTTCATCCTGATGGCTAACTCTTTTTGCCCGAGGCCGCGATCCTCCATCAGCTCGCGGATTGTAGCACCAGGGGGAATTGCAATCACTCTTCCCTTTGACTTCACCTTTATCCTCCTTCCCAATTTACTAATTTCAAATATTAAGATAACATTTCTGCGCAATTCTGACAACGTTTTATAGAACAGGAGGTTTTTCTATGAAAAGCTATCGGAAAGAGCTTGTTTTTCAGACTAAAAACCGCAGGGAATTCATTAATATCACACCACAGGTTCAGGCTGCTTTAGAGGAAAGTCAAATCAAAGAAGGCCTGCTCCTCTGTTCTGCCATGCACATCACAGCCAGCGTTTTCATCAACGATGACGAGTCAGGGCTGCACCAGGATCTGGAAGCCTGGCTTGAGGAACTGGCACCGGAAAAACCCCACTCCCGCTATAAGCACAATACCTTTGAAGACAATGCAGACGCCCACCTCAAGCGTTCAATCATGGGCAGAGAGGTTGTGGTGGCAGTTACAGACGGCAAGCTGGATTTCGGTCCCTGGGAGCAAATCTTCTACGGCGAATTCGACGGCAAGCGGCCTAAACGGGTCCTGATCAAAATTATCGGCGAATAAAAATTATCAGCCTGCTCATTGATCAGACAGGAATTAACTTATAAAAGCTGAATATTAGAGTAAGGCTATAATAATGGTCAGGATTGAGCTATTTCCTGCAGCCAGCTGGTGCGGAAAACCGAGCTTTGACCTTCGGTTTTCCAGCTGCTGTTGCCCGTCAGCCTGAATCCTGATTTATGATGAATATAAGCATTCAGCTGAGGAGGAAGAAATGCTTTATCCATTAAAGTTTGAACCAGTATATAAAGACTACCTTTGGGGCGGAAGGAACCTCGAGAAATTAGGAAAAACCCTGCCTGAGGGGAAGGTTGCCGAAAGCTGGGAGGTTTCTGCTCATCCAGATGGCACAAGCATTATCGCCAACGGAGAATACAAAGGCCTCACTCTTGCCGAGTTCCTGGAGAAATTCGGAGAGCGGGCCATAGGCTCTGCCCTTTCCGCTGACTACAGCACTGAGTTTCCCCTTTTGGTTAAATTTATCGACGCCAACGACAAGCTCTCAGTGCAGGTGCATCCCACAGACGAATACGTCCAAGCTCATGAGGGCGGGTACGGTAAAAATGAAATGTGGTACGTTATCGAAGCCGAGCCTGGGGCCAAATTAATCTACGGCCTGAAAGCTGGTGTAGACAAAGAGCAGTTTGCCCAAGCGATCAAGGATGGCACTATAAGCAGCCTCCTGCAGACTGTGGAAGTTAACCCAGGTGATGTCTTTGACATTCCAGCAGGGCTTGTCCATGGGATCGGCGAGGGAATCCTGCTTGCCGAGATCCAGCAGAGCTCTAATTTAACGTACAGAATCTACGATTACGACCGGGTAGATGCCCAAGGCAACAAAAGGCCGCTGCATGTGGACAAGGCTTTAGAGGTGATCGATTTCAGCGCCAAAGCTTCTGGGAAGTTAAGGCCAGAGCTTCAGGATGTTGCTCCAGGCGTTGAGAAAGCCACCCTTGTGGCCAAAAAGTATTTTGTGGTTGAGCTTTACAAGCTAACGGAAAGCCTCCTTGAGGAGGCCCGAGACCGCTTCTTTATCTATACTTTCCTCAAAGGAGAAGGAACCATCACGTATTCAGGCGGAAAGCTGGATGTCCAGGGAGGAGAGTCTGTTTTCATTCCTGCAGCCCTCGGGCAGTATAGACTTGAAGGGGAGCTGGAGGTTCTCAAAACACACCTTCCTTCATGAAGGTTCTGGCTAGAATAGGCAATAGAGGCAGTTTTTAACCTTGCGTTACGTCTCCTTTCTATGTTAAGTTGACCTTATAGCCAAAAGAATACTCTTCTTTTGGGGCCAACTTAATATAGAAGGAGTGTAATGGGTGAGACGAGCAGGGTTTCTAGTCTGGTTGTTGATATTCTTGCTTCTCCTTGAGGCTTCCCTGGTTTCAGCTGCTCAAGTTCACTACGTGAGCAACAAAGACAGCCTCTATAAGATTTCAGAATGGTATGGGGTGGATGTGCCGTCCATAGCCCGGACCAATAACCTCGAAGCTCCCTATACCATTTATCCAGGACAGGTTGTAATCGTGCCTGATCCTGTTGCCAGGCCAGGAGAGATCATTTACAGGGTTAAGGCAGGCGATTCCCTCTACAGCATTGCCAAAGCCCACGGTCTGAGCAAAGACGAATTGATGAGCTACAACAAGCTGGCAAGCGAACTTATCTATTCAGGTCAGGCGCTGAGGATCCCCACCAAACCTCAGCCCAGTGCAGTCCGGACACTGGCGGCAGCATACTCAGCCTCCACCTACTACTACAACATCCCTGATTTGATGAAGGCCTACCCCGCCAGGATCTTTTTGCGGGGCCAAGCTCAGGACAAAGTGGTTGCCTTAACCTTCGACGACGGACCAGATCCGGTTTTTACTCCCCAGATTTTAGACGTACTAGCTTATCACGGCGTGCCAGCCACTTTCTTTGTGCGGGGCGATCGGGTGGCCCAATATCCACAGGTGGTGCAGAGAATGATCCAGGAAGGACATGTGGTCGGCGGACACTCCTGGTCCCATCCCAATTTGCGCAGCCTATCTGCTGACAGGATCCGCTGGCAAGTCGAGAACACTGCAAAAGAGATCAAAAAGTGGACAGGCCTCGAGCCCAAGCTGATGCGCCCTCCGTATGGGGAGATGTCAGAGGAGGGAATGGCGGAGCTTGCTTCCATGGACAACTACCTGATTAACTGGTCAGCAGACTCCAACGATTGGCAGGCAAAAGGCAGGGATGATGTGCTGATAGGCGCTATTCCCGGCTCGAAACCTGGGGCTATTGTGCTCATGCACAGCGCAGGGGGAGTTGGGCAGAGCCTGCAGCCGACCATCGACGCGCTGCCGTATTTCATCTACACCTTACGGGTACAAGGGTATAAGTTTGTCACTGTAGACAAACTATTGGGCACTCCTGCTTACAAATCATGACGCAAAAATTGCAGAACCCCTTTATGAGGTTCTGCAATTTTTACATATAACCCATTAAGGCAGACAGATGATCTGTCCCACCCTCAGACTATTTGGATCTAAAGAAGGATTAATGCGTAAGATGGCATCAACTGTAGTGCCGCGCGCTCTTGCAAGCTGGAAAAGGGTGTCGCCGGGCCTGATTGTGTAGTGGGTGGCACCAGCGGGACAGGGAGTTGGCAGGGGCACAGGCCGATCGGTTCTCGGCACGCAAATCAGCTGCCCTACCTGCAGGCTGTTGGGGTTGATCCCTGGGTTGTTCCGCTCCAGCTCCGCCACAGTGGTGCCTCTCCGCTGGGCAATTGAGAACAAAGTGTCCCCAGCTCTAATGGCGTATCTTTCCCAATTTCGCGGGCAAGGTCCGGGCCTTGGGGGTCCACCTCTGGGTACGCAGATGAGCTGAGCTACCCGCAGGCTGTTAGGGTCTATGCCTGGATTATTGTTGATCAGTTCTTGGACAGTGGTGCCTGTTCTTTGGGCAATGGCGAAAAGGGTATCCCCTGGCCTGATGGCATAACGCACCCAATTGCGTGGACAGGGACCTGGCCCAGGATCTCTTCTGCCAGGAATGCAGATAACCTGCCCCACTCGCAACCGATTGGGGTCAATGCCAGGGTTGAGACTGGTGATGGCGCTAACGGTGGTGCCGAACCGCTGCGCAAGGCTGAAAAGCGTGTCGCCAGCTGCAATGGTGTACCGGCGCGAGCCAGGGGGGCATCCGTTAGGCATATGATCAGCTCCTTTCTTTATTTACTATATGCGAGCTGATGAGAGGGGGTGTTTCAGCCAAAGAAAGGGTGCATTTGTCATTAGATGGGACATACTATAGGTAAAGAAAAGGGGGTTTTATGAATGGCGGAATTCAAACATCTCTTTAGCCCAGGGAAAATCGGGAACTTGGAACTGAAGAATCGGTTGATAATGCCTGCCATGGGATCAGGCATGCAGGCAGCAGACGGTTCTGTCACAGACAAGCTTTATCATTATCACAGAGTGCGGGCTGCCGGCGGTACTGCCATGCTCACAGTGGAAATTGCAGCGGTTCACCCAACAAGCAAAGGTTCTGGGCTCTCCATTTATGACGACAAATACATACCCGGCCTCAAGCGCTTAGCAGACGTGATCCACCAGGAAGGGGCTTTAGCCTGTATACAGCTGTGGCATGCAGGACGGCAGCTTAACTCCAGCATTACAGGCATGCCGATTGTAGCTCCGTCTCCTATCCCCTGTCCTCTTTGCCAGGAAGAACCCAAAGAACTCACTAAAGAAGAAATACATGAGCTGGTTGAAGCATACGGAGATGCTGCCCGCAGAGCGAAAGAAGCAGGTTTCGACTGCATCGAACTTCACGGCGCCCACGGCTATCTAATCGCTCAATTTATGTCGCCATACTCTAACAAACGCACTGATGAATACGGCGGCAGCTTGGAAAACCGGGCTCGCTTTGCCCTGGAGATCATCGCCAACATCCGCTCTAAAGTTGGATCAGACTATCCAATTTTATACCGCTTCAGTGGTGAGGAAAAGGTCGCAGGGGGCCTCACAATCGAGGACAACAAGAAAATCGCTCCCATGCTGGTAGAGCAGGGGGTAGATTGCCTGCACGTTTCCGTGGGAGTTTATGAAAGCCTTCGCTACACTGTCCCGCCGATGGATCTGGATCGCGGCTTTAACGTTTGGGCAGCTCGAGAGATTAAGAAAGTGGTATCAGTGCCTGTGGTTGCTGTAGGCAGAATCAACGATCCTTACCTTGCAGAGGAGATCTTGGCCCGAGGCGATGCAGACTTTATCGCCATCGGACGCAGTCTGCTTACAGATCCCGCCTGGCCGAAAAAGGTCCAGGAAGGCAAATATGAGGAGATGCGGTACTGTATCGCCTGCAATCAAGGCTGTGTGGACAGGCTGCTCCTGGAAGGAAAACACGCAACCTGCATTCTCAATCCTGCCTGCGGCAGGGAGGAGGAGTTCACCTACTCGCCTGTTGCAGAGCCGAAGAAGGTGGTTGTTGTAGGCGGAGGTCCTGCCGGGATGGAAGCGGCCAGGGTTGCGCGGGAAAGAGGCTGTGAGGTTGTCCTCTTTGAGAAGAGTTCGAAGCTAGGCGGCCAGTGGCGTCTAGCCGCGATTCCGCAGAAGAAGGAAGAAATCCACGGTGATGTCCAGTGGCTGATTAAAAGCCTCTCCCGGACTGGTGTGGATGTGAGATTGAACACGCCAGCCACAGTGGAGAACGTCAAGGCAGAGAATCCAGATCTCATTATCTTGGCAACTGGGGCCAAGCCCAGCATGCCAGATGTATCAGGAGTGGACCTGCCTCACGTTGTTCTAGCGCCTGAGGCTTTAGAGAATCCAGACTCCATAGGACAGAATGTCGTGGTTGTAGGCGGCGGGGCTACAGGCCTTGAGACTGCAGAGTACCTAGCAGGCCAGGGCAGGAAGGTGACTGTAATCGAGATCTTAGAGGACGTAGGCCGCACAATCGGGCCCGCCCGCAAGCATTTCCTGATGGAAAGGCTTGAGGAGCTTGGCGTTGACCTGCGGGTTCATACTCGCCTGAAAGAGATCACCCCCGATGGGGTTGAGATTTGCTGCGAGGAAGACGAATTCATACCAGCAGATAACGTTGTTATCGCAACAGGCGTCCAAAGCATTCGAGATCTGGAAGGACCTCTTTCCTCTATAGCGAAGGTAGAGGTAATTGGCGATGCAAAAGAGCCGCGCCAGGCTACTGAAGCATTTTACGAAGCGCATGTGGTAGCAAGATCCATATAGGAAAAGGGCAGGTCGCAGACCTGCCCTTTAGCGATTTCTTGTTTTTCTCCCACGCTGGCTGTACCTATTGCGCTCTTTGCTCCTAGAACTTTTTTTAGGCAGCTGATCAGAGAGCAAAGTTGGTTTTTCCACAGGCTCTTTGGTTAGCATTTTTAGGGCAGCAGCAAGCAAGGTCACAGAATCTGTCTGCTCCAAAAGCTCCTGGGCTATCCCTTTATATTGGTCGTACTCTTCTTCAGCCACAACTTGCAGTAAGCGCTCTACAGTCAAACGTTGTTGCCCTCGGAAAGCTTCCAAGAGAGTAGGTGTAGGGAGCCGTTTGATCTTTCTTTTGATGACGTTCTCGATATTGCGCAGCTGGTTAAACTCTCGGGGCGTCACAAAGGTAAATGCCAGGCCGCTTTTCCCAGCTCTGCCTGTTCTGCCGATGCGGTGGACATAGCTTTCCGGATCTTGAGGAATATCGAAATTGAACACATGGGAGATGCCGCTGATGTCTAAACCCCTGGCTGCCACATCTGTTGCCACAAGAAGCTCAATAGTGCCTTCCCTGAATTTCTTCATTACCGCATCTCGTCTAGCCTGTGTTAGATCCCCATGAATGCTTTCAGCAGCATAACCACGTTTGGCTAAAGCCTCGCCTAACTCGTCTACCCTGCGTTTAGTTCTGGCAAAGATAATGGCTAGCTCTGGAGAGTTCAGATCTAGGAGCCTGGAGAGAATATCTAGTTTATCCCTTTCGTGGACTTCTAGATATACTTGTTCTGTAAGGGGAACTGTTACTTCCTTAGCTTGCGTGCGGACGATCTCGGGCTTTTTCATAAAGCGATTTGCTAGTTCTTCAATAGATTTAGGTATGGTTGCTGAAAACAACATCGTTTGCCTTTGAATCGGGATTTCGCCTAATATGCTCTCGATGTCTTCCACAAAGCCCATATTCAGCATTTCATCAGCTTCGTCAAGGACGCAAAACTGTACATTATTTAAGCGAATGGTCCTGCGGCGCATGTGATCTAGCAATCTCCCTGGAGTGGCTACAATAATTTGCGGTTTCTTTTTCAAAGCCTTAATTTGCCTGTTGATATCCTGACCGCCGTAAATAGGAAGTGCACGAGTCTTCTTGAATTGGCCAATTCTGTTTAATTCCTCAGCAACTTGCATAGCAAGCTCTCGAGTTGGCGTGAGCACAACTGCTTGGATAAAGTCTTCATCAAGTGAAATTTTTTCGATTATGGGAATCCCATAGGCAGCTGTTTTACCTGTCCCTGTTTGTGCTTGACCAATTAGATCTTTGCCTTCTAAAGCAATAGGAATTGTGCTCTTTTGAATGGGGGTAAGCTCTTCAAATCCCATCTCACTAATAGCTTGGAGTACGTATTGGCTAAGTCCTAGTTCATTGAAACTTTTCAAATGTATCTAGCCTCTTTCATTTTAAGATTAGCTAATGCTATTCTTTTTTATTTTAAACAATTAAGGGAACAATATTATTAGAAAAAAGAAACGGCACTGCAAAACCTGCAGTACCGTGTTTGTGGGGACAACAGATTTGGTCTTTTGGCCAGCTCTTCGTACTATATCAAAGCTCTTTGCAAAGGAGGTCCAAGCCTAATTTCACTTATGGATACTGAATAAAGGTAGAATTATTTTAGACAAGAAACCCCCCTAGCTTCAAAGGGGGGTGCTTTTAGGTTAGGCACTAATTCTTTTGGCACTAGTTTTAACATCGTTTTTTCTGTATTTAAGATCTTGTTTAAATGTTGATATATCAAAGGAAAATCGTTGGAGCCGACGACCGGATTCGAACCGGTGACCTGCGCATTACGAGTGCGCTGCTCTACCAGCTGAGCCACGTCGGCTAAATAAAAAATGGAGCGGATGACGGGGCTCGAACCCGCGGCCCTCAGCTTGGGAAGCTGATGCTCTACCAACTGAGCTACATCCGCTCTTTGTATTTAAAATATATCACATCTAATGTCAAAAAGCAAGATCTCCGTTTGTTTAAATGGCCCTAAAAGCGGTAGAGAACGCTGCAGCTGAGAAAGGAACCGCCTGTTAAAACAGGAGCCAGATAACCATCTATCTGCTTGAGGGCAATTGGTTCGCCAGCGAAAGTGTAGTTGAATTTATCGATTTTTTTCTGGCTAATAAAGGAATAAGCTAGATTAATCCCGAGTTTGCCGATTTCAAAATCCAACCCGCTTTCCATGGCAGGAACTAATCCCAGAAAGCTAACGTTTACAAAATCTCCTTTGCCTGGCAGACCTTCTGCAGACGCTGCTGATGGTGCTTCCTTCACCTCTGCACGGTAACCACCGCCTGCTAAAACACCGCCTAAATTTAGATAGAAGGAACCCCAATTTGTGGTCAGACGGGGGCCAAAACCCAAGTAAAGACCGTGTAGCGAAGGTGTATTGAGGGAATATCTGGCGATGCCGTCGATTAACGCACCCTGCCAGGGGATAGTGTTTCTAACATATAAGACAATGCTTTGAGGATTTTCCTTTGCCTGTTGGGTTAGAGTTAAAAGGTATCCAGATTGATCCTGAATTGTCCAGTAGCTGACCGCGTCCTGCGAGCTCAGCCAAGCCCTTTTGTGCATACCAATGCCGAAAAACCAGCTGCCGCTGGCTGCGCATAATGGAACAAACAGAATGAAGATGATAAGCAGAGCAGGTATTTTTTTTTGCATTTGTATTCACCTATTTGCTCAATTCGCTAAGAGGCAGTGAAGTTCCTGCTCAAAACAGAACATTATTTTCCTCGAAGCTGCTATTTGCAGGAACTGGCACCTTTTTGCAGAATTTCTATGATAAAAGAGCCATTTTTCAAACACAAGAAGTGGGCAATTTGTAAAGGATTATGGTGAACAAAATGAAAATTACAGGTAAATTTGATGAACTAACTGGCCTAGGGCTCGGATTTGTATATAGTTTGGGGCTCGTGTGGTTTCATAATAGCGGTAAAATGGACCATACTCTGTTGCTTTCAATACTGGTGCTCATTAACTGCATCGCAGGTTTTTTTATTGGCAAGATGGTGAAACAAATTCGTTTTTACGGGCTGACGGATCCCTTAACGAAGATCTGCAACCGCCGTTGCTTCATGGACAAACTCGCAAAAGTCATCAAAAGCGCCAGGGAGAAACAACAGGAACTGGCAATAGTAATGGTTGATCTTGATAACTTCAAAAAGTGCAACGATGAGCTTGGACATGATGTGGGCGATAGAGTCCTTTTCCTCACAGCACAGACCATTGCGGGGAACCTGCCTGAGGAAGCTTTTGTAGGGAGATTAGGCGGAGACGAATTTAGTATTGTCTTTACTGATACCACAAAGACTGAAGCTGCTTTTTTGGTGGAACAGATCTCCAAGAAAGTTGACGAAGTGCTGAGAGAATACAATGTGAGCATTTCCTATGGTATAGCAAGCTTCCCCAATGATTCCAGTGATTTTAGAAAAGTATTCAAACTAGCTGATGAAGCAATGTACAGCATGAAAGAGGCAAAACGCACACGCACAAGAGAAAACAGCTGAGGCGGTTTACAAAATCTTAAAAAAGCAGTATACTGGAAACCGAGGAGTGAGATAAATGCTAGGACAGAGAATTCGGCAGGCGAGAATCGCAGCTGGGCTTACTCTCAGAGAGCTAGCCCAGCAGATCGGGCTTTCCCATACAGCCATTGCCAAGTACGAAAGCGGTAAGATCTGCCCGAGGCCCTCTGTCTTATTGCAAATAGCACGGACTTTGAACTGAAAAATGGAGTTCTTTCTGCAGGAGCAATCCATCTGCCTGACCCCAGCAGACTTCAGCTGGACTGCTAAAATATCTAAAGCCAAACGGGAAGCTATTGAAGCTCAAATTAAATATATCCTGGAGAAATATCTGGAACTGGAGAGTTTGCTGCCCCCAGAAAGACAGGTCTCTTTTGAGGGACCTAGGTTTGCTGTGAAGCACATTGAGGAAGTGGAAGAGATCGCAGAAGAACTGCGAAACCGCTGGGAGCTCGGCCACAGGCCCATCCATAACATGGCCTCAGCCTTAGAAGAGCGCGGGATTAAAGTTTTAATGTTGTCCCGATTAGTGGACAAAGTTCTCGGCTACTGCTGTTGGGCAAACGAAACGATTCCCGTGGCTGTTTGCCGAGAAAACTTGCCTGGAGATCTGCAGCGGCAGATTTTAGGCCATCAGCTGGCTCATCTGATTTTGGAAATAGACAGAGAGCTAAACCCGGAAGAGATTGCTACGAGATTTGCCATGGCATTTCTTGCCCCCCGCACAGGTTTGCTGAACAAAATCGGTACAAAGCGAAAAAAACTTGATTTTGATGAGCTCTGCCTCTTAAAGCAGGAATACAAGATCAGCTTAAATGCTTTAGCTCGCCGGGCCTTGGATCTAGGCATAGTTTCCCGGGATAAATATCACTGCCTCTGCAGGGACTTCCAAAAGCTTAGTTGGCAGGGGCAAGAGCCAGGCGATGAGGTGGAACCCGAAAGGCCGCTTCGCTTCCACCTGCTCATCCGCCAAGCGTTAGCCGAAGGCTTGATTTCTGAAGAAAAAGCAATGGCCCTCTTAAACGAGAGAAGGAGTAGAGAGATCGATATCTGCTGTGATTATATGAGGCGGGTTGCTACAGCTTTTGCCCGAGAATATTTGGAGGATGACGAGCTGACAGTCTTCACAAAATTAAACAACGAGGATTTCTACGCCTATGAGTAAGGGAGAGAGAGGAGAAATCTGGCTGGTAGATCTGGACCCAACTCAAGGCTTCGAGATGCAAAAGCGCAGACCGTGCGTTGTGATCAGTGCAGATTACCTCACCAGCTTGCCACTGCGCGTAGTTGTGCCCATCACCGCCTGGAAGCCTAGTTTTGAAGGCAAGCCTTGGTTTGTTCGCTTGCAGCCAGATGTTCAGAACAATTTGGACAAGCTGTCTGCAGTAGATGGCCTGCAGATCAGATGTCTAGATGAATCGCGGCTTATGGCCAAAATCGGCAACGTTTCCCAACAGGCTTTGGACGACATCATAGCCGCAGTCTGCATTGTGATTGGAGCAGTTTAACAGATGATACCCTGCACTTTGCGGGGTTTTTATTTTACCCAAAACAGGTAGCATCTTCTTTTACAGGAAGCGGTAGAGGAGGATATCCTTGAAATTAAGCGAACTAGAAAATTAAAACAAAATAATAAAGCAGGTGGGTGTGTATGGGGGATAAATTATTGTCTTTAATGGAGGATTTGCAGGCCAGAATCGAGGAGCTTAGGCCGAGAAATATCAACGAAGCTCAAACAAAAGAATGGTTAATCAGGCCCTTTTTCGAAGGTTTAGGTTGGGATTTTACCGATTTCAATCAGGTAATACCAGAGCTGAGCGATCAAGCAGGAAAAAGACCAGACTACTCTTTTCAAATCAATGGGGAAACCCTATTTCTCCTTGAAGCCAAAGCCCTTTCAGATCCATTGACTGACCAAAAAATGATTATTGAAAAGCTCAACTACTGCAGCAACTTGAATGTGCCACTATTGTTGATTACTAACGGCGATCTCTACCGAATTTATTATTCGCAGCTGAGAGGAATTGGCGAAGAAAAGCTTCTTGCAGAGTTTATGATTTCTGGGGACTGGGATGAAATTTTGGTTGCAAAGCTGCGCCGCACAGCTTTTGCTGAGAATGAGCTTGTTAACTACGCTAGAGATTTGTTTATTCTAGCCAATATAAAAGATGCAGTTGAAACTTTGTTTGCAAATCCAAGCAGGCGGTTCATTAATGATGTGAACGAGGCTGTGAAAAACAAGTTAGGACATAAGTTTGGAGCAGATGAAGTAAAGAAAGCCCTTGCCTGTTTTTCCATTGAATTAAACCAAGAACAACTTGAACAGGAAAACGATGCCCAAGCTATTGAACCAGAGGCAGACGACCAATTCCAGAGGGTAGTTTTGCCTGAAAGCAAGGAACTGTACGATGGGTTATTGGAAAAGTTAAGAGCCAAAGGTTTGGAGTTTATAGAGAAACCAACAAAAGTGTATGTTGGCCTTTGGAACAGCAAGAGAAGCTTTTGTCAGATACTCGGCCAAAAAAGAGGATTGCCCCTATGGATTAACCTTGAGATGAAGGATCTTCCAGAGCAAGACACCCTATTTGTCCGCGATGTGAGCAAAATCGGCCATTGGGGTGTGGGGGACATAGAAGCAAACGTAACTTGTAAATCTGATCTAGATAGAATAGCAAACATAATCAAAAAAGCCTATGAAAAAGCAGGATAACTCAAAGGAGAAGTCTATGAAAAGAGTAGTTTTTAACCGTAAAACAAAGCTTCTTCCCGCTGTATTTCAAGAGAGACCTAATAGATTCTTGGCCCGGGTCCTTATCGATGGAGAAGAAGCCTTAGCTCACGTTTCAGATCCAGGCCGGCTTAAAGAACTATTGGTTCCTGGAGTAGAAGTATATTTGAGGCCGGCGAAGGGAGCAAGAAAGACCAAATTTGACCTTGTGCTGGTTAAGCACAAAGGACTCCTAGTTTCGCTGGAGAGCACCCTCCCTAATAAATTGGTAGAGCTTGCTCTGAAAGAGGGTTTTTTTGAGGATCTGGCCCATTATCCCCAAATCCAAAGAGAAGTTACATATAACGACAGCCGTTTGGATTTTTGCCTCTCAAATGATAGCGATAAGTGCTTTATTGAAGTTAAATCTGTAACTTTGGTGGAAGATGGCCTAGCTCTCTTCCCTGATGCACCTACACTAAGAGGGACAAGACATCTGAAGGAACTGATTAAAATCAAAGAAGAAGGCATGCGGGCAATCTCTTTATTCATAATCCAAAGGGAGGATGCAACTTCTTTCTCACCCCACGAGACCATGGATCCGCTTTTTGCCTCCACCCTCAAAGAAGCACAAGACGCCCAGGTGGA